>Ga0272449_1000974_pt1 | contig 31397 bp, 31 predicted proteins | sample YNPCB0241_FD_198679 | JGI IMG/M metagenome (GOLD analysis project Ga0272449, IMG submission 198679) | Hot spring sediment microbial communities from Yellowstone National Park, WY, United States - YNP-CB-024-1 | ecosystem: Environmental > Aquatic > Thermal springs > Hot (42-90C) > Sediment... | reverse complement strand
CGATGCTTTTTACAAAATAAAAAGGGAAGATTTTTTACCAGAAGATTTAAAAGATTTATCTGACCTAGACCAAGCTTTGCCCATTGGAGAGGGCCAGACAATTTCTCAGCCGGCAGTTGTTGCTTTTATGTTAGAACTTTTACAACCAAAGCCTGGTGAAAAAATTTTAGACATTGGCTCTGGTTCTGGTTGGACTACAGCTTTACTTGCTCAGATTGTAAGTAATCAAGAAGATAATAAATTTTCTCCCAAAAAAGGAAAAGTTTTTGCGATAGAAATAATTCCTGAATTATTAGAGTTTGGAAAGAAAAATATTTCAAAATATAATTTTTTAAAAAGAGGGATTGTCGAATTTTTTTGCAAAGACGGAAAAGAAGGTTTGAAAGAAGAAGCTCCATTTGATAGGATATTAGTTTCAGCAGCAGCAAAAGAAGTACCAAAAAATTTAAAAGAACAACTTCGGATTGGGGGTAGGATTGTAATTCCAATTAGCAAAAACGGCGGGTCTTTTTCTCAAAGTATTTTTATGCTTGAGAAAAAAGAAAAAGATAAATTTAAAGAAGAAGAGTATCCCGGATTTGTTTTTGTGCCACTGGTTTAATTAAAAAAATAAAAAAATAATAAAATTTATGTTTAAAAAGAAAATTTTTAAAAATGGTCTTACTTTAATTACTGCGCCAATGAAAAACACAAGAAGCGTTACGGTTTTAATTTTGGTTGGGGCGGGTTCAAAATACGAGACAAAAGAAAAAAATGGTATTTCTCATTTTTTAGAGCATATGTGCTTTAAGGGCACAAAAAAAAGGCCAACGGCTCTTGATATTTCAAAAGAAATTGATAGTGTGGGGGGCATAATGAACGCATTTACAGGCAAAGATTATACAGGTTATTTTATCAAGATAGATTCTTCCCATTTTGAACTTGCTTTAGATGTTGCTTTTGATGTTTTTTTAAATTCTACTTTTCCAAGGGAAGAAATTGAAAAAGAAAGGGGTGTGATTTTGGAGGAGATAAAATTATATCAAGACACGCCAACCCACTATATTGATACTCTTTGGGAAAAATTGTTATACAATGATCAACCAGCTGGGTGGGACATTGCCGGTTCAAAAGAAACAATTTTAAACATCAAAAGAGATGATTTTTTAAAGTATATTAAAAATTTTTATTTACCCCAAAATACGGTTATCTCTGTTGCTGGCGTTGTTAATGAAAAAGTTTTATTAGATAAAATAAAAGAGTATTTTGGCAGCGTAAAGAGAAGAAAGCAAAAAAGTAAGCCAAAAGTAAAAGAATCACAGAAAAAACCAGAAAAATTATTTTATAAAAAAGATACAAGCCAGGTTCATCTTGCTCTTGGAGTGCGAGCTTTTAATTTATTTGATAAAAGAAAGTATCCGTTGCAAATTTTATCTGTGATACTTGGTGGAAATATGTCGTCGCGTTTATTTCAGGAAATAAGAGAGAAAAGGGGTCTTGCTTATTATGTTCGAACCCAAATAGAGTTAAATCCCGATACCGGCTATCTTGTAAGTTATGCTGGTGTTGATTATAAAAATTTAAAAGAAACGATAGATTTAATAATAAAAGAGTATAAAAAAATAAAAGAAAAGGGAGTTACAAAAGAAGAGTTTTTAATGGCAAAAGAATATATAAAAGGTGTTTTTCGACTTTCTTTAGAAGACAGTGAAAATATTGCAAATTTTTATGGGGCTCAGTATTTGCTTGAAAAGAAGGTTTTAACGCCGGAAGAAAAAATTAAAGAAATTGAGAAAGTTAAAATAGATGATATTCAAAAAGTGGCCAAAGAGATTTTTAAAAACGAAAAACTTAACTTGGCCTTTATTGGAAGAAAAGATTTAAAAATGAAAAATTTTAGGATTTAATTTTGTATTGTTTTTTGAAATTTGTTAAAATTAAAAAAACTATGGATAAAGTTATTTCTTCAACATTAAAAGTTATTAGTGTTTTGTTTTGTATTTGGTTAATTTATATTTTAAGGGATATTATTTTCTATTTTCTTTTTGCTTTTGTGATTGCTTTTGGATTAAGACCCCTGATTGATAAATTAGAAAAGCAAAAAATTCCAAGAGGAGTTTCTTGCACTTTTATATTTTTGCTGTTTTTGGTTTTAATTTTTACTGTTGTCGTTCTAATAGTGCCACCATTTATTAACGAGGTCCAGAATTTTTTAAGAAACTTTAATCCATATTCTATTCAATTTAGTAATTTTTTAAAAAATATAGAGAATTTTTTCCCTGGGGTTGATATAAAAGGAAAAATAAGTCAATCATTTAGTAATATTTTTGATGGCCTTTTTGGTTATTTTTCAAGCGTTCCTAAATTGGCTTCAGGATTTTTTGGTGGAATTTTTAACTTTATTTTTGTTCTTATTATTTCTTTTTATTTTGCTATTGAAAAAGAATTACCAAGAAAATTTTCAAAGATGCTTTTTTCTCAAGACAAAGAAAGAGAAAAAAAATTTCTTTCTACCTGGCAAAGGACAGAGAAAATTATTGGTAGATGGCTTTATAGTTATGTAATTTTGGCAACAATTGTGGGTCTTTTGGTTTATATTGGATTGACCTTTCTTGGAGTTAAATATTCGTTGCTTCTTGCGGTTTTGGCTGGTGTTTTTGAGATTGTTCCTTTGTTTGGACCAATATTTGCCGGCATTATTGGTACTATTTTGGCATTTTTGCAAGGGGGAGTAGTTTTGGGTTTCTGGGCTATTTTATTATTTATTTTGGTTCAGCAAATTGAAAATTTTTTGATAATTCCTTATGTGATGAAAACTCGCGTAGATTTGCATCCTATTTTAGTTATTGTGGTTTTGTTTGTAGCTGGTAAAATTTTTGGAACTCTTGGAGCAATTATTTCAATCCCAATTGTTGCTACAATTATTGCTTTAGTAAAAGAAGACTATAAAGAATTTTTTATTGAAAGAACAGGTAGGCTTCTATCATTTAAAAAATAAAATTTTTATGGAAGTTTTTGAAGCAATAAAGAAAAGAAGAAGTATAAGGAACTTTTTAGAAAAAGAGATTTCAAAAGAAAAAGAAGAAAGATTAATTGAGGCTTTAAGGTTAGCGCCAAGTGCAGGCAATTTGCAGTCAAGAAGATTTTATTTTGTAAAAGATAAAGATAGAAAAGAAAAATTGGCAGAGGCAGCCATTTTTCAGAATTTTATTTCTGTTGCTCCGCTTGTGGTTGTTGGATGCGCTGATTTAAGAATAGAAAAACATTATGGAAAAAGGGGAAAAGATATTTATGCTATTTGCGATGTTGCTGTTGCAATTGAGAATATGATGCTTGAGGCAATAGAACTTGGTCTTGGGACTTGCTGGGTTGGTGCTTTTGATGAAAAAAAAGTTATTAATATTCTTAATCTTCCCAAAAACTTAAAACCAATTGCTATTGTTCCTGTGGGATACCCCGATGGTATTCCCCCAGCTACCGATAGAAAACCCAAAGAAGAGTTAATTATTGAAAAATAAATTTATGGAAAAAAGACTTTTATCTGGGATAAAACCGACAGGAGATATTCATATTGGAAATTATTTTGGAGCGATGAAGCAGTTTTTGGAGTATCAAGAAAAATACGAAAGTTTTATATTTGTTGCTGATTACCACGCCCTAAACCAAGAAAAAAATCCTAAAAAAATTCAAAAAAATACTCTTGAGATTATCAAAGCATATTTAGCAATAGGGCTTAATCCCAAAAAAGTTTATCTTTTTAAACAGTCCGATGTGCCTCAAGTAACAGAACTTTGTTGGATTTTAAATTGTATAACCCCAATTGGAATTTTACAGAGAGCTCATGCTTATAAAAACGCCATTGCAAAAGGCTTGCCAGTAAATATGGGGCTTTTTGATTATCCGATTCTAATGGCAGCAGATATTTTGATTTATGATTCTGACATTGTTCCTGTTGGGCAAGATCAAAAGCAACATATTGAAATTGCTCAAGATGTTGCAGAGAAATTTAATAAGATCTTTGGAAAGACTTTTAAAATTCCAAAAGGATTAATCAAAAAAGATGTAGCAACAATTAAGGGTCTTGATGGAAGAAAAATGTCAAAAAGCTACAATAATGTTATTGGTCTTTTCGATTCAGAAAAAGAAATAAAAGAAAAAGTGATGAAAATAGTTACAGATTCAAAAAAGGCAAATGAACCAAAAGATCCTCAAAAATGTAATATTTTTTATTTTCACAAATTATTTACTCCCCAAAAAGAACTAAAAGAAATTGAGAAAAGATATAAGGAAGGAAAAATTTCTTATAAAGAGTCAAAAGAAATTTTGGCCCAAAATATAAATAAATTTTTAAAACCAATAAGAGAGAAAAAGAGAGAACTTGATAAAAATGAAAAATATGTTAAAGAGATATTAAAAAAAGGAGCTAAGATTGCTTGTGAGGTTGCCCAAAAGAAAATAAACGAAGTTAAAAAGAAAATTGGAGTAAATTTTTAAAAAATTAAAAGGTCGGGCGATTAAAATAAACAAAGAAAAATTATGAGGAACAAAAATATTTTTTTAGCAGGAATTTTTTTGTTTTTTGCTTTGGCGGTTTTTGGCTTTTATGTTTTTGGAGCTACAGTAGGAGAAGTGTCTCATCCGGCCAATCAAATAAAACCCGGCAAGTTTCAATTAGGAGATTATTTTTTCCCCGGCAGGGTTGGTATAGGGAAAAACTCTACAAATCATACTTTAGATGTAAATGGTGATATAAGCGCTTTAAGTATCGACATAGCAGGAACAATAAGGGCAAGAGATGTTTTTTCTTCAGGAGGGCAAAATTTAATTATAGGCGATGATACTTTCCTTACTGACATAGATTCAGCAAATATATTAGGATATATGGATTACAAAATAAAAATGTTGCGGGATTAGTATTGGGAAGTGAGGGACCTCTTCTTTGGGGCGGAGGAGATTCAAAATCACTTTTAATTAGAGACAAAAAGGGGGGGCGACACGGCCAATATTCAAGTAAATACAATTAATACTACAACAATTGAGGCCCAGGGAACAATAAAAAGCGTAAATAAAAGTCAGTATTATATAGTTCCTTTTAATGAGATAAAAGCAAGAAATGATAGATGCGATAGAGATCAATTATACTATCAAGAAAAAATGCTTTTTTGTATTTCAGGATGTAACAGGTGGTGTCAAGAAAGAAAATATTCTGGTGGGACAATTACCGAATTCGATCCCTATAATAACCTTGTTGGTTGCGTCTGTCTTCCTTAATTTATTATTTTAACAAGATTTGTTTTTATTAAAGTTTTTATTTTGGAATTATTTTTCTTTATATGGACAAAGAAAAATTTCAAGAAGAAATTAAAAAAATTAATAATCTTCAAGAATTAAAAGAATTCGAAATTAAATATTTGGGTAAAAAGGGAAAGATTAACCAGCTATTTAAAGAAATTGTTAATTTACCACCAAAGGAGAGGAAAGAAAAAGGTAAAGAGATAAATCAACTTAAAAAAGAGATTGAAAACTTGATTGAAAAAAAGAGACAATTTTTAATTAAAAAAGAAGAGGAAAAAGAAAAGGAAATTATTGATGTAACCCTACCAGGAAAAGAAATTAAAGTTGGACACATTCATCCAATTTCCTTAGTTTTAAAAAGGTGTCAAGAAATTTTTGAAAAAATGGGGTTTTCTGTAGTTGAGGGACCAGAACTTGAGAACGAATGGTATAATTTTGATGCTTTAAACTTTCCAAAAGACCACCCGGCCCGTGAAATGCAGGATACTCTTTGGGTAAAAGAAAAAGGCAAGTTGATGAGAACCCATACTTCGCCAGTTCAGGTAAGATATATGGAAAAAAGAAAACCGCCCTATAGAATAATTGTTCCCGGCAGAACTTTCCGCAACGAAGCAACAGACGCCTCCCATGAGATTCAATTTCATCAATTAGAAGGATTAATGATAGATAAAAATGTTTCTGTGGTCGATTTTAAATCAATAATTCAAGTGTTTTTTAATCAACTTTTCGAAAGAAAAGTTGGCGTAAGATTAAGACCAGGATTTTTTCCGTTTACAGAACCAAGTTTTGAAATCGACATTCAAGATAAAAAAGGCAACTGGCTTGAATGCGCAGGCGCTGGGATGGTTCACCCAAATGTTCTTAAAAATTCTGGTGTAGATGCCAAAAAATGGCAAGGTTTTGCTTTTGGTTTTGGCGTGGATAGAATTACAATGATAAAATACGGTATCAATGACATTCGATTGTTCTATAACAGCGATTTAAGGTTTTTAGAACAATTTTAAAAGGTCGAAAAAATATTAAAATTCTTTAATAATATGGTTAATAATATGGAAGAATCATTTTCTCAACATTACGAAGATTTAAAACAATATATTAAAAACGCGATTAACTTCGGTCAGTCAAGAGAAGAGATTGAAAGAAATTTAATAAATGCTGGTTGGCAAAAAGAAGTTATTGATAGAGCTTTTCTTGAAATAGAACAAATTCAAGCCCAAGGAAATCAGTCAGCTTATCAAACACCACAAGGAGCTTATTCTTGGCAGCAAACTTCTTCTTTTGAGGCTGCGGGGGAAGATAAAAAAGGTTTTGCAATAGCTTCTTTTATTCTTGGTTTTTTGGGTTTAGTTTTGGGTCCTTTAGCTGGAATTCCAGGCGTAATTTTGGGAGCACTTGGTTTGCGCTCATCCAAGAAAGGACTTGCAATTGCGGGGATAATATTATCTATAGTTTTCGGATTTTTATTGTTTTGGTCATTATTAATATTTTTTGTAACTTTGGGTTCTGCCAGAAATAGAGCCTTAGATTCAAGAATTATTGCAACGATGAATCAGTTAAGGACTGTAGCCCAATTACATTATGCTGAGAAAGAAACCTATAACGGACTTGATACAGATAGTCGATTTTTAACTTTAAAAAATAAAATGAAAGATAATGGAGCAGAAATATTGATTTATACAAAAGATAAAGAATATTGTGCTAAAGTTCTTCTTCCAGGCAGCAAATATTGGTATTGTGTTGATAGTAGTGATAGGCCCAGTGAGTCCTCCAAACAAGAGCCTCCTTGTTCATCAACCCATTATTCTTGTAAATAGGGGGTTATTAATATATAATTGCAAAATTGCGATCTGCAATTGGTGAGATTGATTTTTAAAATAAATGTTTAATTTTACCAATTTAATTATTCGTATATTGGTAATAAATTTATAATTCGTAAAGTTATGAAATTTTCTTATAACTGGCTTCAATCTTTTTTCGAAAAGAAACTACCAACTCCTGAAAAGTTGGTAGATCTTTTAATGACGCACTCTTTTGAAATTGACGAGGTCAAAAAAGAAAAAAACGATTTTGTTTTAGATATTGATGTTTTGCCAAATAGAATGCCCGATTGTGCCTCCCATATTGGCATCGCAAGGGAAATTTCTGCAATTTTGGGATACAAAATAAAGGAAAAGAAATACCAATTAAAAGAAGACAAAAAAAGAAAAGCGAAAGATTTTATAAAAATAGAAGTAAAGGACAAAAAATTGTGTCCGCGATATTGCGCAAGGGTAATTGAAGGAGTAAAGGTTAGTTCTTCTCCGGGCTGGTTAAAAGAAAAAATAGAGGCCTGCGGGCTGCAGTCAATAAACAATATTGTTGACGCTACAAACTATATAATGCTTGAAACAGGACAACCGCTTCACGCTTTTGATGCCGATAAAATTACGGGCAAAATAATAGTAAGAAGAGCTAAAAACGGTGAAAAAATTACAACCCTTGATAATAAAAGATACGTTCTTGATAGTGAAGTTTTGGTTATTGCGGACGAAAAACAGCCAATTGCAATTGCTGGAATAAAAGGTGGCAAAAAAGCAGAAATTACAAATAACACAAAAAGAATAATTATAGAATCAGCAAATTTTGAAAGAAAAAATATTTATAAAAGTTCAAAGAGGCTAAGACTCCAAACCGATGCCTCAATAAGATTTTCTGCAGGCCTTGATAAAAGTTTAGCAGAAGAAGCCATTGATAAAGTTGTTTCTTTAATAAAAGAAGTGGCTGGTGGAAATATTTTGAATGGTATAGTTGATATTTGTTTTGTAAAAGAAAAACAAAAAGCTATAGAACTTAATATTGATTATACAAGAAGTCTTCTTGGTATTGATATAAAAAAAGAGAAAATTTTAAAAATATTAAAAAGTCTTGGCTTTGAAATTCAAAGTCAAAAACTCAACAAAATAAAAGTTTTAGTTCCAAGCTTTAGAAAAGACATTTCTATTGAGGAAGATTTAATTGAGGAGATTGGAAGAATTTATGGTTATGAAAATTTTCCATCAAAACTTTCAATTTATCAAGAAAAATTTATTGAAGAAAACAGAGAACTGAAACTTGCTTATCAATTAAGAGAGTTAATGAAAAGCCTTGGTTTTGTTGAGCTTTATAATTATTCTTTTATTTCAAAAGAAGAAGGAGATTTTTTTGGAAAGAGGGGGAAAATAAATTTTATCGAGCTTTTAAACCCGGTTAGTAAAAATATTAAGTATTTAAGATTTTCTTTGGTACCAAACCTTTTAAAGGCAATAAGCTTAAATGAAAAGAGGGTTATTCATGAATTTGGAGTAAAAACGCCGGATGAATATCTTAATTTTTTTGAGATAGGCAATATTTTCCAAAAAAATCAGGAAAAAAGAAAATTTGCTATAATGTTTTTGGGGAATAATGACTTTTTTAAAGTCAAAGGAATTTTTGAAGCAATTTTGAAATATTTTAGAATTCAAGAAGCCAATTTTGAAGTTAACAAAAAAGATAATTTAATTTGGGAGAAAAATAAATCCGCTGGAATATTTTTAAACGGGAAAAATATTGGATTTTTAGGAGAAATATCAAAAGAGGTTTTAGATTTTTATCAAATAGAAAGGCCTGTTTTTGGTTTTGAAATAGATTTTAAAAATCTTTGTTTTGCTGAGGATAAAAATATTCAGTTCAAAGAAATACCTTCTTTCCCGCCGCTAATTCGAGATATTTCCGTTTTAGTGCCAAAAGATGTTTTAGCAAAAGATGTTGAAAAACAAATTCAAAAAGTTTGTCAGGGCAATTTTTTAGAAAAAATAGAAATTTTTGATGTTTATTATTTAAAAGAAAAAAAGAGCATTTCTTTTCGCTTAATTTTTAGAGCAAAAAATAGAAATTTAACTTCAAAGGAGATAGACAAAATTCAAGAAAAAATTATAAAAGAAATTGAGACAAAAAGTAATTGGAAGGTAAAAAGAAAAGAATAATCAAAAAAAATAAAAATTATGAATAGGTCTTTAGTTAATTGGATTTTAGTTTTTTTAATTTTGGGTTTTACTTTAATCGGTACTATTTTTGTTTCTCCTAAAAGATTAATAAAAAAAGTGCCGGAATTTTCACTTTTGAAATATTTTAAAAAGATTGAAAAGCCCTATAAACTTGGACTTGATTTACAAGGAGGAACTCATCTTTTATACGAAGCAGATTTGTCAAGTATCAAAAAAGAGGATGCAGAAGACGCCGTTAATGGACTTCGGGATGTTATTGAAAGAAGAGTAAATCTTTTTGGAGTTCAAGAACCAATAGTGCAACTTCAGAAGACTGCCAAGGGTTATAATTTAATTGTTGATTTGGCAGGTATTAATGATCCGGCAAAAGCAATTGAAGAAATCGGAAAAACTCCTTATCTTGAATTCCGAAAAGAGATGCCAATTGAAGCAAAAAAGAAAATTTTGGATATGTTATCCCCCGAGCAAATTCAAGAATCAATAAAAAAGATTGAAAAGGAAACAGGAAGAAAGGTAAAAAAAGAGGAGTTGGTCGATTATCTTCCATTATACGAACCAACAGAACTGACTGGAAGATATTTAAAATCAGCAAAAATAGAATTTGACCAAACAACTTTTGAGCCAAAAGTAGCTATTCAGTTTAATGATGAAGGAGCAAAAATTTTTGCAAAATTAACAAAAGAAAATGTGGGAAAAAGAATTGCAATTTATATTGATAATCAATTGATTTCAGCGCCTGTTGTAAGAGAAGAAATTCCAAGTGGTAAGGCAGAAATTTCAGGGGATTTTACAATTGAAGAAGCTAAAGAGCTTGCCAGAAATCTAAGCGCAGGAGCCCTGCCAGTTCCAATTAAACTGATTTCTCAACAGACAGTTGGACCTTCTTTGGGAGAAGATTCGATAAATAAAAGTTTAAAAGCTGGGATAATTGGACTTTTGCTTGTTATTCTTTTTATGATTTTAGTTTATAAATTTTCTGGTTTTTTGGCGGATATAGCTTTATTTTTTTATTGCGTGATTTTGCTTTTAATTTTCAAATTAATTCCGGTAACCCTTACCTTGTCTGGAATTGCGGGCTTTATTTTGTCTTTGGGTATGGCAGTTGATGCAAATGTTTTAATTTTTGAAAGATTAAAAGAAGAACTTAAAGAAAAAAAAGATTTTCTTTTTGCTCTGGATAATTCTTTTTCAAGGGCTTGGCCAGCAATAAGAGATGGTCATTTGACTACTTTGATTACCTGCGCAATATTGTTTTTATTTGCTTCAGGTTTTGTCCAAGGATTTGCTTTGACATTGGCCATTGGAATGCTTTGTAGTATGTTTTCATCAATGGTAATTACAAAAATTTTAATGAAGGCTTTTGCCTCAACTAAATTAAGAAAGGTTGAGTGGTTATGGAGACGATAAAATAAAAAATTATGATTAGATTTTTAAAATACTCAAAATTTTATTTGGCCTTTTCTTTTATCCTAATTTTTTTGAGTATTGTATTTTTATTTTTATGGGGATTGAAATTTGGCGTTGATTTTACTGGTGGAAGCCTACTTGAAATTGAATTTAAAGAAAAAAGACCAGCAGTTTCTGAATTAAGGTCAAAAATTAAAGAAGAATTAAAAACAGAATTTAGTTTGCAAGAGATAGGGGAAAAAGGAGTTATAATTAGAGCCAAAAATATTTCAGAAGACCAGCATCAAAAAATTTTAAAATCACTTGGGGGGAAAGATAAAGTTATTGAAAAAAGATTTGAGATGATAGGAGCGGTTGTTGGGAGAGAACTTAAAAAAAGCACTCTTATTGCTGTAATCGTTGCTTGTGTTTTAATAACTTTTTATGTTGCCATATCATTTAAAAAAGTTTCTCGTCCTGTTTCTTCTTTTTATTATGGAATAGCAGCAATTTTAGCTTTAATTCACGATGTTTTAATTACAACTGGCTTTTTTGCTCTTTTTGGAAAAGTTTGGGGGATGGAAGTAAATGTGCCATTTGTTGCGGCTATTTTAACAATTCTTGGTTATTCAGTAAGTGATACAATTATTGTTTTTGATAAAACAAGAGAAAACTTAATTAAGAGAGAAGGTGAGTTTGAAAAAATCGTTGATATTTCTTTAAATGAAACTTTTATAAGATGCCTTTTTACAAGTTTTACAACCCTTTTACCGTTATTTGCGATGATTTTTCTTGGGGGTCAGACTCTTTTACCTTTTGTTTTAGCGCTTACCGTGGGGATAATTGTTGGAAGCTATTCTTCAATTTGCATTGCTCCTCCTCTTTTGTATTATTGGTATAAATTTAGTTACTCCAAAAAGGAAAAATAAACATTGAATTTTTTATAAATTTTTTTATATTAAAATTAGCACCAAAAAGGGGGCTTTTTTGTTGGAAAAGGATCGTTGAAAGGAGGGGAAATGCCAATAGTAAAATGTCCGCATCTTGGGTGCGGCCAAGTTTTTAAACCAGTCTATGAATATGGGGAAGATAGATGGAGAATGTGGTATTTATGCCCCTATTGTGGGGGCATAGTGCATGTTAGGATAAGAAATGGCTCGTCGAAAATTAAAAAAATAATTGCCCACAAAAAAATACCCCCAATGGCCAAAATTGTTGTGGGCAGGAGATTAGAAGAGGAGGTGTTTTAAAGTTTAAAGAAAAAATAATCAAAAAGAGCCGAAAATAATTTCGGCTCTTATTTTAAATTTTGATTTTTTTTTAAAAAAAAATTAAAATTTATTAATAGTTCTTTTAAAAGGGGGGGTGATGAGAAAAACAAAAAAGGAGTGGTTAAAATGAGGGCAGGGAGCACAATAAAAAAAGATAAACTACCTCCTGGGATGTCACCAAAAGACGTCGAAAAAATGGAGGATTATCTTAATAAGATAATCTCAGGTAGCCAAGAAATGAATGGAAAGGCAAGTTGGGTTTTAGAACATTCTTTTCTTGTAATTCATTTTCACCTTGAGGAAGATAGTGCGGCAAAATCCCGGCTTTTAAAAGAAATTGGCCACAGTGAGGAAAGGGGCCATCGACTTGGCTTTTCTCAACCCCAAATAAGGGCTTTAAACAGGGCAATCCTTGAAGCAAGAGAAAAAGAAAAATTGATGTCTCTTTATAATCAAATTAATAATATAATAAATGACAAAACAAGGCTTTTAATAGAAGAGACAAAAAAAGGAAAAAGAAAAACAAAATAAAAATCATCGCCCCCCTTCTTTAAAATTATGTGGCATTCTTTATCTACAAGAGAAGTTGTTAAAAAATTAAAAACCAATATAAAAACAGGCCTTTCAGAAAAAGAGGTCATTTTTTTAAGAAAAAAGTTTGGAGAAAATAAACTATCAAAAGAGGAAAGTGTTTCTTTTGGGGAGATTTTTTTAGATCAGTTCAAAAGTCCTTTGGTTTATGTTCTTTTGATAGCTGGCGTTTTACTTTTATTTTTTAAAGAAACAAGAAATGACTCTTTTATAATATTTTTCGCTGTTTTTTTAAGTGTTCTTTTTGGTTTTTGGGAGGAGAATAAAGCCTCTCAAATTATTTTAAAACTTAAAAAAATATTAAAAACAAAGACAGTCGTTTTAAGAGACGGAAAGAAAAAGGAGGTATTTCAAGAAGAACTTGTTCCGGGCGATATTATTTTTATAAAAGAAGGAGACAAAATACCAGCAGATGCACGATTGATTGAGGCAGAGGATTTGAAGGTTTCAGAAGCAGTATTAACCGGTGAGTGGGTTTCAGCAGAAAAAAAGGTTGGAACACTTCCAAAAGAAACTCCTTTGGCAGAAAGAGATAATATGGTTTATACAGGGTGCATTGTAGAAAAAGGAAGGGGAGTAGGAGTAGTTGTGGCTACAGGAGACAATACTGAAGTCGGAAAAATTGCCGGTATGCTTTCCAAAACAAAGGAGGAAGAAACCCCCCTTCAGCAAAGATTAAAAGATTTTTCCAAAAAAATTACTCTTGTTGTGATTTTTTTGTGTATTTTAATTTTTGTTACTGGTGTTTTGAGAGAGAAAGATATTTTGCGAATGTTTGAGACTTCTGTTGCTATTTCTGTTGGAGCAATTCCAGAAGCCCTGCCAATTACTCTTACTGTTATTTTAGCAATAGGAGCCGAAAAAATTTTAAAAAAGAAGGGCCTTGTAAGAAGTTTAAAATCAGTTGAAACTCTAGGCTCAACTTCTATTATTTGTACCGACAAAACAAAAACCATAACAGAAGGAAAGATGATTCCAGAAAAAATTATTGTTTTTGAAGAAGAAATTTTTCCACATAAAATTGAAAATATAAAAAATAAGGGCCTTTATAAAGATTTGTTTATCTCAGCCACTCTTTGTAATGAAGCATTTATTGAGAAAAAGAAAAAATCATCTGGCTATTTAATAAGAGGCGAAGAAACAGATAAAGGACTTTTAAGAACCGGTATTTTATACGGTCTTGATAAAGATAAACTAGAAGAAAAATTTAAACTTTTAAAAAGAATTCCTTTTCGTTTTGAAGAAAAATATCAGGCTGTTTTTTACAAAAAAAATGGAAATAATGTCTTTTTTGTTTCTGGGGCGCCAGAAAAAATTATTGCTCTTTCAAATAAAGTTTTAAAAAAAGACAAAGAAGATTCTTTTTCACAAAAAGAGAAGGAAGATTTTCTAAAAAAGATCGAAATTGAAACAGAAAAAGGTTTTCGTGTAATCGCCCTTGCACAAAAACAGATCGGAAAAAAGGAAAAAGATATATCAGATAAATTAATTTTTGATTTAACATTTCTCGGGGCTGTTGTTTTAAAGGATCCATTAAGAAAAGATGTAAAAAAAGTTATTTTAGCTTGCAAAAGAGCTGGACTTTTCCCAATAATTATTACCGGAGATTATAAAAAAACTGCAAAGAGTATTGCAAATGAAATTGGCTTGGAAGTTAGTGATGATGAAATTTTAGAAGGCACTGATTTAGATAAACTTTCGGATAAAGAATTTAAAAAAATAGCTCCAAAAATAAAAATTTATGCTAGGGCCGAACCTCGTCATAAAATGAGAATTATTGATGCCTGGCAAGAAAAAGGAAAAGTAGTTGCAATGACAGGTGATGGCGTAAATGATGCTCCTGCTCTAAAGAGTGCTGATGTTGGAGTTGCTCTTGGTTCTGGCACAGATGTTGCCAAAGAGGCTTCAGATATTATTCTTTTGGAAGATAGTTTTTCTGTAATTTTGCACGCGATTGAACAAGGAAGGGTGATTTTAGATAACATCAGAAAAGCAATAGCCTATACAATTGCCGATTGTTTCTCTTGTGCGATAATAATTGGGGTTTCAACAATAATTTTTGGTTGGCCAATTCCTTTATTGCCGGTGCATATTTTATGGAATGATATTTTAGAAGATACTTTTCCAAATGTATCTTTTGCCTTTGAGCCAGGAGAAAAGAATGTAATGAGAAGGAAGCCCACCGCAAAGAAAACCTCTCTTTTTGGAAAAGAGGGACTTTTTTTGACCTTAGGGAATATTGTTTTTAATTTTCTTGCTGTTTTTTATTTTTGGTTTTTTTGGAGACATCTTAATATGGGAATTGATTTTGCAAGGACAATAGTTTTCGGGGTTATTTGTGTTGATACTGCTTTTGTTATTTTTTCTTATAAAAATTTAAAAGAGAATATTTGGAAGATAAATCCATTTTCAAATAAATTTTTGAATATTTCGGCGATTTTTAGCCTTTTGGGTTTTGCTTTGGTAATTTATATTCCTTTTTTAAGACAACTTTTTCACACGGTTCCTTTGGGTGTGAAAAGTTGGCTTTTTTTAATTGCTGATGGTGTTTTTACAATGCTTTTTATGGAGTTAATAAAATTTTTGTATAATAAGTATAATAAAGATAAAGAAAAAGAAAAAATATGATTGAAATAATAATGTTTTTAGGATTGATTTATCTTTTCACTTTTTTTGTTGGAAGATTTTTTGAGAAAATAAAAATTCCAGCAATTTTTTCCTCTTTAGTTTTTGGAATTTTGCTTGCAATTAAAACCCCATTTTTAAATATTACTTCTTCTGAAGTTTTTAAATTTTTAGCAGATCTTGGGATGTATTTTTTATTATTTTTAATTGGCTTTGAGCTTAATCTTAAAGAGATTAAAGAAAGTGGCAAATTTATAATAAAATCTACTTTTATAATAATTTTTCTTGAAGCGATTGTTAGCAGTTTAATTTTTCATTTTTTATTTCATTACTCAATTGTAATTTCTTTTATTATTGCTTTGGCTTTTGCTACTGTTGGAGAAGAAATTTTGCTTCCTATATTGGATAAATTTAATTTGATAAAGGATAAACTTGGAAAAGCTATTTTAGAAATAGGCATAGTAGATGACATTATTGAGGTTTTTGCGATAATGTTAATAAGTGTTTATCTTGGGGTTTTGGGTACCAATTCTTCTTTAATTAATGTTAGAGAAGCTCTTTTTGCCATCTTTTTGCTATTCTTTTTAACCCTTGGATTTTTAAAAATTAAAAACAAGATAGAAGCCAGCATTAAAAATCTAAATTTGCAGGCTATTTTTTTGTTTTTCTTTGGAATTTTATTTGTTTTTTTGGCTATAGGCAAAATAGCAGAGGCAACCGCTATTGGAGCTATTCTTGCTGGTATTATGGTAAGAAACTTTATAAGGCAAAGAGAAGAGTTTAAAGAAACAGAGTACGAAATTAAAACTTTTGCTTATAGTTTTTTTGGTCCCTTATTTTTTGTTGAAGTTGGAAGCAGTATTGATATTAAAGATTTTTTCCGTTTTCCTTTATTAGCTTTAATTTTGGTCTCGGGGATTTTCTTAGCAAAAATTATCGGCAGTTATTTAGTTGGGATTAAAAAATTTGGGGCAAAAAAATCTTTTTTGCTTGGAGTGGGTCTTTCGGTAAAATTTTCAACCAGCATTCTTTTGATTCAGTTTTTAAAAGAGATTAATATTTTAAAAGATCCTTTATATTCAATTCTTATTGGATCAAGCGTATTTTTTGTTTTGCTCCCGCCGTTTATTTTCTTTTTATTAATAAAAACCCACGAGAAATTTAAAAATAAATTTTTAAAAAGTAAAGTTCATGCAAGATAAAATTAAAAAAATTATTTATGCTATTTCCGTGCTTGCTGGGACAATAATTGGTGTTGGTCTTTTTTCTTTTCCTTATATTGCAGGGCAGGTTGGTATTAGAACTTTTTTAATTTACTTTTTTTTACTGGGGGGATTAGTTTTGGTTGTTCATATTTTATTTGGTGAAGTTTCTCTTGCCACACCCGATTATTTAAGATTTTCAGGTTTTGCAAAAACTCATCTTGGGAAAACTGGAGAAAAAATTACTTCATTTTCTATTATTTTTTCTTTACTGGGCTCTCTTTTGGCTTATTTAATTGTTGGTGGAAAATTTTTGTGGGGAATTTTTTCTAATTTTTTGGGAGGAGAGGAATATATTTATGTTTTATTGTATTTTATTTTTGGCGCTGGGTTTATTTATTTTGGAATGCGGGCGATTTCAAAGCTTGAATTTTTTGGAATTATTTTATTTTTTTTAATTTTGTTTTTAATAATAATTTATTGTTTTCCATTTTTAAAATTTTCAAATATAAAGATTGCCCTAAATCCAAAAGATATTTTTTTACCATATGGTCCTATTTTATATGCTCTTTGGGGCGCCTCTTTGATTCCAGATACAGAAGAAATTTTAGGAAAGGAAAAGAAGTATTTAGGAAAAGTAATTTTTATTTCAATTTTAATTCCAATGATAGTTTATCTTTTGTTCACTTTTACAATTTTGGGAGTTGCGGGGAAAAACGTAGTTCCTGAAGGACTTTTGAACTTGGAGAACGCTCTTGGTAAGGAATTTTCAAAAATTGCTCTTTTTTTTGGCTTTTTAACAACCTTTACTTCTTTTGTTGCTTTGGGGCTTACTTTAAAGAAGATGTTTGTTTATGATTATAAACTGAATAAAAATTTATCCTGGGGTATTGTTTGTTTTACTCCTCTTTTGTTTTATTTTTTGGGTTTTAAAAATTTTATAGAGGTGATTTCGTTTATTGGAGCAATTTTTTTGGGAATTTCTGGAATAATGATAATTTTAATGTATCAAAAAGTTAAAAAAGCCAATTTAAAAGTAAAGATACTTACTTTCCCTCTAATTTTAATTTTTGTTTTTGGTATAATTTATCAAATTATTTATTTTTTAAAATAAAATTATGATTGTTTTAAACTTGCTTTATGCTTTTTTGTTTTTGGCTTCTTGTTTTTTACTGGTAAAAGCAGGAGTTTGGTCAGTAAAATCGCTTATAAGAATTTCTCAATTTTTGAGATGGACAGAGTTTTTTGTTTCTTTTATTTTAATGGCTTTTGCCACTTCTGTGCCAGAGCTTTTTGTTGGCATTGTGTCGGCCACCAGGGGAGCACCAGAAGTTTCTTTTGGTAATGTTATTGGGGCAAATATTGTAAATCTTACTTTTGTTATTGGTATTGCTGCTATTTTGGCAAAAGGAATAAAACTTGAGACTGAAGTAGCGAAAAGAGATTCTTTATATACTGCTTTTATTGCAGTTTTACCAATTATTGCTTTATTTGATGGAGTTATTTCAAGGGCAGATGGATTTATTTTAATGATTGTGACTATTTTTTATTTTTACCAAGTTTTTTCCCAAAAAGAGCTTTTCAGAAAAATATTTAAAGACACCTTTCAAAGAAGAACCGCTCGATTGTGGAAAAGATTTTTTTTAGATGTTTTTGTTTTTATAATTTCGGTTGGACTTTTGTTTGTTTCGGCAGAAGGAATTGTTCGTTCAGCCATTTATTTTTCAAAAATTATTAATATTCCCCTTTTGCTTTTTGGGATTATTTTTGTTTCTCTGGGTACTACTTTGCCCGAGATTACCTTTGGAATAAAATCTACCATGATAGGAGAGAAAGAAATGGTCATTGGTAATGTAATGGGTTCTGTAGTCGTTAATTCCAGTTTAATTTTAGGAACGGTAGCCATTATTTCTCCAATTAAAATTTTTAATTTTTCTTTGTATCTTGGCGGAATTATTTTTACTTTTGTTGCTTCTCTTTTCTTTTATTTTTTTGCTAAACACGAGGCGCATATTTCTCAAAAAGAAGGCAAGTTTTTAATTTTGGTTTATTTTCTTTTTATTTTATTTGAGATTATTTTGCAGTTTTGTTAATATAAAAATAAAAAAAGCTATGTCAGATTTTTTAATTATATTTTTGTTCATCTTTTTTGCGGTATTCTTTTTTATCGTGTTTTTTCTTTTTTATAAAAGAAAAATAGAGATAGATAAAAGCCAAAGTGAGGCGATAAAAGATCTTGAGAGAAGATTAACTGATTTAATGATTTCTCAATTAAAAGAAATTCGAGACACTCAAAACGGTGTTTCAAGAGAAATGCACAGCCAAATTCAATCTTTTACTAAAGAAACTGTTCAAATAAGAGAGGACTTAAAGCAGATTCAAGAGAAGGTTAAAGACGTTTCTTCTTTCCAAGAAATTTTTAAGTCTCCAAAATTGAGAGGTCAATGGGGAGAGGCTTCTTTAGAACATATTTTATCTCAACATTTTCCAAAAGAGTTATATCAAAGACAATATCTTTTTCCATCCGGAGAGCAGGTTGATTTTGTTTTAAAATTGCCAAATGGCCGGATTTTACCAATTGACTCGAAATTTTCATCAGAAAACTTTGAAAGAATGATTCATTCTAATGACCAAGAAAAAGAATTTTATCGCCAAGAATTTTTAAAAGATGTTAAGAAAAGAATTGATGAAGTTTCAAGAAAATATATTCTGCCCCAAGAAGGGACAGTTGATTTTGCTTTAATGTATATTCCTGCTGAAGCAATATATTATGAAATAGTCTTTCATTTAAGAGAAGAAGATATTTCAAAATATGCCTGGTCAAAAAAAGTAGTTTTAACTTCTCCAAATACTATTTATCTTACCCTGAAGACAATTGAACATTGGTTTCGGGATACTCAAATTTCCAAGAAAACCCAGGAAATATTAAAAAGATTGGCAAAAATTTATATCGATTCTCAAAAATTAATGAACGATTTTAGAAAGCTTGGCAATCATTTAAAAAATGCCACTTCTGCTTATGAGAGTTCTGAAAAAAGGTTGTTTCTTTTTTCAGAAAGGGTCGAAAAATTAACAAAAATAGAAGAGCCAAAAAAATTAAAAGAAGGAGATCTTGAAAAATAATTTTAAAAAGGTTATATTATTAATTATTTTTTAAAACCCTAAAAAGATATGTTAGCAGTAATTAAAACAGGCGGGAAACAATATTTAGTTTCAAAAGGAGATAAAATTAAAATAGAGAAAATAGAAAAAAAAGAAGGAGAAGAGGTGATTTTTGATGAGGTTCTTTTAATTCAGGATAAAAAAAATAATATAAAAATCGGAACACCATTTGTTAAGGGAGCGAAAGTAAAAGCAAAAGTTTTAAGGCAGGCAAAGAGCAAGAAAGTCGAAATTTTTAAATACAAGCCTAAAAAGAGATACAAAGTTAAAAAGGGCCATAGGCAACCCTATACCGAAGTTGAAATTTTAGAAATCTTGTAATTATTTTCTTCCTTCAAGAGCAGAGCTTAAAGTTTCTTCATCTGTATATTCTATTTCGCCACCAATTGGTAGTCCTTTTGCTAATTGGGTAATTTTTATATTATAGGGTTTTAAGATTCGTTTTATATAATCCATTGTAAGATTACCCTCAACCGTTGGGTTTATTGCTAAAATTATTTCTTTTGGTCCAAATTCTTCAATTCTTTTTTTAAATTCCTCAATCCTTAATTTTCCCAATGGATTTTCTTTTAAAAAATCCATTTTTCCTCCCAAAATAAAATATCTTCCTTGATACTTTTTAATTTTCTCTATTTGCCAAAGATCGCTTTCGCTTTCAACTACTAAAATTGTTTTTGTTTTTTCTCTTTTTTTATCTAAACAAATCTCGCATAATTTTTGACTTTCGTTTTTTGGCTCAAAAGGGTTAAAACAAAATTCACATTTTTTAATTTTATTTATTAAACCCAAAATAGACTCAACAATATTTTCTACCTCGTCTTTTTTAAGAGATATTAGATACAAAGCAAAACGAGTAGCGGTTCTTTCTCCGATTGTTGGAAACCTAGAGAAAATTTCTACAATTTTTTTAATTGGTTTTGGTACCATAAAATATTATTTATATTACTTCTTCTCCTGTAATTTCTTCTTCGTAGGCTGTTTCAATTTCAGTAAAGCTTACTAAATCTTCATTAAAATAAAGCTCTACTTTGCCAATTGGACCATTTCTGTGTTTTGCAATGATTATGTCTGCTATATTTTGTCTTGGAGTATTTGGCCTTACTTTGTCTTCACGGTAAATAAATAGAACCACATCAGAGTCTTGTTCAAGGGAGCCAGATTCTCGCAAATCCGAAAGCCTTGGCCTTTGGTCAGGTCGGTGCTCAACTGCTCTTGAGAGCTGGGAAAGGGCCAAAACAGGAATATTTAATTCTTTAGCAAGCGCTTTTAAAGATCTTGAAATTTCTGTAACTTGCTGAACCATAGAATCACTTGAGCTTGTTGGTTGTACAAGTTGAAGATAATCAATTACTAAAAGATCTAATCCTTTTTCTGCTTGCAGTCTTCTTGCCATTGCTCTCATATGAAGGGTGCTTGCCGAGGGAGTGTCATCAATATAAATTGGCATTTCCGAAAGGCGTGCCATTGCCTCTCTGATTCTAGAAAATTCTTCTTCTCCTGAAAGTTTTCCTGTTCTTAATTTCCAAAGCGAAATTCCAGCTTCTGCAGCGATTAATCTGTCAACAAGTTGTTCTTTTGACATTTCAAGAGAGAAAATTCCAACCGAAAAGCCAGATTTTGCCGCTGCTCTTGCCATATCTAAAGAAAGAGAAGTTTTTCCAAGGCTTGGTCTTGCAGCAAGTAAAATAAAGTCTCCTGCCTGGAGTCCAGCAAGCATATCATCTAATTTTGAAAAACCAGTAGTTACTCCTCTTAGTGCTCCTTTTTTTGAATGAATTCTATCAATTCTTTCAAAGGCGCTATCAAGCTCTTTTTTTACTGGCAAAAAGCCTTGAGTTAAAGATCTTTCTGAGATGCCAAAAATTTTCTTTTCAGCTTCATCAAGAAGCTTATCTATGTCTTCATGTTCTTGATAGCCAAGTTCAGCAATTTCTCCTGAGATTTTTATTAAATCCCGTAATACCTTTTTTTCTCTTACGGTTTTTGCATAATGCAAAAGATGAGCGGGTGTTGGAATTGTTTCAAGTAGTTCTGAAAGATAACTTGCACCCCCAATTTTTTCTAATTCTTTTTTTTCTTCTAATCTTTGAGTTGTTGTAATAATATCAATTGGTTCGCCTTTTTGATAGAGATCAATCATTGCTTGATATATTCTTCCGTGATTTTCTTTATAAAAATCTTCCGGCCTTAAAAAATCAATCACTTTTATAATTCCTTCTTTATCAAGCATTAATGAAGCAAGAAGCATTTTTTCCGATTCTATGCTTTGGGGTGGGATTTTGTCTGTTTCTTTTGGCATATTATTTGATGCTAGATTTTAGCAAAAATTCTATAATTTGACAAATAATATTTAATTTTTTGAGGACAGTCCTCCGTTAAGCTTTTAAGTTAAAATATTTCGGATTTCGAATTTACTATTTGTAAATTATTATTTTTCTTTCAGTCTGGGTCCATTTTTTGTATCTTCTATCCAATATCCCATTTTTTCGATTTCTTCTCGGATTTTATCTGCTAATTCCCAATTTTTTTCTTTTCTTGCTTTCTCTCTTTTTTTAAGAAGGGTAATGATTTTTTGAGGAACTTTCTCTTTTTTTTCTTTAAATATTTTGAAAACTGATTCTAAAAAATCTAAAACACCACCGATATCTCTTTTTTCTTTTTCAGAGAGACTATTTTTTTTATTAAAAAATTTTATTATTTCAAAAAATTCACCAAAAAATTCAGGAGCATTAAAGTCGTTTTCTAAAATTTTATTGAGCTTTAAGAAAAGGGGAGAATCTTGAAAGTTTTTTATTTTTTTGTATGGGCCAATTTTTTCTTTAAAATCAACAATTCTTTTTAGGGTTTCTTTTGTTTGGGAAATGATTTCTTGGTTGTAATCAATGGGGGAGCGATAATGACTTGATAAGATAAACATTCTTAAAACTTCGGGGCTATTTTCTTTAATAAACTCTCTGATGGTGATAAAATTTTTAAGGCTTTTTGACATTTTTTGTCCTTTTATTGTTAAAAATCCGGTGTGCATCCAATATTTTACAAAAGGAGACTTTCCAGAAATTGCTTCCATTTGGGCGATTTCTGCTTCATGGTGGGGGAAAATGAGGTCTTGGGCTCCGCCATGAATATCATATTGAAAACCAAAATACTTTTCAGCAATTGCTGTATCTTCTATGTGCCAGCCAGGCCTACCTTTTCCCCATGGACTTTGCCAGCTTGGCTCGTATATGGTTTTCTTTGGCGAATTAAATTTCCATAAACAAAAATCTCCTTTATTTCTTTTCTTTCTGGCATTGTCTATTCTTGATGTTGAGTCATTTGCTTGAATTACTGTTCTTCTAGAAAGTTTTCCATAATTTTTAAATTTTTTAATATCAAAATAAATACCATCATCAATTTGATAAGCAAAACCTTTTTCAATAAGTCTTTTTATTTGACTTTGAATTTCTTTAATGTGATCTGTTGCTCGTGCATATTTCGTTACAGAATCTATTTTTAAGGATTTAATGTCTTTTTTGTATTCTCTTTCAAATTTTCTTGCTATTTCTTTAAAAGGAACATTTTTTTCTTTTGCTCTTTTTATAATTTTGTCGTCAACATCGGTAATATTTTGAAGGTAAAAAACTTCATAGCCCATTTTTTTAAGGTAGGTAGCGAAGGTATCAAAAAAAATATAAGTCCTTGCATGCCCTATATGAGAAAAATCATAGACTGTTGGTCCACAAACAAAAAGATTAATTTTGTTGTCTTTAATAGGAAAAAGGATTTCTTTTTTTCTTTTTAGGGTGTTGTAGATTTTAATCATAGGGTTTATTTTACACAAAAATTTTTACTTAATCAAACGCTTCTTTATATATATTGAAGATTTTTAATAAAATGATATATTAATTTTAAACAAAAAGCTCTTTAAAAAAAGGAGGGAGTAATATGTGGCTTTCTTACAGAATTGTAAGGATTCCTTTTGCCTTGCTTGCCAAGACCAAAAAGTACAATTTGAAAGTTCAAGGAGTTGAAAATGTACCCACGAGAGGACCCCTAATTGTAGTTGCAAACCACCAAAGTAGTGCTGACATTATTGCTATTGCTCTTGCTCTAAAACCTCTTTTAAAGAACGTTCAAATGCTGCCTTGGGCAAAAAAAGAAATCGGAGAAGGTAAAGAGGGAATTCTTGGAAAATGGCTTTATCATTTTTTTGGCGTAATTCCAATTGATAGGGAAGGGAAAAATATAGAGGAAGCCATTGAAAAAAGTCATAAATACTTAAGAGAAGGCAAGGTTGTTTGTATTTTTCCTGAGGGTACAAGACACAAACATAAAGAACTTGGCAAGTTTGAATATGGAGTGGCAAACTTAGCAAGAAGCGTTCCAGTACCAATTTTACCCATTGGAGTTTATTGGCGAAAAGAGGAAGATGGGGGAATTCAAGTAAATATTGGAAAACCGTTTTATTTGCCTCCAAGAAAAAAGAGATATCAGTTTTTAGAAAAGAAAGAAGAGAACATTGAAAAATTGGTAACGCACATTGATAATTTAAGAGAATGGTTAATGAGTTTTCCGTTAGATAATAGGGGAACAAAAGCCATTAAAAATGTTACATCGAGCGTAATAGATTTTCTGACAAATATTAACATAGATTTTAGAAAGATTTGCAGGCTTGGAGAGAAAGAAGATTTGGAAAGAATAAGGAAAGAAGTTCTTTCGCTTTTACCATCTGACTGGAAACTTGTTGATTAATTATTAAAAACAGCAGCTCAAAAAACGAGCTGCTGTTTTACATTTTTGTTTTTTTTGATAAAATAAGCGAAATATATAAAATAAAAAATATGTCAGTTTTATATAGAAAATACAGGCCAAAAACTTTTTCAGAAGTTGTCGGTCAAGAAAATATTGTCAAAACAATTACCAATGCAATTAAACAAGGAAGGATTTCTCATGCATATTTATTTTATGGGCCACGAGGTTGTGGCAAGACTACTCTTGCAAGGTTAATAGCAAAGGCTTTAAATTGCCAAAAGAGAAAAGAGGGAAGCTTTGAGCCATGCAATGAATGTATTTCTTGTTTTGAGATTAATGAAGGAAATGCTATTGATTTAATTGAAATTGATGCTGCCTCAAACAGAGGAATTGATGAAATCAGGGATTTGAAAGAAGGAATAAGTGTTGTGCCAGTAAAGTCAAAATATAAAGTTTATATAATTGACGAAGCCCACCAACTAACAAAAGAAGCTTCGAATGCCCTTTTAAAAACTCTTGAAGAACCTCCAAAATATGCGGTTTTTATTTTATGTACCACAGAATATGGCAAGATTATTCCAACTATTGCTTCACGTTGTCAGCAATTTGAATTTAAAAAGCTGACAGTTCCTGAAATTGTTAAAAAATTAGAATTTATTTGCAAAAAGGAGCAAAGAAAATGCCAAAAAGAAGCCTTAGAACTAATTGCTAAAAAATCAGAAGGAGCCATAAGAGATGCTGAGAGTTTTTTAAATAAAGTTTTTACCCTTGAAGATAAAGAAATTAAAAAAGATGGGGTTAAAGAAATTCTTGGTATTGTAGGTACTGAATCGCTATCAAAACTTGTTGATTTAATTGCCAAAAAAGACGAAAAAGAGGCTATTGCTTTTGTGAATGAAATAAACCAAAGCGGTTTTGATATTGAAACTTTTATTCGAGAATTTAATTCTTATTTAAGAAACCTTTTGTTAATTAAAGTTAATCCTGAAATTTTCAATGATAATGAAATTTTCACAAAAGAAGAAGAAAAAGCTTTATTAGCCCAAAGGGAGTTTTTTTCAGAAAGCCAGTTAGTTGAAATTTTAAAAATTTTTATTGATGTCCAAAATCAAATCAAATGGCAATATATACCAATTTTGCCTCTTGAGCTTGGCGTAATTGATAGCATAAATGTTTTAAAAAGATGATTTTTACTATTCAAACAAAAGGATTTACGGATATTGTAGATATAACAGACTTTGTTGAGGATTTTATCCGAAAAGAAAAAATAGAAGATGGAGCGGTTTTGGTTTTTGTTTTAGGTTCAACTGCGGGAATTACAACTATTGAGTATGAGCCCGGTGTAATCGAGGATTTAAAAAATGTTTTTGAAAAAATAGCGCCAAAAGATGCCAAATACAATCATGAAGAGGCATGGCATGACGGTAATGGTTTTTCTCATGTAAGAGCAGGACTTTTAAAACCTTCTTTAGTGGTTCCAGTTGAAAATGGTAAGCTTTTGCTTGGAACTTGGCAGCAAATTGTTTTAGTAGATTTTGACAACATGCCAAGGGAAAGAAAAATTGTTTTAAAATCACTAAAAAGTTTTTGATTTTAAAAATTAAATTATTAATATAATTAATAAAAAGGTCGTTTTTAAAACCTTAATAAAATTTTAAAAATATGAGAAAAAATTTATTAATTGCAATTTTTATTGCTTTTATTGTTTTTATTTCAAACGTTAATTTCTCTTTTGGGGTTTATTTAACTCCCATTCAAAGAGCAAAAGATGTTAAAAACCAAGTTGAGAAAAGAGTAAGAGAAGAAACAGAAGAAGTTTATCAAATTCAACAAGAAATAGAAAAAGAAGTAAAAGAGGGCGCTCCAACAACATTAATAGCCACTCCTCCGGTAGTTACCGAAAACCAGCAAAAAGTGAAAGAGTTTATCAGGAAGCAATTTAAAAATATGGGAGAAAATCATCGATCAAGAGTGGCAAATATGGTTCAAAACCTTTTAAGAAATTCTGAAAGATGGGAGAAAGAAAACCCAGGAATAGGAAAAGAGGTAAGAGAAATTGCCAGAGAACAACAAAGAATAATGGAAAGAAATGAAGCCTCTCTTAAAAAAATTGAAAAAAGAAATAGGTTTATTAAATTTTTAATTGGTGCCAATTACAGGGAAATTAAAAAGACAAGGTTAGAAATAGAAAATTACAAAAAGGAAATCGAAAAGTTAGAGAAAATAAAAGAAAGCTTAAATAACGAGGAAGATAAAAAAATTATTGATGAACAAATAAACGCCCTCAATCAGGAAATTCAAAAGATGGAAGATTTTTTAAACAACGAAGAAAAAAGATTTAGCCTTTTTGGCTGGTTATTTAAAAGAATTTTTAAATAAAATTTATGGGAGAAAAATTTGAAAATCAACAGGCTTTTGATGAAGAATTTGGAAAAATTTTAGAGGCAAATGAACTTGAAGATTTACTGAAGCAAACTGAACTTAATGAAACAGCAATTAGCGCAATAGTAGAAGCTTATCAGGGCAGTATAGAAAGAGGCGTTGTTTCTCGGGAAAATGCTAAAGATTGGCTTTATGAGACATTAGGGAAATATGGAGCAGGTGAAAAAGAGATTAAAGAGATATTAATGAAATATGGAAAGGAAAAAAGAATTGAAGGAGGAAAAGATGAAAAGAATATTTATATTCATCCAGAAATTAAAAAATATTCTGAGGGATTAAGAAGAAAAATTGATTTTATTAAGAATCAACAAAAAGAAAAGGATAAAGAAAACAATAATTAAATTTTTTTTATAATTTTTAAAAGTTAGAAAGGTCGATTTTTTAAAATTTTTTTTTATTTTTTTTATGGCAAAAAAAGAAAAAAATACAGGAATGGCAGTGGTGGGAATTATTTTGCCCATTATACCCCTTTTAACAGAAGACAAAAAAGACCCTTATGTAAAATATTACACAAAACAAGGATTGGTTTTGTGGATTTTTGATATTTTACTTTGGGTTGTAATGAACTTTATAGTAAGGTTAATTTTTGTAAGCATCTTTTCCTTTGCAATAGTTTCTTTTTTGAATATGCTAATAGCTTTAGTTATAATTGCTTTATTTATTATCGGAATAATAAATGCTTTGAGCGGTAAAGAAAAGCCATTGCCCTTAATTGGGGATTTTGCCAAAAAGATAAATATATAAATACATAAAATAGGTTATTAATTTAAAAACCATTTTACAAAAGAGGTTTATTTTGGTATTTTAATAATATATTTTGCGGGGTCGTCTAACGGTAGGACAGTGGCCTTTGGAGCCATTAATCCTGGTTCGAATCCAGGCCCCGCAGCCAAAAAACAAAAAGTGCGAAAATGACGCACTTTTTGTTTTTTGGCTGCGGGAATTAAACCTCGTCAAACTTTCTCATCATTTTACCAAATTTAATTCACAAATCAAAGAAAAGAAATCTGAAAAAGAGATAAAATTCAGCGGGCGGGGCGAAGCCCCGCCTGTCTGCCAAAACAAAGCGCAAAAATTTTCTTGACTCTTTTTCGCTCGCCCGCCCCTTCGGGGCGGGCTCGCTTATATAATTTGAAAATTTTTTAGAGATTTATTATAATCTTATTGAGAAAAGGTTTAAAATCTCTAGAAAATTTTATGAAAGAAAACAGTAATTTAATGAAAAATAAAAAAATATTATTTTTGATTGGTCGGGTGTAATCAGTGATAGTATTAAAATTCATTATTTTATCGTGAATAATATCTTTGAGAAATTTGGAGCTAAAAAAATCTCTTTCGAAGAGTTAAGAAGAGAATGGGAATAGCCATATATGCATTTTTACAATAAATACTTACCCAAATTAACAAGAGAAGAAGAAAAGATTGCCTACAAAACTTTCCTCTCTAAATATCCAATCCCAAAACTTTATCCGGGTGTAGTTGATTTATTACGAAAATTTAAAAAGAAAGGAGTTAATATGATTGTGATGAGTTCGGATCCTGCTGAGAAAATCTTTTTTAACATTATGAAATATAATCTTAAGGAATCTTTAAGGAAATATATTTTGAGATTTATGATAAAACCAAAGTTACAAGTGAAATCATAAAACAAAATCAATTTAATCCCAGAGAAACAATTTTTATAGGGGATACTATTCATGATATAGAAGCTGGAAAATCAGCTAAGATTAAAACAGCTGGGGTAACTTGGGGGCTTCACTCTAAAGAAAAATTATGCTGGGCTAATCCAGATTTTATAGTTCATAATTTAAAAGAATTAGAATCGGTTATATTTAAAAAAGTAAAAAGCATTAAAAATCTAAATGAAGATTATGAAACCAAATGATTACGATGTGATTTTAGACTGTTATACTGATGAACCCTCAGGGTATGGGGTTCCCCCCTACTTAGGAGTTCATCAAAGATACACTTCTGCTGCTTTAGATTATTTAGGTAGAAAGCATTTTTATCTCACTATCGATGATTTAAGATATGCAAAGAATAAAAAAAAGGAAGTACCATATGGAACTACAGATATCTCTACTTTAAACCTTTCTCTTAATACAAAAAGGGCATTATCTTTATTAAGAAAAGCAAAGAGATTTATATTATAATGGGATGTTTTGTAGATTATGAATATCTTTCTGCTTTACCTCCGCGAGCTTCAGAACTATACGAACTTTTGAAAGAATTTAAATCTCCACGAAAAATTCTTTTTTATGTTTTGGGAGGTGCTAAAGAGATACCGTCGGACTTTTTTAAAACTCCGCTTTCTCATATTGTGGATGAAATAGTAACAGGACATACTTATAATTTCTTATTAAAAGGAGAAAAAAGTTCATTTTTTCCAAATTATGATTTATTAGCTCAAATAACGAAAAGAAAAATTCCTATTTTAGAACAAATAAAACAACCTAGAATAATAGAAATTGAGACAATGACAGGATGTGATTGGGCAAAGTGTTCTTTTTGTATTGAAAGAGTTCGTCATCTTCCTATAGTTTTCAGAAAAGTAGAAGATATACTAAAAGAAGTAAGTTCTTTATATCAACAAGGAGCCCGATATTTCAGATTGGGAAGAAATTCAAATTTTTATTATTATATGAGACAAGATGTTCCTAAAATAGAAGCATTGCTTTATGGAATCAGAAATTGTTGCCCCGAACTTAAGGTATTGCATATTGATAACGTAAGCCCTCAAAGTGTTGTTACTCCTCAAGGGAAAGAAATAACAAAATTAATTGTTAAATATTGTACTTCAGGAAACGTTGCGCCTTTCGGCATCGAATCATTCGATCCTTTAGTGAGAAAAATAAATACTCTTAACGCTACAATCGACCAAATAATGAAGGCAATTGAAATATTAAACGAATACGGAAGAGAAAAAGGTGAGAACGGACAGCCTAGATTTTTACCAGGAATTAATCTTATATACGGCCTACCGGGGCAAAGACCCGAAACCTTAAAGTATAATTTATATTATCTCAATCAGATTCTCCAAAAATTTGAGACACAACGACTTTTCTTTAGAAAATTATGTTCTCCATTTGGAGTAAGCATGCGTGAATTTTCTTCGAGTAAAGAAACTGAAGAATATAAAAAATGGAGAGAAGAAATTTATAATAATTTCGCTATACCGATGCTAATAAAGGTTTTTCCTAAAGGTACTATTCTAAAAAATGCAAGGATTGAGGTATGGCAGAATGGTGATTCAATATTAAGACAATTGGGAACTTGTCCACCAAGAATCTTATTAAAAAATAAATTATTACCTATTGGTAATGAGTATGACGTTATAATAAAAGGAGTTGTAAGACATAGGACTTTACTGGGTGAGGTAATTAATAAGAATTAAATTATGAAATACGCAGGTATTCTAATCCCAGAAACAAATATTGTAGTAGAAGATGAAATAATTAAAATGATTGCTGAAGATATTAATATTTTAAATAAAGTTTCTTTCCATTTCTCACGAATTGAGGTAAAGAAAGATTATTCCAAAAACGAAAAAGCTTTTTTACAAGAAGTATATAATAATATAGGAAAAGCTATGAAATTATTGGAATTTATTCCTTTGGATATTGTTGGATTTTTTTGCACTTCTGCAATTTTATCACAAAAATTTAATGAAAGACATTTTTTAAAAAACTTAAATAATATTCCTATCCTTCATCCACTTCAAGCGGTATTATTTGCATTATCAAAAATTAAACCTAAACGAATTCTATTATTTTCTCCTTACAACTACACTACAGCTATGGCTTTTGAGAAAATTTTGAAAAATGAAGGAATATCAATTTCTAGAAATATTTTCTTAAATGTAAATCGAAATATTGATAAATATGATTTAGATCGAGCAAGAAAATTGTTAATTAAGTTCATTAATGAGGAGGTAGATTTAATTTTAATCCTCTGTACAAATTTCCGAACCCTTAAACTTATTACATTTTTTGAAAATAAATTTGAAATTCCAGTAATTTCTAGTAATCAAGCTTTATTTTGGATGATATGTAAAAAATTAGGTGTTAGATATCACGGACTAAAAAAATATGGAAGTTTATTCCAATTATAAAAATAATCGTACTATTTTGTTTATTGGAAATATTTCTCTTGATATAATTAAAAATCGGCAAGGAATTTCACGAACTATTATTGGAGGAGGTGCTTATATTAGCGCTTATTGCGCAAAAATGGTTTCTAATAATTTGAAAATAAAAATACTTTCTATCCTCGGAAATGATTTCCCCCTAGATATCATTAATTTTCTTCGTGATAAAAAAATCGATGTTTCCGAAATTCAAATCGTATCAAAGAACTCTAATTCTTTTATTATTGAAGAGGGGAGCAACAAATCGAAAATTAAAATTAAAAATCTTTTAGAATTAGGTAATTTTCCTATTAGAGAAAAAATTGATCATCTTCATGTTTCTTGTAGAAAAGGAGTTAAGTCCCCATATTTTTATCTGACTACATCAAAATATGAAAAATCATCAATGGATGTAATTTTTTCAAGCTTAAAAGAAAAATGCAAAGAAATAAAGAAATGTCTTGAATTAATTGATATGGTATTTTTAAACTCTTTTGAATATAAGATGTTAAATAAATATATAAAACCCAAAATAGAATCTTTTTTTCCAGAAGTTATTTTTGTGATTACTCAAGGAGAAAAGGGA
>Ga0272449_1000973_pt1 | contig 31434 bp, 33 predicted proteins | sample YNPCB0241_FD_198679 | JGI IMG/M metagenome (GOLD analysis project Ga0272449, IMG submission 198679) | Hot spring sediment microbial communities from Yellowstone National Park, WY, United States - YNP-CB-024-1 | ecosystem: Environmental > Aquatic > Thermal springs > Hot (42-90C) > Sediment... | reverse complement strand
TGGTTAGTAAACCCATCATGTGGTATGAGCAGGCCAGCACGGCGTTTATTCCTATCTTAGTGTTGGGGATTTGGAAGGGAATTGGGTGGTCTATGGTGATTTACCTGGCCGCGTTGCAGGGCATCCCTCATGAATTGATGGAGGTTGCTTCTATTGACGGCGCAAACGGCTGGCAGCGGTTTTGGAAGATCACTCTTCCCCTGCTTGGACCGACGGTGGTCTTCACGCTGGTAATGCTGCTCATTGGCGGGTTTAATGTCTTTATTTCGGTCTATCTCATCACCGGAGGTGGGCCGCGCCAGCAAACCGAAGTGCTGCTGAGTTACACCTACCGCCAGGCTTTTGATTTTTTGGATTTTGGCTATGGTGCCGCCCTCTCGATGCTAATGGCCGTTTTTCTGATCACGGCCAGTTACTTACAAATGCGTTTCTTGCGCAAACCGGTTGAGGTTTACTGATGAAATTAGATAAGAAGAAATCGCTTAACACGAGCAAATTCCTCCGCCTGATCCTGCTCTATCTTCTTGCTGCTGGGGGCGCGGCGGTAATGGTGTTTCCTTTTCTCTGGATGGTTTCTAATGCCTTCAAAGAACATGTCTTTGTCATCGAGTATCCGCCTCAGTTGATTCCGACCAATCCTTCGATTGGTAATTTCGTGCGCGCTTGGACCTCTAATAATTTTCAACTTTATTTCACCAACAGCGCTGTTGTGGCCTTGACCTCCACATTTTTCACCGTCCTTTTTTCAGCCATGATGGCCTATGCTTTTGCCCGCTTTAAATTTCCCGGGCGCGAAGCGCTGTTTTTTACCATTTTGCTAGTGCTGATGGTGCCCGACATGATCACCATTATCCCTAAATTCTTGTTGATCAAAACGTTGGGCTTGCGCAATAGTTTGTGGGGATTAATTCTGGTCTACATTGCGGGTAGCACGTCACTCAATACATTTTTATTGCGGGGCTTTTTTGAGCAGTTACCCCATGAACTGGAAGAAGCCATGCTCATTGATGGCGCGGGATATTTCACCATCTTTTTACGCATGATTCTGCCGCTTTCGGCACCGGCGCTGGCTACCGTGACCATCTTTTCCTTTTTGGGGCATTGGGATGAATTCACCTGGGCTTTAACCATCATTGATGATCCTCTTAAGCGCACTCTACCGATTGCCATTTACTCATTCCAAGGGCAACATGGTACTGAGTGGGGGTTGGTCTTTGCGGCAATGATCATCGCTTTGATCCCGGTGCTTATTATCTTTATTACCCTTCAACGCTATTTTGTCAGCGGGATCACTGCGGGTGCAGTAAAGGGATGAAAAACTATAATCGCTGGATTGGTCTTCTACTTATCGGTGGATTAGGATTATGTGCTTGTGGTTCTTCGTCTTCCACACCGACTATTCCCCTTACAGAGGTGACAACAATGCAATCCGGTTTTGCTATTGATGCGATTGAGTTTACCCAGGCTTATTTCCGCCCCGGTGAGCCAGTTCGTTGGATAGTAAAGTTAAGGAACGAAACCGCAACCTCGCTTCCCGTTACGTTGCGAGCACGAGTTGCTTATCTTGCTCAACCTCTGATTGAGTTACAACGTACACTTACACTTTCGGCAGGGGCTGATCAAGTGGAATTTGTCTGGCATCCTGCACCAGAAGCCCCGCGCGGATATGGGTTGGATGTGACCCTGAGTGCGACAGACGGTCAAACGCTGGCCGTATGTTCCACGGCTTTTGACGTATTGGAATACTGGACCCAAATGCCTCGCTACGGGTTTTTGAGTGATTTCCAACCTAACCGCCCGAACATTGAGGCTACATTTCGATCTGTCAGCAAATATCGCCTCAATGCATTGCAATTCTATGATTGGATGTACCGCCATGAACAGTTCCTTACCGCGCAGGATCCTTACCTTGATCCGCTAGGCCGAACGCTCTCCAGGCATACCGTGGACACTATGATCACAGCTGCCCATGCCAGAGGAATTGCGGCTATGCCTTATACGGCCATTTATGCCGCCTCAATGGCTTTCTATCACCAGCATCCTGATTGGGCACTCTACCGTTCAGATGGACAACCCTATTTGCTAGGGGAGAATTTCCTGGTTTATATGGATCCACGTCCGGGTTCGCCTTGGTCTCGTCATCTGTTGGCCCAATTTGACGAAATCCTCACTCACACGGATTTTGATGGCATTCATCTCGACCAATATGGTGATCCCAAAGATGCATATGATGCGCAGGGACATTATTTCGACCTCGCTGAACCCCTCGCGGCAATGATTAACCTCACTCGTGAGCATGTACGGCGACTGCGCCCTCAAGGGGCAGTTGTATTCAACGCTGTCGGCAACTGGCCGATAGAGACTGTGGCCACGTCAGGTCAGGACATTGTTTACATCGAGGTGTGGCCGCCTTATACCTCATTTGATTCATTGCATACTTTGATCGCGCAGGCACAGCAACTCAGTGGCGGAAAAGCAGTGGTTTTAGCGGCTTATATTGACCCTGGGCATGAGATCAATGCCCGTCTTATGGATGCAGTCATCCTGGCCAGCGGTGGTAACCACATTGAATTTGGTGAGGAAGAGGGTTATCTGTCTGATCCTTATTTTCCCAACTACAAAACGATTTCGCCGTCTTTGGGGGAAACCTTAAGGCGCTATCAGGAATTTGCCATTCGCTTTCAGAATGTCTTTGGGCCTACTGCGCGTGAAGCCACCGCAGATTACGCTACCCGTCTTGCCCTTCCTAGCGTGGAAACCTCCCCCAGCCTTCAATGGAATAAAGTTTACCCCTTAGTTAGGGAAACCGATTCATTCGCCGCGATCAATTTGATCAACCTGGTAGGGCTTTCAAATGGGGAGTGGAACCAACCTATTACTCACCCCCCTCACCTTCTTGCTGATCAAATCGTCGTACTGAAAGATATACCCCAAGCCGTTCGTCGGGTATGGTGGGCTTCACCCGATTCTGAGGATTTTTCACTCTCCCCGCTTGCGTTTGAGCAAGCAGATGGAGAGATAAGGTTCCAAATCCCCGCGCTTCTTTACTGGGGGCTGATTCTGATTGAATGGAGTAAATAAGATGTATTCTGATCTTTACCGCGCAAGTATCGCCGTTATTTTGGAAAACCAAGCACCAACTGGCAGTTACATTGCCAGCCCCAATTTTCCCACTTACCACTACTGTTGGTTCCGGGATGGTTCCTATACTGCCTATGCTATGAATCTGGTGGGGGAACATGCTAGTGCATGCCGCTTTCACACTTGGAGTGCCAGAACCATTCTGCGCCACGCGGAAAAAGCCCTTCGCGCGATTGAGAGAGCCCACCGAGGATTACCACTGGGGGAGGAATATCTTCACACCCGTTACACCCTGGAGGGGGAAGAAGCCGGTGGGGAAGGATGGGCGAATTTCCAATTGGATGGCTTCGGCACCTGGTTATGGGCGGTGGAACGGCATCTTCAAGCGAGCGGCGACTCGCTCCCGGTCGAATGGCACCAGGCGGGTGAGTTGGTGGCGGCTTACCTGAAAGAACTCTGGCGAACCCCATGTTATGATTGTTGGGAAGAATTTCCAGAAGCCTTACATCCGCATACTCTGGCGGCTATTTGTGGTGGTTTAGAGGCCTATTCCCGCTGGGGTGGAGATACGGCAAGCGCTCAAACGGCACAAGAGATTCGTGAGTTTATCTTGACCCAAGCCGTGCATGCAGGCTACTTTGTCAAGTTTATTGGGAATGAGAGGGTGGATGCTAGTTTGATTGGACTGGCTGTTCCATACCGCGTGGTCACACCCCAGGCGTCTATAATGCAGGCCACGATAGCCCAGATTGAGCAGACGCTCCATGTACCTCATGGGGGCGTTCGCCGCTATGCTACCGATACCTACTACGGCGGTGGTGAATGGATATTGCTGGCAGGTTGGTTAGGTTGGTATTACGCCGAGGTGGGGGAGTACAATCGTGCGCAAGAATTGCTGACTTGGATGGAAGCCCAGGCGGATGCAAAAGGTTATCTCCCTGAACAGGTTCCGGCCTCTCTAATTGATCCTGCATTTTATACCCCCTGGTTGGAGCGCTGGGGACCCATTGCTAAGCCCCTTTTATGGTCGCACGCCAAGTATATCATTCTTTACCATGCGTTAAACCCACCAACCCACTTGAAAGGATGAGCGGAAAAATGCATCACTGGGCTGTTGATGGTATAATTTCCTCACCGAGCCCCAGTAGCTCAAAAGGATAGAGCAAGGCACTCCTAACGCCTTGGTTGGGGGTTCGAGTCCCTCCTGGGGCACTGCGGGTTAAGAATCAGCCCCTTTCCGCTTCGGGAAGGGGCTTTTTCATCTTCAAACCAACCCTCAGTTGTTGTAGTCGTCCTGATCCTCAAAGTCGCTGCCGATCTCTTCGGCCTCTTCGTGCTTGTGACGCACCCACAGCAGAAGCACCTGCCCCTCCGGGGTTTCCACCGAACGCGCCGCTAAAATCGGCACGCGTTCCTCCAACCCCAGCGGGTTGCGGAAGTGCAGGTAAATCGGCTGTTGGCGCCGCCACATGCGATGACAGCGCTCCACCAGCGCTGCACCGTTGAACGTGCGCAGGCGGGTCAGCGCTAAATGATACAGGTTGGGGCTTTCATTGAGTCCCAATGCCCACCCGTCATCGACTTCTTCAAAGACCGGGGGCGGGCCTTCAATAATAGTAATTCGGTCGTCCATAGGGTCCATCACCTCAAGCCCCAATCATATCATAAAGCCGCCCAAAGGGGAAATAGTTGCTGTCCTTAACCTTAAAAAATGGGGGGATTGACTTAAAAAATGGGTTTGCCCCTTGATTTTGAGCGCCGATTTTTATATAGTAGAAACAACCTCATCTCAACATCATGATGTTATAACAACATAACCGCTTGTCTGACCAGGCGCATGCTCAACGCCAACAGCCCTATCCCCCTTTATCACCAGTTAAAAAGTTACCTGCAGGACCAAATCCTGCAAGGCCTGCTTAAGCCGGGAGAACGCATCCCAACCGAAAAGGAATTGGGCGAGCGCTTTAGGATCAGCCGCACCACCGTGCGCCAAGCCATCGGCGATCTGATTAATGAGGGTCTGCTGGTACGGGTGCACGGCAAGGGCACCTTCGTCGCCCAGCCGCGCATTCAACAGCACCTCGGATTGCTGACCTCGTTCACCCAGGACATGGAAGCCCACCGCCGCACCCCTTCTTCGCAGGTCTTGCAGTTTGAGATCCAGCCCGCCCCGCCGCCGGTGGCCCGCGCCCTGCAACTCAAAATCGGCGATCCGGTGATCGTGCTCAAACGCGTGCGCCTGGCCGATGGTCAGCCCCTGGCCCTCGAAGTAGCACATCTCCCTGCCGAGCCCTTTCGCCCCCTGCTCGACCTGGACATGAGCCAGCGCTCTCTCTATGCTACGCTCAAAGCGCAGTTTGGGGTTGAGCCCTGGCGCGCCCTTCAGCAGATGGAAGCCGTGGCCTGCCCCGCCGAAGAAGCGCGCCATCTTCAGGTCAACAAAGGCAGTCCCATCTTGCATATTTTTCGCACCACGTTTGATCAATCGGGTAAACCCTTCGAGTTTGTCGAATCCTACTACCGCAGTGACCGTTTTTTCTTCACCATGGAGATTTGGAGCAGGTAAGCATGGGACAACCTCCATCATCTTCATCGCCTTCGTTAGCGATTGGCATTGATCTTGGTGCTACAAAAATCGCCTCGGTGCTGGTAACGTCTGCTGGCGAGGTGCTCGAAGCCCACCATCGTCTTACCTTGCCCCAGCGCGGGCCGACGGCGGTGCTGGACGATATTGCTGCCGAGATCACCTACCTGATGGAAAAGGCACGCGTTCATGATGGAACCCTGTTGGGCGTGGGTATCGGCAGTCCGGGCCAGGTTAACCCGGTGGAGGGTAGTGTGCGCAACGCCGTCAACCTGGGTTGGCACGAGGTCTTCTTGGTGCGTGAGGTGCAGGCGCGCTTGCCCGAGCCGCTCCCCATTGCCATTGAAAAAGACACCAACGCCGCTGCACTGGGGGAATACTACTGGGGCGCCGGGCAGGGTTGTGAGGATTTCGTCTTCCTCGGCATCGGTTCCGGACTGGGCGGCGGCATCGTTGCCCACGGCGACTTGGTGCGCGGTGCCGATGGCAACGCCGCCGAGGTGGGGCATATTGCGCTCGATCCGGAGCACGGGCGTCTGTGTGCGTGCGGTCTGCGCGGTTGTGTCGAGACCATTGTCTCCGGGCCGGGGCTAGTGGCCGTCACCCGGCGTCTGTTGGCCGAAGGTGCTTTTCCCACCCGTTTGCCGGCGGAGGGTGAGTTGGATACCCCTGCTGTGGTGCAGGCCATTGTTGAGGGTGACCCGCTGGCGCAGGCGGCACTGGAAGAGATGGCTGCAGCGTTCACCACGCTGGTCGCCTTTATCGTGGGTTTGCTAAACCCGGCCCGCATTGTCATCGGTGGCGGGCTGGGGCTGGCCGTATTTGAGCCTTTGCGCGCTTATCTAGAACGCGAACTCCCCCACCGCGTGCTGGAAGCCAGCCATCGCAACCTGCGCATTGTTCCCTCGCAACTGGAAAATCCGGCCCTGGGCGCGGCGTGTCTGGTTTGGCAAGCCCACCGTGTCCAGTCCGAAAGGAGGTGATGGCAAGGAGCAAAGACGTGATCCGGCATTCCCAACCCTTGTTGACACGTGACTCTTGAACCCTATGACACAGAGGAGGAAGAAGATGCGTAAGCATGTCGTTCTAGCATTGCTGCTTTTGGTGGCATTGGTGCTTTCGGCCTGTGCCCAGGCCACCCCGACCCAAGCGCCACCTGCGGGCCAAGCCACCCAGCCCCCGGCAGCGGGTGAGGCCACCCAACCCCCAGCGGCAGGGGGTGAAAAAGTCACCTTGATCATCGAATCGTGGCGCAATGACGATCTGCCCATCTGGCAGGATGTGATCATCCCCGCCTTTGAAGCCAAGCACCCCAACATTCATGTGGTTTTCAGCCCCACCGCACCGGCGGAATACAACGGTGTGCTGAACTCCAAATTGGAAGCCGGCACCGCGGGCGATCTGATCACCTGCCGCCCCTTCGATGCTTCACTCAAACTCTACGAGAAGGGCTATCTGGCGCCGCTCAACGATCTGCCCGGCATGGAGAACTTCACCGATTTCGCCAAGACGGCCTGGAGCACCGATGACCTCTCGGTGACCTTCTGCGTCCCGATGGCGTCTGTCATCCATGGCTTCTTCTATAACAAAGAGGCCTTCGACAAACTGGGGTTGCAGGAACCCACCACTTGGGATGAGTTCTACCAGGTGCTGGATAAGATCAAAGCCGATGGCACCTACATCCCGTTGGTTATGGGTACTGCGGACATGTGGGAAGCCGCCACTATGGGCTTCCAGAACATCGGCCCCAACTACTGGAAGGGTGAAGAGGGCCGCCTGGCGCTCATCCGCGGTGAAGCCAAGTTCACCGATGAACCCTACATTAAGACCTGGCAGCAACTGGCGCGCTGGCGCGATTACCTGCCCCCCGGTTTCGAATCGGTGAAGTACCCGGATGCGCAGGCGCTCTTTACGCTGGGTAAAGGCGCCATCTACCCGACCGGCTCGTGGGAGATTGCGCTGTTTGAGAAGCAGGCATCCTTCCCGCTGGGCATCTTCAAGCCCCCGGTGGAGAAAGCCGGCGACCAGTGCTACATCAGCGATCATGTGGATATCGCCCTGGGCATGAACGCGGCGACCAAGCATCCCGAGGAAGCGAAGACGTTCCTCTCTTGGGTGGCCTCCGCCGAGTTTGCCGAACTCTACGGCAATGCTCTGCCCGGCTTCTTCCCGCTCCACAGCACGCCTGTGGAACTGAAAGACCCGCTGGCGCAGGAATTCGTCTCTTGGCGCAACGAGTGCAAGTCCACCATCCGCAACTCGTATCACATCCTCTCGCGCGGCGAACCTAACCTCGAGAATGAGTTGTGGCGGGTGAGCGCGGCGGTCATCAACGGCACTCTGACGCCCGAACAGGCCGCGCAAGAGATTCAGGCCGGATTAGACAAATGGTATAAGCCCAAGCAGTAGGGCAGATAGGGCAGATGGGGGTGGTCAGGCCAGTGCCGGCCACCCCCGCCCGGCTTGGGATTAATGTTGGAGGGGTGAACGTGAGCACCAAATCGAAGTCGCGCACTTTTCCCACCCATATCGTGGTCTTTTTGGCCCCGGCGGTCATCGTCTATACCCTCTTCATGATTTATCCCCTGATTGATTCGCTCCGTCTCTCGTTTTTCGCCACCGGGCCGGATAACAAGGAATATTTTGTCGGTTTCCAAAACTACGTTAAGTTATTTACCGATTCCGATTACGCCCCGCGCTTTTGGGGCGCGCTGAAAAATAACATCGTCTTCTTCCTGGTGCACATGCTGGTGCAGAACCCGATCGGGTTACTGCTGGCGGCCCTCTTGGCAACCGGTGGATGGGGGCGCAAATTCTACCGCACCGTGCTCTTCATGCCCACGGTGCTCTCTTTTGTGATCATCGGCTTTATCTGGAACTTGATCCTCAGCCCGCTGTGGGGGGTAGCCGAGAGCATTCTCAAAGCGGTGGGGCTGGGCGCGCTCTTCCGCCCCTGGTTGGGGTTGGAAAGCACCGCCTTGGTGACGATTTCGCTGATCTCGGTGTGGCAGTTTGTGGGCATTCCGATGGTGCTGTTCTATGCTGCGTTGATCGGCATCCCCGAAGAATTGATCGAGGCGGCGCGCGTGGATGGCGCCACGGGCTGGCAGATCTTCTGGCGCATCAAATTCCCGCTCATCCTGCCCACGGTGGGCATTGTGGGCATTCTGACGTTTGTTGGCAACTTCAATGCCTTTGACCTGATCTACACGATCAAAGGGGCGCTGGCCGGGCCGAACTTTGCCACCGATATCATGGGCACGCTCTTCTACCGCACCTTCTTCGGCCAGCAGTTGCAACTGGGAAACCCAACCATGGGTGCCACCGTAGCGGCGATGATGTTCTTGATCATCCTGAGCGGCGTGTTAATTTACATGTTCCTGTGGCAGCGGCGGGTGCAGACCGTGGAGATGTGAGGAGGATGCCATGACGACCGTTTCGCGCTCGATCACGTATGGCAAAGACTTCGGCCTGCTTTACCGCATCCGCCTGTGGATTGGCCGCCTGATCCCCCACTTGATCCTGGCCGGTTACTCCCTGCTGGCGGTTTTCCCGGTGATTTTGATCTTGATCAACTCGTTCAAGACGCGCAAAGCGATCTTCGGCGAACCGTTTGCCTTCCCCAATCCCTCTAATTTCGATTTGATCGGCTATCAGACGGTGCTGAGCCGTTCGAACTTCACCCAGAATTTTCTCAACAGCATCATTGTCACCGGGGTATCTCTGTTCTTTATTCTTCTCTTCGGCTCGATGGCCGCCTTTGCCCTCTCGGAATACAACTTCCGCGGCAATACCCTGATGGCACTTTACCTCTCCATCGGGATTATGATCCCCATCCGCCTGGGCACGGTGAGTTTACTGCGCTTGATGGTCAAATTGGGTCTGGTCAATACCCTGACCGGCTTGATCCTGGTGTACATCGCGCAGGGGTTGCCGCTCACCATTTTTATCCTTAGTCAGTTTATGCGTCAGGTGCCCAAGGAACTGAAAGACGCCGCCCGCATTGATGGGGCCAGCGAATACCGCATCTATACCATGGTCTTACCCCTGGTGCGCCCGGCGCTGGGTGCCATCGGCATCTTCACCATGATCCCGATTTGGAACGACCTGTGGTTCCCCCTGGTGATTGCTCCCAGTGCCAAAACGGCGACGATTACGCTGGGCGTCCAGCAGTTCCTGGGGCAGTTTGTGAGCGACTGGAACGCCGTGCTGTCCTCGCTCAGCCTGGCGATGGTGCCGATTCTCATCCTCTATGTGCTCTTCTCGCAACAGATGATCCGCAGTATTACGGCAGGTGCCCTAAAATAAGACGACTCAATTCAGGGAGGTTTCTATGCGCGTTGGAATTGCCGGCGTTGGTTTTATGGGCTCGACCCATGCCGCAGCGTGGGCCGAGACCGATGCGCGTATTGTGGGCTTTGTTGCCGAAACGGTCGAAGAAGCCCAACCTATTGCCCAGCAGTATGGGGCTAAGGTCTTTGCGGAGTATGCCGCACTGCTGGACGAGGTGGACGTGGTGGATATCTGCACTCCCACTCACCTGCACGTGCCGATGATCCTGGAGGCCGCGGCGAAAGGCAAGCACATTATCTGCGAAAAGCCGCTGGCGCTCAGCGTCGAAGATGCACTTAAAGCCGTGCGGGCTTGCCGTCAGGCCGGGGTGCACCTCTTCGTTGCCCATGTGGTGCGCTTTTTCCCCGAATATGCCCTGGCCAAGCAGATTATTGATCAAGGGCAGATTGGCCGCATCGCCACCTTGCGCCTCTTGCGCGGCAGTTATCGCCCCAAGAAACCGGTGGGTAACTGGTTTCTGGACGAGAGCAAATCCGGCGGGATCCTGATGGATCTGATGATCCATGATCTGGACTATGCCCGTTGGGTTGCCGGTGAAGTGGAGAGCGTGTTCGCGCGCAAGGTCAGCGCGGTGCACCAGGGCAGTACGGTGGACTATGGGCTGGTTATTCTCGAGCACAAAAACGGCGCAATTTCGCACGTGGCCGGCGCTTGGGCTTACCCGCCCCCAACCTTCCGCACCCGCTTTGAACTCTCGGGCGATCAAGGGATGATCGAGTTCGACTCGCAGGCTACCTCGCCGATTGAGAGCCTGATCATCAAGCCTCATTCTGAGGCGCCGGATGTGGGCTTGCCCTCCAGCCCGGTGCGTGAAAGCCCCTACACCACCGAGATTAAAGAGTTCTATGCCGCGCTCAAAGAGGGCAAGACGCCGCGGGTGACGGCGGAGGATGGTCTGGCGGCGGTTCAAATTGCGGCCGCCGCGGTGCAGTCGGCCCGCAGTGGCCACGTTGTGGTTCTCGAATCCTTAGCGGAGGGGCTGTCATGAGCATCCGAATCGGAATCATGTCCTTTGCCCATTTGCATGCCGAGGCCTACATTCAGAATCTGCGCGCCATTCCCGGCGTGGAGATGATCGGCCTGGCCGATGATGATCCCCAGCGCGGGGAACACTTCGCCCGCTTGTTCGAGGCGCACCGCTTCCGCTCGTATGAGGAACTGCTGGAAGCCAAGCCCGATGGTGTGATCATTTGTTCCGAGAACAGCCGCCACCTCCCCTTAGTCAAGTTGGCGGCGGAGGCGGGGGCGCACATCCTGTGCGAAAAACCCTTGGCGACCACGGCTCAAGATGCCGAAGAGATCGTCCGCACCTGCCGCCAGGCCGGGGTACTGCTGATGACGGCCTTCCCGATGCGCTTTTCCACCCCGTTGCTGGAGGTCAAATCGCGCTTGGATGGGGGCGAATTAGGGCAGGTGTACTGCTTCAATTCCTCCAACCAGGGCGAACTGCCCAAGAAACACCGCGCTTGGTTTGTGGATAAGGCGCTGGCCGGCGGTGGGGCGATCATGGATCACACGGTGCACCTGGTGGATATTATGCGCTGGTATCTGGGCAGTGAGGTCAGCGAGGTCTACGCTGTGGCCAACCGCATCTTCCATGCTGACGAGGTCGAGGTGGAAACCGGCGGCATGGTTTGGGTGACCTTTGAAAACGGCGTGTTTGCTACTATTGACTGCTCGTGGTCGCGCCCGCCGTACTGGCCATCGTGGGGCGGACTGTCATTTGAGATGGTCACCGAGCGCGGTGCGGTGTGGGTGGATGCCTTCCGCCAGAATCTGACCGTCTTCACCCATGCCTTGCAGCGCCCCTACTGGGCGTTCTGGGGGTCTGACCCCAACCAGGCCATGATTGAGGACTTCGTCCAGGCCATTCGCGCCCAACGTCCGCCCCGCGTGAGCGGTGAGGACGGCTTGCGGGCGGTGGAGGTGGTAGAAGCCGCCTATCAGTCCGTCCAGAGCGGCCAACCGGTGCGCCTGCAACGGCGGGCGTTGTAAAGTCGGCTCATGGCTCACATTATGTGACAGGGGTGGGCTGGCCGGCCCACCCCGATCCTGAGGGAGAGAAACGATGTTGTTGATTGACCATGCCACTCTATACACCCCAACACAGTGTTATAAACCCGGACGCGTGCTGATCGCAGATGGGCGCGTTGTGGCCGTCGGCACGCCGGAACAGGTGAGCGCCCCCGCCGGCACGCCCGTCTTGGATGCCCAAGACCTGATTGTGACCCCCGGTTGGCTGGAACTGCAAATCAACGGCGGCTTTGGGCTTGACTTCACCGAAGACCCAACCACGATTTGGGAGGTGGCACGCCAGTTGCCGCGCTACGGCGTTACGGCCTTTCTGCCGACCATTGTCACCAGTCCGCTGAGCCAGGTGGAGGCGGCGTTGGAGACCTGGCGCGCCGGGCCGCCGGCGGATTTCCGCGGTGCCGAGCCGCTGGGATGGCATATCGAAGGGCCGTTTCTCAATCCCGGTCGTAAGGGCGCCCACAACCCGGCCTACCTCCAACTCCCTAGCCTGAGCGCTGTGGAGGGCTGGCGCCCTGACCAAGGGGCGCGCCTGGTCACCCTAGCCCCAGAACTGCCCGGGGCCGAGGCAGTGATTCGCTACCTGGTCAGCCAGGGAGTGCGGGTTTCTGCCGGGCACAGTTTGGCTACCTTTGAACAGGCGCAGCAGGCCTTTGGTTGGGGCGTGACTTACGGTACTCATCTCTTCAACGCCATGCCGCCGCTGGAACACCGCGCGCCGGGCTTGGCGGGGGCACTGCTCACCCACCCTGATCTGACCGTGGGCTTGATCGCCGATGGCATCCACGTCCACCCGGCGATGGTGGCGCTGGCCTGGCGGGCCAAAGGCCCACACCGCCTCACCTTGGTGACGGATGCCATGGCGGCGCTGGGTATGCCGCCGGGTGAGTATCGCTTGGGCGATTTTGAAGTGCGCGTAGATGCCACCTCGGTGCGCCTGGCCGATGGCACCCTGGCCGGCAGTCTGCTCAGCCTCGATACGGCCGTACGCAACCTGATCGCATTCAGCGGGTGCACCCTGGCCGAGGCGCTGTGCACCGTCACCAGCACGCCGGCGGCTGTGCTCGGTCTGGAGGATCGCGGGCATCTGCGGCCTGGCTGTCGTGCCGATCTGGTTTTCCTCTCGGCCACCCACGAGGTGGTGATGACCCTGGTCGGTGGTGAGCCGGTCTTTGGGGCAGAGGCGTTTGCACAGCGCCGAAGTGTCGCCGGGAGGGTGTGAGTATGCCGCTGGAAGGTGAGATTTTTGAACAACCGCAGACCCTACAGCGTTTGCTGGATGAGGGTTGGCCGCGCATCCGCGCCATTGCCGAGCAGTTACAACGCCAGCCGTTCGATTACGTGTTCCTGGCAGCGCGCGGCACTTCGGATAACGCCGGGCGCTATGCCCAATACCTGTGGGGGGCCTTCAACCGCCTGCCTATCGCCCTGGCAACGCCCTCTCTTTTCAGCCTTTACCAAACGCCGCCCAGTCTCAACGGTGCGCTGGTGGTGGGTGTCTCGCAATCCGGGCGTTCGCCGGATATCCTCGCCGTGATGCACGAGGCGCGCCGCCAGGGCTGTCCCACCCTGGCCATTACCAATACCCCCGATTCACCGCTGGCACAGGCCGCCGATTTTGTGGTGGATATCTTGGCCGGGCCGGAAGAAGCGGTGGCCGCCACCAAGAGTTACACCGGCGAACTGCTGGCGATTGCACTGCTCTCGATTGCCCTGGCCGGCGATGAGGAACGCCTGACCGTGCTCGCCCGTGTGCCGCAGTGGGTTGAGGCCATGCTGGCCCAAAATGAGGCGATTCGGCAGTTGGCACAGCGCTACCGCTTTATGGAGCAGTGCGTGGTCTTGGGGCGGGGCTTCAACTACGCCACCGCGTTCGAGTGGTCGCTCAAACTCAAGGAATTGTGCTACATTGCCGCCGAACCCTATTCGTCAGCCGATTTTCAGCATGGGCCGATTGCGCTGGTGGAACACGGCTACCCGGTGATGGCGGTGGTGCCGTCGGGAAAGGTCTATGCCGGCATGCTGGAACTACTGCGCTACCTGCGCCACGAACGCCACGCCGAACTGCTGGTGCTCTCGGATCAGGATGAAGCCTTGGGCTTGGGGCAGGCGGCGGTGGCACTGCCAACAGAAGTGCCGGAATGGATCACACCGCTGGTGAGCATCATCCCGGCTCAACTCTTTTGCTACCACTTGAGCGTGGCACGGGGGTTCAGCCCCGAACGCCCGCGCGGCTTGCGCAAGGTGACCGAAACCGAGTAACCCACCGGTTCGCGTCAGGGCTGAAGCGCGGCGGCGCGTGCCAGCAGGTACTCACGCAGGGCGACGGCCTGGTTGTGCTGTTCATCGCGCGCTGCAAACAGCAGTGTTACCGTCTGCGCTTGGGCCAAGGCTAACAAACGCTCAACCGGTTGGGGATTAGCATCCAGTTCGGCAAAGTAGCGCGCTTTGAAGGATTCCCAGCGGGTGGGGTCATGTCCGAACCACTGGCGCAGGGCCGAACTGGGCGCCACCTCTTTAAGCCACAGGTCGGCGTGGACCGCTTCACGCGTCAACCCGCGCGGCCAGACGCGATCCACCAACACGCGCAGGCCGTCTTCGGGCGTCCGGGGGGCGTAAACGCGCTTTACTTGGATTTGCATGAGCAACCTCCATCCAAGATGAGGATAGCACAAATCACCCGGCACGTCAGGGTGATTTCCTGCATCACGCCTGTACCTTCTGCTGGAAGAGGAGTTCTTAGGCGTTCGATCGGATCGTAAGCCGGGTTTGGTTTAGCCCGGTTTCTTCGTTTCCGGCGGCGGATGGGAGTATAATCGCTGGAACGTAAGAAAGAGGTGTGCATGAGAGCCAAGGTTAACTCCGGCGTGGTTTTTGCCGCCGCGGCGTATACGCTGTGGGGCTTTTTCCCCATTTACTTCAAGGCTTTAAAAGAGGTGCCGGCGCCCCAGGTGCTTGCCCACCGCATTGTATGGGCCTTCCTCTTCTTGCTGGGCGTGCTGATGGTGCGGCACGAGGTGGGCACGTTGCGGCGCTTGTTGACCCCGCGCATCCTGTTAAGTTATTTTGGTGCGGGGGTGCTGCTGGCGATCAATTGGCTGGCATATGTTTGGGGCGTGGCGGCGGGCTTTATTGTCGAAACCAGCCTGGGCTACTTTATCAATCCTCTGGTCAGCGTGGTGCTGGGGGTGCTCTTCCTGCGCGAGCGCCTGCGCCCCTGGCAGTGGCTGCCGGTCGGCCTGGCCGCGGTAGGGGTAGCCTACCTGACCCTGGAATATGGCCGTCTGCCCTGGCTGGCGCTGGTGTTGGCTCTTTCGTTTGGGCTGTATGGCCTGCTCAAGAAATTGGCGCCGTTGAACGCCCTCCACGGCTTGACCCTGGAAACGGGAAGTGTCTTCCTCCCGGCGCTGGCCTATCTGGTCGGAATAGAAATCGCGGGTCAAGGCGCTTTTGGGCATGGGCCGCTATCCCAGACCGTGCTCTTGGCGCTCACCGGCGTGGTCACGGCTATCCCACTTTTGCTCTTTGCCGGCGGCGCGCGCCGCGTTCCTCTGACCACGCTGGGGCTACTGCAGTACATTGCTCCGTCGTTGCAATTTCTGTTGGGCGTTTTTGTCTACGGTGAACCTTTTGGTCTGGCCCAACTGGTCGGTTTTAGCCTTATCTGGCTGGCGCTGGCCATCTTCTCCGCGGAAGGTGTCCTGGCTCAGCGCCGCCAGCGACTAATCGAAGCCGAAGCAGCCGGTGACGATTAATTCTCAGAGGTAGGAAGCAGTGCCGGCTCAGGATGCACGGTGACATCCGCGTGGGGCAAGAGGTTTTGAATGGTTCGTTCGACCTCTTCGGTTAGCGCATGCACCGCCGGGAAATCCATCTCCGGCATGACCAGGATGTGTACATCTACGAACGGCTGTGGGCCGGAATAACGAATGCGGATTTGGTGACAATCCACCACGCCTGACACGGATTCAACCGCCTGCTTGATGGCCATGACCTTCCCCTGGGGGGCGGCATCGAGCAGGGCTTGGATGGTTCGCCCTCCCAATTGCAGGCTGACGTAGATCACGATCATGGCTACCACCAGTGCGGCGATGGCATCGGCTTGGCGCAGGAATCCCCATTGGGGGCGCAGTTCGGCCACCTTGACTCCAATTAGGCCGAGGATGACCACACTACTGCTCCAGATATCGGTGCTGAAGTGGAGCGCATCGGCTTCCAGAGCCTGGCTGTTATGTTTCCGCGCAGCGCGATACAACACCCGGGAACGGGTGAAATCCACGATGATGGAGACGGCCATGACCAGGAAAGCCCAAAAGGTCACCTCGATCTCTACATGGCGGAAGAAGAGGCGCTGCACCGCTTCGTAAATGATCCAAACACAGGTGACCAGAAGCAGTAAGGTTTCGAAAAGGGCGGAGAGGTTCTCAATTTTGCCGTGGCCGTAAAGGTGTTGATCATCGGCGGGTTTGCCCGAAAGGCGCACGGCCAGGAAGGTCATCAGTGCGGCCAGTAAATCCAGGCCGGAGTGGGCGGCTTCGGCCAGGATGCCCAGACTGCCGGTGCTTATACCGACCACAATCTTGAACGTGGTCAAGCCAACGGCGGCCACCACCGATGAGAGGGCCGCCGCGCGTTTTTCGGTCTCGGCGGTTAGCGTGTTCGCGGTCAAGGCTTAAACCTCCGCTTCAGAGGATAATGGATGCAGTAGGTTGGCGGCACCCTGACGCGCCTGGCGCGCGGCCTCCATATCGGCGAAGACCGCGGGCAGGCGCGCTTCGAGGGCCGAAAAGAGGTCGTGGGCTTCCAGCAGGCGCTGTTGGCTCTCAGGTGTGGGTGCGGCGAGCAGGGCCAGCCCCTGTTCGGAGAGGGCATGCAGAGCGCGTAGGTGCTCCAACCATTGTCGTAGGTAGGTTGCCCATCCGCCGGACTTGAAGCGATAGTAATCGCGCCGCGGGTGAGGGGTGGGCACGCGCTCGATCAAGCCCCGTTCGGCCAACAGGCGCACCATTTGGCTGACGGCTCCCTTGCTGGCGCTGAGGGCTGTCGCAATCTCACCCAAAGATTGGGTGGGCGGTTCACAGATCAGCAGCCAGGCCAAGCAGCGCCCGGCCAGGCGCGGCAGGCCGGCGGCTTCTAGGGCTAACGCCATGCTCTCGATGAATTGGCGTTGGGCAGGATTGGGGAAAACCTCTGGGGTATCGGTCATGGTGGACTTTCTTATCACCGGTATTATTGTTCGAATCGTTTCGAAATTATAAAACGTTGCGAATAATTGTCAAGGGTTCTTAATCATCCTTGTTGATCATTACGCAAGGATGACTGTCGGCTCACAGGTCCTGCGGCTGGACAATGAAAAAGGCCACTGCCCCCAGCACCGGGATAGCCAAGATGATCAGTGCCCAGAGTGCTTTGGCTGTCGCGTTGAGGGTACGCCGGCGCAATGCCAATAAGGCGTAGACTACCAAGCCTAACCAAACCAATACGAGAAGCAGGTTGAAGATTTGGGTGAACAAGAATCCGTAGGATAACATGAGGTTGCTCCGATGGTGTAAAAAAACGGCGTCAGGGTGTGCGCGTGAAGTAGAGCACCCACAGGTCGCCGTACTGTTCGCGGGAGGCGGGAGCAAAATGATCTGCCAGCCAGGCAATCACTGCGTGCTCGGTGTAGCCCATCTCACGGTATTCCCGGATGGCTTTATCAAAGACGATAAAAGCCACCCTATCACAACCCTGGGTCGCAGCCGCGATGGAAGGTTGGGGGAACAGGCCGATTGCGGCACGGGTGGCCGGCGCGTAGGTATCATTGTGCGAGCCGGGCACGTCGTCCAGAAACGTTTGCGGCAGGTTGCGGGCATAGACGTGGCTGGGGAAGAAACTCAGTTTATTGTCGTGCACGATGCAAAGGCGCTTGCCGACTGCCTGGGCTCGGTTGTATGCCGTTTGCACCCCCAGCATGGCGGCATGAAACGGTGAACGCGGAAATTCGGCATATCCGGCCTGATAAACCAATCCGATCACTTCGCCCGTGATCAACAATCCTACCAGTAATAAGGCCGGCGCACGGCGTTGAGAGCGTGCGATCACCCGGGCGCAGAATAGGAAGTAAACCACCTGGCTGAGCATAAACGCACGGGGGACGAAAATCGGGCGCATGAGGTAGGAAGCCCCAAAGAGCAATGCCGGGGGGAGCAGTGTTGCGGTGAGCAGAAGACCTTCCTCAGCGCCGCGGGGGTGGTAGCGCAGGGTTTCAAAGATGACCAGCGTCAGGCCGGCCAGGGTGATGAAGAGCGCCACACCGAGCCAGAGCGGCGGCAGAGGGAGATTGGTGTGGAAGATCACCAGGGCCTGCAAGATTTCGGCCAGGCCCGGGCGCGGCGTCCAGAAGGCGGCCTGAATCTTGGCCACCTGCCCCGGCACCAGCACCAGCCAGGGCAGGCTTAAAAGACCGGTTAGTGCCAGGCTGCCAAGCCATAAGCCAAGCAGACGCCACGCGCGGCGTAGCAGTAAGAACAGCCCGGGGAAAACGAGGCTGAAGATGGCCAAGTTGTGGGTGTACATGGCAATCACCCCGGCCAGGATCAACCCTGCCCAGGCGCGCCAGTCGGTCTGCCCCGCTTCGTCAACCTGCCAGAGGCGCACAAAGGCGAGGGTATAACCCACCAGTGCCAGGGTTAACAGCGCATACATGCGCACCTCTTGGGCGTGATAGACCTGGAGCGGGGAAAGGGCGGTGAGAAGCGCCGCCGCCAGCCCCACGCGCTCGTCCCACAGGGTTTTGCCCAAGGCATAGACCGCCAGGATGATCATGCACGAGAGCACCACGTTTAGCATGCGGATAAACGCGATGGATTGTCCCGCCTGCATCCAAATATGGAGCAGGAAATAGTACAGCGGCGGCATGGTATCGGCGGCGGTACCCTGGACGATAAGGTTCAGCGGGCGTTCGGCCAGCAGGATTGAAAACGCATCGTCGTACCAAATGCCGCGGTCGGCCAGGTGATACAGGCGCACGCCCAGGCCTAAGAGCAGAATCAGCACCAGCAGCCCCTTCTGAAGACGTTTGCTCATGACCGCGCCTCCGCCAACCACCACCGCCGTGCCCACAGCAAGCCGACCAGGCAGAAGATCGGCAGTGGCAGGTACATCCAGGCCGATTCCATATCCCCGACCAGGGTGGTCAGAAAGAGCACCCAGTGTCCCACAAACAGGAGCAGCGCCCATCCCCAGACGGCATATGTTCCCCACCGCCCCCAACGCGCTTCCATGGCATGGAAAATCAGAAACACTGCCGGTAGGAGCGCGGCATAATGTGGGGTGGCGGTGCGGGGCGCAATCAGATTGGTGATGACCAGAGTCAGCAGAGCGGCATAGAGGAAATCCGGCCAACCCTTACCCCACGCCTGCCACCACGCGAAACCCAGAAAGAAGGCAAACCCCGTATGTAAGAGGAGATTCAAAGGTGTTTCTAAAGTGGGGAAGAGGCCGGCCACAATAGAAAGGGTAGAACCAATGCGGTTGGTGTAGGTCGGGTATTCCATCAACTGATGCAGGAACTGTTGCGGCCAGGTGGGGATCAGCGCCAGTGAGCCTAGCATCAGCCCGGCCAGTCCGCCCAGCAGGCCACCGACGAGGCGCCAGCGCCGGGTCGAGGAAGCCCAGAGCAGAACCCAGGGCAAGAGCAGGAAGGTCATTTGCGGCTTGCTGGCGGTCAGCGCCAGCACCAATCCGGCGGCAAGATCACGGTGGTTGCAAATGAGCACCAGACTCGCCACGATCAGCAGGGCGTTCAGGCCGGCGAATTGGCCAAGCACGATGGTGCGCACGCCAATGTAACCGAGGATGCTGAATAACACCCAGGCCAGCAGGGTCTTTCCCCGTGCCGGATAGTTGGCCAAGCGCAGGCTGAGCGGCACGAGCGCTACCAGTGCGATCTCCAGCAATGTCATCCACAGCGCCCTGGCCAGGGGGTAATCGAACAGGCCGAAAGGGGCGAAGAAGAGCATCGAGAAAAGCGGATAGACGAAGTGCGCGATATCCTCACCGCGGCCGGCATCGGCAGGGCGACCGTAAATGGCCACCTGCGAAGCCAGACTGACCCGCTCATTGTAGGGGCTGAGCCCTTCTTTCAGCCACATGTGGGCGCCCATCCAACGGGCGAGGAAATCGTTTCCGCCGGGGTTGGCGAGGGCGAAGCGATAATTGACCTCCGTCAGGGCAACCAGGGTAAGCAGCACCAGCAGTCCTACCCCCAGATAAGCCCAGGGGGTGCGTTGCGCGTTAGGTAAAGCGTGGGGGGTATTGCGGGTCATTCGGGATGATTCTATCCCCGCCGAGCGTAGGGGTCAAATGACCCATCCCTGCAACTTTTCGCGCGCGGTTGCATCTAAACATTCGGATTGAGTCTCAGGTTTAGGAGTATGTGATGATGAGCACAGGAACCTCTTCGCAACCGCGCGTGATCGTCTTTTCTACGCCGAACTGCCCCTTCTGCAACATGGCCAAGCGCTACCTGCGCGAACGGGGCATTAAGTTCCGCGATGTGGACGTCAGCCGCGATGCCGCCGCCGCGCGCGATATGGTGCGCCGTTCCGGCCAGCAGGGCGTCCCGGTCATTGATATCAACGGCAAGATCGTGGTCGGCTTCGACCGGCCCAAAATTGATCGCCTCTTAGGGCTGAAATAATCTATAATCTAATCAAGGAGGTACGACTCATGACGGAAAATGTCTCCACTCCCCCCATCCAACCCCTGGGTTCACGCGTGCTGGTGCGCCCGTTAGATCAGGAAGCGCGCACCGCGTCGGGCATCCTGCTCCCCGAGACGGCCAAGGAAAAACCGCAAACCGGCCTGGTGGTTGCGGTGGGTGAGGATGAAGAGATCAAAGTGCAGGTCGGTGATAAAGTGATCTTTGCCAAGTACTCCGGCACCGAGTTCCGCCACGACGGCACGGAATATCTGATCATGGAAGCCAGCGATATTCTGGCTAAGATTACCGCCTAACACGGGCAGGAGGAGGTTGGGCATGGGCTTAGATTTTGGATTGGAATTACCCACGAGCCAAGACGAGACCGTCTATGATGTGGCGATTATCGGGGGTGGGCCGGCGGGCACGACCGCGGCCATCTATACCGCCCGTGCCAACCTCAAAACGCTGGTCATTGATAAGGGACTGACCGCCGGCGCCCTCGGCATCACCAGCAAGATCGCCAATTACCCCGGCATCCCCGAAGAGATCAGCGGTGCCGAACTGCTCCAGCGCATGCGCCGGCAGGCTCAGCAGTTTGGGGCTGAATTCGTCCAGGATAAGATTCAAGGCTGTGAACTCGACCGTGACCCCAAGGTGCTCTACGGCAACAACGGCACCTACCTGGCACGGGCGGTGATCATTGCCACCGGTTCCATGGGGCGCGGCAACCGTGTGCCGGGCGAGGATCGCCTGCTGGGGCGCGGTGTCTCGTACTGCGCTACCTGTGATGCCGCCTTCTTCCGCGATCAAGAGGTGGTGGTGGCGGGAAATAACGACGAGGCCATCGAAGAGGCGCTTTTCCTCACCCGCTTTGTGCGCCGGGTGCATTTCCTCTCGCCCACACCTGACCTGAAAGCCCCCGCCGATCTGGCCGAGGAATTGCTGCACCATCCTAAGGTGACGTTCTACCCCGGCGCGGTGCTGAAAGAAATCCTGGGCGAGGAACGGGTGGAAGGGGTGCGCTTCCGCCAGCGCGGCCAATCCGAGCAAACCCTGCCTGTGAGCGGCGCTTTCATTTACCTGCAGGGCGGCCAGCCGATCACCGACTTCTTGCAGGGGCAATTGCCGCTGAGCGAGACCGGTTGTCTGATCGTGGATCGCGAGTTCCAGACCGCCATCCCCGGTGTCTTTGCGGTGGGGGATGTGCTGTGCAACCACGTCAAGCAGGCCGTGGTGGCCGCCGCGGAGGGCGCCGTCGCCGCCATGGCGGTGGAGAAACTACTGCGCGGGCGCGAGAAACTGGCCGTGGATTGGTCGAAATAATCCCTCAACGCGGAGGGGAACATGGTGCATATTGTCATCATCGGCGGTGGCCCGGCCGGGGTCACCGCCGCTTTGGAATCCGCTCGTTTAGGAGCAGACGTTACGCTGATTGAAGCGGCGCACCTGGGGGGCCGTGCCACCTGGCACAGCCTGGTGCCGAGTAAGGTCTTCTTGAGCGCCGCCGAGGCGCTCACCGCCGCCCACCCCTGGCTGGAAAATCCGCCTTCTCGCCCAAACTTGGACACACTGCGTGCGCGGGTTCGGGCGCAAGCCGAGGCGCAGAGCCAACGCCAGCACCACGCGCTGAGCCAGGCCGGAGTGCGATTGATCGAGGCGGTGGCGCGCTTTGAAGGTCCACACACCCTGCGCCTGGAATTTACCGCCGGACATAGCGAGCGTCTCGATGTTGAACGCGTGATTCTGGCCACCGGCTCCGAGCCGATCTTCCTGCCGGGGCTGAAGCCCGATGGGCAGCGCCTGCTGGCGCCGCGCGCCATGGCTAACTTGACGGCCTGGCCGGAGCATTTGATCATGATCGGCGGCGGCGTGACCGGGAGCGAGTATGTGTCGTTCTTCAGCCAGATGGGGGTATCCATCACCTGGGTGACCGATTTGCCCACCTTCCTGCCCCGCGCCGAACCGGAGATCGCCGCCGGGTTGGCCGCGGCGATGGAAGCGCGTGGGGTGCGCCTTTACCCGAATGCGCCGGTGGCGCAGGCCGAAAACACCGGTAGTGGGGTTCGTGTGACCTTGCAGGATGGGCGCACCTTGGAAGGCAGTCATGCCTTCATCGCCATCGGGCGGCGCGCCGACACCGAACGTCTGAACCTGGACTACGCCGGCGTGGAAGTCACCCGCCAGGGGGTCGTGGTGGATGACTATGGGCGTACTAACCAACCCCATATCTACGCCATCGGGGATGTGGCCGGCCCGCCCTATACCGTCAACCGCGCCCAAGCCCAAGCACGGGTGGCCGTGCGCCACGCCCTGGGCTTGCCCACTCCACCGCTGAAAGCCAACACGTGGGTCGAAGCCGTCTACAGCGACCCGCAGGTGGCGCAGGTGGGCTTGTGCGAGGATGAAGCCCGCCGGCTGGGTTATGTCATCACGGTTTTGCACGCCGAAGCCGCCCAAACGCTCAAGGCACACCTGGGAAATCATCCTCAGGGTAGGCTCAAGATCATTGCCGAGGCGTCGAGCGGGCGCCTGCTGGGCGCGGCAGCATTGGGCGGTCATGCGGTGGAGGTGATCAACGCCTTGAGCCTGGCCCTGCAAGCGGGAGCAACGGTTGAGCACTTGATGCAGTGGGCGCCGGCGTACCCTACCTGGGGTGACCTGGTGCGTGCCGCCGTGGATGGGTATGGGGTGTGAGGTTCAGGTGGCTTGCTTGGCGCGCCGGTAGAGACGGAAGACGATCCAGGATGTAACCACGATCAACACGCAGGCGATGACCACCGGCACCACCACGGCAAGGATCGAGACCAGCGCCGCCGTAAGGTCTTCCAACATACTGACCGGGACGTTGCCCGCACCGCCGGTGGTGGCCGTAACCGCCGGGCGCACCGCCAGCGCCTTGGTGGCGTGCACCCCACCGGCTACCAGCAGTCCCAGCGCCAGCGCTAACACCGGATGGATCTCCGTGATCACGTTGGCGCTGGCGGCGAAGACAATCGCCCCTGCCGTGGGACGGATAAAGGTCTGGATGAGGTCGTTGATGTGGTTGACGGCGGGAATTTTATCGGCGAAGAACTCGATCAGGGCCAGCACCACCAACAGCGCGATCACCCAGCCGTTGGTCAGGGTATCCCAGGGTGGGTGCAAGGTGATCAAATTCGTGAAGCGCCCCAGCAGTGCCACGACCAGCAGTGGAATGTAGGCGTTTAGCCCGGCACTGGCCGAAAGCCCAAACGCAGAGAGAATGCCCAGAACTTCCATGGCGTGTCCTTTCTAAGGGTTTTAGGGCAGGTTGAAACCCTCCCACGTGGCGGTGAGGGTGAAGCGCGCTATATCCACCAGGGCGATGTGCACCAGTGCTGTGGTCAGCCCTGCCAGCAGGAACCAGCGCGCCGAGTACCAGTTACTGAACGTCCCTTCCCGTTGAAACATGATTACCCACAGTAAGGTATAGGACAAGCTGAGTAATAACACCACCCCGGCGGCACTGAGCACCGCCAGCGGAAGGGTCAGCCAGGGGAGGCGGGCGTAGATACCCAGCGCCCCCAGGGCAACGGCGGCGAAGAATCCCAGCACCTGACGCGGCGTGGCCAGAGCCGGTTCGGGGATCGGTTGCGCCCAAAGGATTTGGTTAAGAAAGGGGTAAAACAGGGCGGCCAACCCGGCACCAAAGCCACTGCCGCTGATGAGCCGCCACGTATTCTGGGGCGGGTAAAGCGCGGTTACTCCCGGTAGGGCGTTCAGCAGTGAGTTGACGCCGTCCAGGACGAAGAACGCCGCCAGCACGATCAACATCCCACGGAGCGGGCGGGGTGGGAACAAACTGCGCCGGCCTCGCGGCACTTGGAAAGCGATGCCGATGAAAGCACTCAGAAACGTGCCGCTGCAGCGGGCGCACAGGGGCAGTTGCGTCTCTCCCACAAAAAACGAATGTGCCGGACTGCGGTGGCAGACGGCATAACCGATGGCATCGGCTTTGCCCAGTAAGCCCGGTGGAGTGAACCACGCCCAAGCCGTCAGCGCACCCAGGAACGCCACCGCCAACGCCGGGCGGGCGAGTGCCCGCCAGAAGGACGATCTCATGAGGGTATTTTAGCACGGGTAGGGGTAAGATTACCCGCGCACAAAGTAAATGACGGCCACGATACAGCCGATGCTTACCACCAGCCAGCGCAAGACGATCGGTTTGACCCGTCCGGCCAGGAAGCCCCCCAACATGCCCCCCAGCAGTGCCCCACCGGCCATGACCAGCGCCGCCGGCCACAAGACCCGTCCGGAGAAAACGAAGTACAGGGCCGCAGTGAGGTTAGTGGCCAGTGAAAGGCCTTGCTTGAGAGCATTGAGGCGGGTGAGCGTATCTTCCAATACCAATCCCAGCACGGCCAGCAGGATCACGCTCAGCCCGGCGCCGAAGTAACCGCCGTAGATGGCAGCCAGGAACACGGGCAAGACGGCCAGCGCCTCGCGCGAACGGGCGGGCGGGTCGGCCTCGCGGGGGGTGGAAAATACCCGCTTGCGGATTTCATCCTGCACCGCCAGCAAGAGCGAGGCAAAGAGGATCAAATAAGGCACGAGGGCACGAAAGAGCCGTTCGCCGCTGAGCAGAAGTAGCAATCCGCCCACCAGCCCGCCGAGTAGTGCCGCCGGGAGCAGCGTGCGCAAGCGCTGTGCCTGGCCGCGCAGGTCGGAGCGTTGGGCCCAGGTGCCGCCGAGGTAACCGGGGAGCAGAGCCACCGTGTTGGTCACGTTTGCCACCACTGCCGGCACGCCCACGGCCATCAGAGCAGGGAAGGTGATCAGCGTGCCGCCGCCGGCCAGGGCATTCACCGCCCCCGCCGCGACCGCCGCCAAAGCAATGCTGAGATAAGCCAACCAGTCCATGAAAAAGCCTCGGTGAAAGGGGGATAGATAACTACCAAGTGACAGATGAACGGGAGTTCCTGGCTTGTATCCCTTCGGCGATGAAAGAATTATGAGTCTTGCCGCACATACGCCACCGTGCGGGTGTGAAAATCCTGCACTACGGCGCCGCGCGGCAAGCGCAAGGCCCAACCCACCATGATCAGATCACCGATGGCACCGGCAGCGTTGATGGTCATAAATGCCCACAGAGGTACTACCCAGGATTCGGGCACGAAGGGCACCAGCGCCAACCCCAGCAGGCTGATTCCCACCAGAGGCAATAATCCGATGATGAAATAGGCCGAGGGGGTGAAATACCAGCCCGGTGCCGAGGCCGAGGCATACCATCCTTTGAAGGTAAACTGCGGGCGGTCATGGGTGAAGAACCAAAACGCCAGGCCGTGCAGGCCCTCGTGCAGTACAATCATCACCACCAACAGCCCGGCCAGTGCCAGAATCTGCCCCATCATCCGGGCTGTGTTGTCGCTCCAGAAGATCCAGACGAATTCGCCCAGATGGGGGCGCAGGGCGCCGATCAGTACCCCAAACAACCAACCCGCCGCCACCAGCAACCCCAGGCCGAGCAGGTTCATCGCCAAGAGCAAGCGCGAATTCTCCAGGTTGAACTCGCCGTAGACGTGATAATCGGGGGGAAGGTCACGAAAAGCGCGCATGATCTCACTCCGTGAGAGGATTATCCGGCGCCTCGACCCAGGCCCAGGCGGCACCGTTCAGGCTGGGGGTGAGGAGCCAGGTGCGGGCGTCCACGCCGGCGGAACGGAAGGCCTCTTGCATCGCCGCGGCAATGGGCGCCATATCAGTATGCGCAAAGGCAATCACGCTCGGCCCGGCGCCGGAGAGAGCCGCCGCGGCGCCGTGATCATATGCACGGGCGAGGGCTTCTGCCGCGCCGGGGATGAGCGGCAGGCGGTAGGGCTGATGCAGGCGATCCTGCATAGCCCGCCGCAGTAGGGCTAAATCCCCTTCCCGCAGCGCCTGCACCACCAGCGCCGCCCGCCCCAGGTTGTAAACCGCTTGTTCCAGGGCAATCTGCCGCGGTAATGCGGCGCGGGCCGCGGCGGTCGAAAGATCCACCCGCGGCAAAACCACGGCTATCTGCCAGGTGGCCGGGGTGAAGCGGTACGGATGCAGGTCATCCCCTTCGGCAACGACGACGGTCAGGCCGCCCCACAGAGCCGCCGCGGCATTGTCGGCGTGCCCTTCCAAATCGGTCGCCAAGCGCAGGAACGCCGCCGTATCCAAGACGTGACCGCTGAGCGCACTCGCGGCCAGCAATCCGCTCAACGCGGCGGCGGCGCTGGAACCCAGACCCGAACCAAGGGGAATACGGTTGTACTGCACAATATCTAAGGGCGGGGGTGTTTGCCCGAGCACGCGTTGATAAAAATAATGGACGGCCTGCACCGTGCGGTTGGCATCCAAGGGCAATCCCTCTCCCTCGCCGCAGACACGCACTTGAGGGGTTGGGGCAGGGCGCACCCAGACCTCGTTCCACAGATCGAGGGCCAGCCCCAGGGCATCAAAACCCGGGCCGAGGTTGGCCGTTGTGGCCGGAACACGCACGTGTATCCAGTGTTCGCTCATGCCGCCTCCGTCAGCAGGGCATCCGTCAGCGCTTGCAGGCTGGCCGGCAGGGTGCGCGGGGGCGTGCTCCAGCGGGTGATGATATCGGGGTCTTTGAGGCCGTGCCCGGTGCAGACGGCGACGATGCGCTGGCCGCGGGGGTTAAAGCGCCCGGCGGCGATCTCGTGGGCCAGCCCGGCCAACCCGGCCGCCGAGGCCGGCTCAACCCACACCCCATGAGAAGCCAAGCGGCGTTGCATGGTCAAAATCTCGTCATCGCTCACGGCAATGATGCGCCCCCTGGATTCTTCGGCGGCGGCCAGGGCCTGCTCACCGCGCGCCGGGCGTCCGATGCGGATGGCGGTCGCCACGGTCTCGGGTTTTTCGACCGGGTGTCCCAGCACCAGCGGGGCGGCGCCGGCGGCCTGTACTCCCAGCAAACGCGGCAACCCGCTCCCCAGGCGGGCATGATATTGGCGAAAGCCCATCCAATAGGCGGTGATGTTACCGGCATTGCCCACCGGCAGGCACAGCCAGTCCGGCGCGGCGCCAAGGGTGTCGCAGATCTCAAAGGCAGCGGTTTTCTGCCCTTCTAGGCGGTAGGGGTTGAGTGAATTGACCAGCGCGATGGGATACTTCTGGCTGATTTCGACCACCAGCGCCAGAGCATCATCGAAGGAACCTTCGATCTGAATAACCTCGGCGCCGTAGGCCAGCGCGCCGGCCAATTTGCCCAGCGCCACCTTGCCCTGGGGAATGAGGACGATAGCCCGCAAGCCTGCCCGTGCTGCATAGGCCGCCGCCGAGGCCGCCGTGTTGCCGGTGGAGGCGCAAATAACGGCCCGCACCCCGCGTCCCAGCGCCTCACTGATTGCCGCGGTCATCCCGCGGTCTTTGAAGGAACCGCTGGGGTTCAGTCCTTCATACTTGACATAGAGATCAAAGCCACCGCCGAGTTCCTCGGCCAGGCGGGGCATAGGAATCAGAGGGGTATTGCCTTCCAAGAGGGTGACCGGACGGGAGTACGGCGGCAGATCCAGCCATTCGCGATAGCGTTCTAACAGGCCGGCGTAGGGTGCGGGCATAACGACCTCGTTTATCAGGTGAAAAGGATAATGGTGATTGTGTTGATTATACCCAAAGCCGGGGTAAGGCAGATGGTCATTTTCGCTGTGCGCGCTGTGGTTCGTGCTTGTGTGGTCGCGGTGATTTATAGGGCAGTGGGGGATGTATCCTACGCAGGTTTGAATTGCCCAACGCCGCCGTGGGGATCCACAGATTGGCTGGTGTGAAACCCCAGCCATGGGATTGAATCCCCTTCCCGCTCGTGCCATAATGTTAATAAAAACATCATATCTGCCACCATCGTTGCCGTGTAACCTAAACGGAGGGAGGGAGCCATGGCAACGCTAACCTTAAGTGTGATCAAGGCCGATGTGGGCGGTTTTGTCGGTCATTCCGCCTGCCACGAAGCACTGTTGGATGAAGCGCGCACACGGTTGGCCCAAGCCCAAGCCAAGGGCGAGATCCTTGATTTCTACGTCACCGCCTGCGGGGATGACCTGCAACTCATCCTCACCCATACCCACGGCACGGATCACCCCGGCATCCATCACCTGGCGTGGGATGTGTTCAAAGCCTGCACCGAGGTGGCGCGGCGGCTCAAACTCTACGGCGCCGGGCAGGATCTGCTGGCAGATGCCTTCTCCGGCAATGTGCGCGGAATGGGCCCGGGGGTTGCCGAGATGACCTTGGAAGAGCGTCCCTCAGAGCCGGTGATCATCTTTATGGCGGATAAAACCTCCGCCGGGGCGTGGAACCTGCCGCTCTACAAGATGTTCGCCGACCCCTTCAACACGGCAGGGCTGGTGATCTCGCCGAGCATGCACGCCGGCTTTCGTTTCGAAGTCCACGATGTGATCGAACACCGCCGTATCATCTTCGACACCCCCGAAGAATCCTATGATCTGCTGGTTTTCATCGGCGCCGCCGGGCGCTACATGGTCAAAGCCGTTTACACCAAACGCGGAGTCATCGCTGCCGTCTCATCCACCCAGCGCCTGGCGTTGATCGCCGGCAAATACGTAGGTAAGGATGACCCGGTGTGCATTGTGCGCTGCCAGGGCGAGTTTCCGGCGGTAGGCGAGGTGCTGGAGCCGTTCACCCTGCCGCATATCGTCGAGGGTTGGATGCGCGGCTCACACTACGGCCCGCTGATGCCGGTGCCGGTGCGGCAGGCGACGCCCAGTCGGTTCGACGGCCCGCCGCGCGTAATTGCGTTGGGTTTCCAACTGGCCGAGGGACGGCTGATCGGCCCGCGCGACCTGTTTGATGATCCGGGTTTCGACGAGGCGCGGCGGCTGTGCAATGTGCTGGCGGACGCACTGCGCCAGCATGGGCCGTTTGAGCCGCACCGCCTGCCGATGGAAGCGATGGAATATACCACCCTGCCCGAGGTGATGGCGCGTCTGGCCGAGCGCTGGCAGCCGTTAGAAGACTAGCCCCGCGCCGCGGGCACCACGGCCCGCAGGACGAAGAGATCATCCTCGCGGTTGACCACCATGGCAAAATCGAAGCGATCCACCGCGGTGCAGTAATCCAGGTCGGAGGGCGGGAAATCGGGACTGCCGAGCGCGAGGAATTTGCGCGCGGTTGAGGATTCACGCACGCGCCGGATAAACGGCGCCGGGGGTGGGTTTTCGCCGCGCAGTAACGCTTCGATATAATCGGCGCAGGCGGCATCTTCCTCACCCCCACCCTCGGCACGCTGACCGGTGATCACAAAAGTGATGGTGTGGCCGGGGTATTGGCGCAAGTAGTCGGCGGTGGCGCGGGCAGTGCAAAAGGCGGTTGCCAGGATGTGGCGCGCCTGCTGGGCGCGCACCACGCCCTGGGTGCCGGCAGTGGTGCGCTGGATCAGGGTGCGTCCGCGCAGATCCTGGCCGACAATTTGGGTGGGCGAGTTGCAGAAATCAAAGCCCGGCACGCTGAAGCCGTTCACCTCGCCCACAATTAGGGCGTGAGGAAAGCGTTGTTTGAGCGCGAACGCCTCTTCCACATCGCCGACCAAGAGGACGCATTCGGCGCCGGCGGCTAAGGCATAGGCGGCGGTGCTGAAGGCACGCAGGACGTCAATCACCACCACAATATCGGTGGCTTGGGCACAGGTTTCCAGGGTGGCGCGTTGGAATACAAAAGAAGATGAGGTCATGATCGGCTCGCTGATGATGTGAGTGTGGAAGGTTGAGTAACCGCCTTTATTATGCCTTAAAAAGTGGCGGGTTTTGATCGTTTGAGGGTGGGCGATCCGGATATGACCGTTTTGCCCTGATAATTGGAGGATGGAGAGAGCGCGGAAGCCTTGACGATTCAAAGGTGTTCTGATAAACTCTGCCCGCACTATGAAAAGGCCCAGGAGGGCTATCTTGCCTTCATTTTAGGGCTTTGGTATAATAAGAACCGCTGGAACAGAAACTTAACAACTCATGAGAAGGTGCCGACGTAGCTCAACCGGCAGAGCAACCGCCTTGTAAGTGGTAGGTTATGGGTTCAAGTCCCATCGTCGGCTCAGTTGTGGGCTGGCAGGCGAGGTTGGTCTCCCCAACCCTGCCTGCGAGCCGGCAACGGCTCACCATGTGGGCGGTTACCCAAGTGGCCAAAGGGGACTGACTGTAAATCAGTTGGCGTCACGCCTTCGGAGGTTCGAATCCTTCACCGCCCACCTGCTCGCAAGCGCACCGGCGCAAGGCGGGTCATCTGGAGAACGGCAAGCCCTCATAGCTCAGACGGTAGAGCACGCCCTTGGTAAGGGCGGGGTCATGGGTTCAAGTCCCATTGAGGGCTCTTTTTGCCGATAGTCTCCGCAACCTTCTTTTGAGACTAAAAAAGAGGAGTCAAGGAGAAAAGACATGGCTAAGCAAAAGTTTGAGCGGACGAAGCCGCACATGAATGTCGGGACGATGGGTCACATTGACCATGGGAAGACGACCCTGACGGCGGCGATCACGAAGTACTGCAACTTATTAGGGCGCGCGGAGTTCAAGGCGTACGATCAGATTGACAATGCGCCGGAAGAGAAAGCGCGTGGGATCACGATCAACATAGCGCATGTAGAATATGAGAGTGAGAAGCGGCACTATGCGCACGTGGACATGCCGGGGCATCGGGACTACATCAAGAACATGATCACGGGAGCGGCGCAGGTGGATGGTGCGAT
>Ga0272449_1000971_pt1 | contig 31442 bp, 20 predicted proteins | sample YNPCB0241_FD_198679 | JGI IMG/M metagenome (GOLD analysis project Ga0272449, IMG submission 198679) | Hot spring sediment microbial communities from Yellowstone National Park, WY, United States - YNP-CB-024-1 | ecosystem: Environmental > Aquatic > Thermal springs > Hot (42-90C) > Sediment... | reverse complement strand
AAATAAGCAAGTGTTCCAAATATTCCAACTATAAATATCAAAATTGAGACAATTACTTCAATAAGTGAAAAACCTTTACTATTCATTTTTTCTCCTCAAATCTTGTTTTCTCTTTTTCTGCTATTTCTTTTGCTTCCTTTTCAGTTATTATTTTTGGAGTTAAAAATATTACAAGGTCTGTCTTTTTTCCTGTTTCAGATTTGTTTTTAAATAAAAATGGGAAAATATCACCAAGAAGTGGAACTTTATTACTTCTTTTTGTATTTTCAGTTCTCAATAGTCCTCCAATAACAATTGTTTCTCCATCCTTAACCATAACCTTTGTTTTTGCTGTTCTTATATTTGTATCAACTGCTTCTGCAAAATATGGAGATGGCTCTGCTGAACTAACATTTGGTTCAACTTCAAGAGTAATATAACCCTCTTCATTCACATGTGGAATTACATTTAAAGATACACCAACTTCTGCAAAAATTGGTTCTTTTGTTGTAGGAGCAATTGTTCCAGTTGTTCCAACTGTATAGGTAGTTTTTTCAGCAACTGCCATATTTTTTGTAATTTTTATTGTTGCTGGTGAATCATTTAATGTTGTTACTCGTGGGTTTGCAAGTATATTTGCCTGTCCTTTTACTTCAAGTAATTTTAAATTTGCAGTTAATGTCTGAAAAGATAAAGTCCCAAGTATAAATTGAGGAGCACCACCAGTTGTAGTTGTACCAGTTGTAGTTCCTGTCTGCCTTGGATTTACTATTTCATGTTGAATATTAGCACTACTCCATGGAAAACCAACATCCTTTGATGCACCGAAAAAATTTGCTTCAACATTCCATTTAATTCCAAGGTCTTTAAGCCCTTCTTCTGTTAATTCAACAAGAACTGCTTCTATCTGAACACTCGGGATATTTTTATCAAGTAATTTAATTATCTTTTTTATTTCTTCAATATTTTCAGGTATATCCTGAATTGTTAAACTATTTGTTCTTGTATCAACTATAATTTTCCCATTTTTACTGATTAATGTAGATAAAACTTTTCCAAGGTCTTCTGCTTTTGAATATTGAAGAAATATTACTTCAGAGGATAATTTCTGTATTTCCTTATATTCTTTAACAATAAAAACATCACTATCAGGTAATTTCTCCCTGTAAAGACCATTTGCTTTTAAAATTGAATCAATTGCTTCTTCAGGGCTTACATTTTCAAGATATGCACTTATTGGCCTTTCAGAAAGTTCACTGCTTGCAATCAATTTTATTCCAGTTTTTTTACTCAATACCTGAAGAACCTGTGCAAGTTTAGTTTGATAAAAAGTAAGTGTAATTTTTTCTTCTGGAAAAATAAAAATTGAAAAAATTAAAAAAAGTATAAAAATTTTCTTTCTCATTTTTTCTCTCCTTTTTCATAGTCAAATTTTACAACAAAATAATTTTCAAATTCATCTTTAACAACTATTCTATCACTATAAATTTTTTGAATTGTAAAATTTCCAATTTTTTCTCCTTCGCTTTTCACTTCATCATTTATTATCACATATGGCTTTTTTTCATCATAAACAATTCCTGATATATAAAAATCTGGCTGTTTTGGTTCTATCTTTTTTTCTTCTTTAACTTCTTCTTTTATAATTTTTTCTTCTTTCTTTTTTTCAGGTATCCATGGTTTTAATGGATCTTTCAAGACAAAAATTTTATTTATTTTGGGTTTTTCTATTTTTGTAATTTCATCAAGTTTTTTCTTTGTAGTTTCAAAATTTTCTTCAATTTTTCTTAAATCAATCTCTCCAGAATTTTCTCCAATAATTTTATTTTTATCATAACTTTTAACAGTAACTTTCTTTGGTTTCAATGCAAAACTCCAGGCGATTATCAAAACAAATATCAAAATTATGAACCTTAAAACCTTTTTCTGCTCCATAATTTTATTTTACCTCTTTTATCCCTGCAATTTTAATATTATAAAAATTTTTACCTTCCTCTCCTTTAATCAACTCAATTTCTTCAATCTTTAAATATTTCTCCCCTGTCTCTATATTATGAATAAATGAAAGGAACTTAGAATAATCGCCCATGAGTTTTAAATTCCAGAAATAATATAAACTTTCTTTTTCTTTGCTTTTTTCTTCTTCACTTAAAGAAATAATTTCTACTCCTGTATTTTTTGAAATATTTTCAAGATATTGATAGAGGGCAAAATTCGGGTCATCCTCATAATTTAACCATTCAAATTTTTTTATTTTATCTTCAGCAATTGCAACAGTATTTAAAATATTATTTACAAATTTTGGAGAGCCCTTTATTTTCAAATAATTATATTCAAGGAGTTCTTTATCTGTTTTACTTTTCAATATAAAATTTTTCTGCGGAATTAGAACAAAAACATAAAAGAATGAAAAAATTATAAAATATGAAAACAATGCCCAGAAAATCCATTTTCCTTTAATTATTTCTTTCATTTTTCCTTAAGTCCTATTTCAAATTTAAAATAATAAACATCATTATCTTCAATTTTCCCTTTTTCAAATTTTGATAATTTTATTGAACTGAACAAATTATTCCCATTTTCCTTTATATTTTTTACAAAGTATGAAAGTGCTTTTTCTGGTTTGATAAAGAATGGAGAAATAAATCCTTCAGCAATTAAATATAAATTTTTCCCTTTTACATTGTATTCATTTTTATAAGAAAGTTTACTTAACCACATACCATCTGGAATTGAAGACGAAATAAGTGTAAGTTTATCACTCCATATAATTCTATTTTTATACTCATCCTCATAAAAAGAAAATTTCTTGCATAGAAGCAAACATTTATCCTGCTGATTTTTTATAATTTCAAAGATCCCTTTCTCATCACTTGCTTTTTTCTTTAAATTTTCAATCTCATTTTTAATCCTGAGAATTTCAATCCTGTTTGAAATATAAAAACCAGCACAGATAATAAATAAAAAAAATAAGCCAATGAAATAAAAAAGAAGGAATTTTAAGACCAAAACTTTCTTTTTATAAATTTCCCACCTTTTCTTTAACAGATTAATTTCTATCATAAAATTTTCCTTGTAAGCAAACCAAAAGCAGAAGTGAAAAACACCCCATTTTCTTTTATTTCAAGTGGAATTAAGTTATCTTTAAGATGTAATAAAGGATTATAAATTTCAAATTGAATTCCTGTTTTTTCTTCAAGAACTTCTTTTAAATCAGGTATAATTGAGCAACCCCCTGTAAAATAAATTTTTTCTATTTTTCTTTCTGTTTGATTTTCAAAGTATTTTAATGATATGTTTATTTCTTCAATCATTGCTTCTATGATTTCATTTATTAATTCTCTATTAATACTTTCTATATCACCAATAATTTTGCCTCCAAAAATTATATCTCTGAAGAAAACAAATTTATCTTTCAAATATATTGAGAGATTTGAAATTGAATGTCCAATATTTAAAATTGCAAATGAATCTTCTTTTCTAAAAAATAAAAAGGAATTCAATATAGAGGAGGATGAAGTTTCCATTATTAAAGGTTTTAATTTACATTTTAAAAAAATATCAAGATAAATTTTTGTTTTTCTTTTTGGGAAAGCAGTTAATATAATATTTTTCTTCCCTTTGAAACTGAATGAAATATGGTCATAATCATAATTTTCTACTGGCTCAGGCATTATTTGAATTGCTTCAAGTTTTATAGCATTTTCAAGTTCTTCTTCAGGTAAATCAGGAAGTTGAAAATAATGATAAACTAAATCATCTCCACTCACAGTAAAAAGACAAATTTTTCCTTTTATGTCAATTTTTTTTAAATAATCTCTCAAAAAATTTCCAAGTATTTCTAATTCTTCCTCTTCTATTATTTTTCTGAAGTTTTCTAATGGATTTTCTATTTTTTCAATTTTCCTTATAAATACCTTTCCCTTTTTTTCAAATCCCTCAATTACCTTTATAAACTTTGAACCTATATCAATACATACTTTTAAATCCATAAATTTTAAAAAGGGGCTGGCTAATATAACCAGTCCCACTTATTTTAAATTCCCTCATAGGTTAAATTTCCATCCTGGTCAATGGTTACAGTAATACCGTCCGCATCTCCAGTTCCAGTTGTGCTTGCTGTAAAACCAGTTCCTCCTCCTGTAAGTCTCACTGTATAATCTTTAAAATATTTGTTTCCTGTCGTATCTACTCCAAGTTTTGTTTTGTCATCTGTATAAACTCCATGTTCTGCATAATATATTCTCTCCGCAGTCCTTACAGAACCGAGCAATGCTGCTCCTTCTGCTGCCATTGCTCTTTTAACCTGACCTCTATATAAAGGAACTGCAACTGAAGCAAGAATCCCAACTATAATAACAACTGTCATTAATTCAATCAATGTAAAACCTCTTTTTCTATTCTTCCTCATTTTTCACCCCCTGGTTAAATTCCCTCATAGGTTAAATTTCCATCCTGGTCAATGGTTACAGTAATACCGTCCGCATCTCCAGTTCCAGTTGTGCTTGCTGTAAAACCAGTTCCTCCTCCTGTAAGTCTCACTGTATAATCTTTAAAATATTTGTTTCCTGTCGTATCTACTCCAAGTTTTGTTTTGTCATCTGTATAAACTCCATGTTCTGAATAATAAACTCTTTCTGCTGTCCTTACAGAACCGAGCAATGCTGCTCCTTCTGCTGCCATTGACCTTTTTACATTAGCCCTATATAAAGGAACTGCAATTGCAGCAAGAATACCAACTATGATAACAACTGTCATTAACTCAATCAATGTAAAACCTCTTTTTCTATTTTTTCTCATCTTTTTCACCTCCTTCCTTCAATTTTTCTATTTTTATTATAAACTCTTTTGTCCTTTCGGTCAACTCATTTACAATTTTAATATCATGAATAAGTCCTCTGTAATATCCAGCAATATGGATTTGGTCATAAAGAATAAGAAACTCTTTCATCAACTTTCCATTATATGGCAAAAGATATTTTTTAAAATATTTTATATATTCATCTATTGATTTTGGCAGATTTTTTTTACTAACCCCTTTCTGAATCAAAAAATCATCTATTGATTTTAAAATTCCAAGATATAAAATTCCAAAAGCACTTTTTACATATTTCTCCTCAGAATACCATTTTTCTTCTTTAGGACATTTTTTCAATAATTCTTTTGCATTTTCTACATATTTCAAATTTTCCATTTTTAAATTCTCCTCATTTAATTTAACTTGTTAATTTTCCCTCTCAACTGTATATTATACCTCCCACCAATTCCGCTTGGCAAGCGAGAGATAAACTCTCTTTTTGTCAAATTACCTCAAAGTTCCTGCAAGTTTAAATATTGGTAAATATATAGCAAGAACCACTATTCCAACAATAATTCCAAGACCAATTATTAAAACTGGCTCAATTATTGAAGTTAAAATATTTATTGTTGCATCCACCTCATCTCTGAAAAATTTTGAAACTCTATTTAACATATCTTCCAATCTTCCTGTTTCCTCTCCAACCCTTACCATTCTAACAAGTATTGGTGGAAAAATTTTATATTTTTTCATCTCTTCATTTAAAACCTTTCCTCCAATAACTCCTTTCCTTACTTTTTTTATAACATCCTCAATTATTACATTACCAGTTGTTCCAGCAACTATTTCAAGAGCGCTATTTATACTTACTCCACCTGCGATTAATGTTGAAAGTGAACGGGAAAATCTTGAAAGTGCAATTTTATGCATAAGTTTACCGATTAAAGGGAATTTTAATTTTAATAGGTCAATCTGCCATCTTCCTGTTTTTGTGTTTCTGTAAAAATATATAAAAATTGCAAGAAGAAAAATAAAACCAATAAATAAAGGTAAAAATTTAAGGAAAATCTGACTTAACTTAAAAATTAAAAGAGTTAATCCAGGTAATTTTGCACCAAAACTTGAAAATATAGATTGAAACTTAGGGATTAAAAAAAGGAAAACAAATGATACAACACCAATAAAGAAAACAAGAATTACTGCTGGATAACTCAATGCCTGTCTTAATTTTCTTAATAAAACTATCTGGTCTTCAATATATGAAGAGAGTTCTGACATAACTCCAACAAGATTTCCACTTTCCTCTCCTGATTTTACAAGGGCAACATATAAAGGTGAAAATATATTTGGATATTTACTTATCGCACTTGAAAAATTGCTTCCTGCCTGTATATCCTTTTTTATATTTTCAAGAACTTCTTTAAAATATTTATTTAATGTTTGCTCAGAAAGGTCAGATAAAATATCTATGATTGAAACACCTGCATCAAGCATTGTAGCAAACTGTCTTGAAAATATTGCAAGTTCTCCAAGAGATACCCTTCCTCTTTTTCTTCTTTCCTTTTTTTCTATTTTTGTTATTCCTTTTTCCTCAATAATATTTATCTCAACAGGGGTAAGATTTTTTCTTCTCAAATTTATGACAACATTTCCTATATTATCACTTTCAATTACTCCTTCTGTTCTTTTTCCTGTTAAATCCCTTGCAATATAAAAAAACTTCGCCATCTTATGCTCCTATTAAACCTTTTAATTCCTTTAAATTTGGACTTCTTGCAAATGCTTCTTCTTTTGATATTAAACCATTTTTATATAAATAAGTAAGGGATGAATTCATTGTTTTCATTCCAATTTCTCCACCTGTCTGTATCTGTGAATATATCTGAGCAAAATTTCCTTCCCTTATTAAACTTCTTATTGCAGGTGTTATAATCATTATTTCAGTTGCAAGAACTCTTCCTCTTTTATCCAATCTCGGAATTAATTGCTGAACTATAATTCCTATTAAAACAAGAGAAAGTTGGGTTTTTATAGTTGGTTGCTGTTCTCCAGGAAAACTATTTACAATTCTTCCCATTGCCTGGACAACTTCTCCTGTATGTAATGTTGTAAGAACAAGATGACCTGTTTCTGCAATTCTTAAGGCAGATTCAATTGTCTCTTTATCTCTCATTTCTCCAATTAATACAACATCAGGGTCCTGTCTTAAAACTCTTTTCAATGCTTCAGAAAATGAATCAGTATCTGTTCCCAGTTCTCTCTGTTCCACAATTGCTTTTTTGTGTTTAAATAAATATTCAATAGGGTCTTCAATAGTAATGATATGTAAAGGATAATTTTCATTTAGATAATCAACCATTGAGGCAAGAGTTGTTGATTTTCCGCTTCCTGTTGGACCGCATATTAAAATTAAACCATAGGGAAAAGAAAGCATTTTTTTTATAACATCAGAAGGAAGTCCCAGTTCTTCAAAATTTGGTATTATATCCTTTATCGGTCTTATTGATATTCCTATTGTTCCCCTCTGATAATGTAAATTTATTCTAAATCTTCCAGTTCCTTCAATACCATAAGAAAAGTCAAGTTCCTTTGTCCTTTCAAATGTTTTTATTTGCTCTTCTCTCAAAATTTCATAAATAATTTGTTTACATTCTTCATTTGAAAGAGAAGAAAAGGGTGTTGAAGTAAGTTTTCCATTAATTCTTATAAAAGGAGGAAGTTTTGCAAGAATATGGATATCAGATGCCTTTTTTTCAACAGCATATTTTAATATTTCATCTATTTTCTTCATATAATTGTTGCAGTTAATGCTTCAGAAACAGTGGTTGTGCCATCAATAACTTTTTTAATTGCTGATTCCCTTAAAGTTTTCATTCCATTTTTTCTTGCAATTTCTCTTATTTCATCATCAGGTCTTTTTCTTATTATCATTTCTCTTATCTCTTTAGTTAATTCACAAACTTCATATATTGCAATTCTTCCAAAATAACCTGTAAAATCACATATACTGCAACCCTTTCCTTTATATGCTTTCCCTTCAATTCCCATATTTTTTAACACTTCTGTTCCTTCTTCATCCATTATTTTACATTCATTGCAGATTCTTCTTACCAATCTCTGTGCAAGAATAATCAAAAGTGAATCAGCAATTAAATAGGGTTCAACACCCATATAATAAAAACGAGAAATTGTTGAAACTGTATCATTTGTATGTAAAGTTGAAATTACAAGATGACCTGTTAATGATGCCTGAACTGCAATCTGTGCTGTTTCTGTGTCTCTTATTTCACCAACCATTATAACATCAGGGTCCTGCCTTAAAATATGTCTTAAAACATTCGCAAAATTAAGTCCAATTTTTGGTTTAACCTGAACCTGATTAATTCCTTCAAGTTCATATTCAACAGGGTCCTCTATAGTGATTATATTTTTTTCTGGGGTATTTATGAAATTTAAACCTGAATATAAAGTTGTTGTTTTTCCACTTCCTGTTGGTCCTGTTACAATTATCATTCCATATGGTCTTTTTAATGCATTTTTAAATTTTTCAAGGTCATCTTTTTCAAATCCAAGTTCTTCCATATTTAAGACAAGTTTTTCTTTGTCAAGCAATCTCATAACAACCTTTTCTCCATAAATTGTTGGAAGTGTTGAAATCCTTATATCTATTTCTCTTAATCCTATTTTAACTTTAAATCTTCCATCCTGTGGCAATCTTCTTTCCGCAATATCAAGGTTTGAAAGGATTTTAAGTCGTGTGACTACTCCAGGATAAGCACTTTTTGGTGGTGATTGAAAATTATGTAAAACACCATCAATTCTAAATTTTACAGAAACATCTTTTTCTCTTGGTTCAAGATGGATATCTGTTGCCCTTTTTTCAATTGCTTTTATAAAGAGTGAATTAACAAATCTTATAATAGGAGCATCTTCAGCAGCAACTTTTAATTGATTTACATCTATTTCTTCTTTTTCCTCCGGGATTTCTTCAAGTTCAGATATTGCTTCAGGCATTCCTTCAAAACCAGAATAAAATCTTTCAATAAAATCAATTATTTCTTTTTCGTCTGCCTGAACAACCCTTATTTTCAGTCCGGTTAATCTTTTCACTGTATCAATTGCAACTATATCTGTTGGGTCTTTCATCGCAATGGTTAATGTATCATTTTCTTTTGCAATTGGAATTAAGGCAAATCTTCTTGCAATATTTTCATCAATCATTTTAACAACTTCTGGTTTAATTCCCTTAAATTTTGAGAGTTTTATTATATTTGCTTTTTTCTGTTCAGTTAATGCTTCAAAAATATCCTCTTTTTTAACATATCCTTTTTCTATTAATATTTCTCCAAGAAATTTTTTTTCTTTATCCTGTAAAATAAGTGCCTCTTCAAGTTGTTCAGGTGTGATTAACCCCTTTTCAATTAAAATTTGACCCAGTTCTTTTCTTTCCATAATTTATAGTATAATATACCATAAAAATAAAAGGAGTCAAAATGGAAAAAATTTTTTTTAATTTTTTATCCGTCCCTGAAGTTAGTTTTAAAAAAACAAGATTTATTATTTTACCAATTTCTTATGAGGCAACAGTTACAGGAAATTCAGGAACAAAGTTTGCACCAATAAGTATAATATATTCTTCAAGAAATTTTGAACTTTACGATGAGGAAATTAAATCTGAACCATATGAAATTGGAATAAAAACAGAGGATGAAATAGAATGTGATTTATCTTCTCCGGAAAAGATGTTAAAAAAAATTGAAAAAATTACTTCTTTTTACCTGAAAAATAATAAATTTTTAATTGGAATTGGTGGAGAGCATTCAATTACTTATGGATTATTTAAAGGACATAAAAAATATTTCAATGAATTAAATTATATATGTCTTGATGCTCATTCTGATTTAAGGGATAAATATAATGGAACAAAATTTTCTCATGCCTGTGTTAATAGGAGAATACTTGAAACAGATACAAATTTAAATATTCTTGGAGTTAGAAGTATAAGCAAAGAAGAAGCAGATTTTTTAAAGGATGAAAAGAAAGTTAAAGTTTATTATGCTTGTGAAATGAAAAAGGAAAAATGGTATGAGAAAATTTCAAATGATATTCCTTCAGGTAAATATTATCTTTCAATTGATGTTGATTTTTTTGACCCTTCATTAATTCCAGAAACAGGAACTCCTGAACCAGGGGGTTTTCTATGGGATGAAACAATTGAATTTTTGAAAAATTTTATTTTAAGGAATGATATTGAAATAGTTGGCTTTGATTTAGTTGAACTTTCTCCCTCAAAAATATTTACTCCTTCTACATTAATCTGTGCAAAATTAATATATAAGATAATAGGATATTTAACCCTGAAATGGAGAAAATAGATTTATTGAACAATGATGAATTAGAAATTTTAAAAACTGATGAAATAAAAAAAATCCTTTTTATAGGTGGAAGCGATACCGGAAAAACAACCTTAATAAAAAAAATTGCAAATTATCTGTTTAAAGAAGGTATAGATATTTTTATTTTTGATTGTGATATAGGGCAGTCACATGTAGGACCTCCAACAACAATTGGTTATGCAAAAGTTAAAAATTTAATTGATGAATTTTATCTTGAACCTGAAAAATTTTATTTTACAGGTTCTGTAACTCCTGCAACATGTATTATTGAATTTTTAACAGGAATTACAAAGATAAATAATTCAATTTCAAGGAAGAAGGGAAAAATTTTAATTGATACAACTGGCTACATAAAAGATAAATTGGCAATATTTTTGAAAATTCACAAGATAGAAATAATAATGCCAGAAATTGTTGTTTTAATTGAAAGAGAAAATGAACTTGAAGAAATAAAAAAATTCCTTGCATATACAGAAATTAAATTTTTAAATATTAAATTGAGTGAAAATTTACCTGTAAAAACAATTGAGGAGAGAGCAAAATACAGGAATGAAATTTTTAAAAAATATTTTAGTAATAAAAGAGAATTTGAACTTGATATAAATAAGGTTTCAATAAAGTTTTTAAATTTTAAAAATACTACTGAGGCAAAAGAAAGGATAAATTTATGTGGATATTTGTGCTCTCTTAAAAATAAATCTCTTCAGGATATTTGTCTTGGAATTATTGAATCAGTTAATGAGAATAAAATTAAAATTATTATTCCAGAAAAAGATATAAATGAAATTTCAGGAATTACAATAAGCAATTTTTCTCTAAATCTTTGAGAAGTTTGAAAACTATAATATGTAATAAATTTGTATTTAAAAGATAACATTTTTGAAATAAAAAAATTTGACAAAATAAAAATTATGTTTTAAAATTTTTTTGAAAGTATAGAAAACATTGAAAATTGAAGGATTTAAAAAACTTGACAAAAGATAAAAAATGAGGTACAAAATAATAACAAAAGGGATAAGGAGGTGAAAAAATGAAAAAAAATAGAAAAATTGGGGGCTTTACCTTAATAGAACTTCTTGTGGTTGTTGCGATAATAGCGATTCTTGCAGCAATGTTATTACCAGCACTTGCAAGGGCAAGGGAGATGGCGAGAAGAGCAGTATGTATGAATAACTTAAAACAGATAGGATTACTTTTAAATATGTATGCAAATGATTATGAAGGATGGTTTCCCTCAAACATTGATTCAGAAAGTTATTCAACAAGTTCAACAAAATGGAAATCTCCAGGTTCAGAACCATATGTAGAGTTATATAAAGATAAAAATGGGAATTATCCAAATGTTAGTTTAAGTTTACAATTATTGACAGGTCAGTATGATTTAATTGCGAATGATAATATATTTGAGGGGCCGAAATATACAAACAATTATAACTTATTTGTATGTCCTGCTTCACAGGGAAGACCTTCAACAAATGGGCATTTATTCTGGAATAAACCAGGTTGGAACAGTGGATATTTTTGGTATAACAATGGCCCTTGGACAACCTGTACTTATACTTATGCAGTTGGTTTGACAAATAAAAGTAATCTTCTTCAGAAACTTTTATCTACAAGTTCTCCTGCTATTCCCAAAACTTCTCCTTCAGATGTTGCTATTATGGCGGATTTATGGGGAAATGCAGGAAAAACTCCTCAACAGAATAATAGTGGTATGTGGTGGGCAGCAACTGGAACTAATGGATGGTGGTCAAATCTTTTTACAGGTAATCCTCATGGATTATATGGTGCAAATTTTCTTTATTGTGATGGACATGCTCAATTTGCTTCAAGTATAAAGATAGGAGGTAATTATTATATTCCTGCAAGTGCTTCCTATAATTCAGCAGGTAATGGTAATTGTGTTGATATGAGATATTGTTTAAGGTATGCTGATAATCAAAGTGATTGGTTAAGTCAGCCGGGTGCTCAATAATATAAAAAGGAGGTGAAAAAATGAAAAAGAACAAAAAAATTGGTGGCTTTACCTTAATAGAACTTCTTGTGGTTGTTGCGATAATAGCGATTCTTGCAGCAATGTTATTACCAGCACTTGAAAAAGCAAGGGAAAAGGCAAGGATGTCTGTATGTGCTAATAATTTAAAACAGATAGGCCTTGCAATTCATATGTATGCAAATGACTATGATGGTTATGTTCCTCCATTTTGTAATACTTATACCTGCAATGTCTGGATTACTTCTAATCGTGTAATTTTTTACTGGGGCAGTGATTATGGACATCCTGAATGGAATGGTTTATTAGGTCTTGGATACTTATATTATACTGGTTATTATACTTCTAAGGTTTATCAAGATACAGGAAGGAAATATCCAAATGTAAGATTATGGCCCAAAGGAACTTATATAAGAGACCATCACATGTTTTACTGTCCGAGTAATGAAATAAGTAACTGGAGAAATCTTGGCATGGAATATCCCAATTCAGATACTGACTGGACGAGACAAATTACATATATAACTTATTCATACAGGAATGTTTCAAGAAATCTTGACTGGAACCATTTTCCAACCCCAAAACTTGAAGATGATGTAAAAAATAATATTGCAGCAGCATGGGATAATGTAGGTCTCCCTGGTAATTATGCCTATGGAAGAGCACATCCTGATGGAGTAAATGTTTTATTTTTTGATGGTTCTGTTAGATTCTGCCCAAGAAAAATGATAGATGATAGTTGGTGGAATTCAAACCAGCCACAGGGAGATGGATTTGTAAGAAGAATAGAGGCAAGTTTATAAAAAGGAGGTGAAAAAATGAAAAGGAAAAAGGGATTTACATTGATAGAACTTCTTGTAGTTATTGCTATCATTGCTATACTTGCAGCGATGTTATTACCGGCATTAAGTAAGGCAAGGGAGAAAGCAAGACAGGCAGTTTGTATGAATAATATGAAACAGATAGGACTTGCTTTAAAGATGTATGCTCTTGACTATGATGACTATTTACCATTCTGGACATGGGCGTTCTGGTTTGCATATCCGAGAGATGAATTATCTTTGCTTGGTATAAGAGGATATATAAAGGATACAAAAGTGTTTGTATGTCCAAGTCAGAGAGGAGATTTTCCATCAAAAGACCCGGAGAAAAAATTAACAGATAACAGAAACCTATCCTATGCCTATATAAGAACTGTTTCTCCTTACTGGCCTTATTACGGAACAAAAACAGCACAGATTACTTCTGAAACAGCAATTCTTGTTGACCAGTCATCCAATAATGATTATTTTGTAGATAGTGATCCTAAAAATGATGTTTGGTATTTTGATAGCACGAATTTAAAATTTGGCTATTATAATAATCATGGAGAAAAAACAGGAGTCAATGCCATATGGATGGATGGGCATGGAGAATGGGTTCCTGTCGGCAATTTAACTACAAAGATTAAAAACTGGCGTTCACCAAGGAAAGATGACCCTATACCTCCTGGATACAGTAACAATAAAGATTATTACTGTTATCAGGTAGGAAGATTTAGAAATCCTGGTCTTGGAAATATGGGATATTGATGAAAAGTAAAATTTTAATTTTTTCATTTTTTTTAAATTTTTTATACATTTTTTCTTTTGAAATTATAAATCCTGAAAAAAATTCACCTGTTAAAGGAAAGGTTAATTTTATTGTTAATACAGAGGACTTAAAGAAATTTGAGACAGTTGAGTATTATCTGAATGGTAAGAGATTCAGTTATCCAATTTCAAAAAAACCGTATAATTATTCATTTGAAACAAGTTTATTTTATGATGGTGAATTTTATGCTTATGCAGTTGCAAGGGATATAAATGGAGAAATAGTCAAAAAGACAGAACCGGTAAAATTTAAAATTTTAAATCAAAGACCTGAAAATCCATTGGAAATAAAAATTTCTCCTTCCTTTGAAAAACCTTTAAAAGATAAAGTTAAAATTAAAATTGAAGTTAGTATGCCACTTTCAAAAGAAGAAATAGATGAGAAAATAAAAAATAAATCTGAATTAAAACCAATTGAAGCAATAATGCTTTTTATAGATGGAAAACTTGAAAAAATTCAGTTTGGTTCTCCTTTCCTTCGTTCAAAGGAAGAAAGGATTGCACCACCAGTAGTAATGGAATATGAACTTAATACAAGGAAACTTCAAAATGGAAAACATGAAATCTTTATTTCTGTCTGGGCACATTTACCAGGAATTCCCCCAGTTGGTATGTTTCAGGATATTTTTGAAGTTGATAATGGCAAAACAATAAGAGATATAAGACCATTTTATAATAGAATATATTTGAAAGTAGGCGAAAAAATAAAAGTTCCTGCATATATTCTCTATACAGATGGTTCAAGAGAAAAATATAATGGAGAGGTTGAATATGAAGTTAAGGATAGAGAAATTATAAAAATAGATAAAAATGGTGAAATTTTGGGTTTGAAAGAAGGAGTGAGTGAAGTTATAATGAAAACTGAAGGGTATCAAAATTCCATACCTGTTATTGTTAAAGATTTTGATGGATTTCCTCATTTTTCAAAGGATGGCAAAATTTTATATAAATATGATTCAGGAAAATCTATCTTCTTAAGGTCACTTTTTAATCTTGGTCCAGGTGAAATAGAAAAAAATGACTTACTTTTAAAACAGGTAAAATCTGCTGAAATTAATGCTCTGACAACTGGTTTTTATTTAAATCCAGTAGATTCTGGAACAAAAGAATATGAAAAATGGAAAACTAACTGGCAAAATTGGATAAAAAGGATTGAAGGAGTTACAAAAAATAATAATTTTTCACTTGTTTTAACAGGGGATGATATATGTAGAACTCCTGGAGAACTTAATAATAGTGTCACAAATCCATGGGCTAAAGAGGCAATAAAGGATGCTTTTTCATGGGCAAGGGATAGTGGAATTGTAGCATGTGTTGAAATGATGGATGAAGCAAGTTTATGGGGAGGGAATCCTTTACCGGGAGAAAATGAGACAGGAAATTGGGAAAAAGCAAATCCTCCAAGTCCAAAAGATGCATTTAAAAAATTGATGGAAATAATAAATCAAGTTGAAAATAGACCACCTGTTTCCTGGCCTGTTCTTGGTCTTTCACCTGCAGTAGTTGCAAAAAACTGGATGGGAAATCCTTTTATGAGTGATTATACAAGTAATTACTGGGATATTATTGACTGGAGAAGGGCATATCCATATTTTGGCGCATCTTTCCCTCAATACAGAAAATATCTTGATAAAATTACATATGAAAGATTACCTTATATGCAAATAGATAAACCATTTCTTTTGCTTGTGGGTATATGTGGTCCTTTTTATAAAAAACTATTTGAAGGAGAGCAGTTTCAACCTGGAAAGGATAAATTATTGATTGATGGAATAGGGACTGCAGAAACAACTTCATTTCAAATTATGTATGCAATTTCAAATGGTTATTCAGGAGTAAGATGTTATGCTTTTGATAGTAGTTGGTGGAAATATGAGAGAAAAAATGCAAAGATTGGGACTTCAGGTTTACAGACAGGAGCAGAACCATTTGAAGTTGGAACTGATAGATGGTATGGACTTTCAAACTCATTTAATTTTATAAAAAATTTTGAAGATATTATTTTGCAGGAAATGTGTTCAAGTGTTGATGCAGGACCTGAAATTATAACAGGTGCTAAAAGGGGAATAAAAGGTAATTTACTTATTGCTATTAATAGTTCAGAAGTAGAAGAAAAAATTAAAGTCCCTCTTTTTCCCTATAATAAAAACAGTAAAACAATTTCAAGATTTAGATTACTTGGTGGTGAACTTATAACTGAAAGATTAAATTACAATGAATATGATGAAATTTTAATTAGACCTTCTGAAGCAATAATCTGGTTATTCAATGATGATAATTTTTCTTCAATAAAATTTATTTCTCCATTGCATAAAGAGGTAATAGGAGAAAGTAAAAAAATTATAATTTCTGCTGATAATGACATAGAAGAAATAAAAGTATTTTTAGATGGAGAAAATATAAAAACAATTAATAAAAGACCATATGAATTCATTATAGATACAGAAGGATTAAAAAAAGGAGTTTTTCATAGTTTGGTTGCAATAGGTAAAAATAAGAATAATAAAGAAAGTCAGGCAAGAACAATTTTCTTTGTTGAGTGAGTTTTTTTTCTAAAATTAAATTGTATTCAATAAGTATTTATAATGATTTAGAAATGTCTTGACAAAATTTTTACATATATTAAAATTTAAAAAAAATGAATAAAATGAAAAAAATATTTCTAATTTTTGGTCTTTTATCTTTGATTTTATACTCTTATGAAATTGAAAAAATAATAAGCAGGGAGCATCCTTTTTTCAATATTGAAAATGCATCTTTTACAGTTGGAAAGGATGGAAATGTTTATTTTTTCAATCCCATTTCAGGAAGATGGGATGGATATATACTGAAAGTTGATTTAGATGGGAAAATAAAAACTGGATATGCTGTTGGTTATGGAGGGACTTGTAATGCGACAGCAAATTCAGAAGGTATTATTGCAGAAGCAAGTGCTCATTTCAGGCATACAATTACAATCTATGATAAAAATTTTAAAAAACTATATGAAATAAGTGATTTTCTTGTAAATGATAATGTAGGATGGGACTCTCCGGGTCATGTTGAAAGTGGTGAAAGTGGTGATTTTTATGGGCTTGACCAGAATAGAGATAGAATTTTAAGGATAAGTCCAAAAGGTAAAATAATAAAAATTTATCAGATACCAAAATTTGAAAGGACTAAATGTTATGATTTTAGAGTTTCTGAAAATAAGGAAAAATTTTATCTTCTATACTGGGGAAAAGGATTAGTATGTATTGATTTTAATGGAAATATTAAGTGGCAGAGTAATTCAATATCACCATATTTTGATGTTGATAGTGAAGGGAGAATTTATTCAATAAGAGGTAATAGTAATATAGTTGAAATTTTTTCTGAAGAAGGTTCTCCTTTGAATAAAATAAAACTTGATATAGAAAAATCAGGAATACAACTAAATCAAAGTTATATTAGAGGATTGAGAATTTACAAAAATGAAATTTTAATTCACAGAGAAAGTAAAACAGAATTATTTGAAAGGTTCAATCTTGAAAGTGGGAATTTTATAGGAAAAGTTGAAATTGATTATGAAAAAATAAAAGTTGAATTTCCTCAATTAACATTATTCGCAGGAGAAGAAATACCTTTTAAAATTGATTTTTATTCAAAAAGTGATAATAAAATTGTAAATCCTAAATTCCATATATATATAAAACCACTTGAAGGATTTGAATATAAAGAACTTGTTTTGAAAGATGGCAAAATTTTTATGCCTGATAACCTAACAGGAATTTATCTTCTTTTAATTACACCTGACTTAAATCCTGTTTTTCAAGAAAATAGAGAATATTCTATTGCAACAGTTATCCAGATTATTGGTAGAGATAAAAAAGGAACTGTAAATATTTTAACAGATTCAAACAGGGTATTTTATGGAAAGGGTGAACCAATAAGTTTCAAAATAAAAGTAAAGGGTGAAAAAAAAGAGCAATTAAAAGGGAAGATAAAACTTTTTGATGAAAATTTTAAAGTGATAAATGAAGAGGAAGTAGATATTGATGAAACAAAGACATATTTAATTACTGGTGAATTGACAAAAATTTTAAATAAAGGAGCATACTTAATAAAAACAGATTTACCAGAATATACAAATGTAGGCCAGATAATTTTTATAGGAGATAAAATTAATGCAGAAAGAGATTTTTATGTTATAAATTATGGTGATTATGGACTTACATTTCCAAGACCTCTTGGCGATGATAACTGGAGTTTTATTTTTTATTCTCCTGAAAAGTTATATAATCATGCTTTAAGGTGCGAAAAACTTGGAATAAACTTATTATGCGATAGAATTGGTTTTCCTACCCTTTTTTATGCATTAAGATGGGATGGAAGGGAAATTCAAAGATTGGATGAAATTAAAAAAATTCTTTCAAGCAGTCCTCTTTATGTAAGTGAGGAAAAACTTAATTTATTGCCACCATTCAGTCAACTTCTTTCAATCTATAGTGCAAAAAATATAAAAGAGATGGCAATTCTTCTTGGAAATGATGCCGGACTTCCACTTGGAACAGGTTTTGACAATAGAAAATCAGAAGAAATGTTGAAAACAATTGAAGAATTGACAAACAAATTTTTACAATTTCCATCTTTTAGAGGATGGATATGGGCTTCAAACTGGTGGGTTTTTCAGGACAGGGGAGCAGATGCAGCAAAGACACCTGAAGGAAAGGAAAGATATAATGAAGCATTAAAGAAAGCAAATGAGAATGGTTTTTGGGATCCAATACTTGAAAAAATTTCAGATATAAGATTGGGATATGGAGAAGAAGCGATTAGAATTTTTAATGAAAAACTTGAAGAAATAAATCCAGATTTAAAAAAAGCAGTTGCCTGTCCTTATAGAAATGTTGAGTCCTATCCACCAATAACAATGAGAGATGTTGATGAATGTGATTTACAGGCACAATGGGAACAGATACCACCACCATATTATGCTCCTTTAAATGTTGATTTTTATAAAAGGCCGAATAAAAAAGACCTAACACATCCTGAAATATGGAATGATTCTGGAACAGGTGAACAGATATTTCCAACACTTTTTTCAATGATTATGAGAGGCACAGAAAGTACAGGAAATAGTGGTCCAATTCCACCTTGGGGAAATTTAAAGGATAAAAGGACTGCACATCTGGGAAATTTAAGTATTTTCAGGAGTTTTTATAATTTGATGAATGAATATGGACCATGGTTATCAAAACTTGAAAAAAATGATAATGTTGCAATTCTTGCTGATGGAAGAATGTACAGAATTGATAATTGGGGAAATATAATGGGTGTCCACTTTGCAAGGGTATATGAAGCATATCTTACTTGTTTATTTTCACATCAGCCAGCAAGTATAGTTTTTTCAGAAGATGTAAGAATTGATACATTTAAAAAGTTTAAGATTGTTTTAATTGTTGACCAGAGAGTTGAATTTGAAGAAAATGTTTTGAAAGCACTGAAAGAGGCAGTAAAATCCGGGATTAAAATTTATTATGATGATACATGTAATAAGGAAATTGTAAAGGAGTTTATACCCTTAGGGATTGCATTTAATAAAATTGAAAAAGACCCATCTCTTGCTTCAGATGATAGTGCTTACTGGCGAGTTAAAAATTATATATTTTCAAATTTACCATCCTTTAAGAAAATTTTTGATGAAGTGAAACCATCTGTTTTATTTGAAGAACCTGAAGTTTTTATGTCAGAAAGAAAATATAAAGATGGGAAATTCATATTTATTGTTAATTACAAAAATGCAGATATAGGTCCTGAATATTTATGGAAAGTTACATTAAATGTTTCAACAACTCTCCCTCTGAAAATCCCTCTGAAATTTACGGATGTAAAAGGAAAATATATTTATGATGTTTTTTCAATGGAAGAAATAAAATTGAATGAAAATGGTGAAATTGAATGTGATTTGAAGAATGTTTATGGAAGAATTTATGCGGTATTAAATCAAAAAATAGATAAAGTTGAGATTTCAGGGCCAAGAGAAATTTCAAAGGGTTCAAAAATTATTTTAAATTTAAGAATTCTTGATGAGAAAAATATGCCTTTAAAAACAATAATCCCTGTAAAAATTGTTATGAAGTGTGAAAATGGAGAAAAAATATTTGAAGAAAATACTTTTGTGGGTGAAACTGGTAGAAAAATAGAAATCTTTGTTCCTATTAATCTTTCTTCTTCAGGTTATTCAATTGTTGCTACTGAATTAATATCAGGGAAAAAATGTGAAATTAAAGGAATTTTAAAAGAGAAAAATATTGCCTCAATTTTTAAAAAACCTTATATTGAAGTTAAAACTCCTGAATTTGTAAAATTTGATAAAATAAAGGATGAAACATTTATTCCTCCTTCAGAAAGATTTGGACCGAAAATAAAAGATATTGCTATAAGTTATGACAGGGAAAAAATTCTTATAAATACAATGGACTGGGACACAAATTTATATTGTGTTTCATTAAAAGATGGTAAAATTCTGTGGAAGAAAAAAATAGGAAGTTATTTTTCTTTTGCTCCAAAAAGTTTTGTTTCTGGTTTTTGTGTTGAAGGATATGAATTTAAATCATTGGAAGGATACCATTATTATTACATAGATGAAGAAGGAAATATAAAAAGGAAATTTGCATTATTTGGTATTCCCCAAAGATTATGCCATAGATTTGTTCCTGGAATAGTATTTGATAATATTGACCAGTTTGATGTAAATGAAAAAGGAGAATTTATTGCAGTTGGTGGTAATTTTGGTATAGTTGTATGGGATAAAAATGGAAAAGAGATATGGAAAAAGGAATGGTGGCAGAATGAAAGAAAAACTGCTTTAATTACTTTCTGGAAAGATAATCTTGTTATTGGAGAAGGAGGAGATATTTACCTATTAGATTTGAATAAAAAAGAAATTATCTGGCAGAAAAAAATAATACCTGAAGGAAAAGTTAAAATTATAAAATCAGAAGGAGACCTTCTTTCAGTTTATTCTGAAACAGAAAAAGGTGGGATTATATTTGTTTTTAACAGAAATGGAAATATAATGGAGAAATATTATGGAAGTGTTGATGAATTTGAGGTTTCAAAAGATAATTCATTTATTGTTTCCATAAAAGATAATGTTTTAAAATTCTATAAAATTGGAGAAGGACTGAAATGGACTTATTCAGGAGATGATATCCTTGAATCTATTTCAATTTCTCCTGATTCAAAAAATATAATTTTTTCAAGTATAATTGGAAATTTATATATTCTTGATAAAAATGGAAATAAGGTCTTTGAAAATGATTTTGGAGAAAAGGTAATTGGGAGATGGATAAATAATGAAGAATTTGTTGCTGGTTCATGGTCAGGGAAAATATATAAATTCAAAAACTTTAATCCTGTTTTTAAAACTTCTCTTATTCCTGATGATATAAAAATACCAGATTTATTTACAAAGGAGGATATTCCTGTTTCAAGGATAACTGAATTTGGAAATGCTTCAAAAAATCCTTTTCCTATAAATGACAATATATTTAATTCTCAGAATGTTATTATAAGTTTTATAGGTAAAAATTCTCCAACTTCACCAAATGAAAATCATCTTGAGATATATAAAAAAGAAATTATGATTGATGGAATTAATAATCCTCCAGAAATACCATATCTAAAATGGACTGATATAAGTTGGATGGCTGAAACAATTCCATTTACATATCTCCAATTTGATGCCTTTAATTCAAAATGTAAAGTAAAGGGGATAACAATATATGAAGACGAGAAACATCCAGAATTCTGGTTGAAAGATGCTATTTTTGAATACTGGGATGATGAGAAGAATTCATGGGTTTTTGTTGACTATATTTTATCCGATTTGCCGATTCATACACACATTTTCAAAACCCCTGTTGTATCAACGAAGTTTAGAATTGTTATGCCAAAAGGATTTTATTCAAACATAAAATTTGGTGAAATTTGTTTTCATGGAGAAATTATTGGTTGTTCCCATCCTGATGTTCAGAATAAAAGAGAAATTGCTATTCTTTTTGATGAAAATGATATAAATTACTGGAGAGAGCATTTTTATCCTTCTGACCGTATTGAACTTGGTTATAAAGGAGCAATTAAAGGAGAAAAATTTCTTATAATAAAACCAGGAATATCAGGACCTGTATATAGACCTCCTTTTGGTCATAGGATGAGAAACTGGAATTTTGAAATTGTGGAAAATCCTCAACAGGGTCAATACAGATATCTTCAATTTTACTGGAAAAAAATAAGTCCAAATGCAAAAAATGTTACAATTATGTTTGATGGCTTTGCTTTTTATTCAGGTGAGTATAAAGGAAGAGAATGGTATAAATCAATGAAACTTGAAAATGAAGTTCCTGATGAGTGGAAACTGGAAAGGATTGATTTATATAAATTTATAGGCAAAAATACAAAAATAACAACAATTTCTTTTATAACAGATGGAGAAGTTGCTTTTGACCAGATAGTTCTTGGAAAAGATGAGGAATCTCTTGATAAACTTTTAGGAGGCAAAAAATGAAAAAATATTATTTTAATATTGGAAATAGTGAAATTGAGTTGATTTTAAATGGAAAAGAATTTGCTGGTATTGGTAATATCAAAATAGATGGAATAAAAGTAAGGTCAGGAAGATTGCCGATTAATTTTTATACTCAAACTTTTACCGGGTATGAACTTGTAAAAAATGAATTTATTGCAGTTGAAGAAAAGGGAGATTCTTTTGCAATTATTTTAAAACCATATTTCAGGCCACTCCCTGTAAAATTAATGAGAGACCATAGTTTTGACCCCATCCATGATACTTCTGACTGGGATGGAGAAAATTCAGTAAATGGAGAAAGTATTTTTGAAATTATTTTATCTCCCGCATTTGATTGTTTTGAAAATTATGAATTTGAAGGTTTTTCATACAGTTATAAATATAAAAGTAAGAATATACCAATTTTTTATATCCTTGATAGAAGTTCATGGGAGATTGATGGAAATATAGAAGGAGCAACAGTAATATCTCAATCTTCCTGTTCAACTCCTTTAATAACTTTTAAAAGGGATACTGAATGGACAACTGAAGGGATAATCTTTTTCCAGGACTCTGCCTCAAAATATAATAATGTTATGACACATAATCTTCCAAGATGGGCATCACATCAGGCATTTGATTTTCAGTTTAAAAAGGATATAACATTGATAGGCGTTTTTGAAAGAGTGGAATTGATTAGGAGTTTATTGAAAAGAGAAAAAGGCAAACCCGAATTGAAAACATTTGATAAACACATTTTTGACCAGACATATAATTTTCAAACATCTCCAAAAAAAATAATGATAAATAAGAAAGCAAAGACATTTACTGAACAGAAAAATTTATGGACATGGATAATTGATGAAATACATGAAAGGGCAAGAAAAGAGTTTGGATTAAAAGAAGAACCACTAATTCCACGGATATCTCATAATTTCTGGGATAATTTTGTTATAGATGATTATAGAAAAGATTTAATACCTGCTGCTTACAACATTGGTTTTAAAGCAATTTTTGTTGACAATCTTTTTAAATCAGCAATGACTGAAGGTTCCCCTCATTATGAATTTCACTGGAATATGTGTTGTGCTCATGAATTTGAGCCTGCACCTAAACTTGGAGGAGAAAAAAGATTGAAATTATTTGTCAGTGATTGTAAAAAACTTGGAATAAGAGTTTATGCCTGGAATAATGCAACTCAGGCACTTTCAAGCCCGGTTAATCAAGCGGAAAGAGATGAGAGGAACTGGTTTATTAAAATGGAGGACACAAGATTGAAGTATGGAGGAGCATATACATCTGTTATGAGTTTTCTAAATTTGAAAAATGAAGAAGCAAGGAATTACTGGGTCAATTCATTAAAAAAAGTAAAGGATATAACAGGTCTTGATGCATATCTTCTTGACAGTTTTTATAATGCTGAATTTATGCCTGTTAATTACAGTGGACTTGAACCAAAAACTCAGTGGAGAGAATTATTGATTGCTATGAAAGAACTTCAGGACTATGGAATAAGTTTTCTAATTGAATCTTTTGGACCTTTTGGTTCACCACAGCATGGATGCCCAACCAGTTATGGAGAAAGAGAGAATATTTTTACCTGTTATAAAATGACAGTTGGTTTGGGTTATACAACAATTCCATCTGGAACAAAAATGGAATTTAAGGAAGAGGCAGATATTATTTATTACTTTTTTGCTCATATGGCTTCTCCAAGTTTCCCACTATTTATTAATAGAAAAAGAATTGATTTGATATGGACTGAAAAACACAAATCTGCCTTGAGAGATTATAACAATAACTGGATTTTTATGAGAAAAAGATATTTGCAGGAAGATGATGGTTCAGTTTTGTGGTATGATAAAGAAGGGAAAAGAATAACTCTCTGGAATTTTAGGAAAAAGGAATTTAAATTTGATGGTAAAATAATAGACCTTACAGAAGAAAAAGAAATTATTAAAAAAGAAGGCAAGATTAAACTTGAACCATTTCATACATATCTTTTAATAACAAAAAAGAAAATAGGAGGTGCATTATGAAAAAAATATTTTTTGTTTTGTTTGGTATTTTAGTTTTAAATTGTTTTTCGCAAAATCTTGAAATTATTTTTCCTCTCAAGAGGACTTCTTTTCAAACAAATGAGTTAATTTATTTTTCAGTTGTTTCAAATAATGATGTTCTTGGTAATGGTTTAAAAGTTAGAATTAAGGGTGATGATGGAAGTTTGCTTGATTCATTTTTTATACCTCAATTTTTAACCCCTGGAAGGAATAAATCAACAAAAGTAGAACATTTTGTTATAAATGGAAGTTTACTTAAGCCAGGTCATTACACTATTGAAGTAGAAAAAGATAGTCAAATTGCAAAAAAGGAATTTGATATTTTTTCTCATATAAGGAGAACAAGTTATAAATTAATTGATTGGGGAAGTTTTGCAGATGGTGAACAACTGGTTTATCTTGGAGAAAGAAATCTCGGTTTTAATCTTGTCCTCGGGAATAATATGAGAAATCCCAAGACAATAAAAAATGCAGAATATCTTATTAGAGGAGGGGCTGACTGGATGCAGGCATGCACAATGAGTGGTGGACATCAGATGGATTTACGAATTGAATGTGATTGGTCAGACCCTTATGTAATAAGAGGAGGAACAGGTAGGGTAGCATGGCAGGCAATTCTTGGACAAACTACACCAAATTGTATAGGAGTTCATTTTTATGATGAGCCAGGTTTAACCTGGTGGAAGGACCCAAAAACAGGAAAATTTACACCTCATAATATACCTGCACAGATGAAAGCATTTGAGAACAGTTTCAATTATCAATTACCACATTTTTCAGAAGTCACACCAGATGATGAAGAAAAAGTTGATATATGGAAAAAATGGGCAAGATGGAAACTTTCTTTTATTGATTCTGCCTGGAAACATGGTAAATATGGAGTAAGTTATGTAAATCCTAATTATATTTCCTGCAATCAGAGTATTTATGGATGGCATGCTTATGCAGATGGTTATTATTTTAATGTTGCAAGAAGTTTACCTGTTGTTTTAGGACATGGTGGTTATGATGATTTAACTGGAAGTTATCTATCTCCATTATTCTTTCTTGATATGGGCAATGTAAGGAATTATAATAAGGATGTCTGGTATCTTCCTGTATGGTATTATCCAATGCCTCCTGAAACATTTAGATGTGAGCAATATCTCTGCTTTGCATCAGGAATACAGGGGCTTGCTGTTCCTCCTCCTTTTAAAATGTTTGACCCAAATAAAGATAAAAGAATTTCTGATAGTGTTGTTGAATTCAACAGGACTGCTGAAAAATTAGGAACAATATTCACAACAAAAATGAAACCTGAAAAACCACAGGTTGCTTTTTTATATTCAATTTCTCAATGCATAGATGCTCAGATTAAAAGTGGAATGGAAGATAATTATTCAGGTGGAGGACACAGGGATAAATTGCTTTTACTTTATGTTGCTTTAAAAATGGCTCATATTCCTGCAACTCCAATAGTTGAAGAAGATATACTTGATGGAACTGCTTCAAAATATTTCAAGGTTATAATACTTACAGGAATAAACTATCTTGAAAAAAATGTTGTTGAAGCACTTCAGTCATATATCGCATCAGGTGGAAATGTTTTGATGACTAATGATTGTAAAGTGAATATAAAAGGGGCAAAAAAACTTGATTTTTCAATAAATACAGAAATTTTTGAAAAAATTACAACACTGTGGAAGGAAAATAAAACACAGGAAGCCATGCTTCTTGCAAGTGCAGGAAATATAATGAAGGAAGCGGAAAGTATAAGTAAAAATATAAAAGCAAATCTTGGAAAATTAGGTATTGGATTGGTCGCAGATACTGATAAAGGAAAATTAGGAATTGAATTGGTTGCAGATACTGATAAAGAGGATGTTTTTTTATTTACACATAAATTTCCTGATATTACTTACCTTTTTGCAGTTAATGTAAGTTTTGATTTTTCAAAAAATAACCGTCTTGCTTTAAAATCAAATGATTGCGAAATTGAAATAAATGGTGATTATAAAATTTATAATCTTTTAACAAATGGTGAAGATGATAGTTTTAAGAAAAGAAAAAATAAGTTAAATGGGAAAATTTCATTCGGCCCGGGTCAGATGAAAGCATATGCTCTTTTGAAATCACCTATAAGCAAAGTTAATATTTCAGATGTTGATTTAAACCTTGATTATACACTAAAAAAGAATCAATCCACAATCAATTTTTCAATCTTTTTAATTGATGAGAACGGAAATATTATAAAATCCCCTGTTCCTTTGAAAATTGTAGTAAAAGACCCTCAAAACAATGAAAGATATTATCTTTATAGAGCAACTGAAAATGGATTTTTAAATATAACACTTCCTTTCGGTTTAAATGAACCTGCGGGAGAATGGAAAGTTAGTGTTGAGGAACTTATATCAGGGAAAAAATCTGAAAAAATTTTTAATTATTCATCTCCTAAAGAAACTCCTTCAGTTCTTGGAATGTTTGAAAGGGCAATTTATCTTGAAAATGATATTGACAGGATTTACAGATTTGCAAGAGATAATAGAGAAATAACCATAATAGTTGGTAAAAGTCAATTTGATAAAAATGCTGGCGAAAGGTTAAGAAAAATTTTATCTGCGTGGGATATAAAATGTGAAATTGTTGAGGCAGATAATGTAAAAGTGAGAAGTTTAAGTGAGGAAGAAGCAAAGACATGGGTTGGTCTTGTTTATACAGGTTCAGGACAGATAAAATCAGGTGACACAAATCCTCCTATACTTGTTGGATTTGATATAAAAGGTTCAGCAATATTAATAGGAAATCCAGAAGATAATAAGATAATAAAATTTCTCCTTGATAATGGATTTTTGCCATTCACTCCTGATAAAAATTTACCTGGTGAAAAAAGAGGAATGATAGCATGGCAATATTATGGAGTTGGGTTTGAAAGAGAATCAGTATCTCTTATTGCTTATGATGAAGAAGGAATGAATGAGGCATTAGGAACATTTTATGAGATAATTCATGGAATTGAACCTTTAACTCCCTTTATTTATCCTGTAAAGGCAACATTAACCTCTGGAAAAACAACATCTTCATTTAAGAGCCCGGAAATTGTGTGGAAAAAATTTTTACAGGATAGACCAATATCTATAAAAGCAGACGATAAAATAGAGATAATCACAATGAAAAAGGAAATTCTAAATATTGACAAAAAAGGGAATATACTTTCAATTAAAGAAATTTCTGAAATCCCTGAAATCAAAGAGGAATTAAAGGTGATTGAAAAGGATAATTTTTTGAAAGAAAAAATTTTGAAGATGATAAAGGAAAAAGGAAATAGAAAAGTTTATGTTTACTGGGGTGGTTATTATCAGATTATTGGAGAGAAGAATGAAATTTATGTAATTCCTGAACAAAAAGAAATATCCTGTATAGAGATAATGGATGATGGTTTAGTTATAGGACTTGCGGATGGATATTTGATATATACAAAATTTTAAAGGAGGTGGATAGTGAAATTTAAATATTTTATTATTTTTATCATTTTAGTTTGTCTTCAATCTTTCAGTGAGGTCAAGTTTAAATTCTATTTGAGAAAAAGTGGAATTACAAGTGCTGGTATATATAATGAAGAAGGAAATCTGGTTAAAACATTATGGACAATAAAGCAACTTGATAAAGGATGGATAGATGTTTCCTGGGATGAAAAAGATGAATTTGATAAAGATGTCTCACCAGGTATATATACTTTTAAAATTGTTGTGAATAATTCAAAATATGAGAATGTGGGAATAATTGGTAATACAGGAAAACCTCCTGATGAATTACAGCATATTCAATCAGGTGTAGTAACAGTTGATGTTGATGAAGAAGGGAATATTTATACAGCAAATGACTGGGAAGAAGCAGGACATGATTTTAAGGTTTTTAATCCTGATGGAAAAACAATATATCATGCAAGATTCCAGATGAGAAACTTAAATCCATATAATTCTCTTACAGATGCAATAACAGTTGATGGAAATTATATTTACTGTGCTGGATGGATGGGATGGGAAGAGGGGCAAAAAGGTCATGTGGTAATTACAAGATTTAAAAAAGGAACAGGAGAATATATTCCATTTTCAGACCCTGAAATAAAGAAAAATGGTGGCTTTATCCTTCTCTACAAATGGGATAAAAGGGAATTTCCTGATGGACTTTCTCAATATGAAAGAAGATTATATACAGTTGTTGTTCTTGGATTAACAGTTATTGATGATACCCTTTATGTCACTGATGCTTTTTCAAATAAGATTCATATATTTAACAAAGAAACAGGAGTTAAAAAGGGAGAATTTAATGTAAAAATGCCGGTGTGTATAAAATATGATAAGGAGAAAAGATTATGGATTGGCCATGAGCATAACAAAGTTAGTATTTTTACAAAAAATGGAGATTTTATATCTACTCCTATAAATGATTTAAAAGAAGTCAAAGGGATTTCTTTTGGGCCTGATGGTAAATTATATATTGCTGATGGCGGAGATTGTAAAATTAAAATTTATAAGGTTGATGGAGATAAAGTTCAATATATTAATTCTTTTGGTGAAAAAGCAAAAACAGGAGATTTTCAACCGGATAAATTTTATACTCTTGGTGGTGTTGCAGTTGATAAAGATAATAATATTATAGTTATAGGAGGATTTCCAACAGGCGGAGCAAGAATAACTAAATTTTCTTCTGATGGGAAATGTATGTGGGACCACTTCGCTTTTATTTTCTGTAATATAGGCAAATATCCTTACTGGAAACCAGATGAACTGATTACAACAAACTTTCATAAAGTAATTCTCAAGGATAAGGAAAATGGAGAATGGACTTATGGAGGGTTAGTTCTGGATTATGAAAAAAGTAAATACAAAGGATGGCATACAGGTGTTCCAAAATTCGTAAAACTCGGGAATAACGAATTTTTATATATTGGTTGCAGAATTTTTAGAAAAATAGGCGATTATTATAGATTAGTATCAATGGTTGGTGGTCCTAAAATGTACCAGGATGGGAGTTTCAGTAGAAATAAAAGAGAATTTGGTTTATGGACATGGACAGATACAGATATGGATGGAGAAATGGATGAGGAAGAAATAAGATGGTTTAAAAAGTCAGGAGAATCATTTCTTCTTACAGAGGTTTATGGAATTCACTCTGATAGTAAAGGCAATTTAATTTTTGGAGATTCGGCATTTACAAAATCTATATGGGAATTACCTCTTTCTGAAATTGATAAAAATGGAAATCCTGTCTATGACTGGGCAAAAGCAAAAATTATTGTTCCTGAGGATAAATCTGAATTAAAATTTTTACCTAAAATGGCAATAAGAAGCGATGACGGAAGTATTTATTCAATTGGAACAAGTAAATTGTGGAATCCACCTGATAAAGGTCCTCAATGGATATGGATGGGTGGATGGATACTATGTAAGTATGATAAAAATGGTGAAAGAGTTTGGGCTGTAAAATTACCTCAAACATGTACTGGAATGGATTTAATTCCTGAAAATAAAGGAGTTATGGTTGGATTTTTTGAAAAAGGTCATGTTTATCACTTTACACCTGATGGACTTTTAATAGGAATTTTCAAACTTGGAGAAAAAGCAGGAAATATAACAGGATGGCTTGATAATCAGAGTTGTGTTGGGGTTGAGAGAGATAAAAGGGATAAAAAACTTGATGTTTTTGTTGAGGATAGTTATTTAAATAGATTTATCTGGTATAGAGTTGATGACAGTGATATAACTACTTATGAAAAAACAATTGAAAAAAATAAATATTAAATGTAGAATTAAATCCATCTATTTTAACACCCCGGACCATTTTTAATTCCAAAGTAAAAACTTGACAAAAGGAAAATTATTGTATAAAATTTGTTAACAAAGTTTACAATGTTAACAAAATGAACAAAAATAATGATGTATGCAGGAAAATTGAAGAACTTCACAGTAAAATAAAATATATTCTTTCTGAAAATAAATTCTTTTCACACTTTTTAACTTCTGCTTTTGAAGGTTTTAGTTTAAATAAAAAAGGAAAAATTGTTTTTTGCACTGAAAAGTATGCCGAAATTTTTGGATATAAAATTGAAGAATTGATTGGTAAAGATATAATTTTACTTGTTCCTGAGAATCAAAAGAAATTTTGGATGGAAATATTGAAAGAAGAAAAGGAAGGAGAATTTGAAACATCCTGTAAAAGAAAAAATGGAGAAGAATTTTATGCAAAAATAATTGTAAAAAATATAGAATTTGAAGGAGAAAAGTTAAGATTTGTTTCTGTTAGAGATATCACAGAAGAGAAAAAAGCATATGAAAAGATAAAAGAGTCAGAAGAGAAATACAGAATTTTAACAGAAACGATGCTTGACGGAATTTTAGTTATAGATAGGGAAGGTAATTTTCATTTTGCAAATCAAATTGCAATAACTCTTTTAGGATTTAAAAATTTTGAAGAACTTAAAAAAAGGAATATTTTTGAATTTGTAATTGAAAAAGATAAATTTTTGAATGATTTAAGGTTAATTGAGAAAAATAAATCAGGTTATTTTACTGAATATGAAATTATTGAAAATACAGGTTCTAAATTAATAATAGAAAGCATAGGAAGGAAAATAGTTTATGGTGGAGAGGAAGTATTTTTAATTTCTTTCAGGGATATTACTGAAAAAATGATTATAATGGATAATTTAAAAAAGGCGATTGAAAAAAATAAAAAGGTTTTAGATCAGACAGTATTAGCAATATCTGAAATGTTATCAATGAGAGACCCTTATACATCAAGTCATCAGAAAAGAGTTTCAAAACTTGCAATTGCTATTGCAAAGGAAATTGGATTTGCAGGAAGTTTAATTGAAGGGATAAAAATCGCAGGTTTACTTCATGATATAGGCAAGATTTATATTCCAGCAGATATCCTTTCAAAGCCAGGGCAATTGACAGATATTGAATGGGAGTTTATAAAATTACATCCAGAATTGGGTGCAAAAATAGTTAAAAATATTGAATTTTTATGGGACATAGAAAAAATTATTTTGCAGCATCATGAAAGATTGAATG
>Ga0272449_1000970_pt1 | contig 31457 bp, 28 predicted proteins | sample YNPCB0241_FD_198679 | JGI IMG/M metagenome (GOLD analysis project Ga0272449, IMG submission 198679) | Hot spring sediment microbial communities from Yellowstone National Park, WY, United States - YNP-CB-024-1 | ecosystem: Environmental > Aquatic > Thermal springs > Hot (42-90C) > Sediment... | reverse complement strand
CTTTTTCCTCCTTGTTTTTGTTTGTCTTGTTTTTGGCAAAAGAGATTTTCGTAGCAAGCATATTGCAACATGCATTCTTATTTTGGCTACGCCCCTCCACTTAGGCTTCTCCATCGACAGCTCAAGTTTTGAAGCTTTAAACGTTCTTTCAACAGCCATCCTCCGCTTATAGAGCTCTACAAGCCTTTTCTCGCCTTTAACCCTGAAACGCTTAGTCACGTACAGGTTGATTAACGGCTCTTTGACCTTTGAGGAGTGGGGTATGACTGGCTCGGCTCCATAACGCCTAATCGTCTTAAAGACTTCTTCTGAGTAGTATTGGCTGTCAGCTATGAAATGGCTTATGCGCTTTCCATAAAGCCTCAGAAGCCTTGAGGATTTCTTCATTAATGGCTTAACCAACACCTTGTCGTTTACGTTTGCAGCTCTAACAATGTATGTTATGGGCAGGGCTTTCATTGATACAAGCGTGTGAGCTCTCCATCCAAGCTTGTAGCTTCTACGATCAGCTCTACCAACCCTAGCTCCACGATCGCTTAATCCGCCTTTTTTGCCTCGCCTGGAATAGGCCTTCATAAACGTGCTGTCGTTGCAGACCATAATGGCCTCTGAAGGATCTATTATACCCATTTTGAAGGCTTGAAATAGGAAGTCAAGGAATAGCTTCTCAACTGTTTCTGGTCCTGCACGGGTGATGAACTTGCTGAAAGTCGTATGGTCTGGAGTCTTGTCGCCAAACTCGCAGATTTCCCGGGCGAACTTGCGGTTCCTAAGCCTCCTACAAAGCTTCCGGACAGACGGTATAGCCTCAAAACGCATAAACATAAGAGCCAAAAGCATGGAACGCACAGGAAAGCGAGGCCTGCCAACGTCAGAACCCGCATACTTAACCTCAATAAGGCTCACAGTTAGGCTTATATCGATATTAGAGAATAATAATTTGAGGGTGTCATCGGGTAGTCCTAGAAATCGGTTCAAACTGCGTTATCACCTCCATTAGAGGTTGATTTAACTATCCCTTGACACCCTCACCCCTATAAACATAACTAATCCAAAAACAGGCTTCCCTTAAATAAAAAAGCCCAAAAAGAATTTTTCAACACTTATGCGCGCAAGGCCTTCAGACGAGTTTGTAGGTTGCTGGAGCGAAGTTGTTTGGAGTCGGAGTCGTGGACAGGTTTAGATACGCGCGCTAATTTTTCTATTTTCCTTTGATTTTATTCTAAATAGTTTTTGTGTTGGTGCCGTCTGACTACTGGAAGGTAGCTCTGGAAAAGCTTTTATTATGGGCTATTTTTGGTTGTTTTCTTAAGAAGGTTTCTTATAAAATTTAAGAAATACTTCGTGGCCAGTATAGGGTCATCAGGTATTTGGCTTTCTGTGACATTTGATTCGGTTTCGTTGTGGAAGTGTCTGGGGAAGGTTTTTACTCTCCTCCATTTAGCGTGTGGGGCGTTGTCGTGTCTGAATATTTTTCCGTTGATGTGTCTCCTTTCCCAGTGAAATGCGTACTTTTCCATTAAGTTTTCGTGTTTGTAGAGCCATATTTCAAGGAAGCTTCCGTCGGTTAGGTATATTCTCACGCTTTCCTCGTCAAAATTGGCTTTTTGCACGATGTCGGCGTATTCTCTTTCGGCCATTCTACAGATGAGTTTATACGCTTCTCTTCTACTCAACAGAGATTTCCTCAAGAAGTTTCTCTAGGATTTCCTTACGCTCCTCTAGGTGGCTTAGCCTGAAAAAGTCACGCCACGTGTCTTCCTCTTCAAGTTCTCCTCGTTTATACTTCTCTTCCATCTCCTTGGCTGAAGTTACCCCATACTTGTTGCAGAGTTCAATTATCTTCGCATTAACTTCTCTTAGACTAGATTTAAGATATTCCATGATACCCTTAGCCATTATTTTCTCTTTCACTTCGCCAGTTGCTTTGGATACCCGTTCAAGAAAAACTGAAGCTTCAACCATGCTGAACCCATCGCACCAAGTAAATGTGAATATACAATTATGATATAAATAAGTTTGTTTTCTAGTTAGTTGTAATTAATTTGGATATCTGACCGTATAATCAGATTCTATTATTTTAACAGTTCTTGGTATTTCGTCAAGCTGGAACCTTGGTGTATTTGACGTAGTGCTCGCCTAAGACTTGCGCGCACCTATGCTTTAACCGTCGATGCGGGTTCACTTTTTGTGAGGATTTTTATGGGGTGGGAAAACTTTTTTATGTCTATTTGTGTCGGACCTAAAATTTCTATGCCTATTATTTCTCCCTTTTTATTTAGGTTTAAGATGGGGATGTCTGATACTGGTTCTGTTTCCGCGACTTTTCCTTTTTGCATTGCAACTTTCGTCATATTCTAGTGAAGTCAAGTGTTTTTAACCTCCTTTCATCCACCCATAATACTGTTACAACTTCAATATTTTGGTTTTTCTTTTCATAAATGACTACAAAATTTTCGGCCTTTTATAGTGCCATAGGTTGCTAGGCGGACGCATCTGACTGATATAGTTTCCTTCGGATTTTGTAGAACGTTGATTATTTGCTTTTCAGTTACCGCTCGATCCTTCATTCTTTGTTTTGCATGAGGTTTTATGATTATAGCCATTTGGTTAACAACTTTACTATTGCGTTTATCAGCAATTTTATAGATTGATTGATTTTAAATGACTTTTGCTTGCGGTCAAGGCGAATAAAATGTAAGTCATTGGGTAATTTCAATTTAGGCTTATTTGTTTTTTGTATGCTTTTTCTATGGTTTCTAGGTCTTTTAGGCCGTCTTCGCCTGTTGGTGTTGGCCGTTTATCTTTTATTAGGCAGTCCACGAAGTGTTGGAGTTCTGCCTTGTGGGCGTGGTAGAATTGGGATGTTCCGGTTGTTAGCATTTGGATTGCTGTGGATATGGGGTTTGATGGTTTGTGTTGGACTGTTGTGTGGTTTACTGTTCCTATGAGTTCGATTTTTAGTTGATATCCTTGTAGGAACCATCCTACGTTTATTATGGCTGTTGTATCGTTTTCAAATTTTGCTACACATACGGCCTTGTCTTCGAAGGGCATGTTGAACCTGTAGCCTAAGTGGCTTTTTATGTCTGTTATTTCGCCGAAGTACCAGCGTAGAAGGTTTATTATGTGGCTTCCTAAATCTATTAAGGCTCCTCCGCCTGTTAGCTCTTTGTCAAACCACCATTCTGGGACTGGTATGGGTGCGTGGGCTTCTGCCCTATGGAAGAATGGTCCTGAGCTTATGTAGTTTGCGATGGCGATTTCTATGTCGCCTAGTGTTCCATCATAGATTTTCTTTTTTAATGTTTGGAATTGTTGGTTGAATCTTAATGGATAGCCCATCATCAGCTTGATATTGTTTTTCTGCACTATTGATAGAATTTCCTTTGCTTCTTGGGCGTTTCTTGCCATGGGTTTTTCAAGGAATATGTGTTTTCCGGCTTCTGCTGCGTCGTGTACGCATTTTAGGTGTAGGTGTGTGGGTAGGGCGATTATTACTGCGTCTAATTCTGGAAGTTTTAACATTTCTTCGTAGCTGATGAAAGTGTTTTTTATACCGTTGTTTCTGGCTTTTTTCAAAGCTTTTTTGGAGAGGTCAGCTACTGCTATGACATGAGCGTTAGCGATCTTTTGGGCGTGCCTTAAATGTATTTGCCCAACATAGCCTAAGCCTATTATTCCAAGGCCAATCTTCTTCATCATCATGCTCCGTCATCTGATTTATTGTAGCCCAAGTTTTTTGCCTAATCCAGTAAGGAGTAGGGCAGCGTAGGCTTTGCCCATCAACTTTTTCTTGAAATCTTTTCGCGGGTATCTTGATTTAAAATAGTTTATTGGAATGCCTCTTGGTATGTAGGAGATTCTACCTATTCCTTCTTTTTCTGCCAGTTGCAGATATTTTATCTTTTCTGGGTTTAGTCCGGCGATTTCAGCTGCAGCCGCATCTATTGCAACTGGATCCTGGCTAGCCATCACAAGGCCTAATCTTCTCGGCTGGATTCCCGAAACAATGTTTCCATCTACGATACACAAATCGAAGTGCATAACTTTGTTTAGTGCAACTATCGTTTCTTCAAGCATTCGATGGTACTTAAACTTTTTAGGATATGGATTACACCCATAAATGTTTTTTAAAGCGCAAGTAAGCTCTATTCCTCTCATAGTGTATTTTATTTTTGGAACATTTACCTTTAAGTCGCTCTCTTGAATAGTTTTTGGGACCAAAAATTGAAACTTAACATTATTTATAGTGATGTGAATTGGGGAGCATGAGTCCTTAGATAGGTTAACAAGTTTAACCTTGTATTCTTTTGCAAGTTTTTCATAGCCAAGCATTTTAAAGGCATATTTACATTTCATTGCTGAGGCATCGGATTCCACTATGAAAAAATTTACGTCAGGTGATATTTTAATGCGGATTAAATTTATTAGTGCGGCTATGAATTTTGGATCTGTTGTTTGTCCAGTTGAATAATCCCAATAATAACATAGGTTAGGCTTAATTACAACGTTTTTGATTTCCTGCTTCCATTGATAATCTATTAAATTTAATGATTGATTAATGGCTTTTTTAATGGAATCTTTAGTATTTTCTGAAGTTTTAACTAAGCTGACTAAACTCATGTATTTATCATGCCTTAATCTAATTGAGTTTAAATCTATGCCTTTGTTTTTGAATTCAGAATTTCAACCAGATTATGGATTTGCTCATCATTTATATACGGATCCACAGGTAATGGGAGCAAACGCTTAGCAACATACTTTGACTCTTCAAAGGTTGCGTTATTATTTGTGTAGCTAAAGATAGGGTATTCATGAAGCGGCCGGTATATACAATCTACCTTAAAACCGTGTTGAGTTATTTCGGTAATATACTCTGAGCACGGTTTTTCGTCATAAAAGATGATGGGGTATTTCATGTATGATGGCGTTGAACTTTTTTGGGGAGTAAACCTAGCGAAACTGTTTTCAACGAGTTTTTCTTCATAGATTTTGGCTATTCTTCTTCTTTTTTCAAGATGCATTTCAATATTTTCTAACTCCTTTTGCAAATCCAAAATTTCCAGTTTTTCGAGCCTTCGCCTATGCCAGTACTTCCGATTCATCGCCATCATTTGATTTATTGCTTCGTCTGTAAGCGCGTTGGATTTCCACAAGTCAATTATATGAGAGTCAGCAGTTATCCATCCGTCCGCCACCTTAAAGTGCCTTCCAACAAATAGCGAAGCTAAAAATTTTGAAACATACTGGTCGCTTAGATAAACTGCAGTCATAGCCTTTCGAGATTTAATTTTAAAAATTTCAATAAAACGGTAACCCAATCTCGTTGTAATTGATTTAATTTCGCATTTTTCCCGAACAACCCTTATTTTCTCTGCAAGCTCCTCATCATTGGTTAATATTGCTCCGCCAACTTTTACGTTTAAAAATTTGTTAAATGAAATTATTCCTATATTCCCAAATGAGCCTGCTTTCTTACCATTTATGCTTGCTCCAAGTGCTTGTGCTGCGTCATCGATTAGAAAAATGTCTTGAGCTTGGCATATTTCCAGTATAGGTGAAGGATCAACGGGTAGACCATATAAATGTACAAGGATAACCGCTTTTGTTTTCGGGCTAATTACTTTATTGAGCTGTTCAAGTGACATTGAAAGTGTGCTCCGTTCTATATCGCAAAATTTTGGGACAGCTCCAGTGCACAATATGGTTATTGGGATTATTTCACATGTGTAGTCTGGAATTACAATTTCGTCTCCGTGTTTTATATCTAGGGCTAGAAGCGAAAATCGTATAGCTGATCTCCCAGATGAACAAGCAATCGCGTATTTTGTTCCCATGTACTCTGCCAATCGCTTTTCAAACGTTTCTCTAACCGACTCTAGAGTTTCAGAATCTTCGAACAATTTCAAACATACTCTTTAATTTCAAAGAATCTAAAGAAATGGCTACGGATAAACCTGGGTGTATATTCTTGTTTCAAAGCCCATTTGATACTTTCATGATAACATTTTTCAACTTTTCCTCTTGACACAGCTGCTGTACGCTCAGCCTTTTTTAGCTGAGGTGTAACCTCTAACAACCCGATTTTTTGAAGGTAACTTATCTCTTTAAGAAACGCGTCAAACTTGTTGATTAGCATCTCGATTTCAGCTTGACTTCTCATTGGAGGCTCAATTAATTTTTGAGGATTAGACTTTTGGTATATAGCGTCCCACTCATTTTGATAAAATAAAAGGCTTGGGTGCATGTTTATAACTGTGACTTCGTGCCTCAACGATAAAAATAATATGCGGTAATCAGACAATTTTCCTTCTAATTGGCCAATTATTTGATACGGGTAAAAAGTTATGCCCTTAAAATTAACAGCACTCCTAGAAAGATTCGCCGAAAAATCATAGGTTATCCCTAAAGTTTTTAGTGCCTCTAAATGAGGAGGACTCCAACAGTTTCCAGGAGCTCTAAAGGCGGCTATCCGTTTATGTGGGAATAAGTCCCTAAGCGCGTTAATTCCACCACTTCTCTCAATTTCACCTGTTAACGGGTTAATGTAGGAGGTTTCTCTCTTCAAGGAAATCTCATAGGCTTTTTCGTAATCTTCTACATCTGTAAACTCAATAATAGTCGGATGGACTGAATGACTGGAGGAATGATAACCAATCTGATGCTCGCTAAGCATTTCCAAAACTTGTGGAAAATCGCGCAGTTTTTCAGCCATATGCCCGGTAATAAAAAACAGAGCATTCAAGTAATATTTTTTAAGCGCCTCTAAAACCGTTCGCAATGCAGAAATAGAGCCTTTACTAATGAAGTCTTCAACGTCAAATGTTAGAAAAAGTTTACGCGACATTTAACTCACTCTAGAGCATCGGGAATAAAGCATGAGAGACACTCATGCTATTTTTCAGTTTTTATGGCTACTAAATTACTGCCAGTCCACAATTTTTTGTTTAGCCATTTTAAGAATTTTGAAGAATCAATCTTGGAGCACATAGAAAAAATAACTTTGCCTATGATCGGGATTTGCTTTAGTCTAGGGCTATTGTATTGAAGATAATAATTGAGTGTCTGGGAGTATGGGGGATTTGCAGCATATACTTCAAAATTTGGCATGATTCGTCTTAAACTTCGTGTAGTGAAAAAGAAAAAGTGTGTAGGGTCGTAAATCTTTCTAGAGTAGGCTGCGTTAGGAGTTATTATCATAATACGCTTTGAAAGACGCTCCATCTCCTTAATTGAGTTCCGCAAAGCTTCTTCAGTAAGCATATGTTCAATAACCTGGTTTGATAAAACGCAATCAAAACTTAAATCGCGAAAAGGTAAATATGCACAGTCCGCTTGAACAACTTGTCCTTTAAAACCGAAACTTTTAAGCTTTCTTAAGGCAGCCTTTGAGATATCAACTCCTACGGCATTTTCATCGTTTCGAACAGCTATAAGCTCATAAGGCCCACATCCAACATCAAGCACTCTCTCATAACCTTTGCAGAATCTTGCTTGAAGTTTAAATAAATTTTGCCAATTTTTGTCAGTCATTTGCAACTTATAAAATCCGCTTCGCTCGCTAACTATAACATCTGAATCATAAAATTCCGGCAGTATATCCTGGTTTAAAAGGCATCTCCGAAGTCTCTCACGCTTAATTCTATCAAAAAAGTCGCGTATGAACCTAACAACCAAAAATGATAACCATCCTAAAGTCCTATAGTTCTAAGGAACTCTTGGCAAAAACTTGTTTGGCTAAATTTGTTTGACGCTTCAACAATGTCACATGCTTTTGATGGCGACCATGCGTTTAATGCCTCTTCTAACAATGCTGCTGCTTCTTCAATGGACTTATACCGTAAATGTTTTGGCACGATTTCTTTCAACCCCCCAACATCTGGAACTATTGGCACACATCCTGCAGACATAGCTTCAACAACTGATATGCCGAAAGCTTCGTATGAAACAAAAGGATGTAGGTAAGCCTTTGCTTTTTGGAGTATTTCACGCTGTTTTATTCTCGACACGTTTATCAGCAGCCTCACTTTTTCATCAAGGTTTAAATCGTGAACAAGTCTTTGAAGGTTTTTTAAGACGCGCAGTTCAAATGAAGTTCGGCAACTCCCTATTATTATAAATTTTATATTATTCCTTGTCAATTTGGCTATTTTAAGGATTGTTTCTGGTTGTTTATCGTCTGAAATCCGTGTGACCGACACCACGGTATTGCTTTTTTGCACGGCTTTGCCGTTTATTTTAAAGAAGTCTGAAATTGGAGGATACAAAACATTAACATTTAACCCCGTTACAGCTTCAACGGTTTTCGCTACATGACGGCTGCAAGCCATCAAAACCTTCTCTTTGGCTTTAAACCGTTTAGTGCTGCCAATTAAAAAAGCTTTATACGGGACAAACACAGCGCCCTTAACACCCTTCGGTAATCGCGTAACTTTTGGCCTACCATGAAAATATGCCGCATCAACCCATGGAAAAAGAGTGTTCGAAAAAGTGTCTATCAAGAAATCGCACTTAATCCTAAACATATAAGATTTGAGAAGGTTTGGATATATGTTTTCGAGGCTATAAGGATCGAAAATGTTTGGAGAAATTCTGACTTCCCCGTCTAATTTTAAGTTGTGACCAAAAAATTCCTTGATGTGACCATGATTAATTTTTTCAGCAGAGTAAACGATTACTTTATGTTTTTTATTTTTTAAGGCATAAATCATGTTTAAGGTTACCCATTCTCCCCCGCCTATTCGATTTATGGTTGGACTGAAAAAACCGACTCTCATATCATTCCACTTTTATGTACTTTTCAGCTCATCTTTAAAATATGCTTAAGTCTGTTTCCTTGACGCCAGTATTCCCGGTATAACCAATGCTTGATGCTATTAAAAATGCCCCCTCTGATAATTACTGCTTGATAATTCCATCTTGGAATTGTATTCCATCTTTCCTTATACTCCTCCGCACCTCTTAAGAAATCAAGCTCAGTAAGTCCTTCTTGAATAAACTTTATTATCATATTTAACATCAACATGTTTCCAACACCATAACCGGAATATTTAGGATCAAATCCTGATAAGTATCCATAATATTTTGAGTTATACTTGAAACCGTAACTTATTGCTGCAACTTCTCCTGAAAGCTTAAGCGCATACAAGCCCAGCCAATTTTTTTGCGCAAAAGTTTTTGCTATTTCCATGTTGAAATTGCGAGAAACTGGATTGGCAAACACTCCAGAAAATCCCCTAGACTGCCACCTCTTCTGATGCAAATCAAACAACAAACGCATACCTTCTTCGCAAAGTTCAGGAGAAGAATAATCAACAAACTCCACAGAGAAATCCTCATATAAACGACGCATGGCTCTTTTCAGCTTCCATCTTCTTTTTTTATTAAACTGCTTAAGGAAGTCGTCATAAGAAGACGGCAACCGTATAAAAGTACATTTATGTACAGGTTTTAAATCCTTCGAAATTTTTGTAAGAAACGGTAAGCATTCTGCATTCTCTGGAATATCTAGTAAGTCGATGCAGTCCCATTTCTCTGGAATATGGTAAAGGTAATCGTTAAACGCTTTCAAGCATTCAACATGTTTTTCGGCTATCATGAAGTCGTTATAATCTGAAACGTGCGATCCGATAAATTCGATTTTTCCTCTTCTTAAACCGAACATCTTGTGAACGGAATACATGAGCGGCGCTATACCGATGATTTCGCCGTTTTCTTCAGCTAACAGCACAACGAGCCTCTTGGCATTTCCAAAATGTTTCCAACAAGTTGATAACCATTCCCAAGTGGAAAAAATTGTATGCGAGCATCTCCTTAAAATCTCTGTCCATTCATTTTTCAAGGAAAGAAAATCTTTGTAGGTACTTATCGCTATTATTCTCAATTGCGCCTATCCTCTGCGTTTCCAATTTTTCTGCTTATTTACGTTTTGTTTTTAAATCTACGAGCGTATACTTCTAAGCTTGATTTTCTGTTGTGTCGAAAAATGGATTCTCTCATTAGTCAGCTTTTGTTTGCAGTCATTTATAGAGTATGTGGTGTGTTCTATGGTTAGACCAGCTGTCAACCGTTTCAATCTTGGAAAATCCGGCTTTTAATGCTACCGTCTTAACTTTTGATGTTTTAACCCAGAATCCTGCGAAATGCTTTTTGTAAACAGGGATAAAAAAGGTTATGACGTTAAGAATTCGGGTTCTTGCTCGGAATTGATTGTAGAATATGTGCCTTTTAGAATAGTCGGGATTGTCAAAAAGATAGACTGCACCATTTTCTTCAGTTATGCCGCAAAGATTTTTTAAAGCAGTTTCATAATAGGCTGGGTGAATGCATAAAAACACTCCGTTAAGAAAAATTTTCGAAAATTTTTCCCGCGTTTTCATATTGAGCAGATCGTCTAGATAGAACAGGTCGTTTCCAAATCGTTTTTTGGCTTTTCTGACAGAAGATTCGCATGAGTCAAAGCCTTTAACATTGAAACTATCTTTGTAAAAAAGGTATGTTAGTTCTCCGCCACCGCTTCCTGCCTCTAGTATAACGTCTTTTTTAGTCGGTTTCATAACCTTTTTTATCTGCGAATAGAAAAATTCGAAAGTTTCCCAAGATGCCGTCTCGTTTGGGTCACTGAAAAGTTTTGTCCAATAGTTTTTACTAACTTCAGAAGCTATTTTCGGAGAAGCAACTATCTCCGCCATTTGAATAATATCTTTAATTGCCCTAAAAAGTGCGTTGGATAACACGTCATTCATTTTTTCACCTTTTTCGATTGCCATCACAGATTAACAAGCGCTTAAATTGCAGTCCTACTGCATTTTTAAAATGTACTTAAGTCTGTTTCCTTGACGCCAATACTGTTCACATAACCAGTGCTGGATATTTGCAAGTCTGCCCTTCCGAGTTAAAACTGCTTGATAATTCCATCTTGGAATTGCATTCCATCTGTCTTTAAACTCTTCGGCTCCTCTTAAGAAATCGAATTCTGTAAGTCCTTCTTGAATAAACTCTCTTATGGCAAATAGCCTCAGCATATTCCCAACACTGTAGTAGGCGTATTTTGGATTAAACCCAGTTAAGTATGCATAATATTTGGAGTTATATTTGAAACCGTACTCTACTGCTGCAGCGTCTCCAGACAGCTTAAGCGCATACAAGCCAAGCCAATTTTTTTGCGCAAAAGTTTTTGCTATTTCCATGTTGAAATTGCGAGAAACTGGATTGGCAAACACTCCAGAAAATCCCCTAGACTGCCACCTCTTCTGATGCAAATCAAACAACAAACGCATACCTTCTTCGCAAAGTTCAGGAGAAGAATAATCAACAAACTCCACATCAAAAGCTCTTTTTATGCGATTCAAATTCTTTTTAAAGTATCTGCGTTTATCAGAATTGAATCTGTGTAGAAAATCTTCATAATACGATGGTAAAGATATAAAAGGACATTTATGTATCCGTCTTAATACTTTTGACGTCTGTGCCAAAAATGGCAAGTATTCAGCCTTCTCCGGAATATCGCATAGGTCGAGGCAATTCCATTTTTCTGGAATAGTGGTTAAATATTTAATGAATAACTCCATGCACTCTTTGCGGTTTTTAGCTATTATGAAGTCATTGTAGTCTGAGAAAGGTGCTCCAATGAACTCTATTTTTCCCACTTTCAAGCCAAACATTGTGTGAACTGAATACGCAAGCGGCGCTATTCCTGCAATTTCATCATTTTCCTTAGCCAATAATAACACAAGCTTTTTATTGTTTCCAAAATATTTCCAGCCAATCGAAAGCCACTCCCAAGTTGAGAAGACCGTATGTCTACACTTACGTAAAAGGTTAGTCCACTCTTCTCTTAAGGAAAAAAAATCTTTGTAGTCGTTAATCTCGATTATTTTCATTTATAACTCATCCATTATGTTGACTTACTCTAGTTTTTTGGTCTTTCAGTGTTGTATCTTAATGTTATGTATGCTTCTTTTTGTATTATTCCTTCGGAGTCTGTAAACATGAGTTTGAGCATTACGTAAAAGTGTTTGAGAAACGCGAGATAATCTATTGGTTTTATAATCAATACTCTAATTTTGGCTTTGTCCCTCATGATTACCGCTATTTTCGAAACTATGCTTCTTTTATGAGTATGTACTGTGGAGTAAAAATTGGAGGGTTAACGTGTTTTTCTGCGAACTTTTTTGTGAATTAGTGGCGTTGCTGTTAATATTCCTATGAGGATTCCGCCTAAAAGTGTTGTTGTTTCCTGTTGTGGACTTGATGATTTGATGACGTTAGGCTGGCTGAGTTGTATGGTGACTTTGTGGGTGCTATGTGTGTAAGTAAAGTGTATTAGCCATGCGTACTCTGTTGATGTGGCTGTATACTCTATTTGGTTTCCGTCAAGGTATATTGTTAAATCTCTTATGTTTTCGATTAGGGTTTTTGCTATTGTAATGTTTGTATAGCCTATTGTTCCTGTTGGGCCGGTTACTGTGAATGTTATCGTTTTGGTTGTGGAGTTGAAAGCTAGTTCTGTTATGTTTGAGTTGGAAATTATTAGGAATGGTGTTGACCAAACGATTATTGTTTGAGCGCCTGCCATATCGTTTAGGGTTGTTAGTCCATATGAGTTATCTTGGATTGAGGAAATGGTGAAGGTTTTGGTTCCCGGGGTTGTTGGTGTGTATTGGTATTCCCATCTGCTGTTTGTCGCTGACCAAGACATTGGTAAGTCGTTTACGTATAATATTCCGTTTGTGTTGTCGAAGATTGTGTCATCGTATTGATATTTTGCTTGGAACCATATTGTTGCAGTTTCGCCTAGCATAATTGATTCTTTTGTGGTTCCTCCGCTGGTTATTTGTATTTGGTCCCAGATTATGCTTGGATTTGACACTATTTGTGTATAGTCAGTTACTCCTTCGCAATTAACTGCTGTGACAACCCATTCTTGTCTTCCTATGCTAGATGAAGCTACATTAAGGCTTACCCAACCGGTGCTGTTTGTAGTAAACATTGTTCCGTTTACGTAGATGTTTCCATTAACAATGTCGGAGCCGTTGATGCCCCATTTAGCGTGAAATGCCACTGTTTGCAAACTGCTTACGTCAGCTCTATTGTCGCTTACGGACGCCGCATCTATTATAACGTATTCTTTTGGTGGGGGACTTACCCATTGTACAGTTATAGTGTTGCTTGTAAAGGCTGTTAGTCCGTATAGGTTGTCGCTTACGTTTTCAACAGTATACAGATATGCGACTTCGCTATATTGGATATCGGTGAAGCTGTTTCCAGAAGCGTAGTGGGTGTTGTTTCTGTAAGTGTTAATATAAGAGAAGTTGACGCCCTCGCCGTTGTAGCCGTAAACAGCGGATATGGTAAAGTTGACTGTTTGCCCAACGGTTGGATTTGCAGGATTTGCTGAATAAGTTATAATTATTTTATCCCAGATTATGCTTGGGTTTGGAGCTAATTGCATGTAATCTGTTACGCCGCTGCAACTAACTGCGGTGACACCCCACTCATCTTTTCCTATTTGAGTCAAAGTTACTTCGAAAGTTATCCACCCCATGTTATCTGTGATGTATTCTGTTCCGTTAATGTATATACTTCCATGGACAACATCAGAGCCATTACTCCATTTAGCATGGAACATAACTGTTTGGACGCTGCCTACGTTAGCTCTTTCATCGCTTACAAGTGCTTGATCTATTATGACATACTGGCGGGCTTTCGTGGTTAAGAACGCAAATTTCAATTGGTAGATGCCATACGCCCCGTTAGTATAGGCTAAACCCAAGAGATTGTTATAGCTTTTGTAAAATCCTGACAACCCGTCGTAGCGGTAGTAACCAGCCAAGTTTCTTTCAATTATCCATGGATTTGAACCTTCCACGAAACTCCACGCTGCCCCATTATAAACTTTGTAGTATATGCAGTCTGCCGTTGGCGCGCCTGCCCAAAAACAGTAGAGCATATTCGTTGCCGAATCAATGCTTAGTACGGGGGATGTTTCACTGTTTACTGTGGGCTGGACTATTGTTTCTGGTCCCCAAGAATTTGAGGCATAACTGTATTTGGTATATACCAGGTCGTGTGTAGAATCTTTTATAAAGACTAGGTGGACATCATCGCCTTGGTTTACAGCGGATAATCCGCATTCGATAATTCCATCGCTTGTGATTGCGCTTGTTGTGGTTTGTTTTTCGCTCCATGAAGAACCATTCCATAAGTAAGATTCAATTTGCCATCCGCCGCATGAGATTATGGCTAACATTTTTTGGTTTGTTAATGGCACAATCATAACATTTATTCCAGTATAGTTGGTTGAGGATAATCGATGTGGGAATCCTACTCTGGTTATCCATGTACCGTTGGAAGTTATTGAAGTTGTTACGTAGGCGTATCTGCTATTTTCAGTGGCATTTTTTCGGGCATATGCCACCCAGGGTCGGCCTTCGCTGTCAATTGCGATTGAAGGCCACAGGTGCCCCGTATCACTTTCGCCAATGGTGATGTTTTGTTCATTGTCTAACCATGTTATTGTTCCATCAGCGTTTGGCAATCCACACCTGTAATATAAGGGGTCGCCGTTTGTTCCTGTGCTAAAAACGTAATGTAGGCGAGTTCCATCATAGGCAACTGCAAATCGCCATCCTGCGCCACAGGTTCTGGATGTGAATGGTGTAAAGGGTGTCCATGAGAAACCATCGGTTGAGGTGCTGTATCCTGCGCTGCTTGCGCCGTCATAGTAGAATACCCAGAATCTTCCATTAGCGTAGAAGGTTTTTCTTTGGCAGGCGTATTCAACTGCTGCATAACCGTAAGTTGTTAATGTTGCAATAGTGCTTTGATTTCCTGATGTTGTGAGAGTTTGTATTCCTGTGGTTGTCCAGTTTCCTGCTGTGTTGTTTGCCCATATTTGCCATTGGATTACTGTTCCTATGGTGCTGTTGAGGGTTTTTATTATGGATGCTGAGGCTTGGGTTTTTCCTTCGCCGAAGGATACGGCTGTGTCGTTTATCCATGTTCCTGTGTTGTTTGTGCCGAAAATGTAGTGGCTTAAGTTGCTGTTTTGGGCTGTAAATACAGCGCTGAAGTTGCATGGTTTTGCAGCTATTGTGGTGTTTACATTTATGTCAGAAACACTTATTGACGGAGTTGGCGGCGCTCCAGCATGTTCTTGTTTCCCCCATTCGCCGTGGCTTGGTTCTGGATCAACGTATTTTGCAACTGCAATATAGTCGTAGGTGCCGATTATGGTTCCATGAGAAGCCCATTCGTCTATAAAAAGCCCGATATAAGTTGAACCATCGTTAACGTATGATGTTACTCGTCCTTTGTAATCTCCATTTAACCAACCTTTAAGATAGGATGAACCCCATCTTGTCAAATAAAAAGTATAATAAGTGTTAACGGGCACGTTTGAAGCTAATATGGTTTCCGTGTAACTTCCGCCTACATCTCTTCTGTCGCATTGAATGAAAATTCTGTTATTTGTCCAGTATTCAAACATTGCTCTGTTTGCTTGTCCTTTGCTATAATATGATTCATGAATTTCAACGTTGCAAGCACTACTGAAAACGCTGGTTTTTGCCCTAGCAATTACACGTTTCTCATCAGCTTGGAAGGTTTTGCTTCTTAAACCATGAACAGACCAGCTGCCACTAAACGAGTTTCTTTGAAGCTTCAGTTCTCCGTTGCTTACGGTTATGGTTGGTGAACCTATAACCTGCCATTTGTCTGGGTTGTATGATGTGCCTGGAAAATCGTCAAAGAATAAAAAGGTGTTTTCTCCGTTGCTTGTTGTTGTAGCATCTGGATTGCCATAGTAAATGTAAATTGTTGCTGGATTAGTGCTTAAATCATCTGCAACTTTAACCCAAAAAATGGCATAGTCACCGTCAACTTTTTCTTCCATCCAATAGTCTAAAAGTGTACTGCCGTCTGAACGCGTGAATCTTACATCACCAAAATCGGTTCTGCAATGCTGACTTAAATAAACTTCATCTGCAGACTGTTTATATAACCGGAGATAAGCAGTCGTATCCCATGATTGCATCAGAAACATGTAAATACCGTTAATAAACCCGACGTGTGCAAAAGCGGCATGTTTACTGTAACCGTCGCCTGGCTGGCAGTTCGTAGAACTCAAAGTCATGTTGTTATTTGGAATGTCACCATTCATGTATCGCACATACCAGCCTCCAGACCCGTCCCCAATATGCACAAAAAGAGTGTCTGTATCTGGAAATGTGCATGGAACTATAGCTTCAACGGTTTGTCCGTAGGGATTGTAAATCACGTTGCCATTTGAATCCCGCATCTGTCCATCTTTAGTCCAAGAACCTTCAATGTTTGTCGTATATGCTCTTCCAATGGAGAAAGTTCCGTCGCTTTTCTTTGCTTCATAAGCCATCCAATAGGTTGAACCAATCTTAACTACACATGGCGAAGCTACCCATGCATCGTCAAACTGTCCAGATGAACCAACATCAATAGGAGCACCAACATAAACATAATTGGCTGAATTTGTGAAATCCGCTGTTTTTGCTATTTTGTAAAGCCTAATTGGTCTATGGTTTGACCCGTCATGGCATTGGCAGAAAAGGTAAATGTAGTTGCCTTCCACAAAAACTGTGGGGTCTCTTATTCCATCAGTGCGGTCGATAACTTTAACAGGAGTAGCCCAATTAACGAAATCTGAGGTTTTAGTGTAGTAAATATCGTCACCAGAAGGACCACCAGTTGATGCTCCATACCAGACGTAAAGATAAGTGCCATCCCAATAAACAGCGGCTTGAGCGGATATTATTGTCGTTCCGCTTGGAATAGGCAAAGTTGAAACTAACTGTGCATAAGGAACAATCTTCTCTACTTGTGGTTCCGAATAGAAAGCCTTAATGCGCACTTGATAGTTTGTTCCAGCACCAGAAGCAGCATTAATCACATGGCTTTTGCGGTACTGCCAATCACCATAGAGCCATTCAATTGAATTGAACGAATCCGCGTTGACTTTTCCTATTTCCAATTCAGAATATAGAGAATAAGCATCTAGAACATTCAAGATCAATAATGCCAAGCTAAGCTGAAGTCCCAAATTTCGTAATATTCTTTTACGTAGCATTTTAACAACCTCGAATAAAAGTTGTTATTAGCGTTTATATTTCTTACAGTGTATTTTTTATAGAAGAGTTGTTAAGTTGTTCTAGTCATCGAACAGAATAAAATAGCAAATTATGTGAGGCTTTCTGTTGAAGGAGCTCATGTTTTTCTATTTCCTTACAATTGCGTATGGATTATCACTTTGATGTTTATACGCAACTAAGTATAAATCTTGCTTATAGTTCCGTGGAGATTGGCAAAGTTTAATTTTGTTAATTGTGAAACCAGCTTGGTTAAGCATTGCCACTACGTCCTTTAACATAAAGTAAAATGGATGGACAATGCTATCGTTTAATATGTCGAGGCCGTTAAATGCTAGTGCTGAAAGTTCGAAGAAAAACTTGTTAATTAAATAAAAATTTCGCAAACGTTGAATTGCAAAGGAAATTCGTTGAAATATAGTTCCGCAAAGGATACGATGAATTATCTTCTCCTTAGATGTAACCACATTAACCATCAATATGAGAACACCTCTTCGGCAAAGCACTCTATTAATTTCATTTAAAATACGTAATGGTTCATAGGAATGATCCAGAGCATTTACACAAAAAATAATATCAAATGAATTTTGTATAAGCGGCAAACATTCGCCTACAGCTCTTACCGAATCGATTTCTTTAACGCTTTCTTTATTGCGAAACTCTTTTTTTCCAATCAACGGATCAATGGAGAGCTTAAGGCAAGATTTTGAAATGAACAAAGAAACACCTCCATATGGGCCTGATCCGACATCTAAGATTTGAGTCAAATTAGTAATTGAAAGAGGAACTAGTTTCAAACATTTTCCGTATCGCTCTAGTGATTCTTCAGGTAAAGGTATCTTTTTTCTCTTTTGAAATTTCCAAAAATCAAATTCAGCTTTTTGGGCTTCTCTCCATCTCTCGTATGCTTCATTTTCCTTCATTTATCACCCTCCTAAAATTATCGTTAGGAATAATAGCCGTATGCAAATTGAGAGAAATAATTGTCGGGATACCAAATAATTGAAGTTTAAGTAAACCATCAATATTCTCATAAATTTACATATACTACTCGCCTACTTTTAGTTTTTATTTAGTGCTAATTTGTATGCTTCCATAGTTTTTTCCGCCACTTTTTCCCACGTGTAATTATTCAGTATATGCTGCTTAAGTTCATCAGTCCTTGGCTTTGCATAAGCTTCTAAAATCTTCTTTTTTATGTCCTCAGCAGATGCAGGATTCACATAAAAAGCCAAATCTTTGAAGTACTCCTGCATATAGCTTCTGCTGGTTACAACTATGTTACATCCAGTTAGTCCAGCTTCCAAAGCCGTTAAGCTGGTTACCTCATGCCAACTGGGTAAAACAAAAACTTTAGCTGCTGCATATGCCGAAAGTAACCCTTTTGAATAAGGACTCATAAAGCCTAGATAGTGAACATTTCGGTTTTGCTTGATTAATTTCTTACATTTCACAAAATATTCATGTTCCCAAGGATTAAAACTACCAATTATAACCAGCGGGATTTCTATATCATTATATGCCTTTAAAAGTGTTAAGAGATTTTTTACTGGTTCTATTCTTCCAACAAATAAAACAAAATCTTTTAAACCATATTTCTTTACAAAAAGGTCGGGTCTAGCATCTAAAAAAACTTTTTCAACACCAACAGGGACCGGAAAAAATTTGCTCGGATTTATCTTAAATTCTCTTGAAAGCAAAACTGCTTCGCTTCTTGAAGTGGGTACAACTAAGTCAGCTAAATCTAAAAAATCTTTAGTTGGATATAACGCTTTAAAGGTTGCATAATTATAGTTTTTATAATTTGTGTAAAAAATCCTCATTTTACTTAGTATTTTTTCAATAATTGACGAATACTTCCATTCCTCAGTTTCAGGCCAATAAATTGACGACAGAACCACCTTTAATCCTCTTTTCTTGGCTAACCGACACAATGACAAGCACTCATAACGGATTTGAAAAATATGAAGAATGTCATAATCATCCAACTTATCTCTGAAAAATTCAAAAAATTTCACACAAACATTATCATACATTTTTTCTAGATATTCTTTCGTTTTTAACATTTGTACCTCGGCGCCTCCAAAAAGCTGAAAGGCAACAGGATCAGTAAAATAGAGGACTTTTATTTCGCCGACCATTACTTTACACTCACCGAACCAAACAAAATATTATATCACTTAAATAATGCGTCTTCTATTGGCATGTATGATCCTCCAAATTTTCTTGAAATTATCCACTTAAGCCCTATTAGGTTGCCAAACAATATTCCCTTCAAAACAGCCAGCTCATACCTCCAATTTTCGCTAACTTTCTTTAAATGCACTAAAGCATTAAATAGTGAAGAGATCATTCGATGCTTTATAGAAAGGTTTTCTCCTTCAAGAAATAAATAATAAAACACAAGCTCATCCTCCATTATTGCTTGAAAAACATTTTCTATCCCGTGTAACCTACTCATACTCTGACCATGCAGAACATGATAAACTTTCGCTCTAGGATTGAAAATCATCTTATGGCCATTTTTCCACATTTTCCACCCAAGAACTTGCTCAAAATCAATCCCGCGCTTAAGAAACGAAGAGGGTATTTGAAAATCCTTAATTGCAGAGGCAAGAGCAGACATATTCGCAGCCATACAAAACAGCGAACTAACAATCTCCTTATGCGCTAAGCGAATATTTTTTCTTGAATAACCAGCCTTTGAAATGTACGCTAAATAATTCTCTTGCCCATCCAACGGACAATTCCAAAGTTTATCTCCAATAATCCGCAGAATATTAAACTCTTTATAAAAACTCACAACCTCAGAAGAACCGTAAACTGGTTTCAATGCACTGTCAACAATATACGCAGGAATAACCTCTCCAGAAACACCTGAAACATTAAGCCGTTCATAAGTTAAAACATGTTCCCTGATGCAATTAGAGTCTGGCACAGCATCGTCATCCAAAAACACAATAACATCACCATCAGCATTATGGATTCCTTCATTATACGCTTCGATAAGCCCTTGCCTTTCTTGAAAAATAATCTTTATATCAAGAAAATCACTAAAACGTTCCGCAACCTCCATAGTTCCAATATCACCAGGCCTCGCAACTAACAAAACCCCAAAATCCGTGAAACTTTGACCCCTAAGCCCATCAAATACGTATTCAAGCAGATGAGGTCTTCCAACCGTCGGAATTAAAACAGTAACATATGGTGGCATATGACGATACAATCCTCATGGCGAGTCTCATTACCTATTTTTCTGGTATACTATACACTGACCATTATCATAAACCAAACTTAAATCATCAAAGATAAAAGAAAGATCGCTGTAATTCCACGAAAGACCCATTCCATACATCTTGCCAGAAGCTATATTTAAGGCGCTTAAATAGACAACACCATTGTAGGCGACGTTTGTAACGTTACTCAACACGTCAATGTAAAATACACCACCATAAATACGCAATACATTATCCGCAGAAACAATATCTGCATACGCCGACGACTTCCCATAATCTACATTCTTAGACATCCACTGCACCCCAGACACGCTGAAGACATCAACATAACCAAGGTCGTTGTATAATCGCAAAGCATCCATCCTATTTTTACTCAAAGAAACAGACCAACTTTCACTTTTGGTCACTTCATATACAAACCCTGTTTGAAAAAGAAAATAAGCCCCCAAAACAATGACTAGCAAAACAGAAACAAAAAGCTCTTTTTCCCGCCTAAAAACAAACTGAACGAGTTCCTCCCCGCCAACAATGCATAAAGGCGCCAAGAAAAACAATAATACATGATAAAATCGAGTCATGTTAAACGTAGTCGCCAATCCAGGAACAATAATTAACGCGGCTAAAAATGCCATAGATATAGAAGTAAACACGAAGTGCTCACCATTGCCAGATTGCCTCCATGCTCGCTTTTTAACAAGACCAAAATAGCCAATAACTATTAGGGCTTCTGTAATGTAAGCGAATATTCTGCTAATCATGTTCCAAACAGACGGAGGTCCTTCTAATCCTAGTCCTCTCAAAACAGTTTCTCCTCGAGACGCTGGATTGAAAAAATCACTCAATTGCCTAGAAACATAATCTCCATAAAACAATAAACTATCAAAAACAGAGGAGTTTGACGTGTAAATATACCAAGCAAACATTACAACAAAGAAAAGAACAACCATACCCACACTTATATTCCTGCTTGGCCGTCTTAAGACAACAAAAGAAATTAAAGCAACAAAAATGAATATCGAGAAGATTTCTGCAAGTGCATAATGGGATACCACCAGAGCAAAGCTAAAAATCGTAAAACAAATAATCTTATTACTAGACCCAAATTTCTTATTTAAAATCACAAGGAACAGCAAAGCAAAAAATAACTCAGCTACCATCTGTCTAGTCAATGCTAACATTTCAGTATAGAACGTTGCTTGCGCAATAAATAGAAAAACAGAAATAAAGGCATATTTCTCGCCTACATGTCCTTTCCATGTATAGTACAGAACAAGAGGAACAAGAGAGAAAATGAAAGGAATCAATGCTTTAAATATCCATATAGAGTCTATATTCAAAACAGTCGAGTAAATTGTAGGAAGAATAGTGACACTCAGCATCGCATTGGTTCTGCCATATCCTATATCTCCGGGGAAGGGATTAGTTGAACTCCAATGTGCATTATTTTGCGTAAGTTTAAAGGCAAAATACTCAACGGGAATATCTGAACCAAAAGTGACTATGTGTTTGGATATAAGCGAAGAATGGTAAAGAATAGCTATGGCAATCAAAATTACAGCTAAGGAATAGAACCTCGGAGGCAGAATTCTCCTCGAGAAAACCCCAACTGCGAACAATGAAACAACAGAAATTATCAATAGAAGTAGAATTATGTTTCCATACACATTAACCCACATAGCTCCAACAATACTTAAGAGAGGTAAAGTCAGAAAAAGTAAATACAATGGCGATGTCTTTGAAACATTAAATTTAACGACTTCAACACCTCTATCTCTTATGTAAACTAATAATCCGCCAATGAGAATTAAGGTATTCAAAACAATCATAAGTGGCCAAATTGAAAGAGGACGCGGATAACCAAGTAAGAATAATGATTCATTGACAATAAGTCCAGCAAACATCAAAAATGCAATGCTGAAACCCACGGAAAAAAGTATGGTTTCAAAAATTTCAAATTTATCTAATTTTAAAAGTTTAACAAAAATGAAACCTGGAAGAAAAGTGAAATAAACAAAGCCGAAAATTTGTCTGGCAGTAGGAACATCGAAAAACGCAGTCAGGTATGTTACACACTGCAAAAGCAGAGTAATTAATAGAAAATTCGTTGATTTATGTTTTATTTTAATGCGATTCATTGAGTAACGCCCTTTAATATTAGTATCGTAGCTAATGTCTGGTTCCATAAGACTTATTATTTACTTTACTGTAATGTATATGTGAAAAGCACATGAACAATAATAGGAAAAACAGAAACATTTTAACTCACGAAACACAAAAAAATATAGTAAGAGGAGAGAGGTTGAATAATCGAGATTTTATTTGGAAAATAATAACCATTATTGTACTACTGGAAATTATTCTTATTGCTCCAGTCATCTCCTCGTTTACAAACACAGCTATCATAAAAAGCACGGGCCAAATATCCGCCAATACCATAGTAGCAAAAAGCGGTTCTCCAGCGGATGTCCAAGCAGCTGTTAATGCTATTGCGGCGGCAGGAGGTGGAACCGTTTATGTTCCAGCAGGCGATTTTGCCTTTGATTTTCCAACGCCCACTCCGTTGTCATACGGAGTTATTGTTTATGGTGGTGTAAACATTATCGGTGCAGGCGTTAATAATACTATATTGCGTATGACTCGTAATCCGACAAACGCTAACCCAATTATGTTTTATCTTGATGGTTCAAATGGGAAACCAATACGTATTTCGGGAATATTCTTTAAGGGCTATGTGGTTGATACGGAAGATTGGGGCTTAGAAGGTATTGAAGTAGATGCTGTAAAGGATTTCCGAATAGACCATTGCCGCTTTGAAGATTTTTCAAGCCGTGCTGTAGGCGTTGGAGCACATAGTCGTGGCGTTATAGACCACTGTGATTTTGATAATCCATACAAGGATAATTTGAGCATTCCAGAGAGGCTATGGGGTTATGGCATAATCGTTTGGGGTGACTACACTTGGGAGTCAGATATAAACACGATTTTAGGCAGATATGACGGTTTAGACGAAGTGACTTACATTGAAGATTGCACTTTTAGACGTTGCAGGCATGCGATTGCAGCTAATGCTGGAGCACACTACGTTGCGAGACATAACTATTTTACGGAGATGATTATAAGCTATTACGGTTCGTATATAGACGCTCATGGTGGAACTCCATCAGCGGTTGGCACAAGATGCGTGGAAATTTACGACAACATTATAGAAGATAGTCCGACTGACAGTAGGTCTATTAGCGACCCCTCATATTGGGGGCGATACCTGGGTTTAGGCATTGGTATCCGTGGCGGAGGCGGAGTAATATTCAACAATACTATTAAGTATTGTAGAAATGGCATTAGATTGTACAGTGATTTTGCATACGAACAAACCAAGCCACATGATATTTGGATTTGGAGTAATACTTTTGTGAATGTTGATAATCCCTTTGATGCTTGGCAAAACCCTATAAGAATAACAGAAAATGTAGACTACTTTCTTTATGCAAAGGCGGGCTATACACCTTATCCTTATCCGCATCCATTAACGCTTAGATAAAAACCGTGAAAAAGGATCAAGCTTACCACCGAGCGTGTTCTACTGGTTTCTGCTTGCTTAATGATTCTTCTATGCATTCGAGGAGTTTAATACTGTTTCGGCCATCTTCACCCGTGACGGGCGGATGAGCGTTTTCTTCTAGACTTTTTATGTAGGCGCTTATTAAGTCGGGATGGCCTAGGTTTGGCTTTTTGATCTGGTCTACTGTGAATTTTAACCATTTCCTATAAAGCCTCTTCAAATCCGTTAAGAAGTTGTGTGCTACTCCAGCCGCGTTTGCTGGCGGTTCTTGCATTCTTTCTATTATGTAGCCGTGAGGCAGAAAGGTCTGCACTCTTTTTCCATCCGAACTCGCTATTTCGTACATTATTTCGGATTCTTTTGCAATCCATGATATTTCCATAATCCCCCATCGTCCAGAAGATGTTCTCAACAAAACTATGAAGTCGTCCCAAACAGGATATTTTGCTTTAGCGCCTAAGGCGTAAACCTCGTTTATATCATTTAAAAAGTGAAGCTGTAGATAGGCAAGATGCGTGCCTACTTCCCATAGTATCCCGCCATGTTCAGGGCTTACGTTCCAAGGTTGTGCCAGACCATGCGCTTTTAACCATTCGAAATTCTCTCTGTGCGAGGTTCGGAAAGATAATAGTTCAAAATTCTCCGAATCTGCAATAGACTTCAAACGCCTAACATGGGGGAAGAAAAGCTGGTTGTGACACACGCAAATCCTAATTCCATGTTTCCTCGATTCTTCGATCATCCTCTCGCATTCTGCGCTGTTACGACCCATAGGCTTCTCCAAAAGAACATTTACGCCAGCCTTAGCAGCCTCTCGAACAATTGTTTCATGCGTTGACGTTGGAGTGCACACGTCAACAAAACCTAAATCTTTAAGTTCAAGAAGTTCCTTATAATCTGAAAAAACTTTTCCAATTTTATAAATCTGAGCAAACGTTTTGGTCTTATCAATATCTGCATCGGCAACCGCAACCACGTCAGCATCATTTATCTCTTTATAAGCTTTCATATGGATATGAGCGACTCTTCCACAGCCTATTAACCCAACTTTCATCCAAGGTCTCTCCTTGTTACTTTAAAATTGGACAATAAGAATCCAAATGACCCTTAACAAAGCCAACATACCACGCAGTCATTTTAAAAAAGAACTGCAAGGGAAAAGCAAAAACTATTTTCTGACGTGTTAGCTTGTAAAGTTTTAATGCGTAGATAAGACCAGTTAATACCGCCGCAATAGGAAACATACGGTAATGCTTTATCAGTGCACCGTTCTTGTGAAGAAAATAATGAGTATGATATCCCCTAATCCAATATCTAATCCACAAGCCTCTCCAAGTCAGCCCCATCCTCTCGTAATCAAGAAAATAAGCATCCACAGTGGATAATTGCCATCCACACGCTCTTGCTCTAATCTCAAGGTCCCAATCTTCGTTATACCCCCTTAACTTTTCGTCAAAACTTCCTACTTGCTCAAAAATTTGTCGCCTGTAAATGGCACCTCCGGTTCCAAGTGCCTTAAAACGACCTTTATCTGAAGCGTAATCAACCATTCTCCCAGCAGAACGCGAATAAGATTCTAAAGTTGCTAACATATTCTTTCCAGGTATAAGGGCTTGTTTCCCCTTGGCAATACCGACTTTTGGATGTTGTTCCATAAAATCCACCAGTTTCCGAATGTAATCCCTCGACAAAACCATGTCACCGTCAATCCACACAATGTATTTACCTTCGGCGTTTTTAACTACAACATTTCTGGAAGCGCCTAATCCTTTCCATTTGTGATGAAACACTTTCACTTTCATATCCATTTTTGGAACGAAACTGTTAATGATGGAAAGCGTTTCGTCTCCACTTCCATCATCAACAAATATGACTTCCAAAAGCTCATGAGGATAATCTTGGGCAATAATACTCTCAATAGTTTCGTGAATCGTTGCCGCACTATTTCTCACACAAACTCCTATAGTCACCTTTGGCATCATGACAATTCAAGCCCTTTTATTGGCGGTATAATGTCCGTATCCATCCAGGTGAGCCTTTAAAAAACCCAATAACCATGCGATTTTCTTAAAAAGGTATTGAAGCGGAAGTAAGAACACTATCTTTCGATGCGTTAACCTGTATGCAAGAGTTGTTCGCCTAAATCCTTCAAAAACGGGAAAATTTTGTACGGTTCTTCCGTGTTTATGAATAAAATAATGTCCGCCGTATCCATACCAAAAGTTCTCATTCCAAACATCTTTCCATGCATGTTTCCGTCTGTCATGAAATACTGCATCGGTGACAAAGTAGGTTAACCAACCAACAGCGCCAATTCTGTATTCAGCATCTAAATCTTCAAGGGCCCCTTTTATACGCGTATCAAAACCACCCGCCTGCTTGATTGCTTTAACTCTATATACGCTTCCGCCAGCCCTGTGAAGGACAGGCCGTATACTTGCTTTGCCGCCATATATATGGTCTATAACCATCCATTCTATACTTTCAAGTAAAGCAACCCAATTTTCCCTCGGATAATTCTGAAATTTTCCTCCAGCTATGCCGACTTTGGGATTTTTCTCCATAAACTCAACCTGTTTGGTCACGTGATCTTTAGCCAGTACAACGTCTCCGTCAACCCAGATAATATAGTCACCGCATGCATTGTCAACAACAAGTTGCCTTGCAAAGCCTAAGCCCCTATTCTCAAAGAAAATTCGGGTCTTAATATCCGAACAACATAAAGTTTCTTTTATAATTTGCACGGTTTTATCAGTGCTGTTACCGTCCACAACAATTACTTCCATAAGCTCATGAGGATAATCTTGGCAAACTATGCTATTTACCGCCTCTTTTACTGTAGCCTCGCAATTTTTAACGCAAAAACCAATGGTCACTTTAGCCTTAGGCTGCACTTCAAAACCCAGCAGCTATAATTCTTTAAACGAATCGTCCTTCCTAAGCAAAACTCCAATATTTGCTCCCGCCAACTTTAATGGAGAAAAATGATTATCAAAGAAATTCTCAAGTTTATTTGAAATTATTTTAAGAATCCATTCCACCTTCAAAAATTTTCTGACTCTTGGAGGAAGATGCAGAAAGTCGGTACTTCTAAATTCAACAATTTTCACTTTTTTACGATTTAAAAGTCTATTGAGTTTAAATATATGGAAAACATGTTCTTTCTCCACACAAACCTGAGATTTAACATAACCTGGCTGCCCCTTTAAAAGCAAGATTGAGTTCTCTAAAAAAGCTGTGCTCAAAAAATTTGGAATGGTTAAACACAAATACCCCCTGCTTTTTGTAATACGAACCAATTCATCAAAAGCCCTTTCATAATCTGGAACATGCTCCAAAGTTTCAGAACAAACCACAATATCGCCAACATTCTCTCTAAACGGAAGAAACTGCGCATCGCCAACTACTAAATTCACTTTCTCATAAAAACCGAAACGTTTAGCCAAATCCTTGGCCATGTGAACAGCCTTTAACGAAACATCAAGACCGACAACTTCCTTAAGACCTTTAGAAATATTTACAAGAAAACCTCCAACCCCGCAACCAACCTCAATAACTACTTGTTCTTTAAAATCATCGAAAACCGAGTACAACATTTTAAGCACAAGTTGATACCAAGGATCAACCAAAAGAAGCTTATCTTCGATAATTTCCGAGGAAAAACTACGACTTAAATCTGTCAAGTCCTATACCTCAGACAATTCATAGATAAACAGAATCCAACTTCGTTAAAAATTACCAAGTATTCTCTTCAATAATCTGCACCGTCTTACTTGATTTGATTTTTGTATGCTTTGGCAATTACTTCCAAGTCCTTTAATGCATCTTCGCCTGAAAGTCGATTCTCACCATCATCATCTCGTAAATAATCAACGAAATGCGAAACTTCCTTTAAATAAGGAATAAAGAATCTTGGAGTTCTACCCAAAATTAACTTAACCGCCGTAATTACCTTGCTTGAAGGAGAATGATAAGCCCGAGCATGAGCCATTGTTCCATGGAGTTCTATGCCGACCGCAGCGCTTTGCGAAAACCATCCAACATTTACAACTGCGGATGCCCCACATTCAAAATCTGTAATGCAAGTTGCATAATCTTCAAAATCGAAATTAAACCGATAGCCTAAACGGGCTTTAACGGCTGAAACTTCTCCAATATACCACCTTAACAAGTTTATCATATGATATCCCAAATCCATAAGTGCACCACCTCCAGTCAACTCTATGTTTAGCCACCATTCAGGCACCGGACGAGGCGTAGTGCTTTCCGCCCTATGGAAAAAGGGCCCCGCGGCAATATCAACTCCATAAGCCATCTGTATGTCGCCTAAAGCACCACTTTCCACCTGACTTTTCAGATCCACAAATTCGGGGACAAACCTCAAAGGATAACCCACCATAAATATGACGCCGTTTTTCCCAGCAGCCGAAACGATTTCTCTGCCTTCCTCTACATTTCGCGCCAGCGGCTTTTCTAGAAAAACATGCTTCCCCTCTTCCATTGCGATTATAGCGGATTCTGCATGAAGATACGTTGGAAGCGAAATTATCACAGCATCCAAATCTTTAAGCTTCAAAAGTTCATGATAGTCGGTAAAAAGTCGTTTAACCCCAAAAGCCTTAGCATAGTTTAAAACCTTTTTCGACGAGTCTGCAACAGCCACAACTCTCACAGACTTTAAATTTAAACAGTTCCTTAAGTGGACCTTACCGATGAATCCGAGGCCGATTACTCCCAAGTTAATTTTTTCCATTTCCACCACAGACGCTAGACTAGGCGTTTGTCTAAACCCAACTTACAGGCAACTCTATAACCTAACGCTATTACCTTCTCAGAAAAACTTCGCCTTGGAAATCTTCTCCTAAAATAGTCAATATCAACCCCTTTAGCAATAAACGATGTTTTACCTAAGCCTTCTTTCTCCGCCAACCTCAAATGCACCACTGATTTCGGATTTACACCCATAATTTTTGCAACTGCAGCATCAATTGCCACAGGGTCTCGGCTCGCCATCACAAGCCCCAACCTTAATGTTTTGGAACCGCAAACAGTCAAGCCGTCAAGGACATGCAAATTAAAGGGCATAACCTTATTCAATGCGACAATGACTTTATCCAGTTTAGAGTGATACTCAAACTTCCTCGGATAGGGATTACATCCATAAATGTTTTTCAAAGCAGCGGAAATCTTGGTGAAACTCATATACTTCATTTTCGGAACGTTCACACGCAAATCAGCATCCCTGATAATTTTTGGAACCATAAACTCGAAAACTTCATCTGCAACTTTCACCGCAACCTTCTCCGCCTCAACAGTGGAAAGATTAACCAAATCCACATCACAGTCTCTTGCAAGCTTCTCATAACCCAAATATTTGAAAGCATACTTACACTTCATGGCAGAAGCATCAGACTCCACAATAGAAATCTTAACATCAGGAGAAATTTCTTCACGGAACAAGTCTATCAAAGCGGCAACAAAAAGGGGATCCGTGGTCTGGCCGGTAGACCAATCCCAATAATAACACATGTTTGGCTTAATAACAATCTTTTCCGCTTTAAGAAGCTTATAATCAATCAGCCTAAAAGCTTCGCTAACCGCCCCTTTAATTGAATCAACATTCCGATTTTTACACTCAACCAACCCAACCAAACTCATCCAAACCACCAAAAATTTGTCAAATCACTTTCCCCAAGCCATATAACGTCTCCCAAAAAGAAAACTCACCAAACCACCAGCCAAAATAACATTACTAATAAAGAGTTCAACAAACGTGCGCCTCGCAAAAACCAGCAAACCCAGAACCGAAAAGATAATTGCCAAACTAAGCGGAGACAACGGGCTCATAACTATTAGGGCTAAACCGCTAGCCATCATTATCAAAAAGACTATGGGGTTAAAAATGAACAGGACTATTTCAGCCAACGCTATACTTTTCGGAAGAAAAAGACTCCTCTTAAAAAAGAGCTTTAAACATTTAACCCACAAGCCAATCAGCTGATTAGCACGCCTAACCTTAACTTTAAACTTCGCAAATAAACTCGGCGGAAAACTCGTATAAAATACTACTTCAGGAGCTAATAAGGTTCTAAAGCCTCTGGAAACAACCTTCAAAGCCGTCCCAGAATCGTCAGAACCTGTCTCACAGTCAAAAAGGTCGAAGGCACCCCGCTTATAGGCACAGAAGCCCCCTTCAAATTTAATAGTTGAATGAATCTTCGATTCGCCAAGCCTAACAAAATTAGCAAGCTGCAGGTAGGATTCCTCAGCCCTAGTCACCCAAGACTCCCCAACATTCACGTTTACGCTTCTCCCAGTGACCGCACCCACATTTGGATCAGCCAAATAGGGCATTGCCTTCCGCAAAATATCCGGAGGCCACCTAGTATCCGCATCAGAAACAATCACAATAGGCTTAGTCGACACCTTTAAAGCCCTATTTAAGGCAGCAGACTTCCCAGCCCGCGGATTCTGCCTCACCAATCTAATGTTTAAACTAGGATGCCTCTCCATAAAACCCTCAATCTTGCTCACAGAACCATCATCAGAAGCATCATCAACAACAACAATCTCCATCTTCTCCTTAGGATACAAAACACTCTCAACATTCTCCAACTTAGATTCAATATTCGCCTCCTCATTATGAACAGGAATCAAAATCGAAACTTCAGGCTCAAACCTCTCATCTATTTGAATATTCCAAGGCTTATAGACGAATTTCCTTAAGTAGAGAAAGTACACCAAATAAGTTACCAAGAAAATAGATAAAGAACACAAAAACACGATTTGCAACATTTAAATCGCTCTTTAAATCAGACCGATTCTAAACCTTACACCACGCTTAATCTACCGTTTTATGGGAAATTTGACAACTTTACGCCATAAGAGTAGAGGGAGCTACGACAACCACCTCAGCCCTTTCTCCCTTGGTTTTGCCGCGTAAAAGCTCTGCCTTAACCTCCAAATAACCTCTATAGCTTCCTTAATATTTCTTAAAGCTTCCTCCCTTGTTTCCCCTGAGTGGCGACAGGCAACTCAAGACACTTAACTATGAAACCTCCCTCTTCAGCAGGCTCCAAAACAACAGCAAACTTACGAGCAACCATACATAAAGCAACCATTTCAAAAGTTTAATACATTTACATAAACTTATCCTTTTCCCACTTTCCCGTCATTACACTTTTAAATCAGATACTTTATCCGCCTTAACTCTTCCTCAAGCTCTTCCTCGCTTATGTTTGTGAAACCTATTTTATGCTTTCCCAATTCATATATGAAATCTGAAAGAGTTAACCCTGCAATTTCGGCTGCCTGACTTATTGACAGCTTCCTCTCCTTATAAAGCATCATAGCCAAGTAAAGCTTTAACTCTCCCTCACCAACCTCTTCAACCAACGTTTTCGGAAGTTTAACCTCCAAAGGCTTCACCCATTACCCCAACTTGTTAAGGCTATTTAAATACCTTCTTTATTATCCGATAATATCACGGCCATCTTATGAAAGCCTATCCCTTAACAACTTAAAAGTTTCATTGGCATG
>Ga0272449_1000969_pt1 | contig 31482 bp, 30 predicted proteins | sample YNPCB0241_FD_198679 | JGI IMG/M metagenome (GOLD analysis project Ga0272449, IMG submission 198679) | Hot spring sediment microbial communities from Yellowstone National Park, WY, United States - YNP-CB-024-1 | ecosystem: Environmental > Aquatic > Thermal springs > Hot (42-90C) > Sediment... | reverse complement strand
GCGCATGGAGCCAGGAAACATACACAGTTGAAACCTCGCTACCAAGTTTTGTTCAGGGAAATCCTTGGATCGATATACTGTCCCGCCCAAGAGTTCCCTAGCGCGCCATTCCCAGATTGTGTTTTTTTCTAAAGGAATCCAAAAAAGTATAATAGAAATGTCCCCAGTAGTGCTAGCACTATAGCCAAGCAGTCTTTCCACGTGAACTTTAGAGAAACAAGCCTCGTGGGCTTCACGTCTAGCCCGTACCCCCTTGCCTCGAGGGCCTCGGCAATCATCATGCTTCTCCTTACCTCGAAGATTATTAAGGGAACAAGCAGGTAAACATAGTTTTTTATCCTGTTATAGAGCCTGCCTTTTTCTAGTTCGAGACCCCGACTTCTCAAGGCATCCGAGACGATTTGTATGTCATTTGCTAGTGTGGGGACAAACCTGAAAGACATGTTTATGAGAAGGGAAAAATCTCTTGGAACGCCAACCCCCTCGAGAGCTATTCCAATCTCTTCTGGCGATGTAGAATTGAAGAAAAGTGCAAACGAGGTTATGAGCGTTGTGAAGCGAAGAGTCATTACGAGGGCATAGATTGCCCCCTGAAGGTTAGGCGTGAAAATAAAGTTCAGCGTGAAGATTAGGACGAGTAAGAAAAGGGAGCCATAAAGGCCTCTAAGTATGACTCGTACACGTTTAGCCATAAAAGACAAGCTAAGTACACACGTCAGCACTATTAACTGTGTGTCCAGCCTAGAAGAGTATATGGCTAGGAAGGCAAGAACAGTGCTCAGGAAGAACCTTGTCCTAGGGTCAAGCCTGTCGTATAGAGAGTCCTTTTTTATCGTTTTAAATGCTCGAAGTGCCTCCATTTGCCTCCCTCATTTTTGAGATGATTTCCCGAGACAAGTCTTCCACCGACAAATAATCATATCTATCCAGCAGTGATTTCCCATAAAGAGCTCTCGATATCCTCACTAGTTGAGGTGGGAGAAGATTACCTCTCCTAATAACGTTGTAGTCTGTCAGGACTCGATGCGGGGGGCCTTCGGCAATTATTTTTCCCTGCGACATAACAATTATCCTCTGAACATACATCGTCACGAACTCGACGTCATGCGTTACGAGAACAATGGTCTTGCCCATTAGCTTTAGCAACTTGATTATCTCGGAAATCTTCTCTTTTTGTAGATAGTCTTGTCCAGCTGTGGGCTCATCTAGCACGATGACTTCTGGATCATATGCTAGAACAGAGGCTATCGCCAGTCTCTTCCTCTCTCCAACGCTCAACATGAACGGGCTTTTATCACAGTACTGGTATAGCTCTAGAATGTTCAGTGCCCATTTTACTCTGTTCTCGATTACGTCCTCTGGGAATCCAAAGTTTCTTAAAGGGAAGGCAACCTCGTCGAAAACAGTCTCGGCGAACAGTTGATGGTCAGGATTCTGGAAAACAATCCCCACTATTCTAGACAATTCAGCGACGCTTGTCTTCCGTGTGTCTTTATCTTTTACCTTTATTCTACCACGCGTAGGCTTAAGCAACCCGTTGAAATGCTTGATTAATGTTGTTTTTCCTGCACCGTTTTCGCCCATGATTGCTACAATTTCTCCCCTTAGCACATAGTTTGTTACGCCTCTGAGCGCCTGTATGCCTTCTGGATACTCGTAGTAGACGTTATCTATCTCTATTATCTTCTCTTCGCTTTCGCTCATCCAGGCCACCTTTAGACAATTTACGGATAATTTCTAGAGCCATAGCTTCTGGAACAAGTTTATCTATATTTACGGGGAAACCGCTACTTTGCAACTTCTTGGACAGTTGAACCATGGGCGGCGCCCCCACTATGTAGTCAGTCTTGAGTACTGTTTCAAGGGGCGGGCCGTCAGCTATTATTTGTCCCTCGTTCATCACGACGACCCGGGTTGCGAACTGTAGTGCTATTTCTAGCCTGTGCTCGATAAGTATCGTGAGCATCCTGTGTTCCCTTGTCTTTTTTGCTATAAGTCCAATCATCTTTAGTGCGGATAGGGGGTCAAGGTTTGCTGTAGGCTCGTCTAGTATAAGTATCTGTGGCTGCATAATCATTACCGAGGCCAATGCAACTTTCTGTTGTTGCCCACTGCTAAGCTCAAATGGCGACCTTTGACGTAGCTCTTCGATTCCATACTCCCTCAGAGCCTCGTCTATCTTTTTTCTTATCTCGGCTGGCGGCACACCGAGGTTTTCAAGCCCAAAAGCTAGTTCACGCTCCACTGTGTTGAAGAATAGCTGGTTTTCTGGATTCTGAAAGACAAAGCCAACGGTTTTCGCGAATTTAGCTGTAGGGGTTTTTCTCGGGTCATAGCCTGCTATATCTATTTCGCCCTGAAGCTGGCCCCCATAGAAGTTTGGAATAAGACCGTTAAATATTCTAGCAAGTGTACTTTTGCCACAACCGCTCGGGCCAATTAATAGGACGATTTCATCTCTGTATCCATCGAAGTTAATGTTTTGCAGGGTTTGAGTCTTTGAGTCTGGGTAGCGGTAGCTTACGTCCCTTAGATAGACGAGCCTTTCTCTCATATCACGTTTACTTTTTATTAATGAGAGGTTACAATTTTAATTACCATTCTGTGCGTCAGTTTATCGTTGCTTGAAAGCCTTCTGCCTGTCCTAGCGTCAATGGCAAAGGCAAAGCGTTTTCCTATCTCTGTATGGATTTCGAAGGCGAGATCCCTCGGGGTAGCGTCTTCCTTTACGAGAAAAGCGTCGGGTAGCACATTTCCCTTAGAGTCAGAAAAGGTTTTTTCATTCTCCACTGGGAAGACAACTATCATTCCGAGCTTCTCAAAGACGGCCTTGTTTATTGCTTCCTGGACACCCGTGGACCCCCAACGCTTGAGGACTTTTTCACGTATATACTCGAGTGCTTTCCTTTGATCGCTTGTTGGGTTGCCAGTTATCTCAAAGTCGCCGTCTCCAGGCAAGTAACGGATTAGTCCAGCCTTGTCCGCTTTTCTCAGAGCTAGTTCTGCTTCTGCAGATGTAGGCACCACAATGTATCTGTCTCCCAACTCCTGTTGCATCCTTTTTATATTGTCAATGGAAACATCAATATCCGCCTTGTTCGCAGCTATGACGATGGGTTTTGCTTTTTTAAGCAGAAACCTGACAAGGTCTAGTAAGTTTTCCTGCGACCAGCTAGTTGCCTTTTTACCTCTCAGCCCAAGCTCGTCTATTGCTTGGTCAACAATGCTTGTGCTTATCCCGAGGCCTGTAAACTTTGCATACAGCTCCTCATAGTTTTTCTGGAAATCTATGAGTTTAGATATTTTCTCCCAGTCCTTGCTGAGAATCTGGTAGACCCACATTTCGAGCTCTTTTTCAAGGAAAGCAACGTCCTTCAAGGGGTCATGTGTGCCGGGCGGGACGGGCTGCCCCTCCTCGTTGGTGGACCCACTTGCATCGACCACGTGGATGAGTACGGGCGCGCGTCTAAGGTGGTCTAGAAACATGTTACCTAGGCCTCTTCCCTGCCATGCTCCGGGAACAAGGCCGGCCACGTCGATGAGTTCTACTGGGACGAATCTCCACCCGTCGATGCATATAGAGTTGCGGGGGCTGTCTTTGACTCCTAGTTCCCGGCAGACGCATTGAATTTTTACATAGCCAATGCCAATGTTTGGATTTATGGTAGTAAAAGGATAGGGTGCTCTTTTTACGTCTATCAGTGTAGCTGCCGCGAAAAATGTTGACTTGCCAGTGTTGGGCTTCCCTACTATGCCAACTTGAATCACAATTTTTTTAAAAAGAAAGTGACACAAATATCTTGTGGCTTTATGTGGCCCTGCATAGCTATTTCAGGGTCTAGCTATTTTGCCTCGGTCTTCTCTTTTTGGTTGAGAAACCTTTCCCCCAGAATTGACATTGTAGTCCAAGACGAGATAGGGAAAGAAATAACGAGCCCTCGAATGCTTAGATACATGGGTAAAAAGAGCATCCCAGCTATGTCACAAGAGGTCTTTAGCAGGCTCTACTACCCAAGGATGAACATTGAAGAGCCAAACGAAGAGTGTTTCCAGATAAGGATAAAAGAACCAAGCCTCGAAGGAGTACCCCTTTCTTCATGCCAAAAATTAGTGGAATTAATCGAAAAACATGGGAGAGTCGTTCTTCCAGCGTGTATCCACACTGCACAGCTAGCTCTTCATGGCAACGAGATTGGCCTAGACCTAAAGATAAGTGGATCATTAAACGTGGAGGCCCCGAAGGAATTTCTTGAACAAGTCAACCTGGTTCTCAACGAGAAAAAACTTATCGCAGATGATCCTGTCAGCGTTGGACAGGAAGACATATGTAAGCCTGGACATGTAATTTTTGAGGCTCCCTATGGTTGGAAGACTGAGGCAAAAATTTATCCCTACTTTGACGAAAACATAACTCAGTGGGCAGCCTATTTTTCCCTTCTTGTCGTAGGTATGAGAGAAAACATTGGTAGACCGGAAAGTCTTTGGCTAATTGAGGACCCCGGAGAAAGAATATTCTTCTATAAGGGGTCTCCACGCGCCGAGTCCTCTGTAAAAGTTTCCTTGACGCGGGACAGCTACTGCCGGCTACTGCTTTCAAAAAGAACCAAGAGGATAGCAGGCATATTCTGTAGCATAGATGCCCGGGAATCCTCTCTTCTAGGAGATATTTTCTCCAGCTTCGTAGAGAAAAGTGAGCCTTGCAAGATGATGCCGGAGATAGCTGTTACAGAGTCAGAGCTTTTCAAAGAAAACAAATTACTGAGGGCTCTGGTTGCCTCCTGGTTCAAGCTGTGCTGGGGCTAGCACTATAGGAATCGCTGGACATCGTTCCAGTCTATTTTGACTATTTGTCCTTTCTCTGATGCCTCTAGAGCTTTCACTATGCACTTGAGTGCGACATAGCCTATTAAGCCGTCCACCTTTGGCTTTTTGTCATTCTTTACAGCTTCAAGAAAGTTTCTTAGCTCTGCCTTTAGAGGCTCCTCCTGCAAATATGAAATCTCAATGTAGCTGTTCTCAGAAAAAACAGAGGTTTCAAGCTCATCCCGTGGAATCTGCTCAACTCCCTTGTCGACGATAATCCTCCTCAAGATGTAGTCTACCCTAAGCACTTTGTCTTCTGTTCTGATTGTGAGGCTTCTGTGCTTGTAGCTTGGCGCTGTTCTCCAGCTTGCAATTAGGGAGGCAAATTTCCCGTCTGGATAGCTGTAGAAAGCCGCTATCTCGACCTCGTAGGGGAAGTCCTCCTTGTGAAACTTGTATGAAAAAACACCTGTGGGGAGATTCTCCATAAACATATTTGAGACATCTATGTCATGGACTAATAGGTCGTGGGCGACCCCCAGATTTAACGTATAGTTTGTCGCAGGTCCGGGACCAAGCCTTTTTGCATCTATGCTTAGTATATCTTTCCCCTTGACGAGACTGTATGTTGCCTCCACGATGGGGTTGAATCTCTCGATGTGTCCGACTGCCAGCTTTCTACCTTGTTTCTCTGCTTTTTCAAGTAGACTATACCCCTCCTCAAGTGTTGCCGCCAATGGTTTCTCTACCATTACATTCGTGTATTCCAGGATTCTAGATGCAACTTTGAAGTGGTAGACAGTAGGGACAGCTACTACTGCCGCGTCAAGTTCCTTTTCATTTTTAAGGAAACATTCTAGGGAAACATAGTATGCGTCTGCCTTAAACATGTTAGCTGTGTTTTTAGCCCGCTCAGCGTCGGCATCAACTATGACGAGCCTGTCTACGAGATCCTTGAGAGAAGAAAGCACACGCACGTGGTTGCGTCCCCATCTTCCAACGCCGATGACTCCAACGCTTAGGCTCATGGGTCTTCCAGCCTCTAAGAAGAAAGAAGAAAATAAACCTATCCTTGTTCTTATAAAGCGAAGACCCAAATAGATGGCAGAAGCCGCGTACGCCACGCGCCGTTCGCGGGGCCGCAGACCCCACTACTTGGACGTGCGTGCCGAGCTTAACTTCGGAGTTCTGATGGGATCCGGTGTTGCCTCGGCACTATGAGCGTACGCGGCGTTAAAAAGTATCGAATAAAGGCAAATATAAATTTTTTCTTTGGCCTTGTTTCAGTAAAAACAAATGGATTTTAAAAATGTTAATTGAAAAATAATGTTGAATAAATTTTAATGATTTAGCTAAGCAAGGCTCGGGCCAGCTTTATACTAAACAGTGGATGTTTGAGTAACTTCACAGCTACCGAGGCAACGTTTTCCCCATTTGCTAGGTTTACCACGTCCTCCGGTGACAATATTTCTGCTAGCTGGTTGAGCTCGTCGTCTGAAAGCTTCTCGATTGCGTGCAGGCCTTTAAGGCTGTCCTTTATTCGCTTACCCCAGTATTCATTATACTTGTCCTTGTACTCTGACAGCCTTTGTTTGGACAGGTTGCCTTCTTCAAGGGCCTTCGCTGTGACTTCGGCGGCTATTTTTCCTCCGGCGATAGAGGTATGAATGCCTCCACCGGTTAAAGGAATGACTTGTCCCGCGGCCTCACCTATTAGTATCGCGTGGTCTGTCACGATTTCGCTTAGCATCCCACCTATTGTCACAGCTGCGCCCCTGAACTCTAGAACGTTGACTTTCTTGAAGATCTCTGGATGCATTTTGATGAACTTGTCTAGATACGCCTTGGGCGCTGCCCCCTGGACGCCTATGCCAACGTTTGCTAGTCGCCCGTCCTTTGGAAAGATCCACGCGTAGCCCTTTGGTGCCACTTCGTTGCCGAGGAAGAAATAGGTCATGTCTGGGTCGTGGACATCAACATTAGGCATCACGTACTGTATGGCTGGGATGACTTTTCTCTCGCCCGGCTTCTCCAGGCCCAGCGCGCGCGAGACGAAGGATAGATAGCCGTCTGCGCCAACCAGAAGCTTTGCTTCGAGATCCATTGTACGTGTCTTGACTAGCCAGTGGTCTTTTTGGAATGTGAGTTCTTTGACAGGCTCTTTCATGTATATTTCGGCTCCCGTAGAGGCCGAGTATTCGCCCATTACTCTGAGAAAATTCTTTTTATCGATTACGTAGCCCATTTCCCCCTCTTCTTTTACAATGACCTCTTTTCCATTCGGAGCAACAATCACTGCCCCCTTGATAACATGAGAAATGAATCGGTTATAGTCAGATTTTTCTATCTCGGCAGTTTTGAGGACACGTGCGCTTATGCCCTCGCCGCAAGGCTTGACGGCTAGCTGTTCATTTTTCTCCACGACGGCAACCTTAAAACCCTTGGCGGCCAGTACACGGGAATACATGAGGCCGGCTGGTCCAGCTCCAACCACTAATGCGTCGTACATGTTAGTCCCCTTAGCGGGGTAATATTTAAAGGGGCGGTATAAAAATTATACTTCAAGGGAAATATACATGGATGTGGACGTGTTCTGGGAAGACGTCGAGAAAAGAGTGAAAAAGGTCATCGATGGGGTAGAAGAGACGCTCAAGGTCATGCTTGAAAACAAGAAGTTAACAGTTGAGGAGGCACAGGAAATCTTAGATTCTCTTGCTCCAAGTTTTTCCCTGCTTGCTAGAAAAGGTGTTCTCCAGATTCTATACACATTGTTGCTTCTGGGACCATGCACGTTTACAGAGCTTCTAGAATCCTCAAAGGTAAATCGCAGAACTCTCTCTTTTCGACTCAAACAGCTTCAACGCGAAGCAATGATAACTAAATACATAGAGACAGTGGACGGGGAGAAGCAAGGAAAAACTCTCTATGTATTGACAGAGAAGGGGAGGTCTGCGGCACTCCTTGCCATCCCCCTTATCTACTACATATCGAAGATGCATAAATCTTCTAGTATCCATAACTCGCTATAGAACAGAAGGATCTATTTCAAGTACTATCCTTCTAGGCCTTGGGTCTCCAGACCTGAAAAGAAGGGCGTTCCCCCTAGCTCCAAAAGCTATGTGGTCAAATTCTTCTCTGCCAAGCGAAAATAGGGAAGCTATGTCAGCAATGTAGCTCTCGGGTCCAGAGAGCGCCACCACGTATCCTGCTAGCTGGAAGATCCTTGGGTCAAATTCTCGGGGGAGTTGTGTGACGGCAAGTATGCTCAGGCCGAACTTTCGTATCTCCTTGAATAGTCTTAGGAAGTAGTCTTTTAGCAGATGTGCCTCTTCTAGGACAACTATTAGGTCCACCCTATTTCTAGAACCAAGACTCCTCATATATCCTTCTAGGATGAGCAGTAAAATCTGTGTAGCAGTGGCATGAAGCTCTCGCGAGACTAAGGTCGGAAACGTAATGTGGAGGTTCTTTTCAGCGAGCTCTCTTATTTTGAAGCCGTCCTCGGAATAGAGTTTTCGCAGATCATCATATATACGTTTGAGGTTGGGATCCTCATTTTTTACTCTTTCGAACGGATACAGGCTTTTCTCTTCAAAGCATTTAGCTAGGATTTCTCTGAGAATGCTCCTATACCCGGGAAATGCATATATTTTCTCGAGGTAATAGGAAAGCTCGCTGGCAAGCTCTTCGGGGCTCCAGCCAAGGTGTTCCATGAAGTATATTTTTTCCACGGCGAGCTCTAGTCTCGTGTCCATTATGCTTGTATAGGATTTTTCGCTGTGTGGGTCTATTACCCACTCCTTTATGCCCAATTTTTGGGCCTGCAAGAGGATATGTCTAGCAAGTGTTGATTTTCCTGAACCAGTGGATCCTACGATTACTCCATGCATGTTAGGCAATTTGGAGGGGTTAACCCTGACTTCTCTTCCTCTATCGTCTCGGCCTAGCAGAAACCCGTGAGTTTCTTCTGGGGGAGACAGTATACTGAAAGGGGTGAATATTGCTAGGTCGCCTGATAGACCGAAAGCCTCGCGTGAAAAGGCTTTTCTCATGTAATGGTAAAGGGTTTCGCTCATTCTAGGACACCTAGAGGAAGCAGGGATTTTTTAAATATGAAACCCACAGTTTTCAGGATTTTTACCTCGTTTTGTGTAGCAACTAAGAGGCCTGATACGAGGTATAAGCTTTCTCTCCTCTCCCATCTTCGTCTGCTTGCTGCAAAAAACTTTGCACTGGTGTGGATGACGGAAAGCTTGTCGAGCGCGGTTCCAATCTCGTAATCCCTATAGGCTTTCGAATCTATTTCGTGTTCTACGTGTAATGGGCCCGGCGTTAGCCGTAGTAGTAAGAATATTTTGTCTGAAATGCTGTAGATCAATTGGGCTCGGGAAAAGATATCGAAGATTGAGGGATACGAATAGAAACTTTGAATAGAGTCTAGCGTATAGAGTTCAGTAGAGTTCTTCCACCTGTACCCGTGGAGGTTTCCTGGAAAACTTGCTAAGAGGAGTGCTGAGGAGACGGGAAACAAAACAGGTGTCTTAAAGAAAAGGATTGAACCAAGGATTGCTAGGAAAAATTCTCTGAATTTGTTTCTTTTCGCTTTTTCTATGAAATCTGGACGCAGAATTCTATAGACTTCTGAACCACTCATAGGTCTAAAACTTAAACCGTGTCTCTCAAATGAACGTTTAAGCCTATAAACTTCGCTCTTTATTTTTTCAGGTAAAGCATCGAATTTGTTTGTGCACATCCTCGTAACGATGAAGTATCTTCCCCTGTCAACAACTACAAAATAGGTATTATTTCCTGTAATAATTGTATTTATAAAACTCTGGGTATAAAACCAGAATCTCTTTTCGCTCAAGTCGTTAACGTTGTGGCGTACATCAAAGAGCTCAAACCCTATGTAGATGCATGTCTCATGCTTTCTAGTTTCCATGCAAAAATCCTCATCAATCGAGATTTCTCTAAGCGGATAACCTCCCAAAGCGAAAATAAGCGACCAGATGTATATCTCTGGGAAGAGGAGTAGAAGAGATAAACTAGTTATGGCTTGTCCTACTAGCTTCTCCTCTGGTCTACTCATGAGAAATATTCCCAGAGCAGAAAGCAGAAAAACGAAGAGATACCTTGTCTTCACATTATTCACCAAATTTTCTCCTAATTCTCTTCCAAAGCCCCTTTAAAGAATCAAACCTGCCTTCTCCGAGATAAAACCTCCTAAGCCCCTCAACCTCGATTCTTTCCTCTCTTTCAAGTATATCAAGTGCCTTGAGTCTAAGCATTCTTTTTACATCTCTGTCCGCAAAGAAGCTCAGAGGGACTCTAAGCTTCCTGGCAAGAATCTCGAAACTTTTTGGATCCAGAGAGAGACTTGAAAGGGCCCCGTCTACTTCCCGCAGGCTCGAAGCCTTTCTTACCTTGTCTATGACCTTGTCTATTATCTGAGTATCCTCTCCAGACTTCTCCAAGCTCTTCCTAACTTCCTCTAGATGCGTGGTTGCCTGCTCCTTATAGCGTTCAAGAAAGTCTCTGTAAATTCCTGGAAAATATACCTGGAGAACCTGGTCATTATCGTCACGCATCCTTTTGAGCCTAGTGTCGTAGCCCATAAGGTATAGCCTTAGATTGGAGTAGCTATCCTCTAGGCGGTTCTGCAATCTTTTGGCAAGGTACCCGCTTTCTCTACGCAGGTATCGAATTGCATTTACACTTGCTACGGGAAGGCTTTGATCTGCAAACCTACTTGCTTTCTCTACCTTTGAAGCAAACATATACAGTTTTCTTGCTTTGCTTTCTTTGTAGTGTTGCCTCGCAAAATCTCCGAGATTCATTAATGTGGCGCTTGCGAATCTTAATATCGCTGGAAGTGGTTTATGGGATAGATATTTTGGAGATTCCCGTATTATTCTCTTAGAGATTCTGCCGATAGTGACTACGGGATAATCCTTCTCTACTTCTCTACTTAAAACTAGCTCCTTATAGAGGGTACTAGGTCGCCAATCAATTTTTATAACGTTACTGTTTAGAGACCGAATTCTTTTAAGCTTTTTAGCCAGAGAACCAAAACTGAAATGCGTTGAGTGTTTAAGGGAACTGAAATGAATGCTTATCGGTGAAAAAATAGCCACGGAATAATACCCAACCGTTAACAAGATACCGCTAAACATTATGAAGACCAAGAGAAAACTCTTGTAGAGTGCTAAGAGAGGGTAGATAAAACTGTTAAAATTTTCCTTAAGCCACCCATCTATGTGTGACACTTTTTGCCACAGTGAAAGGTATGTTGGTGCAGAGCTGTGATTCCAATACCCTATCCCGTGTATTATGATTTTCGGGGTGGAAACGTTCCCGGAAAAGCCTCCGGAGCAATTCTTCTTGCCAAACCATATCTTTATGCCATACTCTCTAAATTTTGGAACTTCATCTTTAAGAACCAACTTGTCTGATAAGAATCCTGGAATCGCGTTGCGGATACGTTCAACCCAGTCATCGTAGCTCTTTTTCCAACTGTCTAACGCTCCGAGGTCTGCTATAACTCCTGGAGGCATTTCGTTTGTTACCCTGTAGTACAGAGTCCAGCAAGTCCCGTTCTTACTTATAAGGGATTCATTCAAGTAGACAAGCTGGAAGTCTCCTCCCCGGATAAAAAACTCTCTAACAGATGTGCTGGGCTCCAAGGCAAACTCGACAGTGCCATTCTCGTTTCTCGAAGGGCGTAAGGGCACAACGCCTTCATATGCCACAACGTGGCCCATAGTTCCTTTTTCAGACGTAATGAGGTATACGGGTAGCCACACGTTGAGTTCTAGCGTTTGATTTGGCTTGAGAGAGAACTTTGCTGGGTGAGCGTAGCAGTTGCAGTATGAATAGGGAGATTTTTCATAGCAACATGGATGTAAAGTGAAATTTGTCCAATAGTTAATTATCCAGAGGACTGTATAGTTCCCCGCAGGTAGAACTAGCTGGTCACGATTTTTACCCTTTACAACAAAGAGCGTCGAGTTGGCACTTCGGAGACCTATAAGTATTGTGTCAAGTGTAGGGGTATCAGAAAAGTCTTTTACTTCAAGTCTAAGGGTTCCAGTAGGACTAGGCATGGCTCCGAATGGAGGCATTGATGTAGGTATAGACTCTGCCTCAGAAATAGTGTATGGGAGAGCTAAAGAAAAAGCCAACAGAATCACAGAAGTTGGTAAAGCAAACTTCCTAATTCTCGGTACCAGGCTTAGAAGAATTATGGTTCTAGTTACGTTTCTAAGATTTCTTAAAGAATCTATTAGGAACCCTGTAAGGCTTGCAATGAGCCAGGCCGCGCCTGTCTGAACTGAGATGTATTCAAGCTGTGCAAGAACCGTATGTCGGAACAGGTCAAAATACTCGAGGGCGATTGTTGCCTCGGGTGCACCTAGTGTTGCGGCCAAGCTTATAATTGAATCAACAACTGCGCTGCCAAAGAGTAGTTGCAAAGCTCCAGTATAGGCTTTGTACAAATTTCCCTCAAGTTCTCTAAGTTTCTTAATAGAGCAATCTATGCTTACCATTGCATATTGTGAGTAAAGTCTTAGCAGTATCACAACGACTCCTGCATAGAGGATCAGTTCTACAACTCTTTGCGACAATACGTTTAGCGAGTGTTTCCATCTCTGAGTAAACCAGTAGAAGAGAGCCTCGGCAACGACCAGAGAAAAAGCCAACCCGAACCAAACAATTTCCTCGTTCATGTTCTCAAGACGCTAATCATTACCGTGTCAAATATCGAGGCCAAACCTATCCCGCCAATCGTTGCTAGAGTAGACGCAAAAATGCTAAGAGTCAGTGAACGCCCAAGCTCAACAGCGGCGTCGCCAATGATTCCAGCAATATTTATCCAGTCCGTAGGATTGATGGCTTGAGGTACCCTTATCTTCGAGAGTGCCTCGGCTGTTACCTGAGAGGAAAAAGCTATTGCAAGCGAGGTAGAAAGATAAAGGGATACCAGGGATATTCCAATTTTTCTAAACCTTGGTATAGGTGTCAAAGTAGTGCCAAGAGCAAACAAGTAAGAAGAGACCATAGAAAATACCTGTGCAACGAACGAGAAATGCATGTAAATTATTGCTACTAGACTTAGCTCTGAGAGGCTCCAGCCAGTAGCTCCAGACAATACGCTTACAAGAGGAGCCGTTAGTGGCGTACTAGCGAGAATAGCTTTTTCGGTCTCTACAAAAAAGATCATGTCTACGGCTTTTCTGCTTGCATCCCAGAAAATTCCTGAGGCAGTCGAGCATGTATTGCTGACTTCCAAAATGTTCCAGAGATTAATATTTAACCCGGCCATGCTGGCTAATTCAGAGGTTGTAGAAAAAATCAGTTGCACGATAAAGATTAAGGCGAGGGCTACAGTGGCATCTTCGAAATATTTCAAAGCTGTCTGCCTCTGTCCAAGGCTCCAGTAAATAGAACCAAGGGCCAGATAAGCTGCTATGCCGGAGGCAATAATGAATATATCCATTGGGAGCTACCCCGTGAATACTGAAATAATAATTTTCCAGCCCTCGTTCAGCAGAGTATTAAAAATGTCAGCAATTGCCGATATTTCGTTTATTCCAATATTTTTCATGATGTTCACGAGTAGGAAAAGCAAGGGAATAATGGCGAGTGTTTCGACTGCTCTTAAAAATTTGCTTACGGCGAGGCTTCTCCCAAAACTGCCACCTGTGACCCAGGAAACAACTGCGTCAAAAACTATTAAGAAGAAGCCGAGCAAGCCAATGCCAAAAGCGATGGCAAAGAGTAGTGCAACAGCATCTCTAAATGGCTTAAAAATATTTGTTATGAGGTCTGAGGGCTGTGCAAAAATAATTCTTGTGTCTACAGTAACGATTTGAATGAAAAATAGCAGGAGCAACGATTTGAGACGCTTTTTGTTGTCATGCAAGGCCTCTTCTATAGCGAGTTTTATTTTCCTGAAAGTTTCCTTGTCGGAAAAATGCTTTCTATCAAATTTAGCAATTATCCTCAAATTATACACATAGAGCACCCTAATAAGAATCAGTTTTAGCCGCCTCATAACTCTCTGGCAAGATTTTGCTGGAACAATATAAGTTGGCACAAATTGGAAGCCTCCTCTAACATCGCGATATATTCCTTCCGGTAAAGGTTGAGGGGAAAAAATCATGAGCGATATTATTGCCTTTGGAAGTGGCTATAAAGGTGGAACAGGAAAAAGTGTACTGTCGAGTTTGGTTGGATATACGCTTGCTGTGAATGGGAGAAAAGTTCTGCTAGTCGACTTGGGCGAGTACGGAAGTAGCACAAACCTCTGCCTAGAGGAAGATCCCGGACCCCCATACTTGTCAGATTTCTTTTGGGGAAAAGCAACGTGGAGAGACGTCATAGTTGAAAGTAGCTATTCGTCTAACCTCTGGATAGCTCCAAGCTCCAAGGAACAAGGACCAATAGACGCGGAAAGCCTAGAATACCTACTGGACAACGCTGGTAATTATGTGGACTACGTAATACTCGACCTGCCGTCTTATCCGGGAACGCTTCTTGACCCGTTAGTGTTGCTAGCAGACATAATTGTACTTGTAACCAACCCAGATAGGCTCTCTATACTTGCTGTAAAAAACTGGATATCTACGCGTCCCTTTGCCAAAAACAAGCTAAAAATCCCAGTACTTAACAAATACCACTCTCTCTTGCACAAATGGCTGGACAAGATGCGAGAGGAGTACGGTGTAGTATTTCCCATAAGCTTTGACCCGGCTTTGACATTTACTTTTACAGAGACAATAAAGGAAGCCTACAGCCTAATAAGTAAAAGAACCAGGGAAGAGGTCATGCTACTTGTACAGAGAATAAACAAGCCCCTCCTAAAGGTGACTGGATAATGAGCCACAAAAGACCCCTAGTCAATGAAGGTCAACTAGAAGAGAAGCCTCGAGAAGAAACCTCCAGCAAGCCACAGTTATCAACGCCTAGACCTGCAATTCTACAAACAAGGACAGACAGAAGTGGCGGCAATACAAGTGTAGACTTCGTCCAAAAAGGTCTAGAGGGTTTCAAGTCGGTTCTACAGTCTCTGGGGCTGGATTCTTCGCTAGCCTCAAAGCTAGAAGAAAAATACTTTGCAATAGATGAGGAAATCAGGAAAATAAACGAGAAAATAGATTCACTAGAAAGGGAAAGAAACAAGCTCCTAGCAGACAAAGAGAAACTGACAAGACTCCTCAAAATGTTTTCAGAAATAAGAAGCTGAAAAACATGAAGATAAAGTTTAGATTCAAAGATAAAAAAGAAAAAAAACTTATCCCAGTAGAGGACTCTATTCCAAGAGACTCGATACTTATAGACAAAAATCCCTTGGGCGCCCTGTTTCTACGGGACTCCACACTGTCTGTGATTCCATTCAAGGATGACGACGTTTGGGGCCCATTGGGAGCTCTCTTCGCATCCGACAAAGTTGAGGAAGCCTGGATATTCAAAGACAAAATAATTGCGACGCTCAGCAATCTTGGTCGAATACAGCTCTCGCTAGACAATCTCAACATACGGGTCGAGGACATAATTTCTCGTCTAATTGCTCATACAGGTGTAAATGTTTCCTTCAGAAACCCGCGTGGCGTCACCGAGTACGGTAACTGGAGGATAGCGATACAGCTCCACTCCGGCGGACAACTACACGTTGTAGCTACAAAGATAAAAAAGGTGCCGCCAATCACGGAGATCCTTCCCCCAGAGATAAGTGTAAAACTTCTCTTGTTGATTTTAAGGCCTAGCACAGTTATTATTAGTGGGCCCCCAGGAAGTGGAAAGACAACACTACTAAGTAGCATAGTGGGGACCTTAGGGAACTTGTTCCCATTTTTACACATAGCTATAGTCGAAAAATATAGGGAACTAGACTTTCAAGGAGGATGGTTTTCCCACGTTGTAAGCCAAGATATAGCCGAAGGAGTTAGGTACTCAATGCGGTACCTGCGCCCAGACCTACTAGTTGTCGGAGAAATAATGGCCGAGGACTTTTGGAGCCTCCTGGAGCCATCACGAGCCGGGATACCAACTCTAACTACCTTCCACGCCCCCTCGGTCGAAAAAGCCATAAGAACTCTCAGCGACGCGCTACAAGTACACCTCAAGGGCTCCCCCAACGTCTACACATACCTCGACATAATAGTAAACACAAAAAAACTTGTGACCATTGACGGTGTAAAAAGATTCGTAAACGCAATATACATCTCAGACGGACAGAGAATACTACCAATATACCTCGACGGCCAACCAGTCGACGACAAACTACTCGAAAAAGCACTCCCAGACAAACTATACATAGGCGACACAAAACAAGTAGAAGAAACCCTCCTCAAGCACCTCGTAAAAACCCACATAGACAACAGAGTCCAAGCAAAGGTCCCATAGCACCTTGAACCCAGAAGAATTCTTCAGAAAAGCAGGACTAAAACCAAGACCACTACAGCTAGAAGCAGCCAAACAGCTCGCCGAAATGATCGACACAGGTTCAGTAGGCTTCCAGGCCCCCACCGGCTTCGGAAAAACAATCACAGTTCTAGCCGCGATATCACTCCTAGACGCGTTTCCAGTAACTTGGAGAGTCCGAACATTCGACATAGCGAAACGGGTCTCAGACGACTGCGCACTCTTAGGACTTCCATTTTTCATCGGAGCAGGTAGAGAAAAACTCTGTCCACTCAAAACTGAATACAAAAACAACACGGTGTATTTTTGCAGGTATCTTAAACATAAATGCTCCTTTTTCAGGGAGATATCAAAACGCGTAATAAGTCGGCAATTCTTTGAAGATGTTTTCAATTACGAAGACCTCTCAAACAAAGTAGAACACATAGAAGTGTGCCCCTATTACCTTCAGTCTTTTATTGACAGGAAAGTGTTCATAGTTCCATATCGCTTTGGTCTTCCGCTCAACGTCAACTTAGAAGTAGTTGATGAGGCACACAATTTAGTGCTCGATCTCCAAAGCTTTCCAGAAGAAAAACTAAGAGAGGCATTGGCAGAACTAGATCTCAAAGAGCCAATAGAAGACTTAATTGGGTCTACACTGGTAGAGACTGTCCAAATGCGTCTTGTTGAACTTCTTGAAATGGGAAGAAGGCCACTTGTGGCAGGTAGTGTCTTATCGCTTCTCCAAGGAGCAAAATTCATATGGCGTGAAGAAGGCGTAGTTAACGTTCTAAAGTTTAATCCTCCAAGAGGAAGAACAATTTTTGTGAGTGCAACACTGGAACCTCTCGCAAAAATATTTAAAATACCCGTGGTAAAAGTCCCAGTTGAGAGAAAGCCAGTCGCCTTTATCTTGAGTTGGCTAACCACGCGTTTCCGGGACTTTGATGCTTACATGATTAAACAATATAATGACTTGATTTTCTTACTCAGAAAAAATTTTGAGAGAATTTTAGTCTTTGCTACTAAAAGAATATCACGGCATCTAGGCGCCGACTTTGTGGAGGGAGCTCCTCAAGATTGGAAGGGAGTTCTACTTCTTTATTCTCGCGGTCGGAAAAGCGAGGGTGTGAACATAGAATCAGAAGCCGTGGTAATTGCGGGGGCACCATATTTACCCCCCTATGTACACGTCGAGAGGATTGGTATTACTCACGACGAAACGGTTGCCGTAATCACTATCCAAAATATTGGAAGAGCCATCAGGCAACCTGAAAACAATCCTCTAATCGTATTGGCAGACGAACGTTACTTAAAGCTCAAACAGTTTCTCAGCGACTATTTTCATTTCGTTGAAGTAAACGATTTGCAAGAGCTAGACCGTCTCCTCAAGCATAAGCAATATGCTAGTGATTTTCTAAGAGAAAAACTTTAGAAACATACAATGGGTAGAAAAGAGGTGTTTGCAAAGTTTTTCGATTTCTCAGTAGGAAAAAACTGAAAGAATTTACTCTGTTTGGCGATGATAAAATCAGATGCAACTCGGAAAGAATTGAAGGACTTTTTTGAACGTGATAATAATGGTTACACTATGTATGATTCAACTCAGAAAGAATTGTAACCCAAAAAATTAGAAATAATTAAGCATGGATGTCAATGTTGAGGTATGGAATCTATCCTTTTTTCAATGAATTTATGTTCAAAGATTAAAAATATAGTATTCTAAGTTACGTTAATTATAAGTTTGACGCTAAGTATTTTCTCTTAAGGTAAGTAAAGACTAATAAATGGGGTTAGATACAAAGTGGAAGGTTGCTATGTCTGAGACCACGCAATGCATGATACAGGGTTGCAACTCGGCGGCAGACATAATCATAGAGCTGAAGGGTCAACAGCTAGTGCTCTGCAGGACGCATTTCAAGGGACTTATCAGCCGTCTTTCACGTGTTGCAGAGAGAAGCGGGGCGGCATATCCTTCCAGGATAAAGCTTGTAAAGATGGAAGATGGAAAAGTAAAACTATTAATCAGGAAGACACGTAGCAAAAAGAAGAAAGAAGAGGAAGAAAAAGGTACCAAGAAAAAGGGAAAGAGCAAGAAAGGGAGAAAAGCCCGCTCAAAAAGCTCGAAGAAAACAAAAAAGTAGATATGATTCTACCCTTTTTCGTGTAGATGTAGGAGCATTGAAGCCTCGTCTGAGAGTATCTTCTCTAGCTGTTGGGCAGCTTCCTCGCTAACCATCTTTTTATTTACGGCACTCTTTAGTTCTTCCTTTTTCTCTTCTATGTCCCCGGCTGAAAGACTAACTGGCAGTCCAGATTTCACGCAGTGAGTAATATACATAAGTGTTATTTCTTCGTAGGCCAGCCACAGTGTTTGATATTCTTCTTTGAGTCTAGCTATCTCCTCCTGTAGTTCGTCAAGCTTCTTTTTCACTTTTTCTTCACTTAAAAGGCCGAGATCCAGCTTGAGACTTAGCTCCTCTGTAGTCCTCAGATCTGCCTCTAGTTTGGCCCTGACCTCGCTAAGCCTATCCAGCAAATCTATTGTGAAAGCCTCCCATTCACGCACAGTAGTCTTCACAAAGGTATAGTAGTTGTTCCAGAGCTCCTCCGCCTTGAGAAAACTCTCTCTAAATCTTTCCAACTGTTCACGTAAGTGTTCCATGTCACTCCACCTCTTCCTTTATTTTCTCTAAACGTTGAATCTTATCCTCAAGCTCGGCCCTGAGCCTCATGTAGACCTCTTCAGAGATGCTCCCACTCTTGAATCTTTCCTCTAGTTTTGACAAGGCAAGCCTCAGTTTGGCCAACTCTGGCTTCGCCTCTGCAACCTTAACACGCTTATAATGCGGCAAAACAACTCTATCAAGATCCGCGAGTTTCTTCGTCAAGGCCTCCTTTTCGCTATTTTTTTCCGCCAGCTTTTTCTCTAATCTCGAGATTAAGTCAGTATACTCTTCCTCGCTGATCTTTCCTTCATCAAGTAATTTTTCTAGACGCCCCTTCTCACTAATATATGCATTGATAACGGCCTCTAGACCTGCCAGTTCCCGCTTTATCTTGTCTCTAAGCTCTTCCCATTCCTCTACGACTCTCCTAGCCTCACTTTCATAACTTTCCCATAGCCTTGCGAGCTCGCTAGCCCTATCGATCAGCCTGTCCACCTCGTCTGTGAAGCGCTCCGCGGAGACTTCTGTCGGAGAAACAACGAGGGTTGGCATTTCAACAGTAGGGACAGTTGCTGGAGGTGCTTCCTGCTGTTTAATCTCTTCTTTCTCGACTTCTAAAGCCTTTTCGGCCTGCTTGTGCCTAATATAGAACGGGCATTCCCAGTATTCTAACAGGCACGGCATAAAAGCCGGGTCAATCTCGGCGTTGTCTGCAAACCTACAGTAAAACTTGCCCTTCTCGTCCTTGTATAAGCCTGGACACACAGTTGCACGCGACATACCTTACCTATGGAAAATACTTACTAGCTCGAATTTATATGTATGCTTTACTAAACATACCTCATCGAGAAAAAGGCAACAATCGACAACATAAAAAACTTTAATCAAGACCCTGAATTCCCCAACATAGGGTTTGCATGTCTGGCAAAGAAATGGCATGCCGCTACTTTAGACCTACATCTAGAGGTCAAAGATGCATCTTCATAGGAGTTAAGGAGTGGCGAATTATGTCGGAGAAGCATCTGCAATTCTGCAGACAAGGAGGGGCAGGTTGCCCTATCCTAGCAAGTATCTCGCTTAAAATATCCTCCCAGAAGAACGGCTTCCTCAAGGTAGGTGCAAATGGTCTGCTTAAAGAAGGCTGACTATCTCCTCGCATTTGGAGAAATCTTCCTTGCAACGGGTTTATCCCTTATATTATATAGCAGGCAAAATACTTTTTTTCTTCCACCAGCTGTAATCTCCACCATAATAATATTTCCTATTACACTCTTAACTCTCCTTAGAAAACATACCAATCTACACCTTACAATTTCTTTGGTAGCCCCTTTTTTCCTCTCTACACCCCTACTTGTAATATCGGCAAGCCTCATCGAGAGTTACGCTAAAGAGGGAAAATATTCTTCATCATTCATCGCAGAGTTATTGGACAAAACGGGTAACGGCTTCATAACGGTAGGACTCTTAATAGCGGGAGTATTCTCTTTAGCATCATATCTCCTTGTGAAGGCACTAGTACTTCCAGGAGTAAAAGCCTTAACTCTTGAAGGCGGCAAGACTCTCGCCGAAGAATACATCCATCCGCCACAATACAAAGTATCCTACCTAGCGATGCCTCTAGGGATCCTATCCCCCTACCTCTACAATGCGTCTGCATCTACAATAGCAGTCCTCCCTTTTATAATGCTAGCTCCATTACCACTACAGACATCGACACTAGTGGGACTACTTTTATCCACCATTGGCATAAGTCTCAACCCTCTTGCTGTAGCGTTCTCTCTCATTCTCTACGCCGAGATTTGGAGAAAACTATGGAATATTGGTACCTACAGACCAGCGTCTCTAATAATTGGGACAGGAGTTTACATCCTGGCCTCTCTGCTAATATTCTTTACTCTCTTTGGTGCACAATTTACCATGTACCTTGTTACTGCAACTTTCTTAATTCTAGTAGTGGGCTATGCAATAACTGAACTTGAGGCTAAAGGTATAGCTCTTTCCCCCTATCTTTTGCTATTTGTTTCTCAAATTTTCACAAATGGCTCAATACCGTTTTATACCGAAGGTCTCCTTCCTCTTATCCTGTCGGCGTCGTCGCTTATAGTTTCAGCTCTATACTTGGATATATCCCTCAGACACATAGATGAAGAATGTGGAACCCTACTTTTCGAGTCTCTTCTTTTGATTGTTCCCCTCTTTTTGGCGCCATTACTCTATGGAAACATAACAATAACACCTCCGTCCCTTACGATATCTACTAGCTATTCTCTCATAAGTTACCTTATACCTGTACTAGCACTTATATATTCCACAGTACAACAAGTGTCAATGAAAGGCAAAATCCCGCGTAGAATAGAGCCAACACTACTATTTTCTCTACATCCGCTCGGCTTAGCTGTATCGATCCTTATTCCCAGAAATGAAGCTCTCCCACTTTTACTTCTAGCATTACTTCTATCTGTAACGCGCCTCGTCCTATCAAGGCACAGTCAAATGTATAGTGAGATTGCTAGGCTTTTCCTGTTTGGTTATGCGATAGGCATCATTTCTAAGATTCTCTTCGTAGGTTAAGAATTCTCAGCATTCTTGTCAACAAAACAATTATATCTAGAAGCAATGTTGGGTTAGGGCAAAACTATGTTCATTAAACGTGAAGATGCAATTAGAGCAGCGCAGAGCTACCTATCTAAAGCCATAATAATAAATTCACTCGTTGTTTTCATTTGGCCTCTCTACATCTTTTTCTCAAAACACATTGGACCCGACACATACATAGCTCTGCTGTTATTGTTAACCTCTATTGCCTCGCTGATCCTTGTATATTACATGAGGAGAGCCCTTGACGACTACTCTATCTCCTCTGCCCTCAGAGTTTCACCCATAGCAACAATAGTAGGCCTGATAGGTGGCCTGATAGCCGTCGGCATCCTAGTCAAGAAGGCAAACGAGTCATTGAAAACAGCATTGTGATTCTCGTTGCGAAAAATTTATCTAAAAAACAAGTCTCCAGGAATAGGTGCAATTATGTCCGGACAAGAACCTCTACAGACACCTACACCCACAGTAAACACAGTAAAGCTAAGAATATATGGAGGCGTTCCACCGCGTGAAACTAAGATTGGAAAAGGATTCAGCATTGGCGAGATAAACGCTTTAGGGCTCACAGTGAAAGAGGCTAGACTCCTTGGCATACGTGTCGACACACGCAGGAAAACCACACACGAAGAAAACATAAACTTGCTCCGAGCCTGGCTTAAAAAACTAAAAGAGCATCTGGAGGCTGGAGGAGCCCCGCCAAAGCCGGCATTCGCGTTAACTCTCCAGGCAAAGCCCGACCCTGGCAGGGTCTTCAAGGGAAAAACCATGTCCGGCAGAAAAATGCGTGGCCTATTGGCCATAAAATATAGATATACTCACCACAGAAAATGGAAGAAAAAACAGCTTGAAAGAATACATAAAAGAAGACACGAAGCTACAAGGCACAAGGGAGGAGACTAATAGGCCTCCCTATTCAGTTATATATTTCTCGACATACTCCCTAACGATTTTGGTCGAATGCTCTAGAACAATTTTTGAGCCACATCTAAAGCAATAGTATTTGCCCTCGATCTTTGCCACAACATCTGGGCTCCCACATATATTGCACTTTGGCTTTTCACCATAATCAGGGTTGGACGCTGTAGTGCCTGTTGCATCTTTTTTCGAGGCCATATTTTATTTTTCTAATGGTATAAACAATGGAAAACCATAAATATGCTTCTGCAAGCACACGCAGTGATGACAACACAACCCAAAACTATGAAGGGAATAAGGTACATGCAGCCCCTAGACTACCTTAAAAACTACACTGGCAAGAACGTCTTCGTAAAGCTCAAAGATGGAACGGAGTATTCAGGAAAACTACGCCTAACAGACAACGCGATGAACCTAGTGATGGACGAGACCAAAATGGTTACAGAACTCAACAAGCTAGTGGCACAGCTAGGAACGGTCTTCATTAGGGGGAGCAACCTATTGTTTGTCTCCATCGAGCCTGAAAAGGTTACGTTCTTTGAGCAGAATCAGCAGCAACAGACTCAGCCGCAGGAAGAATCAAAAGACCTAAATGATGACGAGTAACATTATTACTAGCAGTAATTTTCAGTAAACATTATAAATCAATATGACCAAAGCTTCTACCTGATGGCTCGAAAGAACATTATAGTAGAAAAATCGAACTATATACCGCCTGCACAGCTCCCAGTAGAAATAGTTGAGCGTAAAGGTACAGGGCATCCCGACTACATTGCAGACTCAATTTCGGAAGCCTCAAGCCGAGAATTATCAAAATACTACCTAGAAAGATATGGCGCCATACTTCACCACAACCTTGACAAAGTCCTAGTTGTAGGCGGACAGTCAAGCCCCAAATTTGGCGGTGGAGAGGTGGTTCAGCCGATATATATCCTGGTTTCTGGGAGAGCCACAACAGAAGTTACGACGCAGGGCGGCAAAGAAAACATACCGATAGGACCAATTATCCTGAAAGCCACCCGGGACTGGATCAAGAAAAACATGAGGTTCCTGGACCCAGACACACATGTAATCATCGACTACCGGATAGGGAAAGGCTCAGCTGACCTAGTAGATATCTATACCAGAGAAAGCAAATACCCAGGCGCAAACGACACGTCCATGGGTATAGGGTATGCTCCTCTCTCTCCCACAGAGAGAATAGTATTCGAAACAGAAAGACTACTAAACTCTCCAAAGGTGAAAAACGAGCTACCGGCAGTAGGAGAAGATATAAAAGTTATGGGTGCAAGAAAGGGAAACAAGCTAACACTTACCATTGCAATGGCGGCCGTATCAAGGTTCGTCCACAATGTTCAGGAATACCTAGACGTCAAGGAAAACGTCAAGAAACTAGTAAGAGAACATGCGTCTAGCCTGGCAGACCTAGACCTAGAAATATACGTCAATACAGGCGACGACCCATCCAGGGCAGACAGAGGAGGAGTCTATCTCACAGTGACGGGAACCTCGGCAGAACATGGAGACGACGGCGCAACAGGAAGAGGAAACAGAACCAACGGGCTCATAACACCATTTAGACCAATGTCACTAGAAGCCACAGCAGGAAAAAACCCAATAAGCCACATTGGAAAACTATACAACGTAGTCGCCTTCCAAGCCGCAAACGAAATATGCACCCTAGACCACGTCGGAGAAGTCTACATCAAACTGATAAGCCAAATAGGAAAACCCATCAATGAGCCTCTACTGGCATACATTGCTATAAATGCTCCAGAAGATATAGCTACACGCGTAAAGCACCAAGCGGAAGAAATACTCTCCAATCACCTAGACAAGATAAATACTCTCTGGGAGAAGTTCCTAAAAGGAGAAGTCACAATATTCTAGCCTAAGCCATATTTTTCTCTACAAATTCTTACCAAAAAACAACTCAAACTCTTCCCATGCTACGTCTCCTTTCTTCTCGATAATCCACAAGGAGCCTTCTAAGCCTCTCCTTCTCCACTTCCTCACCCTGCCTGTTTACAGCTTTCTCAATTTCCTCTACAGGCAAAACAACAAAGTCGCCTATATCTTCAACCCCATTGACCCAGTCAATTGAAAGTGGAATAGTCCCAATGGGCAGTTTACCTTTAACCCTCTGTAGCTCATGTTGGTTTCTGAAAAACACGTATAGATTAGCGCTGGGAGGCTTAATTTCTCCTAGAACCCTAAACAAATAGTCCTCAGGTAGCTCCTTGTCCACAAATAAGTACCGGGCTCTTAACCCAGACTTGTCCAGTAAACGCGAAAGCTTCAGAACTGCAATTTTTTCACCAAGAACAACTGAGTACATGATCTCCTTGAGCCTCTTCTCCTCTAGAATAGTATTCTCGAGAACACTCTTCAAAGAATTAATCTCGGACTGAAGCATCTCAATTCTAGCCTCCATCTTCGAGAATTCAGGATTCAGCCTTTTCCCAAGTTCCTTTAACTGTAGAAGCCTTTTTAGAGTCTCCTCGCTTCTTTGAGCCCTTTCCTCTGCCTTCCTAAGCTCATGCCTAAGCAGGTTATTCTCATGGACAAGTTCCTCGACAACCCTTTTCAGGAACTCTAATTCTCCCTGCATCTTTTCTATCTCTGTGCCTGCCGAAAACTTCTCGAACCGTTCCAAGGGCAACCTAAGCCCGACATGCTTCCTCATTGCCTCTTGGATGGCAATTGAGACAGGCTTACCCCTAATCACCAAAAGCTTTGCCTCATCTATTGGAACAGGCAAATCATACTTTTCACCCTCTTTCTCGACTTCTTCAAATAGGGGTCTATAATACAGGAAAGCCTTGTATGCAGCCGCAAGGGAATCTCTTTCATGCGAGGTTTTAACCTTTAATCCCCACGCCTCGGCAGCCTCTAAAGCCAGCCTCCTTTTCTCATCGATACTTAAAGACCTACCAGGAACAAACAACTGGCACCCCAACGTTGCAGCTATTTTCCTAACATAGGCTGGGGGAGGGTTAACGTCCGTGGCTATAACTACTGGTTTCCCGATTGAATAGAGCCTGCGCATAAGGTCCCCCCTCCCCAGAAGCCTACTAGTCTCTAGTGAAAGAACCCTTCCATTCAAGTCTAGAACTGCGTAGCCAGTACTCATCCCAGGATCAATGCCGACGATGAGATATTTCTCTGTCAAAGGTTTGTAGGAAACCTTCGCGCCCAGTGGCTGAAACTCTATTTTTTCGCGGCCGACAGGCTCAATCCTAACAAATAACTCGTGTCCATCCTCGTTCTTTACTAGACCGTTTAGCTTCTCTCGGGGAGCATAAACTATGAATGTCGCACCTGTAAGCCCCTCGCCGCTCTTCCTGATGAAGATGTCATAGTCGAGAGAATTTTTCCTCAGGGCTTCGGATATTTCTCGAACCTTTCTCTTCACCTGCAACTCTATGTTCCTCTTGAATCTCTCGCGGCTCATTCCACCCTGGCCAGGAACCCTTCCCCGGCCAACACGGATCAGTGTTTCTTCCTCAAATACAAGTGCCTCTGCCCCCACGCCATTATAAGCAAGCAATGCGCAGACCTCTGCTGTTTGGAGGGGGTCGAGCTTCCCGCTACAAATCCCCGTCAAGGCGCAGAGCGCCTCGATACTTACTTTTTCACCATCTATGAATGTTACTTGTATAATGCGGGGACTCCTCGGGAACCGCTTTAGAAACCTGCTTAACTCGTCTATGTTCGCTGCTAGCTCGTATACATTGTCGAGAGCCAGAGCCTCGACGTTTCTGTCAGAGACAATCTCAACTATTTTATCCAAATCGACTTCTCTCCACTTTTCAACAACTTTCCCGTCGACTACAAGGACAGCCGCGAATAGGAGGCTAGCCCCCTGAGGCGAGCTTCCGGGCAACACGTCAAGGCCAAGTATTCTCCTTAGCAACACGCGTCCTAACCATTAACAGATAGTCGGCTTAAAAAATCTTCCCCCAACTTCTCTGGGTCAACGTCTACCCCATACTTCTTGGCAAAAAACCCAGCAATGTTTACTATGTCCCTCTTCAGGTAAAACGAGGCCATAGGGTGACTGCTGGAAACCCACTGAGGCCAATCAATTAGGACAGGCTTCTCGCCCCTAGTGACCAACACGTTATACTCACTGAGATCCCCGTGAACAACACCAGCCTTAAAACTCTTCTCGACTTCCTGCAACACACTTTCAAAGAAAGTCTTTGGGTCTGTCAGCTCTGGGAGAAGGTATAACTCGTCGCCCTCCACGTATCCAGTAACAATAACGTGCCTATTCCAGTCAATGGGCTCTGGCACCGCGACACCACTCTTCCACAAGATCCTCAGGGCCTCAAACTCCCTCAAAGCGGCAAGCCTCCCAGCATACAGCCAGGAATAGTGCCTCTTGTCGGCTACATATTCCCTTACAAGCTTAATCTTTCTAAAACTCGTCCTCCCAACACGGTGAAACTTGACAACCACAATCCTGTCCCCCTCAGTCTTCCCGAGATATACTTCGCTCTCCTTCCCCTCGCCATACGGAGTAAGAGAAAGCTGAGACAGAGTCCCCCTCTTCACCAAAACATAGAGCGCCAAGTAGTCATATCCCCTAGTAGTCAGGACAAATCCTACAAACCCGCCCTTAAACCTCTGAACCAGCCCAAGCCTGTTCAGCTTCTTCAACCTAGCATTAACAAAGTCCTCCTCCAAGCCACTAATACTGGCAACCAATTTTACATCCACATACTCATGATTAATCATCCCCCTCTCCACAGCCACCAACAACCTGTAATCATCCTCCCCCAGCTGCTTCAAAGCATCAACAGCAAACCTCGCGCTCACAACAACACCTAGCGCGCGCGCTAATAAAGTAAATCCTATTTAAATTTTTCTGTAAATATAGAAAACCATAAAATTTAATCGTTTAAAAACCAGTATTTTATTCTCTCTCGAAATCTCATCATAAATATGAGAACTAAAAATATAAGGAAGCACTGTATTACATATGAGGATGATGAGGCAGCTCGCATTTGAAATGTGAAGATGCGACTCGAATGCTGATTATTCTACAGGAACTGCAACAACCCTTGTCTCCTGAGCTCGATTACTGTTACACTTTTAGTTGCAGGTAGAGCAACATTGTAGACAGGAGTATTACCGATATAGTCTCTATGAACAGTGCTCCTGTGCAGGTGGCCATGAACAACCACGTCGACGCCCTTCTTCTTTATTAGCTCTGCCAGCCCCTCAGAAGACATCTGCCTCCAAAACCTCTCGTCCTCCCCCATCAATGTACGGCACCTGGGGGGATAATGCGTGAGCAGTATAGTCAAATCTCCACTCTTCTTATTCAAAAGCTCTCCTAGCCTTTCAAGCCTCCTCCTATATGTCTCCACTATCCCCGGGACATTACGCTTCTGCCAAGGAGTAGGCTCATCCAAGACGCCAGTCGAGCCTACAATCCTAACCCTCAAGCCATAAACGTCGACCTCTACGGCTTCGTCCTCAAGCCACATGAAACCGCTACACTCCTCCCTTATCCTTCCCCTAGCCTCCTCGTAGTCCTCGTTTCCAAAAACCCCAACGACTATCGCGCTTGGGAGAAACTTCTCAATCAGTTCCGAGACCTGCCTACACATCCTCCACTCGCCCCTAGCCACAACGTCCCCAGCCACAAGCACAAGCTTGACGTCAGGCTGTAGCTTAGCTAGAGAGCTCGACAAATAATTCACGTAGAGGGGCGCATGCACATCGCCAAAAGCCACAGCCCTGGGATACCCCGTTGACACCTACCCAACCCTCCTCAAAACGTATAAGGTATCCCCTGAACTCTCTAAAACTTTTTCCACAGACAATTCCCTGGGAAACTTTAAGGACTCTCTAAGCAGCCGCTCCTTCACACCTAAAACCATTACGCCGCCCAGCTTTAAGACGCGGACAAGCCCACCAAGCGCGCCGGGAGCCTCGTGGATAACGGTTATACAGGCCAAGCCGTCCACACATTCGTAGCGGAAGGGAAGCATGTTTATGTCACCCATAACAGCGTCACACAGACACCTACGCCTAGACCTGAAAACCTCTAGCATCCCAATGCTCAAGTCAAGACAAATGTAGTAAGAGCCCTTCAAGAAGACCGACAGCAAGCCAGTGCCACAGCCAGCGTCAAGCACAGTTTCCTTCCCATAGAGGAAAGCCGAGGCCGCAAGGTTCTTGCCCAACTGCTCCAGACCATAAAGCTCGTCATACCTCTCAGCAATTGTGTCGTAGTCGATAGACACATTTTTTATCCCCCAAGTGAGAATATATACCTGCCTCAAGACGCCCATCAATAGAGAAATTAGCCCAAAGTCGACGTATTACCCGTTCAAAAACGAATTCTAATTAACAGAAAAAAACGCAGATAAATACCCCGCCACCAACACAAACCCCGACCCCGAAAAGGGGGGAAACAAACATATGAATAGAAAATACCTATTAGGAATAATAGCCCTAGTAGCAATACTCGCACTGGCACTACAAGCATACGCTGCACCTACGTTCCCAGCCCACAGGGCATGGAACGTGCTACAGTATCCAAATGGTCAGCCATTTAAGAACCAAAACGTTATCATTGTCTACTTTAACGAGACAGGCAACTGTCTACTCGCATACGCTGTTGGAACAACAAACTCTGCAGGAAACATAACCCTAACAATCGCCCAGCCCGGAGGAGAAATAAATACTCCAAACCCTGGCACAAGCTACAACATGTCAGTATTCTGGCAAGTCTACGGCAAAACATTCCTAGTATACTCTACACGAACCAACGCCCTCAACCTACTCAACAGTACAATTCGTTTACAAAACATGTGGAACTTCACCTTCCGGGCTCTTACGAACATTGGAGGAACAGACGTGCCCCTATACTTTGAAGACCCCGAAGACCCAACGAGAGCTGATATTGCATACTTCAAAGTATGGCTGTACAAACCATCTGGCTCACCAATCTTTGAGGCCCCCGGTAACAATGCTGCAATATCCAAGGGATGGATAGTTGTACCAACACTAGAAGTAAACATCAAGCCAACACTTACACCTAACTGCTACCACATTGAAAGAAGCTGGCCCGTCTCGCTCTATAAAGAAGTCTACTGGCTCCTCGACCAGGGCGGCGGACAAAAACTAAGCGTGCTTGTAGGTAAAGAAAACGTTACCCTCTCCTATGACACTAGCACAGATACTGTAACAGCCAGCGTATACGACTTTGCATCCAAGACAACCTCAACACAAACATTCAGCTTGCCTGCAGGTTGGGGCGCGCCACTCATCGACAGAGCTTACACTTTCCTCGTAAGAGTACACGTACAAGACCCCTGCGGAAATGATCTTTCCAACTGGGAATATCCACCAATAAACATAGAATTTACATCGCCAACCCTTGGAAAACTTAGAGTAGGAAAAGCAGACCCAGATGGATATGCACCAGAAGAAGGATATCCCTATGGAGGAAACCTATACTTCTGGTTGCCAAACATCTCAGTGTTCTATAAGGAGAATATGACCATCGCAGCAGAGATAAACGGCATACAGGTATTCGCCATGGCCTTCAACACAACAAGACCAACAACCATAAGTTATTCATCGCCAGTCTCATTTACACCACTCGAAGTAACCCCAACAGACACAAATGTATATGACTTCACGATACGTGTAAGCATAGTCAGGACACTTATAACAATCAAGTCAAGTGGCCTCATAGCGGTACAGCCACTCCAGGGAGCAATTGTCCAAATAAGTCCAAGAGCGTTCGACCCCAACACCTACACTGATGCGTATGGACGTGTAGCATTATTGCCTTTCCAGATTGTTGGAGGTGGAACTGTTGGAGACGGCTCGGGAACACCAATAATAGTTAGAAGAGGAACCATTCCAGGATACCTCCCAGTACCATACGGGCTATGGCAAACAGGAAAGACTTTCACATATAGCCTGCGCGTGCTATGGGCTCTTCCAGGAACTGAAAACTTTGTAGACGTGACACCGGACGTCAACACTATCGCATTAAACCTCACAGACTATATTAACAGCTGTGCTACACAGTCATTCGTCCTATTCGCTAAGGTATACGTTGTCAATTTCAAGGCAGTCGACCTCTGCGGACGTCCACTTGGAGCCGCAGATGACCCCAATGCAACCTACATATTGACTTACACCTTGCCTACAGGCGCTACTGGAGAGATAAGGTTCCCAGCTGGCCTCGGTCCAAACGGAACTACATTCCTAGGCATGGTTCCAGGAGGATCCTTCAAAGTTCAGCTTTTCTTCAAAGGAGTAGTAATGAATCCAGTTAGTGGGCCAAACCCACTTGTTGCCGACGGTAATATCGGCAACTTTAGCCAAGCCACTTTCACATTCCCAGTCGGCGACCTCATCTTGAGGATAACCCCGTGGGACGTCAAGGAGCCACTCGTAAACGTGTCAGTCCTTCTTGAATACTTCAAAGGTAGTCTTAGGACATACTACGAGGGACCAAAGCTCACAGACTGTGAAGGTAAAGTAACCTTCACAAAGGTGCCCTTCGTAGTTGGACCTAACAACCTCGTAACTGTGACCATAAGGACAACTCCAGACACTCCATACATACGCCACCCGAAGGACGATGGCCTGCTAATTGGTAAATGGAACCTTACAGGCCTACTGATGGGAATCAGTCCAGGATGCACAGTCGGGCCAATCGACGTGCCGACCTGGGTTTTCAGCTTCACACTTGAAGCGGTAGACCACAACGGCAACATACTCAAAGAGCTCCCAACAAGCAACGGCACGGCACCAGTAATCGTAGCCTTAAACGACACCTACACAAGGAACGAGTACAACGTGACACAGCTATGCCAGGGTGGACCCGGCTGTCTCTGCTGGCCTCTCATAAACGTCAACTACCAGATATTCAACACCACTAAGTCCGGCCCAGCAGGGCCATGGAACAACGGCCTGTCTGAGGCCAGGTTCAAGGTCACCGGTACACAGTGGGCAAACAGCAACTATCCACACCTATTCATTGCTGGAGCAAACTACAGCTTCGTCGTGTGGTACGGAGGAGTAATGGTCTACAACTACAACTTCACACTAC
>Ga0272449_1000968_pt1 | contig 31509 bp, 27 predicted proteins | sample YNPCB0241_FD_198679 | JGI IMG/M metagenome (GOLD analysis project Ga0272449, IMG submission 198679) | Hot spring sediment microbial communities from Yellowstone National Park, WY, United States - YNP-CB-024-1 | ecosystem: Environmental > Aquatic > Thermal springs > Hot (42-90C) > Sediment... | reverse complement strand
TTCAGGTCCGGGTTCCAGTTATAAAACATATCATCAAATAATTAGTCTATTATTTTCTGCACCATTAATTATTTTAGGTTTTTTAGGGCTTTTAAAGCATATTAAAAAATGGAGAAAATTTCTGCTCGTTTATCTTGTTATTATAGGATGGTCTTTACCAATAATACTTTTTTTTAAAACAGTAATAAGATATAGAGAGCCATTAACTCCATTTTTTATAATTTTTAGTGTAATGTTTTTTAGAAAAAATGTGGAAAAATAAAAAAGTGTCGGTGATATTTCCTACTTATAATGAAAAGGATTCAATTAGACAGGCAATAGAGGATTTTTTTTCTTCAGGATTTGTTGACGAGATTGTTGTTGTAAATAATAATGCAGTTGAAGGAACTGATGAAGAAGTTAAAAAAACAAAAGCAAAACTTGTTTATGAAAAAAGACAGGGCTATGGTTATGCAATATGGAAAGGACTTCAGGAAGCAACTGGTGAGTATTTAATTATTTCAGAACCTGATGGAACATTTGAAGGAAAAGATGTAATTAAACTTCTTGCTTACAGTGATGATTTTGACTATGTGATTGGAACAAGAACAACAAGAGAATTGATATGGAAAGGTGCAAATATGAATTTTTTCCTAAAATGGGGAAACTGGGCAGTTGCAAAATTGATGGAATTTTTATATAACACAACCACATTAACAGATGTAGGTTGCACAATGCGACTTATAAAAAGAGATTTATATGAAAAAATAAGACCATTTTTTACAGTTGGAAGAGAACATTTTGGTCCAGAAATGACTCTTCTTGTTATAAAAACAGGGACTAAATTTATTGAAATACCTGTTAATTATAAACCAAGAGTTGGAAAGTCATCTGTTACAGGAAGTATGAGGAAAGCATTTTTTCTTGGTTTGAAGATGATATTTTTAATTTTAAAGTATAAGTTTAAGAAAATAAAATTCAAGGAATATAAGGCATGATACTCTGTTACCATAGGATAAATCCTTGGTATGAAAATGATGCATTAACAGTGAATCCAGAAGAATTTAAAAGACAAATTAATTATTTTATTTCAAAAAAATTTGAATTTAAGAACCTTGAGCAATATATTTCTTTTCCTAAAAAAAATAAAAAGATTGTGATTACATTTGATGATGGTTTTGCAGACAACTTTTGGTTTGCCTATGAAATACTCAAGAATTTAAATATACCCTTTATAATATTTCTAACAGTGAAGTTTATAGGGACTGAAAAACTTTTTCCGAGGTATAAAGATAAAGAGAAGGATAGATTTTTAAACTGGAATGAAGTTATTGAAATGTTTAAAAATGGTGTTGAATTTGGTTCTCATTCTTTAACTCATCCTGACCTTACAAAATTAGAAAAAGAAAAAATAGAAAAAGAAATTATTGATTCAAAAAAAATTATAGAAGACAAAACTGGTAAAGAAGTAAAATTTTTTTGTTATCCATATGGATTTTATAATAAAGAAGTAATTGAAATAGTTGAAAAAGCAGGATATAAAGGAGCAGTAGTTAATAGAAAAAGGAAAATGAAAATAACAAAATATACAATGCCAAGAGTAGGAATTTATGGACATAACAACTTCTTTACTTTTAAGGTTAAAATATGGAGAGAATATATAAGAGAAAAATTTTGATTTTATTTTTTTCTGCTTTTTTTGTAAGAATTGCTTTTATTCTAACATTAAAAAATCAATTTTATTTTGATGATGAGTATGAGTATTTTAAAATGGTTGAAAATTTTCTGTCTGGCAAAGGTCTTATTGTTTCTGAAAATTTAAAAGCATTCAGACCGCCCCTATATCCTCTCATCCTTTCACTTTTTTATTTTCTGAAATTTAATCTTTTAGGAATTAGAATTTTTCAGACAATTATTTCCTCATTAACAGTTATTTTTATTTATTTACTTGGCAAAGAAATTTTTGATGAAAAAACAGGATTTTTTTCTTCTCTGATTTCAATTTTTTATCCTTTTTTCATTTTTTACACTGGATTTTTACTTACAGAAACATTATTTGTTTTCCTTATTGTTCTTACTTTTTTTTATCTTGTAAAAATTGTTAAAAAAAATGGTAATTTATCCTTAAAAGCAGGAATTATTATGGGACTTGCTGGACTTACAAGACCAAATATACAATTATTCTTTCCCATTTCAATATTTCATATTTTATTTTTGGAGGATAAATGGAAAAAAATACTGCTTTTTTCTGCTGGTTTCTGTGCTGTATTAATGCCATGGATTATAAGAAATTATAAAATTTTTCATAAATTAATACCTGGAACAACGATGGGTGGATGGGTTTTCTGGGAAGGAAATAATCCTTATTCAGAAGGGGGTCCTTGCGCTTATTTTCCAAGAGGAATTCTTGAAATTGAAGAAACGCAAAGGGATAAAATTCTTTATAATATGACCTTTAAAATAATAAAAGAAAATCCAAAAAGATTTTTATTTTTAATGAAAAATAAATTCAAAAGATTTTGGAATATTGTTCCTAATGCTGCTGAATTTGAAAGAAAGATTTTATATAGATTCATAAGTGTTTTTTCTTTTGGTATTTTAATGCCATTTTTTATAATAGGATTTTTTATTTCATTTAAAAATAAAAAAACACAGTTTTTTCATAGTTTAATAATATTTTTTACAATTTTCCATATGGTCTTTCTTGCTTCAATAAGATACAGATTACCAATTGAACCCTTTTATATAATTTTATCTGTCTACGGATTATTTAATTTTATATTTTTTGTAAAGCAATCTTTCAGAAGTTTCTCAGAAAAATAACCATGTAATTTTTAAAGAAACAAACTTTTATCTTAATATTTTAAATGGTATAATTTTACTCCAAATGGAAAAAAAATATCTTCTTGGTAATGAAGCAATTGCCTATGGATTATATGAAGGTGGAGTAGATGCTTCTTTTGCATACCCGGGAACTCCTTCTTCAGAAATTACTGAAACACTCTTAAAAATATCCAGTAATGATGTATATATTGAATGGAGTATAAATGAAAAAGTTGCTTTTGAAAATGCCTATGGAGTCAGTTTAACAGGAAGAAGAAGTTGTGCAATAATGAAACATGTAGGGTTAAATGTCGCTTCTGATTCTCTTATTACTTCTGCATATACAGGTATTAAGGGGGGATGCCTGATTATTGTTGCTGATGACCCTTTTGCTCATTCTTCTCAAAATGAACAAGATTCAAGAAGATATGCAATTTTTTCAAAAATTCCATGTTTTGAACCATCTTCTATACAGGAAGCAAAAAACATGGTAATCTTTGCTTTTGATTTTTCTGAAAAATTTGAAATACCCGTTCTAATAAGAAGTGTTACAAGATTATCTCATGGGAAATCTGATGTAATAATTGGAAAAAGGAAGAAAAAGAATGAGTTTTCTGAGTTTATTAAAGATACTGAAAAACTTGTTATGGTTCCTGTGAATGCAAAGATTGCCCTTAAAAAATTAAATTTAAAAAATAAATTAATAAAAGAAGAAATGGAAAAACTGGAATTTAACTGGATAGAAAAAGGAAATGGAGAAACTGGAATTATTTGTAGTGGTTTAAGTTATTTATATGTAAAAGAATATCTTGCATTAAGTAAAAAATCATTACCTGTATTTAAAATTTCTTCATATCCAATCCCAGAAAAAAAGATATCAAAATTCCTTAAGAAATTAAAAAAAATATTTGTTTTTGAAGAAGGGGACCCTGTTGTTGAAGAATATATTTATCTTATTTCTAAAAAATATGAGATTCCGGTTAAGATTTTTGGTAAAATGGATGGAAGTATAGAAAATGAAGGAGAATTATCGGTAGAAAAAATTGAAAAGGTTTTTGAAAAGAAAAAAAACAAAAAAATTTATACAATAGAAATTCCTATTAGAAACCCTGTTTTATGTGCTGGATGTCCTCATTTGGGTTCATTTTATATATTAAAAAAAGTTTTTGGAAAAGACGCTATCTATCCGGGAGATATAGGATGTTATACTTTGGGAGTAAAATTTGGAATGATTGATACCTGTTTATGCATGGGAGCAAGTATTTCTATTGGCTCTGGAATTGCAAGATTTGAAAAAAAAGAAGTTGTTTCTATCATTGGAGATTCAACTTTTTTCCATGCAGGTATCCCGGCACTTATAAATTCTGTTTATAATAATTCAAACCATACAGTTGCAATTCTTGACAATAGAACAACAGCAATGACCGGCCATCAACCGCATCCTGGAATAGGAATTAATGCAAAAGGCGAAAAAACCACTGAAATAGATATAAAAAAACTTGTGGAAGGTTGTGGAGTTAAAAATATCTTAGAGATTGACCCTTATGAGATTAAAAAATCTATTGAAGAAATAAAATCTATTAAAGGAAAAGAAAAAGTTAAAGTTATTATTTTTAAAAGAGAATGTGTACTTTTAGGAAAAAATAAAAAAGAGAAATTTTTTATAGATTATGAAAAGTGTAAATTATGTAAAATGTGTCTTGAAATTGGTTGTCCTGCGATAAGTTTAAAAAATGGAAAAATTGAGATAGGGCTTCTTTGTAATGGTTGTGGTATGTGTTCTCAAATTTGTAAGTTTGGAGCAATTAATAAAATAAAAAATGGAAAAGAAATTTGATATAGTTATATGTGGAGTTGGTGGTCAGGGAATTTTATTGTGTTCTGATATTATAGGAACTGCTGGAATTATAGAAGGTCTTGAAGTAAAAGGATCAGAAATTCATGGGATGTCTCAAAGAGGAGGTTCGGTTGATGCTCATATAAGATTGAATTGTAAATTTGGACCAAGAATTCCCCATGGAGAAGCAGATTTAATAATTGGACTTGAGCCTCTTGAAACTGCAAGAAATTTATTTTATTTAAAATCAGATGGAATTGTAGTGACAAATAGTTTTAAAATACCTTTAGTTGGGAAAGATTATGATGAAAAAGAAATTATTGATTTTATAAAATCAAAAATAAAAAATACTTATGTAGAAAATTTCACCCAGATTGCTCAAAAAATTGGTTCTATAAAAGTTTTAAATATCTTAATGCTCGGATATGCTTCAAAATTTATTCCATTAAAAAAAGAAAGTTTTTACAAAGCAATTGAATATAATGTTAAAAAAGAATTTCTCAAAGTCAATCTTTCTGCTTTCAATTATTTCAATAAATAAAAAAGAGGATGAAAGTGAAATTAAGTGTGATAATCCCTGTTTATAATGAGAAAAATACAATATTAAAAATAATTGAAAAAGTTAAAAAAGTTCCTGTAGAAAAGGAAATAATTATAGTAGATGATGGAAGCAATGATGGAACAACTGAAATTCTAAAAGGGATAAAAGAGGAAAACATAAAAGTAATTTTCAAGGACAAAAATGAGGGGAAGGGGAGTGCTATAAGAGAAGGTTTAAAATATATAACGGGTGATATTATAGTTATTCAGGATGCTGATTTAGAATATGACCCTAATGACTGGCTCAAAATGCTTGAAGTAATTAAAGAGAAAAATGCAGATATAGTATTTGGCTCAAGGATTCTTGGGAAATGTAAAAAATCTTCTTTTGCATTTTATTATGGAGGGAAATTTATTACATTTTTAACAAACATATTATATGGGACTAAATTAACTGATGGTCCAACATGTTATAAAATGTTTAAAAAAGATGTAATAAAAAATATAAATTTAAAGTGTAAAAGATTTGAATTCTGTCAGGAATTTACTGCAAAGGTCAGAAAATTAGGATACCAAATTTATGAAGTTCCTATAAATTACAACCCAAGGTCAATAAAAGAAGGGAAAAAAATTAGATGGAAAGATGGAATTGAAGCCATATGGACTCTTATAAAATATAAATTTATTAAAAATGGCAGAAAATAAAAAAAATAAATTTTTGTTTGTAATCTTTTCCTTTTTACTTACAATAATTTTAAGAGTTCCATATATTTTTCAATATTTTTCAAATGTAGACGAGCCTGAATATGCTTTATGCGGTTATAAGTTGCTGAAAGGGAGATTAATTTATAAAGAAATATTTGAAAATAAAGGATTTGGTTTAGGATATATTTATTTCTTTTTTATGAAAATTTTTTTAAATCATTATTTATTGGCTATCCATCTTTTTTATTTATTCATTCTATTTTTAAACACATTTTTAATTTTTAAAATTGTTGAAAAAAAATTGAATAAAAATTCGGCATTATTAAGTTTAATACTTTATCCTGCATTAAATACTCTTTTTTATCCAATGGATATTCATAAAGGACCTGAATTTATAGTCGTTTTTCTTATATTGCTCGGATGGTTTTTAATCTTAAATTCCTATGATTATTTTACAATTTTTATTTCTGCTATATTAATTGGGTTTTCCATTTTTTTTAAACAATTTGGTATTATTTTACTCTTAGGATTTTCATTTCTAATCTATTTTATGTATAAGAACTTAAAAAAAACTTTTTTGTATTTTCTTTCAGGCATTTTCCCATTTTTTCTGTTTTTAATTTATTTATTCAAAAAAGAATTGTTTCAGGAATGGATAGAGTGGAATATAAAGTATCCTATTTTTCTTTCTTCTTGTGAAAAAATCTGGAAGAAGATATATTTTGTTCTTCCGATGGTTGGAAGAATATTTTTGTTAAATCCTTTTTTATTAATATTTCTTTTTATGTTTTTTAAAGAAAATAAAATTCTTGAGAAAAAAGATTTTGTTATAATTCTAACTATTACTTTTATATGGGGAAGTATTCACGGACTTCCTTTCCCTCATCATTATACTCCATTTTTTACTTTTTTGATTATTACAGCCATAATTGGATATGCTACTTTTATATCAAATATCTCAAATAATAAAAAAATTATTTTCAATTACCTAATATCTTTCTCAATACTCCAATCAATTTTCTACTGGCACGGTTTTGATTATTATAAAAAATGGGGGGATTTTATAAGAAATAAAGAATGGGAAGAAAAATTTGAATTTTCCAAATACGAAAATATCATAAAATATATTAAGGAAAACACAGAAAAAGAAGATAAAATTATAGTATGGGGCTTTAATCCTAAAATATATCTTCTTTCAAACAGAGAACCAGGAACAAGATTTATAATATTAGACCCTGTAATTGGACAAACATTTATAACTCCACCGATTATTCGTCAATACCCTCCTGCTGAAAGATTATTTTTAAATGAATTAGAAAAATATAAAGTCAAACTTTTTATTGATGCTACTGATAATAGTTTAATAAATATGAGTTTTTTCAAAATTGAAAAATATCAAAAAATTAAAGAATATTTAAATCAAAATTTTCTTTTAGATAAAATAATAGATGGATGCGTAATATATAGAAATAAATATGAATAAAATAATTAGATGCCCAATTTGTGAAGGGAAAAGTAAAAATTTTTTAAAAATTAAAGATTTTGAAATTTTTAAATGTGAAAACTGTTCTGTTTCATTTTTATACCCTATCCCGGAGAAAATTGAAGAGTTTTATAATGATGATTATTTTAAAAAATGGTATTTGAGGTTTTATGGGGAAAGAAAAAAATATTTTGAAAATATCTGGGAAAAAATAAAAAATTATATTCCAGATAAAGGAAAAGTTTTAGATATTGGATGTGGTGTTGGAATATGGTTGGAGATATTAAAAGAAAAAAATTTTGAAGTTTATGGCCAGGATATCTCTCAATTTGCGACAAATTTCTGTAGGAAAAGAGGAATTACCATCTATAACCAAACACTCATAGAAATTGATTTACCTGAAAATACATTTGATTTAATAACAATGCTTGATGTTATTGCACATCTAAAAAACCCATTGGAGTATTTAAAAAAAAGCAAAAAAATTCTTAAAAATAAAGGAATAATCGTTATAAAAACACCATTACATTCAAACTTTTTATTTTTTATTTCAAAACTTTTATCATCTTTTAAAAAAAGCAAATCTATTTTACATATCCCGGCCCAGATTTATCACTTTGATAAAAATTCAATCTCAAAACTTGTAGGTATCGTAGGACTTAAAATCTTAAAATTTTTTGTGGTCAAGGAATTTATTAACAGGAAAATTTCTTTTTTAAATATATGGAAATTTTTTACGGAAAAAAGCATGATTATAATTTTAAAAAATGAATAAAAAAGAAAAAATTTATTTTATTTTGATTTTTATTATTGGATGTTTTTTACGAATCCTGAATCTTGGTAAACATTCATTCTGGTGTGATGAATTTCTTGCTATTTCACTTGGACAACATTCAATTAAGTGGATTATTGATTACATAACCTATAATGATGCCCATCCACCATTATTTTATATTCTTGTTCATTTCTGGTTAAAATTTGGGAAAAATGAATTTTTTCTAAGAATTTTGCCCTTATTTTTTGGTATTCTATGTATTCCATCTTCATATTTAATTGGAAGAAAAATAAAAAATATAAAAACCTCTCTATTATTTTGTCTATTCATCGCTTTAAGTCCCCCTTTAATCTTATGGTCTCAAATTGTCAAATCATATACACTTTTTACATTTTTAACAATAATTTCATTTGCTTCATTTATTTCCTATATGAATTCAAGAGAAAAAAAATGGTCCATTATTTTAACAATTTCAAATGTTTTAATACTATATACTCATAATTTCGGCTTTATTGTTATATTCATCCAGGTTCTTACTCTTTTAATTCTTAAGAAACTCAATATTAAATCTTTTCTTCCATTTTTAATTACCTTTTTTATTTATATACCCTGGCTTTTTAAAATTCCATATCAATTAACATTTACTCTTGGCGTTAGAAGACCTATTCCTATAATCTTAAGATTTCCTTATACACTTTTTTATTTTTTCTTTGGAGAAACTATAAATCCATTCAATTTTAAAGTTCTTATTCCATTATTTTTAATCTGGATATGTTTATTTATAATTAGTGTAAAAAATCTTTTCCTGCTAAAAAAAGAAACAAAAATTTTATTTATAATCTCTCTTTTTTTTCCCTTAATTTTTGTAGTTTTCCCTTCAACTGTCCCCCAAAATTTAATACCATTTTCTATATTCTGGTTGCTATTATTCTCCATCGGACTTGAAAAATTAAATTGTAAAAATATTTTAAATTATCTTGCCTTTTTATCTCTAACTCCTTCACTTTTTTTCTATTATTCTGACAACATTAACAATTACCAGGATACAAGCAAATTAATTCCCTTCAGAGAGATATACAAGGAAATAGAAAATCTGGAAGAAGATGGAGATTTAATATTAACAACAGAAAAAATTGATAAGGATATAATTTCTCCTATTCAATGGTATTATAAAGGGAAAAATGAAATAATAGGGATAAATAATCTTGAAGTTCTGGAAAAAATAAATAAAAAGTTAGAAAAATCCGATAGGTTTTTCATTGTTCTTGATTTTGTGAATAGCCCTTTAATTTCAGAAAAATTAAGAGAATTTTTTGAAAAAAATTATAATAAAATTTACGAAAAGAAGTATATTTATAATGAAAAACTTTTGAGCAAACTTAAAGGGAAAAAAGAGTTTTATTATCTTGTAGAGGTTTATCTTTTTAAAAAGTTTTAATTTTACTCAATAAAAGTTATAATATATTACAATAAAAAAAAGGAGCAAAATGGAAAAATATAAAGTAAGCATTGATTACTTAAAAGCAAAAGTTCCATTGAAGGATTTAAATTTTAATACTACTGAAGAAGTTCCTCCTCTTGAAGGAATTATTGGACAGGAAAGAGCAAAAAGAGCACTGGAATTTGGTTTGAAAATAAAAAGTAAGGGATATAATATTTTTGTCTCTGGAATTACAGGAAGCGGAAGAACTACATCTGTTGAACAAGCGGTTAAAGAAATTGCAGAAAAAGGGAAAACTCCTGATGACTGGTGTTATGTTTATAATTTTGCAAATCCCGACACTCCAATCGCTTTAAAATTCCCTCATGGGAAAGCAATTGAATTTAAAAAAGATATGGAAATGCTTATTAATGATTTAAAAATTGAACTTCCTAAAACATTTGAAAGCAAAATTTATGAAGAACATAGAAATCAAATAATAAAAGAGTTTCAGAATAAGAAAAATGAATTATTTGAAAAGATTGAAGAGGATGCAAAACAGGCAAATTTTGCAATAAAACATACCCCTGGAGGGATAATATTTGTACCCTTAATTGAAGGGCAGCAGTTAAAAGAAGAAGAAATTGAAAAATTGACAGAAGAAGCAAAAAACGAAATTAGGAAAAAACAGGAACTTTTATATGAGGAACTGGAAGAAATTTTAAGAAAGATAAGAGAACTGGAAAAAGAAGCAAAGGAAAAATTAAGTAAACTTGAAAGAGAAACGGCAGAATTTACCATTTCTCCAAAAATTAAGGAATTAAAAGAAAAATATAAGGATTATCCAGAAGTCTGTAAATATCTTGACGATGTTTTTAAAGATATGATTGAAAATGTTGAAGATTTTAAAGAGAAAAGGGAAATAGAGATATTACCTGGGATAAAATTACCTGATAGGGATTCTTCACTATATAGATATACTGTAAATGTTTTAATAGATAATTCAAAAACAAAGGGTGCTCCTGTTGTTAAAGAAACAAATCCTACTGCCTATAATCTCTGTGGAAGGATTGAATATAGACCACAATTTGGTGCCATGGTTACTGATTTTACTATGGTTAAACCAGGGGCATTACATAAAGCAAATGGTGGCTATTTAATCTTACAGGTACTTGATGTTTTAAAAAATTATTTTGCATGGGAAACATTAAAAAGAGCCTTAAAAAATAATGAAATAATTATTGAAGACCTGAATGAACAATTTAGATTAATAAATACTCCCTCATTAAGACCGACCCCAATTCCACTTGATGTAAAAGTTATACTTATTGGTCACCCCATATTTTATTATCTTTTATACGCTTATGATGAGGATTTCAGAAAGCTTTTTAAAGTTAGAGCGGATTTCAGTACACTTATGAATAAGGATAAAGAAGGAATTAAAAGTTATGTTTCCTTCATAAGTAAAATTTGTAGGGAAGAAAATTTGAAACATTTTGATAAGTTTGCAGTTGCGAAAGTTATAGAATATGGCTCAAGGATAGTTGAAGATAGAGATAAATTAACTACAAGATTTATTGAAATTGCTGATATTGTGAGAGAAGCAAATTTCTGGGCTGAAATTGATAATTCTCCCATTGTTCAGGAAAAACATGTAAAAAAAGCCCTTGAAGAAAAAGTTTATAGGTCAAATTTAATAGAAAAAAGAATTGAGGAATTGATAAAAGAAGGAGTAATTATTGTTGATACTGAGGGAGAAAAAGTTGGTGAAATTAATGGACTTTCATATATATCTTTAGGTGATTATAGTTTTGGTAAACCAACAAAAATAACATGTAATGTTTATGTTGGAAGAAGTGGCGTAATAAATATTGATAGAGAAGTTAAACTTGCTGGCAGAATTCATAATAAGGGATTTTTAATTTTAAATAATTATATAAATGAAAAATATGGACAGGAAGGAATAATTGCTTTTTCTGCGAGTATATGCTTTGAACAATTATATGAAGAAATTGAAGGAGATAGTGCATCCTCAGCTGAAATATATGTTTTACTTTCTGCACTCTCAAATGTTCCGATAAAACAGGGAATAGCAGTAACAGGTTCTGTAAATCAAAAAGGAGAAATTCAACCAGTTGGTGGGATAAATGAAAAAATTGAAGGCTTTTATTATACATGTAAAACAAAAAAATTAACAGGTGAACAGGGAGTTATAATACCTGAGAGAAATTTAAAACATCTTGTGTTAAATGACGAGGTTATTGAAGCAGTTGAAAAAGGTCTATTTCATATATGGGCAGTAAAAACAATTGACCAGGGAATTGAAATTTTAACAGGAATACCAGCAGGAGAAAAAAGAGCAGACGGAACATATCCAGAAGGAACAATCAATTATCTTGTAACAAAAAGAATTAAAGAATTGACAGAAAAATATTTAAAAAGTTTAAAAGTAAAGAAAAATCAAAAAATTAAGGAGGGAGAGAAATGAAATTCTTTATTGCTCAAACAACTCCGCCACCTCCTTCTCCTGTGAGCGCTTTACTTCCACTTATATTAATATTTTTTGTATTTTATTTTCTTTTGATTTTACCTCAACAGAAGAAACAGAAACTGCATAAAAAAATGCTTGATGAATTAAAAGAAGGTGATAAGGTAATAACAGTTGGTGGACTGGTAGGAGAGGTAGAAAAAATAAAAGATGAGATAGTGACATTAAAATTTAAAGAAAATACAAAAATAGAAATTCTAAAAAATGCAATTTCACAGGTGATTGGTAAGCAAAAAGAATGAAAAGGATTGGATATTTTGATGTTTTAAATGGTTGCTCCGGAGATATGATTGTGGGATGTTTAATTGATGCTGGTCTTGATTTTAAAGAACTAAAAAGAGAACTTGAAAAATTACCTGTCAAAGAATATGAAATTGAAGTTAAAAAAGAAAAAAGGGAGACCGCTTGGCATCATTATATTGAGGGGACAAGATTTATTGTAAAACCTTATAAGTGGAATGATTCAACTTCTTATAAAAAAATAATAGAAATAATTGAAAAAAGTTCGTTTGAAAAAGATATAATTGAGAAAATAAAAAAAATATTTGATATTCTTGCTGATGCAGAAACAACTATTCATAAAGAGAAGAAAGAAGATGTTCATTTTCATCAAATAGGGCAAATAGATGCAATTATTGAAATAGTAAGTGCTATTGTTGGCCTTGAATTACTTAAAGTTGAAAAAGTATTTGCAAGTCCTGTTGGTATATCAGATATAGCTCCTGCTACAAGCGAAATTTTAAAGGGTGTTCCATTAGTTCTAAAAAATCTACCATTTGAAATTACAACTCCAACAGGTGCTGCTATTTTAAAAAGTATTGCTAATTTTTCTCCCTTAAATTCAGATTTTTATCTTGAAAAAATTGGTTATGGAGCAGGAGAAAGAAAAGAGCCGGCTCCTAATATGATTAAATTTTTAATGGGAAAAATTAAAGAAAAAAAAGAAGATTTAGTTTTTATAGAAACAAATATTGATGATATGAATCCTGTTTTATTCCCGAATTTATTTGATAAACTTTTAAAAGAAGGGTGTTTGGATGTTTCTATATTTCATGGGATAGGAAAAAAGGGAAGACCTATATTTAAAATTGAAATTATAGCACCTGAAAATAAGCTAGAAAAAATAGGCAAAATTTTATTTCAGGAAAGTTCTACACTCGGGTTTAGGTTTAGAAAAATAGAAAGAATAATACTTGAAAGAGATATAAAAGAAATTGATACAGAATTTGGCAAGGTTAGAGTAAAAATTTCGTTTATGGATGGGAAAATAGTTAATGTATCTCCTGAATATGAGGATTGTAAAAGGATTTCAGAAGAAAAAAATATTCCTTTAAAAAAAGTTTATTCAATGTTGTTAAAAAAAATAGATTTTTCTTGAAAATTATATTATAATATAAAATTTATGTTTGTAGGAACTCTAAAATTTGAAGTTATTATTCCAGGAAGTAAAAGTTTAAAGGATAAAAGAAGAGTAATTCAATCATTGCAGAATAAAATAAAAGCAAAATTTAATGTTTCTATCGCTGAAATAGACCATCAGGATAAATGGCAGAGGTCTATTATTGGTTTATGTTTTGTAAATAGCGCCCAAAAAGAGATAGAAAATATATCTCAAAAAATAAGAGAAATTTTTATTGAAAATGGAGATATTTTAATTTTGAATGAATTGAGTGAAATTTTTTATATAGGAGAAAAATGAAAGAAATAGAAACAAAATATAACCCAAAAGAAGTTGAAGAAAAACTTTATAAGATGTGGGAAGAAAAGGGATATTTTTATGTTAAAACAGATTCATGTAAAAAGAAATATGTAATTGTGATACCACCCCCAAATGTTACAGGTTTTCTCCACATGGGTCATGCTTTAAATAATACAATCCAGGATATTTTAATAAGGTGGAAAAGGATGGAGGGATACAATTCCTTATGGGTACCAGGGACAGACCATGCAGGGATTGCAACCCAAAATGTAGTGGAGAAAGAATTATTAAAAAAAGGGATAACAAGAAAACAACTTGGTAGAGAAAAATTTATAGAAGAGGTTTGGAAATGGAAAGAAAAGTATGGTTCAAGAATCATTTATCAATTAAAAAGACTGGGTGCTTCATGTGACTGGACGAGGACAAAATTTACAATGGATGAAACACTTTCTGAAGCAGTCAAAGAATGTTTTATAAGATTGTATAAAAAGGGTTTGATTTATAAAGGGAAAAAAATTATAAACTGGTGTCCGAGATGTGAAACTGCTTTATCTGATGAGGAAGTTGAATATAAGGATGAAAATAGTTTTCTCTATTATGTAAAATACCCTTTACTGGATGGTGGATTTATTGAAGTTGCAACTACAAGACCTGAAACAATGCTCGGTGATACCGCTGTTGCTGTAAATCCAATTGATTTAAGATATAAAAGTTTAATAGGGAAAAATGTTAAATTACCTTTTGTTGAAAGAATTATACCTGTAATTGCAGAAGAAAAGGTTGAAATTGAATTTGGAACTGGTGCTGTAAAAGTCACTCCTGCACATGACCCTAATGATTTTGAAATTGCACAGAAACATAATCTTGAATTTGTTGTAATAATGAATGGCGAAGGAATTATGAATGAAAATGCGGGTAAATTTAAAGGTCTGAATAGATTTGAATGTAGAAATAAAATTGTTGAAGAATTGAAAAAACTTGGACTTTTATCAAAAATTGAAAATTATACAAATAGAGTTGGCCATTGTTATAGATGCGATACAATAATAGAACCTTATCTTTCAACACAATGGTTTGTAAAAATGAAAGTTCTTGCTGAACCTGCAATTGAGGTTGCTGAAAAAGGAAAATTAAAATTTTATCCAGAAAGATGGAAAAAGGTATATCTTAATTGGCTTTATAATGTAAAGGACTGGTGTATAAGCAGGCAGATATGGTGGGGACATAGAATTCCTGTATGGTATTGTAAAAATGAAAATTGCCCACCTATAGTTGAAAAAAGGAAACCCGAAAAGTGTCCACATTGTGGAAATTATGAAATTTATCAGGATGAAGATGTTCTTGATACATGGTTTTCTTCATGGCTATGGCCATTCTCTGTTTTTGGCTGGCCTGAAAAAACCAAAGACATTGAAATATTCTATCCAACTGATACTCTTGTTACTGCTTCTGAAATATTATTTTTCTGGGTTGCAAGAATGGTTATGGCAGGACTTGAGTTTATGGGAGAAATACCTTTTGAAAATGTTTATATTCATGGAACGGTTAGGGATAGCACTGGAAAGAAAATGAGTAAATCTCTTGGAAATGCTATAGACCCTGTAGAAATAATTGAAAAATATGGTGCTGATAGTTTAAGATTTAGTTTAATTTCCCTCACTGCTTTCGGTCAGGATGTTTTTCTTTCCCCTGATTTCCATATAAAAGGAAGGAATTTTACAAATAAATTATGGAATGCTTCAAGATATATAATAAATAAATGTGAAGAGTTAAATATAAAAAAGGTAAAACCTCTACAGAATATAGAAAATTCAAATTTTACTGAGAAATGGATAATATCAATCACTGACGAAATAATTAAAAAAACTACCAGTTCCCTTGAAAGATTTTATTTTAATGAAGCGCTTAATAACCTATATGATTTCTTCTGGCATGAATTTTGTGATTGGTATATAGAAATTTCAAAAGTTTATGAAGAAAAAGAATATATTGAAAATTTTGTTCTACCTGTGCTTTTTGAGGTTTTAATTATCTCTTTAAAATTATTGCATCCTTTCATACCATTTATAACTGAACAAATATGGCAGAATTTAAAAAATTATATTGAACTGAAAAGTGAAAGTATAGTGATAAGTAAATGGCCAACTCCCAAAAATTATTCATATAGAGAAAGTATAGAAAAATTTGAAAAGATTAAGGAAATTGTAATAAATATAAGGGATATGAAATCAAAATTTAAAATATCAATTGAAAACAAATTAGAAATCTTTTATGAAGGAGAACTTGATGAAATTGAAAAAAACATAATTAAAAAACTGGCTGGAGTAAGTGAAATAAAAAAATTTGAAAAAGAAAAAATTTATGAAAAAGATTTCTTTGTAAGACATTTATCTTTTGGTGGACTTGGAATATCATTTAAGGGTATAATAAATATTTCAGAAGAAAAGAAAAAAAGAGAAAAGGAATTGGTAAAATTAAAAGGAATACTTGAACAAATAGAAAAAAGATTAAAAAATGAGGAATTTTTAATGAAAGCGCCAAAAGAAGTAATTGAAAAGGAAAAAAATAAAAAAGAAGAAATTGAAGAAAAAATAAAGAATCTGGAAAAGGATTTAAATTTTATTGAAAAAAAGGAGTGAAAATGTATGCATTTGTTGAAATAGGAGGAAAACAGATAAAAGTAAAAGAGGGCTTAAAGTTTGAAGTATTCAGAATTAAAGACAAAAAAGTAGGAGATGAAATTGAATTGAAACCAGTTTGTGTTATTGATGGAGAAAAAGTAATTACAGAAAAAGATAAACTTGAAAATATAAGTGTAGTTTGTGAAATTATTGAAGAAAAAAAAGGTAAAAAATTATATGTATTCAGAAAAACAGCCAAAACAGGTTTTAAAAAGGGTAGGGGACATAGAGATAGATTGACTGTTTTAAAAGTAAAAAGTATAGTTAGAAAGTGAAAAGATTAATAGAAAATATACCTGAAAATTTTATTGGTAAAAAGGGAATAGTAGGAGTAATTAAAGACAAACCATTATTTGAAATTGAAGAAGAAAATGAGGAATTAATATCTTTATCAAGAACTCTTGGAATTAAAGTAATAAAAACATTCTATATAAATTTGCATCAGATTCATCCTGCTACTTATATAGGGAAAGGGAAATTATTTGAAATAAAAAATTTTATCAAAGAAAATAATGTTTCATTTTTCATTTTCGGGAAAGAACTTTCTCCGGTTCAGCAGAGAAATATAGAAGAAATTCTTGAAATAAAGGTTATTGATAGAACTGAATTAATACTTTATATATTTTCCGAACATGCAAAATCAAAGGAAGGGAAAATTCAGGTTGAACTCGCACAATTAACCTATACACTCCCCAGATTAACAGGTCATGGTATTTATCTTTCAAGGCTTGGTGGAGGTCTTGGAACAAGAGGACCTGGGGAAATGAAACTTGAAGTATATAGAAGGAGAATAAAAGAAAGAATCCATATTTTAAAGGAAAAAATAAAAGATATTGAAAAACACAGGGAAATCATAAGAAAATCAAAAGAAATTTACCCATCTGCTACACTTTTAGGATATACAAATGTTGGAAAAAGCAGTTTATTAAATGCACTCAGTTCTTCAAATTTATATGTAGCAGATAAACTTTTTGCAACACTTGACCCTTCAACGAGAGGGGTATATCTTGGGGATAATAAAATCTGTCTCGTAACTGATACTGTTGGACTTTTAAAGGATATACCACATCATTTAATTGAAGCATTTAAGTCAACACTTGAAGAAGTAAAATATTCTGATATTATTATTTGTGTTTATGATATTACAAAACAAATAGCAAAACAGAAAAATGTAATAGATGAGGTTATTAAAGTTTTACAGATAGAAGGAAAACCTAAAATAGATGTGTTTAATAAAATAGATGTTATACCAAAAGAAGAACTTGAAATAATAAAAAATCAGTTTACCGAAGCCATATTTGTATCAGCAAAAACAAAAGAAGGAATAGATGAACTTAAAAATAGTTTAAAGGAAGTCCTATATGGAACTAAAATTACCAGATTATGATAGAACTCAAATAGAAAAAATTGTTGATATTTTAAAAAGTAAAAATTTTTTTTTAATAAGTTCTCATATAAATATTGATGGTGACGGAATAGGAAGTGAAATTGCACTTTATATTTCTCTTAAAAAATTGAATAAAAAGGTTGAAATAATAAATCAGGATAAATTACCTGCTTTGTTTAAATTTCTTCCATATTCAAAAAAAATAACCGTTTTTAATGAAAAAGGAAAATATCAGGATTTTGAAGTTGCAATAGTTGTTGATTGTGGAAATCTTGAGAGGGCTGGTAAAACAAAAAAAATTATTGAAAAAGTCCCGTTTGTTATAAATGTTGACCACCACATTACAAATTCTGAATTTGGAAATATTAACTGGATAAATCCTTCTTTTTCTTCTTCCGGTGAAATGATATATTTTATCTGTGAAAAACTTACGAAAATTGATAAAAAACAGGCAATCTGTCTTTATACCTCTATAATTTATGACACATGTTGCTTTGTCCACCATTTAAGTAAATATACAATGGATATAGCGAAGTTTTTGATAAATAAAAATATAAATCCAGAAAAAATTGCTCAAAAAATATTTTTTGAAAAATCAATTAAATCAGTAAATTTATTTAAACTATCTCTTGAAACATTAAAATTAAGTAAAAATAAAAAAGTTTGTTTTATGAAGGTGAAAAAAGAATTTTTCAAAAAGACAAAAACAAAAGAGGAAGATACAGAAGGGTTTGTTGAATATCTTATTTCTATCAAAGGAATTGAAGTTGGAGTTCTATTTAAAGAAAGAGAAAATGGTGTTAAAGTGAGTTTAAGAAGTAAAGGGAAAATAGATGTTGAGAGTATTGCTAAAAAATTTGGAGGGGGAGGGCATAGAGAAGCAGCGGGCTGTTTTTTTGAAAATAAAAATATTGAAGAAGTAGAAAAAATTATTGAAAAAGAGTTAAAATGGATGGGTTATTAAATATATATAAACCAAAAGGAATAACCTCTTACGATGTAATCAGAATAATAAAAAAACAGTTTAAATTGAAGGAAAAAATCGGTCATGGAGGGACTCTTGACCCAATAGGTGAAGGGGTTTTAATTGTTTGCCTGGGAAATATAACAAAATTCACAAGCAGATTTACAAATTTTGATAAAGAATATATAGGAGAAGTTCTGCTTGGAGTAAAAACAGATACAGATGATATTGAAGGAAGAATTATAGAGGAAAAGAAAGTTGAAAATATCAGTGAAGAAGAAATAATTAAAGTTTTTAAAAGTTTTGAAGGAGAAATTGAACAGATACCGCCTGTTGTTTCTGCTATTAAATACAGGGGAAAACCTTTATACAAATATTATAGAAAAGGAATTATAATAAAACCGCCTCCAAGGAAAGTATTTATAAAAAAAATAGAAGTTTTGAAAATAAATCTTCCTTATGTAGAATTTAAAGTTTTATGTTCAAAAGGAACTTATATAAGAGCATTATGCAGGGATATCGGCGATAAACTTGGGTGTGGTGGAACTCAAAGTAAACTTATAAGAACAAAAATTGGACCTTTTAAAATTGAAAATAGTGTTAAAATTGATGATTTGATAAAAAATGGAATAGAAAAACATTTGATTTATCCGAGTGAACTTGTAAAAATTCTTAATGCAAATTAATTATGGAAAAAAATTTAAAAATAAGTGTGGCCGGAATAAGAGGAATTTACCCAAATTTTCTAACACCTGAAATTGTTTATAAATTCGGCCTTTCATATGCAAATTTTTTAAAAGAAAAAAATATTTATGTAGGAAGGGATACAAGAATTTCAGGAGAAGTTTTAAAATATTCATTAATTTCCTCACTTCTTCTTGCCGGAAAAAATGTTATTGATATAGATATTGCTCCTACACCTTTAGTTGAATATGCAGTTGAAAAAAATAAAAAGGCAGGTGGAGTTATTATTACAGCAAGTCATAATCCTTTTGAATATAATGGAATTAAATTTCTATCAAAAAAGGGAACATTTTTAAATGAAAAGGAGGGGAAAAAACTTATTGAATTATATAAAAAAGAAAAATTCTTAATCAAAAACTTCCCAGGAAAAGTCATAAGTGATTGTGAGAGTAAAAATAGATATTTTGAAGAGATTTACAGAAATATTGAGATTGAGAAAATAAAGAAGTGTAATTTTAAGGTTGTTGTAGATGTCTGTCAAGGAGTAGGTGCTCTATATACAAAAGATTTTCTTACCGGTCTTGATTGTGATATTGAAATTTTGAATGAAAAACCATATGGTATTTTTTCTCATGACCCAGAACCAAAAAGAGAGACATTAAAACAACTCTCAAAATATATAAAAGAAAAAAAAGCAGATATTGGATTTGCACAAGACCCTGATGGAGATAGATTGGCAATAGTTGATGAAAATGGTGAAATTATTGGAGAAGAAATTGTTCTTGCAATATGTGTAAAAAATATACTTGAGAAAATAAAAACACCTATTGTTGTAAATCTTTCAACCTCAATGATTATAGATTATATTGCTCAGATTTATGGAGTTAAAGTTTACAAGACAAAAATAGGGGAGGTAAATGTTGTTGAAAAAATGAAAAATGTAAAATCAATAATTGGAGGGGAAGGAAATGGAGGAGTTATTTATTCTCTGGTTCATTATGGAAGGGATAGTTTTGTTGCTATGGGTTTGATTTTAGAATATATGGCAAAAAAAGAGAAAAAAATATCTGAAATTGTTTATGAATTTCCAGTTTATTTTATGAAAAAAGAGAAGTATGAAATTGAGATTTCAAAAATAAAAAAAATCATGGAAAAAATAAAAGAAAAATATAAAAGGGAAAAGATTGATTTGACAGATGGAATAAAGATTATAAGAAAAGATGGATGGATTCATATAAGACCCTCAGGGACAGAGCCAGTTTTAAGATTGGTTGTTGAAAGTGTTGATGAAAAAATTTTAAATAAGTATATTGAAGAATTTAAGTTATTTATATTTGAAAAAGGTACATTTTGAAGAAGTTAGAGATTGACTTTTTGATTTATAGGCATTTAAAAATTCTTAAATCTATTGTGTATCAAATGTATTCAGATCTCTTGACAAATTTCTGGGGGGGGTATAATGTATGTGTGACATAATATAAAAAAATTGAAAAGTAGTAAAAAGAGGAAAATTTAAAAAGTTTCTTATGTCGGGATTTTATAAGCAATTTGTAAACTTGGCAAAAATAAAAAATAGGGTATAATATATAAAAAAATGGAAAAGAAAATGGGAAATAAAAATGAACTCTCTCTCTTATAATATATTGAATTTAAAAACCCCTTCCTTTATTTTTTCCAATTTATTCCTTATTTCCAGGACTTCATTTCCTGATTACATATATAAAATTTCCCAAAAATATGGGAGAAAGGAGGATAAAATGAAAAAAGCATTAAAAGTATTGGTAAGAAATAAAAAGAAAGGAGGTGAGAATATGAAAAGGAGAGGCTTCACTTTAATAGAATTGCTGGTAGTAGTTGCGATAATTGCGATACTTGCAGCAATGTTATTACCAGCACTATCAAAAGCAAGAGAAAAAGCAAGGCAGGCAGTATGTATAAGCAATTTAAAACAACTTGGAATGGCTTTCTTAATGTATATTCAAGATAATGATGATTATTTCCCTTTACATGCCGACCCCGGGACAAATAATATGCCATGGGCTGATAAACTTGGTTCATATATATATCCTGATTATAAATGGCAGGGAAACTGGGCTTATTTTGTAAGAAAGGGAATAAATAGTGTTTTAATATGCCCAACCGGCCAGAGAGAAAGATATCCTGGTAATCCTATATACTGGGGTGGAGTATGTGGATATTGTTATAATCTGAAATGTGGCTATGGATATAGTCCTACTCAAAAATACTGGAGGAAATATTCTGAACTTCAAAAATATAACAGGTCATATATTGGAACAGAGATAAAATGGTGGGTTTTGACTGATAGTGATGGAACAAAACCTAACGCTTATTGTGAATATGTTGATGGAAGGGGAACAAAAATGAAACCAAGACATGGTGGGAAAATGAATGTTCTTATTTATGATGGACATGTTGAAGTTGCGACACCTGCCTGGTATAGTTCTTATTCTTGCTGGCAATTACCAAGATATGTTTACTGGGACAGTGTTTTAGGGTGGTAAAAAATAAAAAGGAGGATAATTATATGAGTAAAAGATTATTTATTTTAATATTTTTTATTTCTTTTTTGTATTGTTTTGGAAATATTCTGCCACAGGGAAATTTTGAATCAGAAAAAGTTTGGAGTTTATGGCCTTCTGGAACATCAACTATATTTACAATAGATAATACTGTATTTAAAGAGGGGAAGGCAAGTGGAAAGATAATATGCAATGATATGGGACAGGTTTCAGCAATTTATACATATGCACCTATGAAAGAAAATAAAAAATATAAAATAAGTTTATACTTTAAAACAGAAAACTTAGTCCCTGATTCAGGCAATATAAAATTACAGTTAAGTTTCAATTTAAAAGGCGGGCCTAATGGAAGTGCAGGAACAAAAACAATAAATTTCCCTTCAGGATTTACAACAACTGATTGGACTGAATTTAAGTCAGAAGTTATTGCTCCAGTTGGAACAGATGTTGCACAGGTGGCAATAAGATTTGAAAAAATTAAAGGAACAATCTGGATAGATGATATGAAAATAATAGAAGAAAAGGATGAAAGTATAACTATTAAAAAAACTAAAACACCTCCTTTAATTGATGGAATTGATGAAGATTTATGCTGGAAAGATTCAAATATTTTAACAGGTTTTTTTATTGCTGAAATAGAAGAAAAAATTGCAGAAAAACAAACATCTGTTAAGATGTGTTATGATGAAAACAATATATATATTTATTTTAAATGTGATGAACCATTTACCAAAAATCTTTTTGCAAAAACAAAAGAAAGGGATGGAAGTGTCTGGGTTGATGATTGTGTTGAAGTTTTCATTTCTCCTGAATCCGGAAAAATATATCATTTTATCATAAATTCAAAAGGTGTTATTTACGATGAGGAAATAACTCCGGATGATAAATCAGTTACAGGATACATTACAAATAAAAATTACGATTCAAATATAAAAGTAGCAACAAAGGTTTTTGATTCTTACTGGACTGTTGAACTTTCAATTCCATTTTCAGATTTAAAAATTACTCCAAAATCTGGTGATAGATGGCTTATAAATTTTGCGAGAGAAGATAAGATTTCTAATTTAAACTATACTTATTCCCGACTTGCAGGTTTCTTCCAGTTTTCATATTTTTCAAAAATTCTATTTGGTGAAGAAAGTGCTATTTTAGAAAGACAGAAATTTTTTGAAAAATCACCATTAAAAATAGTAAGAGAAAAACCACTTTTTAAAGAATTGCTTTCGGACCAGTCCGGTAAATATTCAACATATATATGGTATCACAGTATAGCACCTTATGATAGTTTACCACCTGATATAAAAAATAAATTTTCCAAAGAAGAATGGGAGAAGGAAGTATATAATCAAATTGAAGACATTGCTAAATCAGGATTTATGGGACTTGCTTTACCATGGGCTTTTTCTGGAAGATATTTCTGGGAGAAAGAAGAATTATGGGCAAAACTTTATGAAAAATATGGAACAAAGTTAAAATGCTGTGTAGAACATGGTGGGGTAATGAGCAGGGCTGTGAAAGAAGGTGGTGAAATTGTTTATGATGATGGAAATATAAAATATGTATCTTTAATTGACCCTGTTTATATTAAATGTGCAATTGAAGAGATAAATAAATGGACAGGAGAATTTAAAAATAAACCATATGTCTGGACAATTGAAGGAAGGGATGAGCCAAATATTTATTTCTGGTCCAAGAAATCCCCTGAAATGACCCCAAAAATGAAGATGTGGAATGAAGAAATTTTGAAAAACTATGGATTTGGTAAGTTTGGAATGCCTATGCCAAATGACCCAAAATTCTGGGAAAATAAAGAAAACCATCCATTTCAATGGATAGCATTTTATAGATGGGCAAGTGATAAATATGCTGAATCAAAAAAGGCAATGTATGAAGAATTCAAAAAGTTTAATGCCCCAAATTTAGAATATGTTCAAGCAGATTACTGGTTTATGAGTGGATTTGTTCCATTTGATTATTCCTTCCTTGCAAGGTATACAGATATACTCTCATGTGACCCATATGCTTCTTCTGCAGAAAGGAGAGAAGGAAGAGGAATTTATAATCATGGATTTGGAACAAAACTTTTAAAAGACCTTGGAAATGGGAAACCGGTAATAACAGTAGTTCAGGCATTTCATTATGCAGGTTATTCTCCTACTCCTGAAGATGTAAGAGAATGGGTATCACAGGCACTTAAGGTAGGAGCATCAAGAATTGAATTTTATGATGACCAATATGGAAGATATAGGGTTCCAAAAATACATAATGAAATGTTAAGATTATCAAAAATTATTACTAAAATGAATAAGGTTAAAATACCTGATGACCCTGATACTGCAATTATATGCTCTCTTGATTCTGAAGCAGCAAAAAATAAAACAGGAGAATGTTTAAGCGGAGATGAAATCTATACTGCATATTCAATCCTTGGTGAAAAAATTGGTTGCTGGTTTGATTTTATTTCTGATAGACAGATAGAAAGAAATGAAAACCAACTTAAAAAGTATAAAATTGTTTATCTTCCTCTTGGTAAATATATGACAAAAAAAGTTGTGGAAAAGATTGTGGATTATGTTGAAAAAGGAGGAATACTTGTAATAGGAGACCCTCTTGCTTTTGAATATAATATAGATGGAACATCCCTTAAAAACTATAGAGAGAAAATTACAGGAGTTATCCTAAAGGCAGAGACATTTAGAAATGATAGAATTAAATTAAAAGGGATTGAAGGATTTAAAGAAGATGAAATTTTAATAATGAAAAGTGATAGTATTTATACAAATATCCATCTGGCTTATTCCTGTGATAAAATTACTAAAACCTCTAAAATAATAGGAGAATTCTTTAATGGAAAACCTGCAATAATTGAAAACAAATATGGAAAAGGAAAAGTCATATATTTCCTTGCGAATCCATTTGCTCCTGATATTTTATTGATAGAAACTAAACTTAATAACTTTATTAAATATCTTCAGGAAAAAGCAGGTACAAAAACTGATAGACCAATATGGAGATTTCTGCTCCCATCTGAATAAATTTTCCTGATATAAAAGGGGATAAAATGAATAAAATAAAAAAAGTTTATATTATGACTGACCTTGAAGGTGTAGCAGGTGTTTTAGATTTTGAAAACTGGTGTACTCCTTCTTCAAGATATTATGAAGTTGCAAAAGAATTTTTAACAATGGAGGTAAATAGTTGCATAGAAGGTCTTTTTGAAGCAGAAGTGGAAGAAATAACTGTTCTTGATGGACATGGAGGAATAAATGTAAAACTTCTTGACCCAAGAGTAAAATTACAAAGAGGATGGCCAAGAGTATTTGCAGATTTTTTTATAGATACTTCTTATGATGCAGTAGTATGGATAGGGCAACACGCAATGGCAGGAAGTGAATATGCTCATTTACCACATACTCAAAGTTTTAATTATATAGACCTTTCTGTAAATGGTATTTCAATAGGTGAATTAGGTCAGGCAGCAATGTGTGCAAGTGAACTTGGAATAAGAGCAATACTTGCAGTAGGTGATAATGCTTTAACAATAGAAGCAAAAAATCTTATTCCAGGAATTGAAACTCTTGCTGTAAAATGGGGTTTAACACCAGGAAAAGGAGATGAATGTTCAGCCGAAGAATATGCAAAAAGAAACATATCTGCTATACATCTTCATCCTTTAAAAGTGAGAGAATTAATAAAAGAAAGCGCCTTTAAAGCAGTAAAAAGAGCAGAAAATGAAAATTTTGGCCTTATTCCATTAAAACCTCCTTTTGAAAGAATTGCAATATTCAGACCAGACGCACAAAATCCAGTAAAAAGAATTTCTATAGAAAAACATCCTAAAAGTGTCATTGAATTATTTAACCTTCCATTTAGTCCAAAACCATTTGAGTAAGAATTTTTAAAACTTAAAATATAAACTTTCTGATGGTAAAATAATAAAAAGCCCGTGTAGTTCAGTGGTAGAACGGCTCATTCGTAATGAGCAAGTCGTCGGTTCAAATCCGACCACGGGCTTTTTAAAATTAACTTATTAAGTTATAATATTAAAAAGGAGATAAAATGCTAAAATTCTTAACTGCTGGTGAATCACATGGAAAATGTTTAATTGGAATTCTTGATGGAATGGTTTCAAATTTACCAGTTGATATTGAAGATATAAATAAAGAACTTGAAAGAAGAAAAAATTGTTATGGAAGAAGCGAAAGAATGAAAATAGAAAGTGATAGGGTTGAAATTTTAAGTGGAATAAGAGATGGAAAGACAATTGGCTCTCCAATATCAATATTAATTGAAAATAAGGACTGGGAAAACTGGAAGGACTATATGGATATAAAAAAAATTAAAGAAGGAAAAGAAAGATATATTCCAAGACCAGGACATGCTGATTTATGGGGGTTTTTAAAATATAATTATACAGATTTAAGAAATGTTATTGAAAGAGCAAGTGCAAGGGAAACAGCAATGAGGGTTGCAATAGGGGCTATATGTAAAAAATTCCTTTCTGAATTCAATGTAAAATTTTATAGCAGAGTAAAACAGATAGGAAATATTAAAGATGAAGGAGATATAAATGAAGTCAAAAAAAACTACAAAATTATTGAAAATTCTCCTGTAAGATGTATTAAAAAAGAGGAAGAAATGATGAATGAAATTGATAAAGTTAAAGAAAAAGGTGATACAATTGGTGGTATTTTTGAAATTATTGTTGAAAGGGTATGTCCTGGACTTGGAAGTTATGTTCAATGGGAAAAAAGAATAGATGCAAAAATATCTTATATCCTTATGAGTATCCCAGGAGTAAAAGGTATTGAATTTGGTATTGGTTTTGAAGGAGGTAAATTAACTGGTTTTGAATTTCATGATGAGATTTTTTATAAAGATAAAGTTTATAGAAAAACAAATAATTCAGGCGGAATAGAAGGTGGAATAACAAATGGAGAGGATATATGGATAAAATGTTTTTTTAAGCCAATCCCAACAATTAAAAAAGGATTAAATTCTTTTGATATAAGAGATTTTAAAGAAAAAAAATATGAGTATGAAAGAAGTGATATATGTGGAGTGGTTCCTGCTTCAATAATTGGAGAAAATTTAGTTGCCTTTGTTCTTGCGGATGAATATATAGAAAAATTTGGTTATGGATGTCTTGAGGATTTGAAGGAAAATTATAATAAATATATTGAAAGGATAAAAAAATTCTGGTCTTAAAATGGAAAAAAATATTGTTCTTGTTGGATTTATGGGAACAGGGAAAACAGAAGTCGGGGTATTACTTGCAAAAAAATTGAATATGAATTTTATTGATACAGATGAATTAATAGAAGAAAGGGAAAAGGACAGAATTGTTAGAATATTTCAGGTAAAAGGGGAAGAATATTTCAGGAATGTTGAAGAAAAAGTCATTGAGGAAGTTTCAAATTTAAAAAATTGTGTTATTGCGGTTGGGGGAGGAGCGATAATAAGAGAAAAAAATTATTTAAATTTAAAAAAAAATGGGATTTTAATATGCCTTACTGCAACTCCAGAAGAAATTTATAAAAGAACTTTGCCAAAAAAAGATAGACCTTTACTTTTAAAATCAAAAAATGTTATAGAAACAATTAAAGAATTACTTGAAATGAGAAAGCCATATTATGATAAAGCAGATTACAAAATAGATACAACAAAAAAAAGTATTGAAGAAGTGGCAAATGAGATAATTGAAATATTAAAAAGAGAAAATGGAAAAAATTAAAGTAAATCTTGGAGAAAACACTCATTACATCTACATTGACTATCCACTAGAAAAAATTGGAGAAAAAGTAAAAGATGGTGATTTCGGAAAAAAATTTGTCATTTTAAGTGATATTCATGTTTTCCCGATTTATGGAGAAATGGTTAAAAAGTCAATTGAAAAAGAAAATAGAATAGTTAAAGAAATTGTTATACCTCCTGGAGAAAAACAGAAAAATTTTAATAGATGTTTAAAAATAATAAAAAATCTTTTAGATTTTGGAATTAACAGAGATGATACCCTTATAAATCTTGGTGGAGGGGTAATAAATGATATAGGTGGTTTTATTGCTTCCATTTATATGAGAGGTATTAAATATATTTCAATTCCAACAACATTACTTTCTCAAGTAGATGCTTCTATTGGAGGAAAAACAGGAATTAATTTGCCAAATGGAAAAAATCTAATAGGTTCTTTTTATCAACCTTCTTTTATAATAATTGATTTAAAAACAATTTCCACTCTTCCATATAAAGAAATAAAACAGGGGATAGCAGAAATAATAAAATATGGCGTTATAAAAAATGAAAAAATATTCAAAACCCTTGAAAAAATAAAAATTGATGAAATAGAAGAAAATTATGAATTTTTGATAAAGGAAAGTGTAAGAATCAAGGTAAATATTGTTGAAAAGGATGAAAAAGAAATAAAGGGATTGAGAGAAATTTTAAATTTTGGTCATACTATTGGTCATGCAATTGAAATTTCAGATATAAAAAAATTCTCTCATGGAGATGCTGTTTCTCTTGGAATGATAGGAGAAAGTTATATTTCTTATAAAAATGGAATATGTGATAAAGAGGTCTATGAAAGGATTAAAAATTTATGCGGTAAATACAAACTTTACACTTCATTTGAAGATATTGATTTTGAAAAAATAGGTGAATATATGAAATATGATAAAAAGATAAAAGGAGGAAAATTAAGAATTGTTCTTCCTGAAAAAATCGGAAAGGTTAAAATTGGTGTTGAAATGGAGGTAAAAGATGTTTTAAAAATTTTAAAGGAGATTAAAAATGAAAAAAATTGATGAATTGAGAAGAAAAATTGATGAAATTGATGAAAAACTTATTGAACTTTTAAATAAAAGGGCAGAAATTGTAAAGGAAGTAATAGAAATAAAGGAAAAAGAAAAAAAATCAATTTTTGACCCTTCAAGAGAGAAAAAAATTGTAGAGAGGTTAATAAATAAAAATAAAGGATTGTTAAAACCAGAGGACCTAAAAATAATTATGGAATCAATCTTTAAAATTTACAGAGGAATGTTCAGAGAAATAAAAGTTGCATATCTCGGACCTGAAGGAACATTCACACATCTTGCGGCAATGAAAAAATTTGGAGAAAAAGCAAAATATATACCGGTAAAAACTATAGATGAGGTATTCAGAGAAGTAGAAAAGAAAAGGGTTGATTATGGAGTAGTGCCTGTTGAAAATTCAATAGAAGGGATAGTAACACATACGCTTGATGTATTTCTTGAAAGTGATTTAAAAATAATATCTGAAATCTCACTTGAAATTCACCATTATTTACTCTCAAAAGAAAATTCAATTGATAAGATAAAAAAGATATATTCACATCCACAGGCAATTGCTCAATGTAGAAACTGGATTGGAGAAAATTTACCAGAGGCAGAAATATTTGAAACAGAAAGCACAATAAGTGCTGTAAAAAAAGTAATGAAGGAAAAAAATGCTGCTGCAATTGCTTCTGAAATTGCATCTTCTATGTATAATTTAAATATAATTGCAGAGAGAATTGAGGACTTCAGAGAAAATATAACAAGATTTCTTGTTATTGGAAGTGAATTTGCTGAAAAAACTGGAAATGATAAAACATCAATTCTTTTTTCAATTAAGGACAGGGTAGGGGCTTTACATGATATTTTATCTTATTTTAAAGAGGAGAATATAAATTTAACAAAAATAGAATCAAGACCGAGTAAGAAAAAAGCATGGGAATATGTATTTTTTGTTGACTTTATAGGTCATAAGGATGATATAAATGTTAAAAGAGCATTAAATAATGTTGAAAAAGTGAGTGTTTTTTTGAAAATTCTTGGTTCATATCCAAGGGAGGGATAAAAAGGAGGACATATGGATAAGTCAATTTACAAGAAAGTTAAAGGGAGGTATATATGGCTGATTTAATTATTATGAGAAACGATTCAACTGAAGAAGATATTAAAAGGGTTGTTGAAAAAATAGAAAAACTTGGATTTAAAGCGCATGTGAGTAAAGGAGAGGAAAGAACTATAATTGGTATAATTGGAGATACAAGAGGGCTCTCAGATGAAACATTTCGGATTCTACCAGGTGTCAGTGAGGTTATAAGTATTTTAAAAGAATATAAACTTGCAAGTAGAGAATTTCATAAAAAGGATACAATAATAGAGGTAAATGGCGTCAAAATTGGTGAAGGATATTTTGTTATTATGGCAGGTCCATGTTCGGTGGAAAGTAAAGAACAACTTTTAATAACTGGAAAATTTATAAAACAGTTAGGTGCTAAAATTTTAAGAGGAGCAATATTTAAACCAAGGACATCCCCTTATTCTTTTCTCGGCCTTGGAAAGGAAGGTTTAAACATTTTAAAGGAAGTAAAGGAAGAATTAAAAATACCTATAATAACTGAAGTTTTATCCCCTGAAGAAGTTGATATTGTTAGTGAAGTAAGTGATATTTTACAGATTGGAACAAGAAATATGTTCAATTATAGATTACTTCAGAAAGTCGGAAAAATTGATAAACCTGTTTTACTCAAAAGGAATTTTTCTGCAAAAATATCAGAATTCCTTAACTGTGCTGAATATATTCTAAAAGAAGGAAATAACAAAGTAATATTGTGTGAAAGAGGAATAAGAACATTTGATTCAGAATTTACAAGAAATACACTTGATCTGAGTGCAATTCCTATATTAAAAAAAGAAACCCATTTACCTGTAATTGTTGACCCGAGTCATGGAACAGGAAGAAGGGATATAATTATACCCATGAGTAAAGCAGCGGTAGCAGCTGGAGCAGATGGACTTTTAATTGAGGTTCATCCAAAACCAGAAGAAGCACTTTCAGATGGATTTCAATCAATTACATTTGATATGTTTGAAGATTTAATAAGGGAACTGGAACCGTTTATAAAAATTATGAAAAAAGAATTTTAAAAATGAATGTTATAAGTAAAAAAATAGAAAAACTTTATGGTGAAATAGAATTGCCGGGAGATAAATCAATTTCACACAGAAGTTTATTATTTGGTAGTATTTCAGAAGGGTTTACTACCATTTACAATTTTCTTAAAAGTGAGGATACTCTTGCTACTTTTGATTGTTTAAAAAAACTTGGAGTTGAAATATGGGAAGAAAATGGAAAAATAGTTGTCAAAGGATGTGAATATAAAGAAAGTGAAAATATACTTGATTGCAAAAATTCAGGAACAACAATTCGTTTACTTTCAGGAATTTTATCAGCAAAACCATTTTATTCGGTTCTTACAGGAGATAATTCCCTTATTAAAAGACCGATGGATAGAATTATAAAACCAATAGAAATGATGGGTGGAGAAATTTATGGTAGATGTGAAAATAAATATCCACCACTTACAATCATTGGAAAAAAACTGAAGGGAATTAATTTTAAAATGGAAGTTGCTTCTGCTCAGGTAAAAAGTTGTAT
>Ga0272449_1000967_pt1 | contig 31515 bp, 26 predicted proteins | sample YNPCB0241_FD_198679 | JGI IMG/M metagenome (GOLD analysis project Ga0272449, IMG submission 198679) | Hot spring sediment microbial communities from Yellowstone National Park, WY, United States - YNP-CB-024-1 | ecosystem: Environmental > Aquatic > Thermal springs > Hot (42-90C) > Sediment... | reverse complement strand
CACGCAAGCTCTTGCTCACGGCCGCAGGGCGCGTTGCCAACACAAACATGAACCCTGCGCCTCCTCGGACGCTCGCTGAATACACCTTCCAGAGTTGGGGCACCGGCCCTGTGATCTTGCAGCCCATTCAAGCTCAGATCACCCTCAGCTTGCCCCCGAGTGTCTACACTATACGGGTGTATAGACTTGACGAGCGAGGCAATCCCACTACTGAGATCCCCGTTCAGAAATCTGGGAGCAACTTTACATTCAACATCGGGAGTCATAATACTCTCTGGTATGGCATTATCGTCGAGCCGATCCAGACGCCCGCGGTCTTCCGCGTCACCCGCCAAGGAGATGTCCTGACTGATGGAGCTTTCTTCTCTGGCAACGCGGATATAGCCGAGTATATAGATTCTCTAGAGCCCTTAGAGCCTGGGGACGTCGTGGAGCTTGATCCGCACAATCCCAGGCACTATCGCCGCAGCCGATCACCCTATAGTACCCTTGTAGCTGGGGTTATCTCCGCTCAGCCGGGGTTCATCTTAGGAAGCAGAGAGCCTGCAAGACCACTGTTGGCTTTGGTGGGGCGCGTCCACGTCAAAGCCTCAGCAGAGAACGGGCCAATTCGCCCTGGGGATCTCCTAGTCAGCGCGTCCAAGCCCGGCTACGCCATGCGTTGCCCAGAGCCTGTCCAATGTGAAGGAGCGATACTTGGCAAAGCGCTTGAGCCCTTAGAGCAGGGCACTGGCACGATTCTCATATTGCTCGCTCGATAGGCCCTCTTGTCTTTTAAGGGCAAACGGCGTATAATGAGTGCACTGGGCACACAAGGAGAGTGAGTCTTGTGCGCAGAAGTCCTATCATAGTAGGAGTGGTCATAGCTCTAGGCGTTCTCGGCTTGATGGGGGTTCTTGTCTGGAGTGCGACGATCTTCGAGGACGACTTCTCCCCTCCCAAGCCCGGCTGGCTGATCGGCACTGATCCTTTCGGGAACGGGACGTGGAGCGTCATCGGGGGAGAATATCAAGTCTTGGTAAGTCGTCCCCGGGCGATCTCTTTCAGCTTTGCTCCGGTCAAGGAGCTTTCGGAGTTCTGCGTGGAGAGCGCCGTGAGGATCCTGGCGACGTCTGCTCGAGGCAGCGAGGTAGGCCTTGCTGTTGCTGGCCAGGGGACCGGGCAAGCCACGCGCTTCTTGACGTTTGGAATATTTTCTGATGGGGCATATCGGCTCGGGCGGTTCGCCGCAGGCAGGATAGAGGACCTCCCTGTGGCTACCGCTCCGCTGAGCTTGCGCCCTGCCGGGCTATCGAATACTCTCAGGATCGTCGCCCAGGGGAACACCCTGCACTTCTACGCCAACGATCAATTGTTGGCTACAGCTCAGCAGACGGCGTCAGGGCGCATCGGCTTCTTCGGCCGGGCTGGTAGAACCCCATTTGCCATCGGGCGCTTTGACTATATTCGTATTATGACGCCTGATTGCAAGCCCTAGATTTTTCGCTCATGCGTGGTGTCCGATGGGCCTTCGCAGCCCTGTTAGGGTTAGGGCAGATTGTTCTCTTCGTCTTCGTTCTCTTATCCCCCCAAGCCCGTCAATTCCCTCAAGAAGAATGGTTTGAATTCCTGATGCCCTGGGATGACCGTCTTGCGCCTCTTGTAGAGCTTGAGTCCCCAGCGGGGCGCTCCGGCTTTGTGCAGATAAACTCGCAAGGACAGTTCGTCTTCGAAAACGGGCAGCGCGCGCGCTTCTGGGGCGTGGAGATAAGAGGGGAGCTGCTCTACCCTCCCAAAGAGATTGCTCAAAAACTAGCGCGGCGCTTGGCCCGGCTGGGATTTAATTTAGTGCGCTTCATGGAGATCGAAAGAGCCTTGCTTCTGCCTAACGCTTTAGAGCCGCGCTTCCATGCTCAGCGATTAGATCAATTTGACTACTTCGTGAGCCAACTGAAGGAGAACGGAATTTATATAGATATTGTGCTCGCTTTCCCCAGCCCCTTTAGCCCCCAAGATGGGGTGATAGATTGGGATGCCCCAGCGCTACGTAACTCTTATGAAGGGCAACGCCTACTCTATGCGATGGCCTTCGCTGATCCCTATCTGTTCACTCTGCAGAAGCAGCGCGCGCGGCTCTTCTTCTCCCATCGCAACCCCTACACGGGCAAGACCTACGTCGAAGAGCCAACTATAGCTATGGTGGAGATCATCAACGAGACGACCCTCACCTACGCCTGGCTGCGCGGGCTGCTCAATGCAGACTCCCCAGAAGCCATTAAACTCACACCTCATTACTCTAGCTTGCTGGACGTTCTCTGGAACTTATGGCTTTCAGAGCGCTATCCGTCCCGCGAGAGCCTGCGGATAGCGTGGGCCTCTCCAGACAAGATGGGCCTGATGGCTGATGAAGACCCCATGCAGGGGACAGTGCGGCGCATCCTCTATGCCGAGCGCCAGCGCTACTCCCCCAGACGCGTCAGCGATCTCTTGCGGTTTTACTCCGAGTTAGAGCAGACATACTTTAGGGGTTTTGCTGAGTTTCTTCATCGTGAAGTTGGGGTACGAGTGCCCATCAGTGGGACTCATATCTTTCACGGCATGGCTGCCCAGCTTGCCCAAACTCAACTCGACTTTGCAGGGAGCCACATCCAGTGGCAGCATCCGTTCTTGCGGGGTGGCCAGTCGTGGCGCGCTCCCCCAATTCGATTGCTGAATACCCCTATGGTCAAAGGCGAAGCCGCCAACATCCCCTATAAAGCTGACTGGATCGAGACCAAGAACACGATCTTTCGGCTCGCCTATGGGGCTACTGCGCGAGGCAAGCCCTTCGTCGTCTCTGAGTACAACCATGCCTTCCCTAACGAGTACCAAGCGGAGTTCCCTGTCATCATGGCTGCCTATGCTGGATTCCAAGATTGGGACGGATTCATCGTCCATGCCTACGGCGCCAGCGTCAAGGAGCTGGAAAGCCCTATGATCTTAGATATATTTCAGGTGCACAACAATCCCGCGGTCTTGACGCAGATGCCCGTAGCTTCCTTGCTCTTCCGTCGAGGCGATGTCGCCCCTGCACGCCAATTGCTCACAATCAATTACTCGCAATCGGCAGCGTTCGAGGCCTTTCTGGAGTGCGGCCTTGATATATACTGCGTGCTCGCCCGCACGAAGATAGATCCTGCCGGATCTCTGATCCATCGCGTCAGAAATCAGTTCTCTGCGGCAGCAACTGATTTACCCTCCTCTCGATGGCAAAGCCCCTATGTCAGTGACACACGCGAGCTGACGTGGGACCTTGACCGAGGACTTGTGCTCGTTGATACTGACAAGGTGCAAGCCGCCATAGGTTTTGTCGGCGGGCAGCCCATTCGCTTACGCTATGTAACCATCCAAGCCCAAACAGACTTCGCTGCCATTGCCCTCATCTCGCTCGACGGCCAGCCCATCCCTTCATCGCAGAGGCTGCTGCTCACTGCAGCCTCACGAGTGAAGAACCAAGATATGGTCGTCACACGCGATCTGTTGGGCTTTTATCAGCTGACGGACTGGGGGCATGCCCCTATAATAGTTCAAGACGTGCGTGCACGCCTGGAGCTTACTACGAATGCATCTCTCCGCCTTTATCCTTTGGATGCCGCGGGGAATCCCAAGCAAGGACTTTCTCTCGAATCGCGTGGGCGTTCCATCGTGAACATCGGCGGGCAGAATACCCTATGGTATCTCTTGGCTGCGCATCGTTAGATTCCTCAAGCGCCACCGATACCACCAGTAGACAGCAAGAAGGACCCCAAGACCTCCCAAAGCTCCCCACGTATAGAGCCCCACGGAGCGCACCGGCAGCAGAGGGGCAAAGCGCTTCAACACATCTATAGAAGACAACACTCTTGCTAAACTGTGGAGCATAATCGTTGACACGATAGCGCCAAGCTGCACCAACGCTATGATCCAGCCTGCCGAGAGCGCCCAGCCCCGCCACAGCGTATACCAAGAGCGCTGGGTGATCCCCCAGGTGATCCCTCCCAAAGCTCCTGCAAGCCCTAGCGCCCCAAGAGCGATGAAGCCAAAAGCCGTCAGCTCGCCATACAAGAAGCGCTCAACTGCTTCCAAAAGCCCTTTGAGGCTCCACGCCGCTCCAAGGAGCAGCCCTGTGGGAAGGAGAACGCTTCGCAGATATGAAAAATTTCTTCTCGGTATCATCCCCCATAGCTGCACAACGATCAGCCCTCCAAGGGCGAGCTCTGGGATCTTCATCGAGCTCCAAGACAAGCTTGGGAAGAACCACGTCACAGCAAGCCAGCCCGTCAAAGCTGTCAAAATCAAGAGAGCAAGATACCCTTCGTGCTGGTGACGAAAGGTGATCGCCACAAGCCCATACCATACAAGCCAGCTGACGAAGAAGCTCTCTGCCCCAGCCCCTTGGTTCCATAGATAGAAGCTGATCAGAAAGACCCCTGCGAAGATCCAGCCTACAAGAAAGAAGAGTCCTCCCCAGCCTAGGGTCACAGTGTAGCAGCGGGGGCAGAGCAAATCACCAACTTGTATGCCCAAGGCTCGGCAGCTCCTACAGTACCCAGCTTTGTCAAGCAACAGGGTCACGGCGTGTTCCTCAATACCCTCACCCCCAACCCCTTCCCTAAAGGGAAGGGGCTCCCCTCCCCCTTTAGGGGAGGGGGCGGGGGAGAGGTCGGGGGCCAGGGGGTTAGGTCTCCCCTTTGAGGAAGTGGATGCCACGGCCACCACAGCCCACAAGTATACCTGAAAGACCGTGTAGCCAATAACGTTATCCCCAATGCTGCCAATAGCCCACGCGATGCAAAGGCTTAACGCAATAGCCACCAGCACTTGCGCGGGCGATCCTGCCAGCTGCCTATACCGTCGCCAGAGCTCCCAGATCACTACCCCCTGAAGGAGGAGAAAGAAGAGAATCCCTACAATTCCTCCTTCGACTAGATATCGTAGGAAATCATTGTGTGCCGCCTTCCCTACCTGCGGGTTCACAAAAGGAGTCGTATTGAGCCCATACCCGACAAAGGGCCTCTGCCGCCAAATCTCTAGGAGATCCCCCCATGTCTGAAAGCGCCACTCCAACGTGCCCCCTCTCGTATCGGGTGTGTTCATCACCCCCAAATCCCTTAAGTTTTGCTGCACCTCTCGCTGAACCGCAGCATTGTACGCCCAGAAGAGTCCAAAGATGGCCACAGAAGCTATACCGGCGATCACTGCCATGATTCTCAGCGGACGATGCTTCACAAGGTGAGCGAGGACGACCACAAAAACCCCAAACATCAACCACGCATTGGAACTGATGGGGGCGAGCAACGCTACCAACTCTATTAACAGTACCAATCCCCACCCAGCTCTCTTCCACAGTGAGGGCATGGGTTGTAAGAGCTTCCACACTGTCAGAGCGATCATGACTACGAAGAAGGCCCCGAGATTATTGGGATGCACCGTGACCCCAAATGCCCGTGCTGTAGGTGCTTGGATCATCTGATAATACGTGACCGCCAGAGGGATAGGAAGAGCAAGAAGACAGCTATGGAGTACCCTTTCGGGACCGCGACGGCAGGCGATCTCCCTGGTGACCCAATAGAGCAGCACAAGGGAGAGCAAGCGTACCCACTCTCGCAGCCCTGTCAGCCCTGCCACTCCAAACTCAGCTGCAGCGAGATAGACCCAAGGAGCCCAGCTTAAGGCCCACAACCCGAACGCTCCCCCTATCCGGTCCCCTACTCGCTCGCCGCGCCACCACAACAGCCCCAGATAGAGCACCCCTACCCCATCCATCAGCAAGACCGTCATGACAGACGGATTGACCGTAAAAGGCCCAAGAGCTACTGAGAGCCCACTGAACGATTCCGTGAAGCTGCGCACCACCAAAAGCCCTAAAAATGCTATCTGTAATAGCTTCTCTAACACATTCTCTCGACTCTGAGCGCTGGCTGTGGTTGTTGTAGCATCCATAGCTGAGTAATATACTATCAGAATATCTAATAAACGCCCAGGGGGAGATTTTAAGAATGGAGCTCCGCGCGTATCTTCAGAGACTGTGGCTCGATAAATGGCTCTTTCTGGGTATTTTTGTCAGCGTGCTGGGGGCGACCACAGCGATCTCCCTGCTCTTCGTACCCGAAGAGTACGCCACGCAGACAACGGTACTCTTAGCTCCCTGGGTCTCCGAACGCCTAGAGAGTGATACTCCACCACCCTTTGAGCTTCCCCCTCCTGAGATCTATAAAAATCTCGCACTTGCTCAAGATCTGCTGGCGGAAGTGCTACGCGAAGTAGCGCCGACGAGCGGCCGCCCTCGGACCATAGAGGCACTGAAGCGCCAAATGCAAGTGGAGCTCGTCACGGTGGGGCAGCGCCCCTCCCCACCGCGCTCCGCTTTGCTGATAGTCACTGTGCGTGGGCGCGATCCCCGCGTTATTACCAAGATCGCACAACTATGGGCCGAGCGCTTCCGTTGGCGGAGCCAGCAGCTTCTGACAAGTATCACTACAGAGATGACCGAATTCCTCAGGGCACAGCTCTCTGAGGTCACTCAAGCGTTGGCTACCCAACAAGAAGAGCGACAACGCTATTACCAGGAGCATCCCGTAGAGCTGTGGGAAGCCGAGCTGTGGGGCCTCTACCAACGCCGGGAAGAGATTCTCCGTCAGTTGGAAACTTATCATCTGGAGCTCCAGAACACGAGGCACCCCGCAATGCTTCAAAAGACGATTATCTATCTGGAGTCCGAAGCAGAGCGGCTCTCTCAAGAGATCTCCCGAAAGGTCGCGCTCGTTAACGAAGCCCGTGCGACCCTTGAAGCGATGGATCGCCATTTGGAAGTCCTGCAGAGAACATCTGTCGCCGTAGCCACACGCTTGCAGCAAGCTCAGATGTTGAAGGCTGAGAGTGCTGCGAGTCCCGTCCGGCTCCTTGAACCAGCCTCGGTCCCTCAAGAGCCTGTCACTTCGCGAAGGCTGCTCTATCTGGCTCTGGGCACCATTCTTGGGCTGTTTCTGGCACTCTTCGTCAGCTCTCTGAAACAATATCTGACTCCCTTATGAGCGAGATCTCCGTTGTCGTGATCACGCGGAACCGTCGCACGCTGCTCTGTCAGGCTCTCGAGCGTATTCGCGCTCTCCTTCCTCAGGCAGAGATCATCGTCGTTGATAACGCCTCCACAGATGACACCGTGGAGCACGTGCGTCGGCACTTCCCTGATGTCAAGCTCGTCCCTTTAGCTCACAATGTAGGCATCCCTCACGCGCGGAACATTGGCGCGCGCCATGCCCAAGCGAGCTTGCTGCTCTTTCTCGACGATGATGGCTTCCTGCACTGCCCCCACTTGCCCCAGCTCATTGAGACGTTTCAGAAAAATCCTCAATGGGCTGTGCTCTCTTTCCCCGTAGTTTCCCCACGGGACAGTACGCCGGCGGATTCATCCGCCGGCTCAGCAGAGGCAAGCGTGCTGAAGCACGCTGACCTACCCCCTACCCCCTTCCCTAAAGGGAAGGGGAACTCCCCTCCCTCTTTAGGGGAGGGGCCGGGGGAGAGGTCGGATGCTCTAGCATCCGGCTCCCAAGGGTATCTCCAGACCCCATTGTCTTTATGGTATACTTTCAACGGCGGTGCTGCCCTCGTGAAAAGAGAGATCTTTTGGGAGGTGGGCGGATTCCCGGAACACTTCTTCTATAGCCATGAAGAAGATGATCTCAGTTTGCGGCTCTTCGCCCGCGGCTACCGCGTGGTTATCTGCCCATGGGCTCGCTTCAGGCATGCAGAAGCCGGGCACAAGAAGATCTTCCCTCGAATTTTCTACTATTATCGGAACCGCCAGTGGGTGATCTGGCGCCATCTTCCCTTGGGATGGGCAATCGTGGAGAGTCTCGCGACGTTGGTGGGAGGGGTGGTGCGCACCGCTTTCACCCCTGCCTTGGCAGCAGTGCTGGCAGGGACTGTGGCCGCTTTTGTGCGGCTCCCTCTCGTGCTCAGCAGGGAGCGCCACTCGCTCAGCTCCGCTCAGTACGCGCAGTATCGCGCTCTCAGTGCTGGACGAGCGAACTTGTTCGTGCGGATGAAGTACCTATGGCACGCCGTGCACTCTGGTCGCCGACTCAGTGGGATCACGTGAGATTACGTATCCTGTGGCTTACCCCTAGAATCGCTTGCCCCCCTGATACCGGGGGCACTATCGTTACGTATTATCTGCTCCAGCACCTAGCGGCACGGGGGCATCATCTCACGGTCTGGCCCTTGAGCGAAGTTCGGGGAACACCTAATCTAGGAGAGAGTATCGAGATAATCCCTCGAACTTTCCCACTGCCTCACCGGCACTCGGTGGGACGCTTGCTGCTCAGCACGCTGACAGTGCGCCCCTATGCAATCTCTCGCTATCTAGACCGAAGAGCTTTCCAAGAGATCGTGAAGGCTCTTGCCCCCCCTCACTACGACGTCGTCCACGTTGACCATCTCCATCTTGCGGAGTACGGCTTGGCTCTACAGCTCCCACGGGTGCTCTTGATGCACAATGTGGAATCAGTTCTGTGGGAGCGCCTAGCTGCCATCGAAGCCCATCCCATCAAGAAGATCTTTGAAAAGCATCAAGCCGACAAACTCCGTCGCTATGAAAGAGAGGTCCTCTCCCAGTATGACGCCATCGTAGCGCTCAGCCCTCTAGACGCAGCACGCTTGCAGCAGCTTTGTCCCTGGGCTCACGTCGTAGCGATCCCCCCAGGGGTTGATGATGAGCTCTTCCACCCTCTGAACGTTGGAGAGGAGCCGTATTCTGTGGTCTTCGTCGGCCCGCTGGATTGGGTGCCCAATGTTGATGGAGCTCGATGGTTCTGCCGTGAGATCTGGCCAAAAGTGAAAGCGCACGTCCCGCAAGCGCGGTGCTATATTGTGGGGCGCTGCCCCCCCAGGGATCTCTATGCACATCAAGATGTGATCGTAATGGGCTACGTGCCCGATGTGGCTCGCCTTGTAGCCCGTGCCAGTGTCTTCATCGTTCCTGTGCGGATCGGCAGCGGCGTGCGAGTGAAGATCCTCCATGCTTTGGCAATGGGCAAGGCGGTCGTCACAACCTCAGTGGGCTGTGAAGGGTTAGAACTCAGCAGGGACGAACACGTGTGGGTGGCCGATACGGCCCAGGAGTTCGCTGACGGGGTGAGCACACTCTTACAAGATGCTGCGACGCGGCGGCGCCTTGGGGGGGCAGGAATGCAATGCGTGCGCACACGGTATCGTTGGCCCAATGCTGCCGCAGCCTTGGAGGCTCTCTATCACCGGCTATGCGCCCGAAGATCTTAATGCTTTCATTTCGTCTGCCCGTGCCTCTGACCGAAGGGTTCAAGATTCGAGCCTGCCACTTGGCCAAAATCCTGGCTCAGCGGTACACCGTTGATCTTGTGACCTTTCATAATGGTGCGATTCCCTCTGAGCAGAGGGCTCAGTTGCACACGATCTTCCGCCAGGTGATCTGCTACCCATTGCCACCGCTGCGCGCGCGGTTCTCTGCTCTTGCGGCCCTTCCCACACCGCTCCCGCTCCAAGTCTTCTACCATCGGTCGAGCGCTCTGCAGCGCTGGGTTGATCAGCATTATAGCGAGTATGATCTGGTCTTCTGCGTCCATACGAGAATGGCGCAGTACGCCTTGAGTCTGCCAACCAAGAAAGTGATTGATCTCATTGATGCCTCATCGCTGCTCTATCACGGAGCACTCCCTTACACCCACGGCCTGTGGCATTGGATCTACCGACTAGAGAGCCAGCGTCTGCAACGCTACGAGCTCTCTCTTATCGCAGCCTTTGACAAGGCCTTCGTTGCCTCCCCATATGACGCGGCGTACTTGCTGCAAGCGAGAGCTTTTCCGTCAGAGCGTCTGGTCGTCATTCCAAACGGGGTTCGGGAGGAGCTCCTGCATTGCCCAGAGACTTTAGAAGAGCACAGCTTGCTCTTCTTGGGCAAGATGGACTATGCTCCAAACGTGGACGCCGTGATGTATTTTGGGCGTGAGGTCTTCCCCTATCTGCGGGCCCAGGACCCACGCTTAACATTCGTGATCGTGGGCACTTCGCCACGCCGCGAGGTGCGTCAGTTGGCTCAGCTTCCTGGCGTGATCGTCACCGGCTACGTCAAAGATCCTTTTGTGTATGTCCAGCGAGCTAAGGTCGTGGTCGCGCCACTGCGGTTTGCCGCGGGGGTACAAAATAAAGTCCTGGAGGCGCTGGCTTTGGGCAAGGCCGTGGTAGCCACTCCGCCAGCAGCTCGCTGGCTCCCCCCCGATGAACAACAAGTTCTCTGTGTGGCCTCCTCTGCAGAAGAGCTCATCTCTGTTATAATAAGCCTCCTGCAAGATGGTGCGTGGAGGAGGCAGTTGGGTGAGCGTGGCCGCCAACTGGTTTGTTCGAAGTATCGCTGGGCGTACGTAGGCGAACGCCTCTTAGCCGAGATCGAGAGCGTGCTTCGTTCTTAAAATTATGGAGAAGTGCTATCTCTGTGCAGAAGGCCCCTTGCAGGCCGTTTACGAGCACAGCTCGGGGTGTCTGTTAGTTCGTTGCCCTGCTTGTGGATTGCTCTATTTCCCTCAGGCCCCCTCGCATGAGTATTGGTCATCCCAAAACATTGAAGTCTATACCCTCCCGGAGGTCCAGCAGGAGGAGCGTCGCAAGTTCCATCGCTATTTAGATTGGCTTGCGAGCGAGCTTCCTGCGGGGAAAGTGCTGGACTACGGCTGTGGGATCGGGACCTTCATCGAGTGCGCCCTGGAGCGCGGTTGGCAGGCCCACGGCGTCGAAGCCTCTCAAGAGATCGTTCGATATGCCCAGCGAGAGCGGAAGCTCCCCATCTGGCATCTGCAAGAATGGTCTCCAGAGGTCTACGATGCGATCACCTTATGGGATGTGCTAGAGCACCTTGATGATCCCCGAGGGACCCTGCAAGGGCTTGTTCAGCACTTGAAGGCAGGAGGCCTCCTGATGCTGGAAACCCCTGATGCCAACTTCATCCTTCGACGGCTAGGCTTACAAGCCTCACGGCTCTCTCGAGGGGCTTTCGATCTCGCTCGATTTTTCTTCTATCCCGACCATCGGTACTATTTCAGCGCCAAGACGATCGCGCTGCTTGTCGAACAAGTAGGGTTGGAGCTACGTTGGATACGCCAAGGCACGACGCCCATCCCCAAAGTGATGGGAAAGTTGCGGCGCGTGCATCGAGCAAGCTGGATGATCCAAGGGATGGCAAGGCTGGCCCTCGCCAGCGCTCAGATCGTGGGGGGCAACAAGCTCATCCTATGCGCGCGCTTGCCTGCGCACCCCAAAACGCTTAAGATACAAACCCCATGAGAGCACAACTTCTCTCTCCCGACGAGCATGGCATAGCGAGCGCGCTCCACCATGCGATCTTTATAACGATGGTCGCCTTTGCTTTCCTGCTCCCTCTTGTCTTCTATCCCTACAATACAAGCTATATTTATACGAAGACAACCTTCGCCGTGATGCTCATCTCAGCGCTACTCGTCTTGTGGGCCCTGCGGCAGATTTGGGTGAGGCGCCTCTGTTGCCCCTCTACGCTGATCCCTGCGTTTGCTTTGATACTCGTGGCGGCGATCTCCCTGGGCAATAGCTCCGCTCTCCCGACAAGCTTCAGCCAATGGGTTTTAATCGTTTACTTTGTGGGCTTCTACGTGGTGGTGGTCAATGAGATACGCACCAGCTGGGAAGCTCAGGCGCTCGTAGCAGCCTTGGCTGTCGCCGCGACTGTGATCTGCGTGTACGCTATCTTGCAATACTATGGGATTGTGGGGCATCCTCCCCACACTCAAGGGAGCACCTCTATGATTGCCACTCTTGGGAACAAAGCGTACGTGGCGAGCTTTGTGAGCGTACTCTTCGTCCCAGGGTTGGCTCTGTTCTGGCACGCGCGCCATGTCCTCCTGCGCTGCGCCTGGGGAGGGGCTCTCGTACTCATGGGAGGAGTGTTAGTGCTCGCGCGCGCGGAGACGGCCTGGCTGGCCCTGGCCGCGGCGCTTGGGACATTTATAAGCATTGGGCTAGAGCGGCCGCGCTGGGCTCTGGCCCTCTTGCTCACTGGGACCATCGTTGCCATTGCAGGGCTGGCCGATGCGGAAGTTCTTCAAAGTTTGCGGCTGCGCCTATGGAACTGGGCCACCGCCGGGATGATCTTCCTGGAGCACCCTGTGTGGGGTGCGGGCTTGGGCGCGTATGCCCTGCGATTTTTCGAGTACAAGGCCAAGCTCCTCTCTACGGACTTTGGGCGTTCTTATACGTTTTATATCCCAGCCTCCGAGTACGCCCATAACGAATATATCCAACTAGGTGCCGAGCTGGGAATCTTCGGGTTCCTCGCGCTCGTGGGGATTCTATGGGCGATCTTCCGTGGCTGGAGAGAAGCCCTTACGCGCGCCGATCAGCGTTTGCTTTTTGGAGGGCTCTACAGTGGTCTCGTCGCCCTCATGGTGGACAGCTTCTTTGGGTTTCCGTGGCATCGCCCAGAGAGCGCCTTGGTCCTCGTGATCTTTGCGGGGATCGTGCATGCTCCCCGTGCAAAATCCTTCGCGATAACCCGAAGCACAGCACTTCTCTCTACGGTGATCATCACTCTTATAGCTGCGGGTGGGGTCACACGAGCGTACTGGGACTTCCGCGCCGACCTGGCGCTGGTGCGCGGACGTCTCTCGCTGGAGGCTGAAGACGCGGTCGGGGCAGAACGATGGTTGGAGCGTAGCCGGCGCTGGGCGATCCAGCCAGCTCCGGCGCTCTTTGAGCTGGGACGACTCTCTTTTCTTCAGGGAGATCTCTCTCAAGCTGTTCACGCTTTCGAGCTCTCGCTGGCCGGTGGGCCGCGCGAGAGCACCTTTCTCTATCTCGCCCAAGCATACTGGGGCTTGGGCATGGAGGAGCAAGCTTGGAAGTATGTTCAAAAATTCCTCGCCCTTGAGCCCCATCCCTCCCAGAAGACCTTGGCTTATTATCTGAGAGCGGAGCTATGGTATCACAGCGGGGACCATCAGCAGGCGTTGGCTCAGCTTGGTCATATCTTGCGACAAGCCCCAGATTTTGGCGGGGCGTATCTGTTGGCGGCTCAGATCCATCGGGAGCGGGGGGAGCGTGCAGCCGCCCGCGCCATCGCCCTTCAGGGCCTCACATACTTGGAGAAAGTCTTAGAGCAGCGGCGGCAGGCTCTCGAAGAAGCCCTCTGGCAAGAGGAGGGCATAGCGATAGGGGAGTTCACCCGACGCCTGCGTGAGATCCGCGCGCTGGAGGAATTTGCTCAAGATCTAGAGCTCTTGCTCAAGGCGCTGACACCATCGGAAGGAGGCCAACTCGATGAAGAAGCTCGAGCGGGGCTCAGCGAACCCTGAGGTCACATCGCTCACCCTCGTGCGCGGGGCCGGGCTGTCACTGATCGGGCGCATCGTCGGGGGAGGGCTGCGCTACGCTGGGCAAGTCCTGCTGGCACGCCTCTTAGGGCCTTCCGCGTATGGGCTCTACGCTCTAGCGTTGGCTATCTATCAGGTATTGGAGGCAATCGCGACGATGGGGCTGCAGCACGGCGCCGTCCGCTACACGGCGATCTATTACAGCCAGCACGACCTTGAGAGAGTCTACGGGGTTCTGCGCTCTGCCCTCACGCTCACGTTCGTGATAGGCGGGGGACTTGCTATATCGCTCTACGCCCTCGCTCCACTATTGGCTGAGCGCATCTTTGGGGAGCCGGCGCTCGGCCAGCTCCTGCGCGTCTTCGCTGTGGGGATTCCGTGGGGAGCGGCCTTCTGGGTGGCTGCGACGGCCACCACCGGGGCGCTCACCACGCGCTACTTGGTCTTCGCTCGCGACTTCTTCCACCCTCTGGTGTTTATCATAGTGCTCGTCGTGCTCCATCATTGGCTGGGGCTGGTGGGAGCAGCGATCGCCTGGCCTGTGGCAACCCTCATGGCCTTCGGCATCAGCCTCTATGGGGTGACGAGGGCTTTCCCTGCCCAGAGCGAGCAGCGACCAGCAGTCAGCGGTCAGCTGGGCGCAGCATTGCTCAAATTCTCCGCTCCGTTGCTCATCGGGGAGCTCTCATGGCTTGTCACGCTCTGGACGGATGTGCTGATGCTGGGGTACTTCCGCACGCCCGACGAAGTCGGGCTCTATCGGGCAGCCTCGCAGACGGCTCTGCCCTTGACCATGATGCTTCTCGCTATTAACACGATCTTCGGCCCCACGATCGCCACGCTCCATCACCGTAAAGACCGAGCGCAGCTGAGCGCACTGTTTCGGTTGACAACGCTGTGGAGCTTTGCTATGGGACTCCTGGGCTTCTTGCTGCTCGCGATCGCGGGGAGGGAGCTCTTGCGGCTCTTCGGAGGAGAATTCCCCCGGGCGTATGAGCCCTTGGTCATCTTAGGGCTTGGACAGTTGGTCAACGCCGGCACCGGGAGCGTCGGCTTGATGCTGATGATGGGCGGTCGGCCCTATCACTTCTTCTGGAGCGATCTTGCCCTGATCTTAGGAAACCCTGTACTCAACGCGCTGCTCATCCCTCGCTGGGGGATGGTAGGGGCGGCGCTCGCTACGGCAGCAAGCTTAGCCGGGGTGAACGTGGTGAGATTATGGCTGGTCTTTCGGCTCGACGGCCTGCAGCCATACCATCGAGGCTATCTGAAGGTCTTGTTCGTCGGAGGGCTAGCGGGAGCAGGGGCCGCTCTCGTTTACTATCTGTGGGCGTGGCAGCTGCACTTTCTTATCGCCCTTGGGCTGTGTGCAGCTGTGCTGGGCGGGCTATATCTGCTGGGGCTGTGGGGCTTCTTCACCGCAGAAGCCCGCCAATTGTTGCAGGCGCTGCGGAAGCCCCCATCCTCTGAGCCTGCCCGGTTACTTTGACTCCCCTTAGTGTTGAAGGTACAATCGCAACGAGTGTCCCATGAGCCAAGGCAGATATAGAGTCGTCATAATCGGTCTTGATGGGGCTACCTGGAGGGTCTTACGCCCCTGGCGTGAGGAGATGCCCTATCTGCATAGCTTGCAGCAAGCAGGAGCTTATGGGGTGCTCCTCTCGACACTTCCCCCCATCACTGCCCCAGCGTGGGCTTCTTTTCAGACCGGCGTGCTCCCCAACAAACACGGGATCTATAGCTTTCAGCAGATTGATCGTGCGAACGATCAGTGGACGCTCCGGCTCGTGGATGCTTCTTTCATGCGCGTCCGACCCTTCTGGCACTATCTTCCTCAAGGACAGCGCGTGGGGATCGTCAACCTCCCCATGAGCTACCCACCAGCCCCTGTGCCAGGATTTTTAGTGACGGGCTTCCCAACGCCGTCGCGTCGTGCTTCGTTCACCTTTCCCCCAGAGCTTCAGAGAGAGTTGTTAGACGCTGTGCCCGACTATGATGTCCCTACTCCTCCTAAGGCTCCCGGCTTTGACCACCAGCGTGCTGAGGAGTATATCGCGCGATTGATCCAGGCAGTCCAAGCGTGCGGCCAGGCTGCCCTCTACCTGATGCGCCGCTATAGCTGGGATCTCTTCATCGTGCAGTTCCAAGAGACAGATTTTTTGCAACACGCGCTCTGGCATTATCTCGATAGCCAGCACCCTTGCTTCTCCCCCCAGGGCGCAGGGCTTGCAAAGAGATTCTTTCGCTCTCTGGACACTCAGATCGCTCAGATCCATCAAGAGCTCTCCCCGCATGACACTCTATGGATCATCTCCGATCACGGCTTCCAGGCGATGCGAGCCGCATTCTATCCCAATGTTTGGTTACAAGAGCACGGCTGGCTCATCCCGGATGCCCTCACTCAGAGTGCCCAACGCTGGGCGCACCGCATAAGATCTCTCGGCCTTGGGGCTTGGCTGCATAGCCCGTTAGCTGAGCGAGCTCGCCGCTGGCTGCGCGCTCGCGAGGCCCACCGCAGCGCGGCTTACGCCGTCGCCGAGCATGTCGGCTGCTTTTTGCTGTACTTGCTGACGGACGAAGCCCTAGCACGCCAAGACGAGCTTACCGACGCGTTGCTCCATGTGAAAGATCCCGTCACCGGGGAGAAGATCGTCCGTGCGGTGTTGCCCGCGCGCGAAGCCTTTGGAGAGGAGCTTGCGCCTGGAGCCCCCAATCTGCTCGTCTGTCTTCATGAAGGCTACGCTGCTCTGCCCAACATAAAAAGCCCTCAACTGATCGAGCCGTGGGCTCCAGAGAGAAATTTCCAAGTCGGTATCCACGACCCAGAGGGGGTCTTCATCGCCTGCGGGCCGCAGATCATCCCAGGGCAAGAGGGCTTCCGCGCCCGACTCATTGATATCGCTCCCACGGTGCTCGCTCTTCTTGGAGTGCCCATTCCCACTCATATGGACGGTCGCGTGCTCACCGAGGTCTGTAGAGCCGAGAGAGTCCGTAGGGGTGAGCAGTCCAAAGACTCTCCAGGCTGTAGAAGCTCTATAGACTCTAAAGACTCCGAAGAGATCCGCCGACGCCTCAAGGATTTGGGGTATCTCTAGCCAGCGCCAGCGGCACGAAGAGCCCCCAAAAGAACTTGTCTTCAAAATCGTATAAGAATACGAAACTCACGAAGAGCACTCCCAGAGAGAGCCGCAGATAAGACGCTAGCCCTCGATGCTCGCCGATCTTCCTTAGGGCTCTCCATATCTGTATGCACAGCCCCAGAAAGAATACCAGCCCCACCAACCCTAGCTCCGCCAGCACCGCGATGTACGTATTGTGAGAGTAGACGCCCGCATAAGCAGGGTTATACTGCCCTATGATCTTGGGAAAGTTGCCTAACCCCACTCCCACCCAAGGGTGATCGGCGAAGATCTGTAGCCCTGCGGCCCAGACGTCAAAGCGCTCGTGCAGCGACGTCTCGCGCACTGCCCCAAAGCGCTCCTCCCCTGTTTGCACAAATTCGAGAAGCACACCGTAGCGAGAGACCAGGTACTTGATCCCCTTCTCCAGCTCCCCCGGCGGCGTAAGCGCGACCCCCACCAAGACCAAGATCCCGCCCAGAACACCAAGGAAGGCGACCATGTGGGGACGCCAGAGCCACTCGCGCTCCCACACCGCAAACGCCCCCCAGATGAGCACGAGCAAAAGCCCGCCCATCCGCGACCCTGTCAAAAAGATCGCCCCGCTCACGAGAAGGGCTGCCCCGATCACTCCTCCGGCAAGCCAAACGCGTCTCTGCCGAACGTACCATTTCACTAAGAAGAGCCCCAGCGGCAAGAGCACTCCCAGCTTCAGTGCTGCATAGTTGGCCTCGCCTAACAGCCCTGCCTGCCGCACATAGGGACGCTCCTGCCCATACCAGCGATAAAACCCCGTGAACCCCCCAAAATCTGTCAGCACCGTCAAAGCCATCACTGAGGCAACGACGACCATGAACCAACTTAGCAAGACCCAAAAGCGCCTCTCCCAGCAGTTTCTTAAGACCAGCATCCAGATGAGTGCTGTCAGCGCATATCCTATATAGCGCAGGAGCTGCACCGTCCCCTCTTGAAGATCCCATGCAGCAAAGCTTGCACAGATCATCGCTCCCAGAAGCCCCAGCAGCCACCAGAGCGTTGGGCTTTTCAGAGGGAACTCTAAAGAACGCCGCTGCAGCAGCCCAAGCAGCGCTAGGGCCACCAAGGGCCACTGGAGCACTCGATAAACCGAAAGAGGCCCCACCGGCAGCCGATCCCAGACCACCACCGCCACCGATAGCGCAAAAAGCACTGATAAGATCATAATAATACCCCCCCCCTTGACTTACCAGGAGGAGATCACTATAATACCAAAACAAACTAAAAAAGGGAAGGCTCTGTAGACATCCGTGGGAGGCGGGTGCTGAAGCATCCGACCTCTCCCCCGGCCTCTCTACTTCACCCCTTCCCTCTCCGCAAGCGGAGAGGGCTAGGGTGAGGTTTCCCCTCTCCGTGCCGGGGAGGGGCATGGGGGAGGGGTCCCTGGTGGATTCATCCGCCGGCACACTTTTAGGAGGTATTCATGTGGACGTGGACGCAAAGCAGTCCAAGACAAATCCATAGAATCTGCGTATTGGGGCTAGAGGAGATCGGACTTCCGCTCGCGGCCTCCTTGGCCCTGCGAGGCTTTACGGTCATCGGCGTAGCCTCCCATGCCCCATGCGAAACTGCTTACCCCGAAGACCTCCGCAGACTCATTAGAGAAGCGTACCTCACAAATAAATTACGAGTCAGCTCCCAGGTCGAGCCCGCGGATCTCTTCATCCTCACCCAGCTCCATAAGGGCAACCTAAAAAAGACCCTGCAGGAGCTTGTGCCCCACCTGGGCCGCAGAACGCCCATCGTCTTATGTTCGGTTCGACCCCACGGGCTGCTCTATCAAGCGACGCAGCGGATTCTCGAGCAGGCTGGCTTGGAACCAGAGAGAGATTTCTATCTTGTGTGCCATAGTGGGCCGGCATTGCTCAAGCGAAGCTTGACCGAGCCCCAGGCCCCCTCTCAGCCCCCCCTGCGCTCGTACTACTACCGACGCCCCTATCTTGATCCCTGGGGCAACTGGCATTACCCCATCACCGAGTGGGACGAGCTGCTGAAGTACTATAAGCATTGGGTGGTGCTCCTGGTGAGCGAGGCCACGCGACGCATGGCACAGCCGGCCTCAAGGCGGGCTGCCGCCCTGCTCGCCCACGAGCAGAGGCGCAAGAGGCGCCATTTTCAGAAAGTTGCCCAACTTGAAGCTCACTATCTTAAAAGAGAACACGCGCGCAAGCGCCACAAGCGCGCTCAACGGCAAGATCAAAGCATAGTACTGTAGAGTTTGACAATCCGCCAAATCCACCAAAGGTGCTCAGGGGAGTGGAAGAATGTCTGGGGGTAAGGGGGTCATTTTGTCTGCTCTTGGTCTTGTATATAGCTTCGATATCGTTCCAAGACGGCTGCCTCGAGTTTGCGCCGGAAGTCATCCCGGATGGGATGGGCAATGTCGAGATACTCATTGGGGCCGACCTGGCGGCAGGGCATGGCCACAAAGAGCCCTCGCTTGCCCTGAATCACCTTCACGCCATGAACCACAAAGCAATCATCGAAGATGACCGAGCAGAACGCCTTCAGATTGCCCTGATCCCTCAGAGGACGTATCTCGACCTTGGTGATCTCCATTGCCGAAAAGTATAGCACCCCTCCATGATGATATCAAAGAGTAGGGGAGGTCTTGATGGGGCGCAGCGAAGACTTGGATCGTATTCAACAAGCCCTCTGTGCAGCTGCTGAGCTGGTGCGCTCCGGGATGCCGGAGAGAGCAGCTGTGCAACACAAAGCCGGAGGGGATCCGGTGACAGAACTTGACCGATCGCTCAATGAGATGCTGTATCGGCTCCTTCCTCGCAATGGGGAGGGCTGGCTGTCGGAGGAGACAGCTGATGACCTCAGTCGCTTGGGGAGGCATCGCGTGTGGGTAGTCGATCCTATAGATGGGACGCGGGAATTCCTCGCCGGTATCCCGGAGTGGTGCGTCTCCATTGCCCTGATCGAAGAGGGCCGTCCTGTAGCCGGGGGCATCTGCAATCCCGTTACTGGTGAGACGGTCTGGGGGGCTCTTGGGATAGGTGTCTTCTACAACGGTCGTCCGGTGCGTGTCAGCGAGTGCTGGACTCTGTGGGGAGCCACGGTGCTCGCCAGCCGCACCGAGGTGGCGCGCGGGGAGTGGGAGCGGTTCCGGGATGCTCCCTTTCGGATTCGGCCCGTAGGGTCTGTGGCGTATAAGCTGGCGCTCGTGGCTTCAGGCCGAGCCGATGCCACGTTCAGTGTGTTCTCCAAAAACGAGTGGGACATCGCTGCCGGTGCCCTCCTCGTAGAAGCTGCGGGAGGCCAAGTGACCGATCGCTGGGGGAGTCCCCTGCGATTTAACCGCCAGAATACCATCGTGGAGGGGATCATCGCGGGGAGTGCTCTCCTTGTCTACGAGATTCAGAAGCTGATTCGAGGAGCGCAGCGATGAGTTCCCCTCGCCGACCCCCTCACCCCTCTGCTCCCCTCTCCCTCTGAGGGGAGAGGGGACGGAGGTGAGGGTGAACTCAACGAACTATGCGCTTCGCGGTATAATATCCCAGAGGGGTGCAGCTCATGGCCGTGATGGTCGTGGACGAGCAGAAGAAGCCGATTCGAGAGCCCTATGTGGTGCGCCTGGGGGGCTGGACCTTAGAGCGCTATTTGGAGGAGGCTCCGGAGCACCTGGTGTGGGAGTTCGTGCGGGGGGAGGTCGTGGTGCATTCGCCGGCCACAGCAGAGCACCAAGATGTCGTGGGCTTCCTTTACAGACTTCTCGCAGGCTACTGTGAGGCCACAGGCTGGGGAAAGGTCTTAACGGGACCTGCGGCGGTGCGGATCCTTCCGGATGTAGTCCGGGAGCCGGACATCTTCGTGCTCCCCCCAGAAGAGGTCCCCAAGGCCAAGGGAACGCCTCTGGATGTCCGCCCCGCTTTGGTGGTGGAAGTGATGAGCCCCTCCACACGCACCATTGATCTTAAGGAGAAGGTGGAGGACTACGCCCTGGCCCAGATCCCGGAGTACTGGGCGGTGGATATAGAAAAGAGAGAGCTTCTGATCCATCGGCTTGAGGGGAAGATGTTTACGGTGGAGCGTCTCACCTCGGGGAAGGCGGAGAGCCGGGCGGTCCCAGGATTCTGGGTGGAGGCTGGCTGGCTCTTTCAGGAGCCCCTCCCGCCCGTTGGGGAATCTCTTGGGGCAGTGCTCCACTAAGCCATGACGGCGGGTAGGTGCAGAGCATTCGTCTGCTGCACGCAAGACAAGAAAGGAGAGCAGTATGGCAGCGCGGGTTGTTGTGTATCGGGCAGAATTCTTCCGTGAGGGGGGCCTTTATGTCGGCTTGGCCCCGGAGCTCAGCGTATCTAGCTTCGGGGAGACGCTGGAGGAGGCCAAGCGCTCCCTCCAGGAAGCGGTAGAGGCCTTCCTTGAGGAATGCGAGACGCTCGGCAGTCTTGAGGAGGTCCTAGAGGAAGCCGGGTTCATCAAGCAAGATGATACCTGGCTTCCCCGGCAACCGGTGGCTGCAGAGCTTTTGACCTCGAGATGAAGTGATGGCCAAGCGCAAGCTCGCCCCTGTCTCCTACCAGAAGCTAGTGAAGGTGTTTGAGTTAGAAGGATTCATGGTCAAAAGGCAAAAGGGTGATCACTTAATCTTGACCAAGCCGGGTGTGAAACGTCCAGTAGTCATCAAGACAAGCCCGAGAGAGGTGCCAGTGACCCATATCCTGACGAATTTAAGAGCGGCAGGGATCAGTCGTGAGCGGTATTTTGAGCTGCTTGATCAAGTGCGATAGAGAATTTGGGATGTGGAAGCTCATCGGCTCATGCTGCGATGAGGTGATAGGGTTTCCAAGCGAGTGGAGCTCTCGACTGAAAACCATGAAGGATCTCACCTCACAACAGTACATTGAAGGAGGCGCATAAGCTTGCTTAAGCGGGCCCTCATTACCGGGATCACCGGCCAAGATGGAGCCTATCTGGCTCGGTCGCTTCTCGAAAAAGGCTACGAAGTCTATGGTGCCTATCGAAGGACTACAGGGAGAGCATTCTGGCGCCTGGAAGAGCGAAGATGGGGCTGGGAAGCTACTCAATAAAGCAATCTGCCCTTGTAAGTCAAAGGAGCCATTATGGAACTTATCCCTCCTCACGGTGGTGTGCTAAGGGAGCTAGTAGTCAGTAAGCAAAGAGCCATAGAGCTGAGAGAGGAGGCCACCTTCTTGCCCTCCTGGGATCTCTCCCAGCGCCAGGTCTGGGACCTTGAACTCCTCCTCAACGGGGCATTCTCGCCCTTGGAGGGTTTCATGAGCCAGGCAGATTACGAGTCGGTTTGCCGGAAGATGACCCTAAAGGACGGGACTTTCTGGCCCATCCCAATTACCCTCGATGTGACTGAGGAATTCGCTTCCACCCTCTCCAAGGGAGATCGCATAGCGTTACTCCATCCTGAAGGCATGATCTTAGCCGTGTTATCCATCACTGACATCTGGGAGCCCGATTTTAAAGAGGAGGCGGAGCTTGTCTATGGCACCACGGACGAGAAACACCCCGGAGTCTTTCAACTTTTTCATCAAACGAACCGCGTCTATATTGGGGGGCGTTTAGAGGGGCTGGAATTGCCACCTCATCATACATTCAAGCACTTGCGACACACGCCAGCCGAGCTGCGAGGCTTATTCCAGAAACTGGGATGGAAGCGAGTGGTAGCCTTCCAAACTCGCAACCCGATGCACCGGGCTCATGTAGAGCTAACGAGAAGGGCCGCCGCGGAGGCCGAGGCGAACCTTCTCATCCACCCTGTCGTAGGCCGCACCAGCCCAGGGGACATCGATTACTACACCCGGGTGCGCTGCTATCAAGCGATCCTCAAGTATTACCCCCCACAAACTACTTTGTTGAGCCTGCTTCCCTTGGCCATGCGGATGGCAGGGCCTAGAGAGGCACTTTGGCATGCGATCATCCGCAAAAATTACGGCTGCACCCACTTCATCATTGGGCGGGATCATGCCGGACCGGGGCTAAATAGCAACGGCGAACCGTTCTACCCCCCGTATGCCGCCCAGGAGCTAGCCCTCAAACATCAAGAGGATCTGGGGATTCAGATCTTGCCCTTCCAGGAGATGGTCTACGTAGAGGACCTAAGTCAGTATATGCTTGTCTCAGAGGTGCCCCAAGGGGCTAAGGTCTTGACGCTCTCGGGCACGGAGTTACGTCGCCGCCTGTTACACTGAGCCAAGCAGGGGTTCATAGATGGTGAGCGCCTATGAAAAAGATGAAAACAGTTATCGAGCCCCAATCCCTAGATCAAGAGATCCCAAGTGCCGATGGTGCCCACCCTGGCTCTGCCATTGAAACCGCGGCGGTGAAGCTGGCTAAGGGGGGGAGTATCAGCTTAGGAGGGGCTGGCGTTGGACGCGGAATTCACACGCTCGGGCAGATCGTCATCGCGCGTCTATTGGGGCCGGAAGCCTTCGGCTTATACGCGGTTGGCTGGACGATTTTGCGCATCCTCAGCAACGTAGCGCAATGCGGCCTTAGCAACGGCGTCATTCGATATGCCTCGATGTTTAAAGACTCCGACCAATCCAAGCTTAAGGGGGTATTGCTCCAATCGCTTGGATTGACTGCCTTAGCCTCTATAACTGTGGGAGGGGCTCTCTTCTTGAGCGCTCCCTGGTTGGCCAGCACGATCTTTCAGAAACCAGAACTGGAACTGGTGTTGCGCGCCTTTTCCATAGGGATCCCACTGATGGCACTCCTAGTTGTCGCTGCCGCTGGCACGAGGGCTTCTCAGCGGATGCAATATTCTGTCTATGCCCATGACCTTGCCCAGCCATGTGCTAATCTTCTTCTAGTGGTCCTCTTTTACCTGCTCGGGTGGCGGCTTTTGGGGGCAGTGGCTGCAGAGGTCTTATCCATTGGCCTTGGGCTCGCTTTAGCCTTATATTATCTGGGCAAACTCTTTCCATCCTTCGTATCCAAAGCGATCAAGCCTAGCTTTATTACCAAAGAGCTGCTCTCGTTCTCTTTGCCTCTGCTCTTTGTAGGCTTCTTCGGCAACTTGGTCATGTGGACAGATATCTTGATGATAGGCTACTTTCGGCCTGCAGCTGATGCAGGAATCTATCGGGCAGCGGCCCAGATCTCCGTATTGTTTGTCCTCATCTTGTGGGCTTTTAACACTATCTTTACCCCTATGATTGCCGAGCTGTATTATAAGCGGGATCTCAAAATGGCTCATCAGCTCTTTAAGATCAGCACCAAGTGGGTGACCTGCTTGTCCCTGCCCCCTTTTCTGGTGATCGCCTTTGCCCCTCATGAGCTGATGGGGGTTTTGTTTGGGAAGGATTATATAACAGGCGCTTTAGCTCTGGTGGTCTTATCCAGCGCCCAGCTCTTCAATGCAGCCACGGGCCCAGTAGGATCTGTGTTGGTTATGGCCGGACATCAAAACGTATGGTTGGTAAACACGGTGGTAGCAGCCCTTGTGAATATCGCTCTCAACGTGATCTTTATCCCTCACATGGGCATTCTAGGGGCAGCCATAGCCACAGCGGCATCTGTCGTGCTGCTCTTCCTTTTGGGGCTTATTGAGGCTTGGGTCTTGCTCAAGATGTCGCCTTATGATCGGCGGTATTGGAAGGTAGCAGTAGCTACTCTCGCGACGGTGGGCTCTCTGCTCCTCTTCAGGCAACTGCAACCTTCTCATCTAGTGGTCCTGGTTGGGGCATCCTTGCTCTCTCTCGGCACTTTTGTAAGCACCTTAGTACTGATGGGGCTCGATCTAGAGGAAAAAGCTATTCTCCGTAAAGCCTGCCTGATGTTGGGACTGAGTAAACGTATAGGCAATTGATCATGGCAGCTTTGTAGAAATTTTTGAACTGGGAAGGGTTACGTTGATGATTAAAGTAGGAATTTTTGGCAGTTACAATGCTGCAAGCATAGGTGATTTTGCGATCTTACAGGGAATTATTGAACAGTTGCGCTCCCGTTCTAATGACATTGTTTTTCGAGTTTTCTCATTTGCCTGTAAAGAAACCAGAGATTTTCTAATTAAATATGAGAATGTCTACTGCACCCCAAGTAGTCCATTGAAAGCAACTGAAGTATGGAAGAGAAGTGATCAGCTATGGAATCTTCATAAGAACGCTCATAAAAGCAACTTTATTTCTAAATCTATTTCTAGATTCGCAAAAATGATCTTGTTCGTTGCTAATGCAAGGTTTTGGATAACTAAATATAAAGAAATCAGAGATTTAGACCTATTGATAATCGGAGGCGGGAATTTATTAACGAATTTATATGCATCCTGGCCTATTTATCTTCTTATCTTTACAATGCTCGCAAAATTAGCAGGCATTCCAATAATGTTTTATGCCGTCGGTGCGGGTCCAATTAAAGGTTTCCTAGGTAAATTGATCATAAAACTCACTATTGGTTTAGCAGATTACATTACTGTCCGAGATGAAGAGTCTGCAAATTTACTGGTTAATAAGGGTCTTCTAAAAGAATGTATTGTATCTGCTGATCCAGCTTTAGTGCTACATCCGCCCCAACAAGAAGGATCGAAAACCAGATTATCAGCCGAAGGTGCTTTAATAGGTGTAACCGTAGTCCCCTACTTTAGAATCAACGATTGGCCATATCCAGATATGCATAAATATGAGCAGTATGTCAATTGGATGGCGGATATCTTAGATAACATGATAGAAAAGTTGAACTGTCGTGTCGTTTTCTTCGGTACGCACTATCCATCTGATATAGAGGTGGCTATTGAAATCTGTAATCGAATGCGTCGTAATAACAAGGTTATTGTAATCAAAGAACGATTGGATGTTAATGCAGTTATGAAGCTTATTTTATGCTGCGATGTAATAATAGGTACCCGCCTTCACTCGCTGATATTATCATATATATGTAAAACGCCCTTTATTGGGCTTATTTATCAACCGAAGGTCCGTTCATTTTGCCGATATGTCGGACTTGAGGATTTTGTATTCGAATTAGGAGAGCGAAACCATGAATTCTTTCTAGCAAAACTAGGATGGATACTACAGCATAAAGAAGATATAATTACTAAGATGAGTGAAAAGCTTCCATGGCTCATAAAGAAAAGCAATATAAGTGCTGATTTAGCGCTGAGCTTAGTGCAAAAGAAGATACAGGACCAGAAACTAAGGTAGAATGATCTGGATGAAACAAACTAGGCACGGTGAGAAGCCAAGGTGGTTGCACACCTTGTGGTTGGTAGGAGCCAGTTTGTGAGGTTTATGGAGCTACGGTTTGCGATGCATTACCAGTGATGAACGGGCATTCGCTGAACGTGTTTTAAGATTGTTTACTTCATGATCCGCCTCAAGGCGGTTTTGAGATGAGTTGATGATAGTGCTACTTTTTTCAGCGTTTTTAGTAATTTTTATCCCTCTTGGCCCTTTGGCAAAGCCAATTTCGGGGCTTTCCTTACTGGGCATTCCGATATCCTTTCATGATCTGTTATTTGCAATAGTGATGTTTCGTGCTCTGTTCTCTTTTCTTTCCAAAAAGAAGAGGCCTATATTTAATAAAATAGGCTCCTGTTTGACACTACTTAAGGGGTTCCTAATAGTTGCATTGATGGCTTTGTTGGTAGGGCTGTGGAACAGAAATGACCTTTGGGATATAGGTCGGGATATGTTGAATATACTATATTTTTTGATTGCTTTCGCGGCAATCTCTCTGATGCACAGCAGGGAAGACGTACTCAGGCTCTTAAGGGCCATTTGCTTCGCTGCAGTTAGTTTTGCAGGTTTAATGATTATCAGTTATCTTCTTGGGGAAGAGTTTTTTGTTACCAAACCCGTGGTCGAGTATTTCGGTTTCAGGAGAATGTATTTCATAAACTGCTTTACCTATGTGCCAGCTTTTTTGTACTTCTTTATCATGTTACGGTCGAAAAGGGGGAGCTTTTCTCTCAATCGTGCTCTTTCGCTTTTGGCCCTCGTAGTCTTGGTGATAGCAGCAATATTAAGCTACGGGAGAATGCTGCAATTTACGATGGTACTGTCTATCTTGATCAGTGTTTTTTTGTACAACATTGCTCCACGCGAAACCTCAGGCATGGATGCAAGCCCAAGTAATACAGGTAATAAAGGCAGTGAGGGAGTAATGTTGTTCGGAGTAATATTGTTTATGGTGGTGTTTATTATAGCTCTTCTATTCGTCTTTGTAACGCCGATTAACTTCCGTGCTCTCGGCGATTCGTACCAAGCTTGGAAAGATATCGTTATTACTCAGAGTCACGTAATACTCAGCGATTGGGATAGTGGTCGGCTGCTATCTTATCGATTAGCATGGGAAGAGCTTAACAATATAAGAACGTTGTTGCTGGGTGATGGATTAGGTAGGCTATTCCCTATTCCGTGGAGCGACTTCCGGGGAGCTCGGATTGGGGGCTATCAACCTGGCGTTGACAACACAGCACTTACGCTGTTAGGGAAGATGGGGATTCTGGGAGTTATTATATTCTACTGGCTTCTAGGGCGAATGCTGCGAACGGCGTTAATCTTGGCATCACGTGCATCTACGTACGAATTAAAGCTGGTCGGGCTTGTCTTAGGGCCTACACTTATAAGTTGGACTATGCTTACCCTCACGACAGCCTCATTAGTGATATCGGAGTTCGTAATCGTATTTGGCTTAATCATAGCAGCAATAGAATTTGCCAGGCGGATTTATGAAGATGAGAGGGAGCGTGCTTACAGTGCTGCAGCCAAACCCAGCTAATCGGGAAGGCAGATCTTCTAGGGATGTTTTGATGCTGGTCGATAATACACACCGCCTTGTAAGGGGGCTAAAAGAAGCCTTATCGCTCAAGCAGTCAGGGTACGAAGTGATAATCGCAGCATGGGATAGAGACAGTAGCATCGACAAAGAGGAGCATACACAAGGTATCACAGTTGTGAAGATGGGAATACCGACCAAATCCCAAAGAGGATTTCGACAAATTACATATTTGCTAAAATTCTACTTAAAGATCGTGAGACGATTCAGGAGAATGAGTTTTTCTGCCATCCATGCATGTGATTTACCCATGCTGCTGTTAGGCGTAGCTTTAAAGTTGAAAATGGGATCGAGGCTGATCTATGATGCTTATGAAATCTACCATCTCATGGAAAGCCACAAATATAACGCTATCATGCTTAAAGGAATGGCCACCTTTGAGAAGATCTTAATCAATTTGTTTGTTGATAGCTTTATTACGGTAAGTGAAAATAGGTTGGAAGGATACTACAAACACATCCTAAAAGATCCCTCTAAGGCGTTTGTTGTTGGTAATTATTTTGATTATAGCAGCTGTACAAGCCATTGCAAAGAGGATATTAGATCAGTGTTTAGAGAGAAAGTCGGAATTCCTCTGAATGCCACAGTTATTGGTTATATTGGCAGTCTCAATGAGAATCGTTGCCTTAGCTTACTGTTAGAGTGGGCGTCAAAACGCCCCGAGGTGTACCTAATCCTAGCAGGACGGGGTTCGCCCAGAGTAGAGCTAGAGATTAATAAGTATTGTACGCGATTTGCAAACATTTTGTACATGGGATGGTTAGACGACCCCGATCCTATATATCGTTCCATTGATGCCATCTATTATATTATAGATCCAAAACACCCGTACAGCCAATTTGCTGCGCCCAATACTTTATATATAGCAATTGCTTATGGGATTCCAATTATCGGACTCCCACTAGGTGAGCTAGGTTTGCTCAAACGCTATCCTGTTGGGATAGCATTAGATAGTTTGTCAATCGAGAGTTTAGATATCGCATTGCATAAGCTACATGAGATTAAAAACCATCCTAATAGAAATCAGATCTATAAAGAGCTTAGGGCAGCTTACTCATGGCAGACAGCAGAGAAGAATTTGTTGCTTGCCTATGAGCATGCAATAAAAAACCGCAAGCTAAATCAATAAAGGAGGAGAAAAATGAGAATCTTAATCCTTATCCTTGTGGGATGTGCTATCATAACATCTCTTACTACAAGAGGCGTGTTTGAACGGTTGGAAGGCCCTATTCTTGCACCAGCTGCAGCCACAAGGGTCATTATCCTAAAGGCCGACGATTTGCAAGGCCATATTACCCCTCAATTCTCACGCTATATTGACTTTGTACAAAGCCAGGGTATTGCCTCTGGACTAGGGTTAATTGTGTCATCCTTGTTGGATGCTAGCGAAGACGACGTCGCTCGGCTAAAGACCCTAGCTGCCCAACCGGAGAGCTTCGAGATATGGTTGCACAGGTGGTATCATCAATGGGGGGGCTTTGAGCCTGTACCTTTGTATGATGCCGAGTTTAAGGGATCAAGTCTTGAACTGCAAACCCTTTTCTTAAAGTGGTCTTTAGGACTAGCCAAGCTGGTCCTGGGAATTGAGTTGCACACCTTTGGTGCACCGGGCAACGCATTTGATGAAGATACCCCAAAGGCTCTAGAAAAATTTCCGTCTTTGCAGGTTTGGCTTTACGGCCCAGCTAATGCAAAGACAAGGTTACTTGTTTTGCTCAGACCTCCAGACATTTTCATCGAGCCCAGTGTAGGGAACGTCATAGATCCCGGAGAATTCAAAAAGCGATGGGAATCATCAGCCAGCAAATACGACGTGATAACTCTACAATTGCACCCGAACGGTTGGGATGACGAAGATTGGGCTCGGTTTGAGGAGATAATACGCTTTCTTAAAAGCCAGCCTAATGTTCAATTTATGACCCCTTACAATTACTTTCTTAGTAAGCAAGCGGGATAAAGAGCAGGTGAGTTAATGAAGATTCTCTCCGTCGTAGGCACACGGCCCAACATTATTAAGGAGTTCATGATGCATCGAGAGTTTGCCAGGCGCGGCATTGAAGAGGTCATCGTGCACACCGGGCAGCATTATGACTATGAGATGTCTCAAGTCTTCTTTGAGGGCTTCCAGCTCCCTGATGCCCGCTATCACCTAAACCAACGTGGAAAGACGAACATCCAGCAGACGGCATCTATCTTGGCTGCAATGGAGGAGATCTTGCAACAAGAAAAGCCAACTTGCACGCTAGTCTACGGTGATGTGAACTCGACGGCGGCAGCGGCTCTCGCCTCGGCTAAGCTGCGTATCCCTGTTGTGCATATCGAAGGAGGAGTTCGCTCGCATCAGCTGTATAACCCTGAAGAGATCAATCGGCGCGTAACCGACCACCTTTCAGTCTTGATCTTCGCCTGCACACGAACTGACTACCAAAACTTATTGCGCGAGGGGTTCGAAGAAGACCGAATCTTCCTGTCAGGAGATATTGTCAAGGATGCGCTGCTATACACGATTGAACAGCACAATATCCCCGTTAAGCGAGGGGATTATATTTGCGTAACGATCCATCGCGAAGAGAATGTAGAATCTCCAGAACGCCTCCGGAGCATTGTGGAGGGACTTTTACAGTGCCAGCTCCCAGTGTTTTTCCCCGTTCATCCTCGCACACGCGAGCGCCTAAAACAGTATGGTCTCTGGGAAGCCTTGCAACGCTGCAAGCGCGTGGAGCTACGAGAACCGCAAGGGTATGTGCAGTTTGTCAAGCTACTCAGCGGGGCCAACCGCGTGTTTACTGATTCGGGAGGAGTGCGGCGTGAGGCATACATTCTAGAGAAACCTGTCATTGTTCCAATTGATATTGTATGGTTCCCTGAAATTCTCGAAGCAGGCTGGATGAAGGTCGTCGAGCCAAACCCTCAAGAGATCGCTCATGCACTGAAGCACTTTGAGCCCCCCAGTGCGCATCCGGAGATCTTCGGTGACGGCAAGGCCTATCAGCGTATTGTCGCTCGAATGTGCCAATTCTTCGAAGGAGAAAGGAGCAGTATATGCGCGTCGTGATGATCACACATTCATATTATCTGCGCGACCCGCGGGTGAGGCGGGAAGCCGAAGCCCTCGCAGAAGCAGGCTACACCGTCGATGTGATTTGCCTGAGAGATCAGGGCGAGCCCCATCGCTCTGAGGTGAACGGCGTTCACATCTATCGCGTGCCCTTGCGCCGACGTCGCGGCGGGTTCTTGCGGTATCTGTTCGAATATCTCGCTTTCTTTGTGCTATCGGGTCTTTTGCTCTCGGCCCTACAGCTGAGGCGCCGCTATCGGTTGGTCCATGTGCATAACATGCCCAATTTTTTAGTATTCGCCACGCTCTTGCCGCGCTTATTCGGGGCCAAAGTGATCTTGGACATGCACGACCCGATGCCGGAGTTGTTTCAGTCGCAGTTCAAGCTCGCTCCTAGGCATTGGATTGTGCGATTATTGCGATTAGAGGAGTCCCTCAGCTGCCGATACCCGCACTATTTGATCACAGTGAACGAGCCCATGCGCAGGCGCTTGCTCAACAATAGGCTAAATCCTGAGCGCGTTCAGGTTGTGCTGAATCTCCCTGATCCCAAGATTTTTTCATCGTGTCAAGATCAGCTAGGCTCTTTGAAGGCTAATAACAACTTCACCTTGGTTTACACGGGCACAATCTCACAACGTTACGGTCTAGATATCGCCATTGAAGCTTTACGCATTCTGCGATTAGAAATGCCTGATCTACGATTAGTCATTGTGGGTGAAGGCCCACATCTGCCAGAATTACAACAAAAAACCAAAGCTTATGGCTTAAAAGAATGTGTGCTCTTTCGAAATAAGGTGCCTCTGGAGCGCGTTCCTGAGTTACTGGCCCAATGTGACGTTGGCATCTCTCCTCATGGGAACGATGTCTTTTGGGAGCTGTACTTCTCCACCAAGATTGTGGAGTTCTTGAGCATGGGTTTGCCCGTGATCTCGTCTCGCACGCGCACCATCGAGCATTACTTTGACGACTCTATGCTCTTCTTCTTTGAGCCGGGGAACGTTCAAGATTTTGTGCGGCAAGTTCGGATCATCCGTGGGAACCCCGACCTGGTCAGGGCTAAGAGAGCCGCCGCGCAAGCGAAGCTGCGTGAGCTCAATTGGGAAATGGAAAAGCAAAAGTTCCTTCGGCTCGTTGGCCAAATCGTAGGCTTGCAGAAAGCCGCGGTCACAGA
>Ga0272449_1000965_pt1 | contig 31549 bp, 28 predicted proteins | sample YNPCB0241_FD_198679 | JGI IMG/M metagenome (GOLD analysis project Ga0272449, IMG submission 198679) | Hot spring sediment microbial communities from Yellowstone National Park, WY, United States - YNP-CB-024-1 | ecosystem: Environmental > Aquatic > Thermal springs > Hot (42-90C) > Sediment... | reverse complement strand
AGGTTAGCTTTTAAAAAGCTAAAACAAAGCTTTGAAATTTACCTCCGCAGACAGGAGGTCAAGTTCCTGACGATTTAACTTAGCACAATGAAGAGAAAAATCTTGCCGTTAACTTACCAGCGGGGACGGCTTTTAGCGGTAGCGGGAGTTGCTGACTGCAAGTCAGCAACTCTCCCATATATTTTTATTTTATTCTCTCCACCAAACGTCCCCGCTTGTATGACTTCTTTAGAAGCTTCGGTGATTTTTCTTCTGCTTTTTTCTCCCTGCTCTTACCTAAGACACAGGAGGTGTCTGGATGAGGGCAAATTGTTGCTTTTACTTTTGAGCAAAGCTAAATTTTGTAAGTGGGAACCCAGCGTTTTACTTTAATTCTATACTCTAAAGCTGGGCTTACAAAATTTAGCTTTGTGATTTAACTTCCGTATGCAGGATGCATAGTTTTGCCCGATTTAAAAAAAGCAGAAGAAAAATCACCGAAGCCTTTATCCCACAAGCGGGGACGGCTTTAGCGGTAGCGGTGGTGCTGACGGTAGTCAGCACTACTTCTACATTTTATTTTAATCTTCCACCACCCACAGCTGTGTCTACTATCTTGAACGGGTTTTACCGCCAGTAGCTTTTCGCAGCATGTCGAAGCGATTGTTACTTACAGAAAAATCTTACCCGATATTTGAGCTAAAAAATGCAGGAGGCATTTTGTCCCGAGCACCTGAAACAGGATGTTGAATGTGCGAGGGTAGATTTTTCGTGCTTTACCTCTGAGCAAGACTTAAAAGCGAAAAGCTACTGGCTGGGAAACCCATTACCCTGCACAGCTGGGGTTTTTAGCGGTAGCTGGTGGTGCTGGCAAGCCAGCACTGCTCCTACAATACTTACTGGCGGTAAAACTTATATGTTGTAGAAGATGAAGAATTTGCTAAATCAGCTCCTACAATACTTACTGGCGGTAAAACCCACTGCTCCACACAGCTGGGGGGGGTTAGCGGTAGCTAGTTGCACTGGCTTGTCAGTGCTACTATATTTTTTTATTTTGCTATTTGATTTAATTCTACTATAAGGTCGAAAATTCTTGGACCAGGCCTTGAGAATAAATCTTCCTGAAGAAAATATATTTTCGGGTTCTTACCAAACTCTAATAACTTTTTTTTTAAAAATTCTTCTTCATTTTTAAACTTATCAGAAATTAGCACTGTATCAAAATCTAACTTTGCAAACTCCTCTTCTGAAATCAGTGGATATCTTACTTTGGTATCAATTACATTTTCAAAACCTGCAATATTAAGCATATCACCTATGAATGTATTTTTTGAAACAGTGTAGTATGGTCTAATCGAAAGAAGAAATAAAACCTTTTTCTTTTTTGCAGGCTGTTTTAAATTGCTTATTTTTGATGAAAGAAAATTAATCTTTTCTTTTGTGTCAACATTAAATAGTTTTCCAATGAAGGCAATATTACTTAGAATGTCATTAACCTTCTCTTCTTTTATTGTATAAACCTTTATACCCAGAGAAATCAATCTTTCGACCTGTGTTTTTGAATTACCTGAGTAAGAAGCAAGCACAAAATCAGGGTTGTATTCCACAATTTTTTCAACATCAAAATTCCAAAGGTCACCGATTTTTGGTAATTTTTTTGCATCATCAGGGTAGTTACAGTATATTGTGTTTGCTATAAGGTGTTTTTCAAGACCAAGAAAATAGATAATTTCAGTGAGATTTGGTGCAAGCGTAATAACTCTTTTTTCAATCGAGAAAATTCTTGTGTAGAATAGAAGTAGCAAAATGAAAAATAATTTGCTTAATTTTTTCATTAACTACCACCTCTGATGGACATCAGGCTTTATGTGTTTTTCATAGACTTCTTTTACCTTTGCCATTTCTTCTTCTGTCAAATCTCTTACATCCGAAGCCATAACATTTGTTTCTACCTGTTCTGGCCTTGAGGCCCCTGGAATAACTGTGGATACTTCATCAAACATTAGTATCCACTTTATTGCCCATACGGAAAGAGGTTTTTCAGCAGAAAATATTTTTTTCAACTCTTCAACGGCAGTAAGACCTTTTTCATAGTCAACACCTGCAAAAGTTTCACCTCTATCAAACCATTCACCATTTCTGTTTCCCTTGCGGTGATCGCCATTTGAGAATTCTGTCTCGAGCGTGAATTTTCCAGTAAGCAGACCACTTGCAAGAGGGACTCTTACGATTATACCAACATTCTTTTGTTTTGCCAGTTTGAAAAATAACTCAGAAGGCCTTTGTCTGAAAATGTTAAATATTATCTGGACCGTGCAAACATTTGGGTATTCAATAGCTTTTATGGCTTCCTCAACCTTTTCAACACTGACTCCAAGATTTAAGATTTTTCCTTCCTGTTTAAGTTTATCAAAAAACTCAAATATTTCTGGTTTATAATAAACCTCTGTTGGCGGGCAGTGAAGCTGTATGAGGTCAATTGTATCCACCTGCAGATTTCTTAAGCTATCTTCTATAAATTTTCTGAGGTTTTCAGGAGTATATCCGCTTGCTAAATGAGGATTAAGCCTTCTTCCACATTTTGTTGCAACATAAATTCTTTTTGAGCACTGCTTTAAGAATTTTCCAATAGCTTTTTCACTCAATCCATTGGAGTAAACATCTGCCGTGTCAAAAAAGTTTATTCCATTTTCAACAGCCTTACTTAAAACCTCAAAAGCAAGTTTTTCGTCAAACTTGCTTCCCCATTTCCCTCCAAGCTGCCAGGTTCCAAGAGAAACTTCTGAAACCAAGAAGTTCGTTTTTCCAAGCATTCTGTATTTCATAACAATCCCCTGCAATTATTTTAATGAAACTAACAGAGAAAAGTCAATTTTTTATTTTAAGTTATTTAATTCTATAGAAAATTGGAAATCAACAGGGGAACTGTCCGAAAATTTTTATCTTTCAAAATAGCCCCCTGCTTCGATGAAAAGATCAAAGATTTGATAGCCGGTTATCTTCTTTTCCTAAATTCTCTGTATTCTTCCATCTGATTTATCCATTCCACGAAATTTGATAGTTTCGTTTCATCTTTTTCAATTTCACCAAGCCACTTTTTTGAAAATTCTGAAAATTCTTTCTTTCTTTCTTCATTGAGTTGCTGAAGCTTCTCCATTGTCTTTTTGTTTAAAGTCTGAATTTTTTCAGTCACATCATAAATCTGCCTTGTAACCTCAATGATCTGTTTCTTTAAGCTTTTGTCTGTGTTATACCTCTTTGAAAGGTCTTTGAGTTTTAGATACAATTCCATTCTTGTATCATGAAGAGCTCTGCTTTCCTTCCGTGATTCAAAATAGATGTCTTCCATCTTATCCCTGTATTTCTTCAATAAATCCCTTACAGCGGGATCAGGAAAATTAGGATGCATCCAGAAATATTCGTCAAAGAATGGATTTGCCGGTCCCTCTCCTCTATGTGCTTGAATTTGCCCTTTTCTTTCCCATCCTGGCCCGCTTCCCATAGGAAAAGCCAAGAGATAACCACCTAATGTGCTTGCCATAAGCAGAGACAGCATCAATTTCTTCATACTTTACCTCCTTAAGGTTGTTTTTCAAAAAAACTCTACTAAAATTCTATTGCAATGGTATAGAAGTAATCCAGAGTTTCTGTATATTCTTTTCCACTGGCTAAAACATTTGTATTCTTCTTGGCTTGCTGGAACATCAATAAGCCCGCTGAAATCAGAATAAGTATAATCAAACTTACAAAAGCAATTTTGAAGCTGAAAACTCTTTTTCTTTTTGTTTCACTTTCCTTAATGTAAAGTTTTAGTAAGCCTTTAAGATTTACAGAAGGAAAATTTTTCCTATACTCTCTTAGATTTTCTGTAAGCATTAGATATTTTTTGCAACTCTTGCAATCCTTAATATGAGCCTTTAAGTCTAAAGGCAAGCTTTTTAAATCTTCTATCTCGTCAATAAAATCCATTACTTCTCTACACTTATTCTTCTCCATTTTGTACCTCCCAGCTTTTTATAATTTTTAATTTTCCCCTTCTGTAGTGCGATTTTACAGTGGAAAGGGGAATTGAAAGAAACCTTGAAAGCTCTTCAAATTTTAATCCTTCAAGATCCCTTAAAATTATTACCTGTTTTTCTATATCTTTTAGTTTTGCTATTTCCCTGCTTAACCATTGATTTTTATCTTTTTCAAATGTTTGCTCTTCAACAGATTTTGTGTTAGCAGGGGTGTTTTCATCAAGAGAAAAAATGGATATATTTTTTCCATTTTCCCTTCGATATTTTTTTGCAAGATTTACTCCAACTTTTATCAAATATCCTCTTGGATTTTGCATTTTTGCCACTCTTTGCCAGTTTTTATAAACTATTATAAAAGCTTCAACTGTAAGCTCCTTTGCATCTTCATCACTGAATATATAACCTTTTATTACTTTGTAAACTAACTCTTGATTCTTTATAAAGAAATCTTCAAAATCTCTATCGAGGGAATTTTCCATTTTCTTCCTCTTTTGAATTTTTTTAGCTTACATTATATATAAGGTAAAAAAATTTAAAAAGGTTGCACAAATTTAAAAACCTGTTGCGTCAAATAAAAATCTACTTAAAATTGGCTTCATTGCCTCAAAACAAAATCTACTTGAAATTAACTAGTAAGCAGGATTATTTTACATCTTTTTCGAGTAGATTTTTATTTTGAGGCAACGATTACATTTCGAATAGATTTATTTTAAATCAATTCGGAAACTTGACATAAAAGTTAGTTATATTTATAATTATTAGTATAAACTAACAATTTTAGGAAAAATTAAATGACACAGAGTCTTGAAGATTACCTTGAAACTATTTATCTTCTTATAGTTAATAAGAAAGTAGCAAGAGTTAAGGATATTTCTGAGAGGCTTTCTGTTTCAGGAGCATCTGTGGTGCAGGCTTTAAAAGAGCTGAAGGAAAGAGAGCTTTTAGTTCAGGAACCCTATGGTTATATCGAACTCACAGAAAAAGGTCTAGCTCAGGCAAAAAGAGTATTTAAAAAGCACCTTATACTCAAGGATTTTCTTATGAAAATACTTGGCGTTTCTGAAAAAACAGCAGAAGAGGATGCATGTAAGATTGAACACTGTCTTTCAGATGAAACTCTTTTGAAAATGAAAGAATTTATTTCGAAAAAATCCTGATTTTTATTAAGGGAAAAGTATATGCCGTTAAAGAAACTTGATGAACTTCTTCCAGAAGAAAGAGGTACAATAGTTAAACTTACAGGACCTCAATTTTTAAGACAGCGACTTAGATCTTTAGGTATAAGAGAAGGAAAAGAAATCATCAAAAAGAGAGAATCTCCCTTTGGCGACCCCATAGAAGTTGAGGTAATGGGAATAAACATAAGTTTAAGAAAACAGATAGCACATCACATTTTTGTGGATGTGGCTTAAGTGGAGGTAAGATGAAAAGTTATAGAATAGCACTTGTTGGTGCACCAAATAGTGGAAAAACCACTCTTTTTAATCTTCTTACCGGTGCAAGACAGCATGTAGGTAACTGGCCTGGTGTAACTGTGGAAAAGAAAGAGGGTTACTTTACCTATAAAGATTTCGCCTTCGAAGTGATTGATTTACCGGGAATATACAGTCTTACTCCAAACTCTATTGAAGAGAAAATTGCAAGAAATTTTATTATCGAAAACAAACCAGATCTTATTATAAACATAGTGGATGGCACAACGCTTGAAAGAAGTCTTTATTTAACAGCCCAGCTTATAGACACTCACAGTAGAATCATTCTGGCAATTAACATGTATGATGAAATGCAGGAAAAGGGAATAGATGTTGATTTAAAAAAATTTCATGCCCTTTTAAAATTTCCAGTAGTACCTCTTATCGCTAAAAATTCCTGGGGAATTAATGAGCTATTAGAAGCTGTAATTACTGAAGTTGAAGCAAATCCACTGGATAGAATTCACATAAACTATGGAGAAAATATTGAAGAAGCCATAAATGATATAGAATGTCAACTAAAAAGTTGTTTTCCAGAGATTACCGGGGAGTATTTTTCAAGATGGTTTGCTATCTCACTTTTATCAAATGACCAGGACATAACTAATATTCTCAGTAGAGATGAAGATTATAAAAAATTACTCCAGCTTGTCACTGAAAAGAGAGAAAAACTCTCAAAAATATTTAAACAGGATCTAAGTGAAATTTTTTATGAAAGAAGAATTGGATTTATACTTGGAGCTATAAAGGAATGTGTGAATTTCAGACAAAATATTTATTCTAAAATAGACTATACTGAGCTTTTAGATAGCATTTTTTTGCATAAATACTCTGGTATTCCCCTGTTTATAATTATAATGTGGGCTACCTTTCAATTAACATTTAAAATTGGTGGCTTTTTCAGTGAATATATAGAAAAACTGATCATTTATTTAAGCAGAGTAATCCAGCTTTTTTTGTCTGATGGAATATTAAAGGATCTTTTGGTTGATGGAATTATTTCGGGAGTAGGTGGAGTTGTTGTTTTTCTTCCACAGTTAACAATTCTTTTTTTAATTATAGCTTTTCTTGAAGACAGTGGTTATATGGCAAGAATTGCTTTTCTAATGGATAAGATAATGCATCTTCTCAAGCTACATGGCAAATCCTTTATTTCTCTCTTCATAGGAATTGGTTGTAATGTTCCAGGAATTATGGCGGCAAGAACACTTGAAAATGAAGAAGATAGAATAGTTACAGCTCTTATCAATCCATTTATGAGTTGTTCGGCAAGACTTCCAGTTTATATACTCATTACATCAATGTTTTTCCCGAAAAATGGTGGTATGATAATATTTATTCTTTATATAACAGGTATACTTGTTGCTATTATGAGTGCAAGACTCCTTAAGACTTTCTTTTTTAAAGGTGAATCAATTCCTTTTGTTATGGAACTTCCCCCTTATAGATTCCCTACAGTAAGAAGTCTCATCCTTCATACCTGGGAAAGAGTTTCCCAGTTCCTGAAAAAAATGAGTGGCGTTATACTCATTGGTTCTGTAATTATATGGACGCTTTCTTACTTTCCAAAGCCTTCAGTGTATCCAGAAGTAATAAAAATAATGGAAGAAAAACTGGCGACTGAAAAAGAAAATACTGATTTGCTTAAAACAGAGATAGAAAGTGCCAAAAAGTCCTTTGAATTAGAATACAGTTTTATCGGAAGAATGGGAAAGTTTCTTGCCCCTCTTTTCAGACCTCTTGGTTTTTCATGGAAAGAAGGTGTGGCTATATTAACTGGTGTTGTTGCCAAGGAAGTGGTAGTAAGCACAATATCTGTTCTTTACGGAACTGGTGATGAGCCTAACCTTCTTAAGAAAAAAATGGGGGAAAACGGTATAAATCCTTTAATTGCTTTTGGCTTTATTTTGTTTGTTTTAATCTATATTCCCTGTATTGCAACAATTGGTGCAATTTATAAGGAAACAAACTCCATAAAATGGACACTTTTTTCAGTTTTTTATGGAATAACACTTGCATATATTCTGACTTTTATTGTAGTTAAAACCCTGAGTTTAATGATAATAATATAAAAAAGAGGAAAAATCAATGCAAAAGATAATAGCATATACAATAATATGTGTTTCATTTTTATTTGCAATTGCTTATATCGTAAAAAGCATAGTTATGATTTTCAGTAAAAAACCCGCAGAATGTGCATGTTGCAAGAATTACACATGTCGTGCAAATCAAAAAAAAACTAAAAACTTGCGTTGATGCCTATCATAACTGGAAGAAAACCAGTTTTTATAAAATTTAAAAAGCCAAACTGAACACCTGTAAGTTTATTTGCAAAGTTTAAAAAGCCAATCTGTACTCCTATAACTTCATATGCGTTGTTTATAAAGCCTATTTGTATCCCTGATAGTTTAACTTCAGAAAAATTATAATATCCTTGCTGAATTCCATATGTTTCTTTATTAAGATTTATAATACCATAACTAATTCCATACACCTTGTCATATCCACCTATAAAATTAAAATTCAAACCTGTAATCTTTACATATGAAAATGGAAGTTGAATGCCAGGAACAAGACAAACCCCTACAGGAAACCAATACATTTCATAATTGCTTGTCACAGATTCATGTTCTTCCTTTGATAAAACTCTATCTGTTTTTAACAGTGCTTTTGCAATTTTTTCTGCTAAAATCTTTATTCTATTATTTAAATCATTAACATTTTCTCCACTAACCTGATCAATAAAATCCAACTCTGATGTACTAACATCTATAACCTTAACAGTAAGAAAAAAACTACCATCAACTTCAGTTAATGAACCAGTGACAATCTTGTCTGCACCTATGAGATTTCCAATTTTTACAGCATCCTTTTCGGCCATACCGGAAAGCTGCAATTTCTGCTCATCTATAATTCTTTTGAGTTCAATCCTTTCAACTATTGTAAGTCCCTTATATTTAGAAAGTTCTATCTGAATTCTCTCTGTAAGAAACAACCTGTCAACCTCTTTCATAACTTTCCTTGATGTCACATCTAAAACTGCAAGTTTTATAAGAAAATTTTCTCCCCCGTAGATAAGACCAGCAGTTATAAATAAAAAAATAAATAATTTAAAAAATCTCATCATAAAATTAACCCCATTTTTAAATGTTTCATTTTTAAATTATAACACCAATCTTTTCATATATCAAAAAATTCTTACCTAATAAACTATAAAGGTAGAAAATTTTTAAAATCAAATTTATAATAAAAGCCGGCAGGAGATATTCAATGAAGTTTTTAACAATTATATTGGTTTTACTTACTTTGAACTTATCCTGGGGAGATAATATGGCAAAATGGATTTTAATATGGTCTGATGAATTCAATTACAACGGGCTTCCTGATCCATCAAAATGGAATTTCGAGACAGAAGGAAACGCATGGGGATGGGGCAACGGTGAAGAACAATTTTACACTGATAGTAGAACACAAAATGCTATCGTTGAGGATGGCATATTAAAGATTATTGCCTTAAAGGAAAGGATGGAAGGAAAGGAATATACTTCGGCAAGAATAAATACGAAAGGAAAGGGAGAATGGCTTTATGGAAGGTTTGAAGCAAAAATAAAACTCCCCTCCGGAAGAGGTATATGGCCTGCTTTCTGGATGATGCCAGCAAAAAATTTTTATGGCCCCTGGCCCAAAAGTGGAGAAATAGACATAATGGAAATTTTATTGCTGGACTTTCAGAATGGGAATATTGGGTAGATAATAATTACGGCGGAGCGGATTTCAAACTTTTAAATGATGGACTTGAAATAAATATCTGGAAAAAAGCAAAATATGACTGGCAAATACAACTAACAACTCCAATCGAATTAGAAAAAGGATATAAAGGATATAAATATGTTTTAAACTTTAAAGCATATTCTAAATCAGGAAAATTTATATTAAGAGCAGGTTTTAATCAGAGAAAAGAACCTTGGAAGTCATACTATTCAAAGAAATTTGAAATAGATAAAGAAAGTAAGGAATATTCTTTGGAATTTTTAATGCAGGAAGAAAATGACCCTTACTGTCGGGTAGAATTTGATCTTGGAGAACACACAGGAAAAATAATTATTGAAAGTGTAAGCGTTAAAAAGATAAAAATCTGAATAAAATCCTATTAGTTCAAAGTAATTATTACCTAATTGACTTAAAAAACTTTTTCGTTTATACTAAAAGCGAAGTGGAGTAAATTGTGAATGACACAATAGAAGTAAGAGTAGAAGCTGTAATATTTAACAAAAACAACGAATTACTCCTTGTAGAACATGAAAAGCTTGATAAAAGATACTGGGTTTTACCTGGGGGACACCTTGAATTTGGGGAAACATTCGAAAAATGTATAAAAAGAGAAATTAAAGAGGAATTAGGGCTGGAAAACATAGCTGTAAAAGATTTTCTTTTTCTGGATGAATACATAAATAAAAAGAAAAAAAGACACGTTGTAAAATTAGGATTTTTATGTACTTCCGATCAGCTTGACAGGATCAATCTCAAGCAGGATAATGTATTGAAAAATTTTGCCTTTTTCTCTTCCACTTCTATTTTTCTTTCTGTAAAAAAATTCTATCCTTCAAAAGTTTTTTTTATGGAACTTATAAAAAAATATATTAGTCAAACTAAAATAAAGGAATAAGTTATGGATAAATTGCATTTCTTGACACCTGGAATTCCCTATTCTACAAAAGGAAAAAAAAGTATAGAAAATGGACTTAAAAGAATAAAGGAACTTGGACTTGATGGAATGGAAATTGAGTATGTAAGAGGCGTTCAACTTGATTACAAAAGAGCCAGAGAATATGGCAGTTTTGCAAAAGAGCTGAATTTAGTCTTAACAGCCCATGCCCCTTATTATATAAATCTCTACTCAAATGAAAAGGAAAAAGTTAGCGCCAGTATACAGCACATCTTAAATACCGCAAGAATGCTTGATGCTGCAGGTGGTTATAGTGTAGTTTTTCATGCTGCATACTATATGGGCAATAAACCAGTAGAAGTTTACCCGACTGTTCTTGAAAGAATGAAAGAGATTCAAAGAATTGCTGAAAAAGAGGCGTTAAAGGTCTGGATAAGACCTGAAATAATGGGGAAGAAAACACAATTTGGTTCTTTGATGGAAGTGATTAACCTGACAAAGGATGTTGGTGGTAATATAATGCCCTGCATTGATTTTGCACATCTTCATGCAAGAACAGGTAAGAACAATACTTATGAAGAATTTGCAAGTATACTTGAAACAATAAAGGAAAACCTTGGTGAAGAAGCACTCTATGATATGCATATACATGTTTCTGGAATAAAGTACTCAGAAAAAGGAGAACAATCCCATCTGAATATAAGAAAAAGTGATTTTAAAATAAGAGAATTTCTGAAATGCTTAAAGGACTATGCTGTTAGTGGTGTTCTTGTATGTGAAAGTCCGAATATTGAAGGTGATACACTACTCTTAAAATTAATATACGATTCAATGTAAAAACTACCATCTCATGGGATTTCCTTTATAGTCAAAATACTGATGATTTAATTCATTTTGTAGCATAATTTTTTTTACAAACTTTATTATTCCTTCTGAGGCCTCTTCTGGATAAATATCTGCATCCTTCCCACCCATATCCGTTTTCATCCATCCAGGATGTATACTCACAACCTTTATACCTTTGTCTTTAGAAAAATTATATAGTATTTTTGTAAGCATATTTAAAGCTGATTTTGACATACAATAGGAAAACTCTCTATCTCTCCAGCAATCGGAAATACTTCCCGCCTCAGAAGAAACATTAACAATTATCTTTTGACTGCCATTTACTACAAGAGAGTAAAAATATTTTAATACCCTTAGAGGACCAACGGCATTAATATTAAGAGTTGAAACTGCATTATCAATATCTATATCGTATATAGGTGCACTTTTGATTTCAAGATAGACAGCAGCATTATTTATAAGTATGTCTATGGCATCTGTAATTTCTTTTACCTTATAAAAAGCATTCTTTACAGAAACCTCGGATGAAACATCCATTTCAACTAACTTCAAATTCTCAGAATACTTTTCTTTTATCTGTTCCAAATTTTGGTTCATACTTCTGTAACAACCAATAACAACATAACCCTCTTTTAAAAAATCCTGGACAAGACATAATCCCAGACCTTTTGAAACTCCAGTTATTAAAACATATTTCTCCATAAAACCCTCCATACGGGGAAAAGTATATCATACCAGAAATCAATTTTCAAGAATTAAACTTTTATAAAGAAGGTAAAAAACTTTCTAAAAAAATGTTGTAATGGAAAATCTGCAAGCTATAGAAAACAAATTTCTCGTTGATTTTTATTTTATTTTTAACTAAAATCTCAAGTATGAAAAAAATAATAACTTACTGGTTCTTATGGTCTATTAATCTGATCTTTTATCAACAGCTTGTCACAAGTAGATTTGTTATAAAAAAACCTGATACCGCGCTCTACTGGACAATTTTTGAAACACAGGAACATTCATGGAATTATAGACCTTATTTGCTTCATAATTTCCTTAACCAACATGTTGCCTGGGATTCGGAATTTTACCTTGCAATTGCAGACAAGGGTTATGATAATGAACTCGTCCGTAAAGCAGGTGGTAGAGGTGAAAGTTACAGTCTCAACTATGCTTTCTTTCCCTTTTATCCTTTAATGATAAGGATATTTTATTACCCACTTTGCTTTTTCGAAAAGTTTAATATTCTAACCCGCATTGAAACATTAACGCTTTCTGGTGTAATCGTATCTTTACTTGGAACGCTTATAGCATTTATTTCTCTTTACCTTTTTATGTCTAGATTTTTTGATAATGAAACAGCATTAAGAGGGGTATTCTACTTTTCAGTTTTCCCTTCGGCTTTTTTTATGGGTGAAGTATATACAGAGGGTTTATTTTGTGGGCTTTTCTTCCTTTCGATTCTTTTAATAATAAATAGAAAATGGACGCTTGCTGGTATACTTTCATCCCTTGCTTTTCTTACAAGGCCAGCCGGTATATTACTTGTTCCATTCTATATCCTTCAGTGGATAAAGGAAATAGAGTGGAAAAATTTCTCCTTTAAAAAAGTAAAAATTTTGTCTTTATTACCTGTGTTGATCCCGGTAACTATGTTTTTAGCCTGGAAATTTTCGCCACTTGGTTACAGATTTGAATTTGTCGAGTTTGCATTCTTTGGAAGAAGTGGTTTTGATTTGATTAACTCATTCCTAAACTGGAAAGAAGCTTTGTATCTACTATTTTTCTCGGGGAATCCACCCACAAGGGCATATTACTTTATTGAATTTATTGTAATTCTAATAACCATATTTTCATTTCTTTTGACAGGTAAAAAATTTGTAAACATTACTATTCTTGGAATTTTAATTTTTATATTTTCCATAACAAGCGGTGTTTCCCAGGGAATGCACAGGTATTTACTTCCGGTGACAAACATTTACATTATGCTTGCACGGCTCGGGAAAAATCAAATTTTTGACAGAATATGGAGTATTTTTAGCATACTTTTGTTTGGTTTACTCTCTATGCTTTTCAGTTTCGATATGTGGGCTGGTTAATTTGTTTATCATATCTTACTGAAAAACTTATTAAAATCTTCAGGCACAGGAGAAAAAAATTTCTTTGGCTTACCGGTGAATGGGCAGTAAAATTCAATTTTATAAGAATGCAAAAGCTGTCTTGGGACAGACCTCACAATATCATTTTCAATTTTTCCCCTGTAATACTCTTTATCCCCAACCACTGGATGACCTATAGAGGCGAGATGTTTACGGATCTGATGTTTCCTTCCAGTCTTTATTTCTACCTCAAACATACTAAAACCATTTTTGATCTTTACAACTTTAACCAGACTTAAAGCAAATTTGCCATCCACAGGAGTAACAATCCTTTTTTCTTTAAATTTTGCTTCTCCACAGGATATTGCAAGGTAAACCTTTTTTACCTCTTTTTTCATCCATAACTTCCTGTATGCTTCAAAAACCTCATTATTCTTTGCAAAAAGCACAAGACCGGAAGTTTCTTTATCAATCCTGTGAATTGCTCTGATTGATTCAAAACCTTTTTCCTTTCTGAGAAAGGATTCGACAGAATTTTCTTCTTCATTTGTAACAATGAAAGGGGGCTTGTTTACCACAATAATAAAATCATCCTCATAAATTATATCAATTTTTCCTCTTTCGAAAGAAAAAAAATCTCTATATTCTACCACATCCCCCCTGTTTAAAATGTAACTTGCTATCCATACTCTCTGATTATTAACAAATACCTCTCTCGAATCTACCAACTTTTTTGCCTTATTTTTAGAAATGAAAAGGTTCTCTGAAAGAAAATCAACAAGTTTTATATTTTGATTTTTTACAGTAAGGACAGGCATAAAGTAATTATTCTTTCGTTTCCTCAAAGTTAACTGATAATCCTATAACAACAAGTACTAAACCAATTACAGTGGTAAGCACGGATATAAAGGCATAAAAACCATCATAGTTTGTTGTAATAAAAGAGATTAAAAAGAAACCAAGATAGGTTACAAAAACCCCAAGTATAACAAATATCCAGTTAAACTTTGTCATAATACTTTTCTTCATACATTCTTACTCCAGAAGTAAATTATAAAGAAAAAGCTTTGGAAACACAAGTTTTAATATTACTTTCTCATTAAAGTAAAATATAATACTTTAAAAATGAGGTACAATAAAATTATTTTTTATTTTATGGCTATAGCCATAAATCAGCAAATATTTAATGTTTTACACTCAAATAACAAGCAAAGGGAATAATTATAATTTTGTAACGTTGATATCCCTCTTAATTTTTAAAATTTTTCCTCTTAGAAATTAACCTGATTACATACTTTTGCTGGTCAAAGGTAATAGCCATATTTTTATCATTTAGATAACCTGTTTACAGGATAATTAAGTGCTATGTGTTTGAAAAATACTGAAGATTGTTTAAAAATTCTTCATTCGAAGAAGTTTTCTTCATTGCTGTTGTCAGTTTAGGTATAATCTCTTCGTTTGACATACCAGCAAAAACCTTTCTTAGCATTCTAACCTTCTCAAGATCATCAGGAGGTAATAACAACTCTTCTCTTCTTGTGCCTGAGAGTTTAATGTCTATAGCCGGGAATATTCTTATATTTGCAAGATTTCTATCAAGATGAATTTCCATATTTCCTGTTCCTTTGAATTCCTCATAAATCACTTCATCCATTTTACTGCCAGTATCAATTAGTGCTGTGGCTATAATTGTAAGGCTTCCTCCCTCCTCAATATTTCTTGCCGCACCAAAGAACTTTTTTGGTTTATGCAGTGCGTTTGCATCTATTCCACCAGAAAGAACCTTTCCACTTGCAGGCTCAACCATATTGTATGCACGAGCTAAACGAGTAATAGAATCAAGAAGTATCACAACATCATACCCACTTTCAACAAGTCTTTTTGCTTTTTCTAAAACCATATGTGCAACCATAACATGTCTCTGTGGTTGCTCATCAAAAGTAGAACTTACGACTTCAGCTTTTACTGATCTCTGCATATCTGTAACTTCTTCTGGTCTTTCGTCAACCAGAAATATTAAAAGTTTTATTTCTGGATGATTTCTTGTTATGCTATTTGCTATTTTTTTGAGTAACATTGTTTTACCAGCTTTTGGAGGGGAAACTATAAGTCCTCTCTGCCCCTTGCCAATTGGAGTAAAGAGATCCATTATCCTCATCGCGATTTCGTCAGGATCGGTTTCAAGTTTTATCTTTTTATCCGGAAAAAGCGGTGTTAAATTATCGAAAAGAACCCTTTTTCTTGCCTCTTCTGGAGGTTTATCATTAATTTTTTCAATTCTAAGCAAGGCAAAAAACTTTTCTTCTTCTGTTTTTTTGGGAGGCCTTATCTGACCTTCTACTGTATCACCTGTTCTTAATTTGAATAGAGAAATCTGGGATGGAGATACATAAATATCATCCGAACTTGATAGATAATTGTATCTTGTTGACCTCAAAAACCCAAACCCACCTTCTATAACCTGAAGAATTCCTCCACCATATATTATTCCATCATTTTCAGAGTGTTTTCTCAAAATTTGATATATTAACTCCTGTGTATGCATTGATTCGAGATTTTCGATTTTTAAATATTCTCCTATTTTAATTAAATCAGTGATAGGAAGTTGTTTTAATTTATTAATGTAAAGTTTATTATCCTCCGTAAAAACCTGTTTGATTATTTGTTCTCCATTTTCTGAAGGGACATAAGTATCAAAAAGTCCATTTTTTTCTTCTTCTTTTTCAGCAACTTCAATTTCTGAAAGCTCATCAAGTTCATAATTATTCTTTTCCTGGAAAAGTTCATCATTTCCATTGTTTTTCAACTTGATCTTTTTTGGCATAACATCTTACCTCTATGTTTAGATTTTTATTTCAATTAAAAAGAAAATAAAAAGTGAATCTAAGTACAAAATTACCAGAAAGTTTTCTATTGACAAACAATTATTTCCTCATCTTTGATATGTAAAATCAATCTGCCTGTTTAAAAACCCAGTAAAGTAGCAACTGCTTAACAACTATCCTCTAATAATGAGGTCTCATAAAACCTGAGTTTTTACACACTCTCAATCTTCTTATAAAAAACACTAATTTTACAAAATTGAAATGAATAAAACCATTTCTTTAAAAAGACTTACCATAAATTTCATTTTTTACCCAACTTAAAAAAAATTGCTGCCCCTAAAAATGTAGAAAAATCACTAAAAAAATCCGCACAGAAAGACTGTGTGAAAAGTCATAAAAATAGTATTCCTCACATAACTGAAACCTGACTCATTATTACGCAAACAGATCCTGAGACTAAAACCAAGATGAAACCCATAAATCTACAGCTTTAAAGTAGGTTTTCTCACACAGCCTTACCTTGTTGAATTTATAAAAAAATTTTAAACCCCTGGCATTTACTCTTTAATGGCAATATGTTAGAAAATGCCATCTCTGAACATTTTTATGAAAATATTTTCATAAAATCAAAAGAGAAAGTTTTGGGACTGTATGAAAGTCTCAAAAATAGCATTTCAACATAATATATGAAAAACTTAACTCTTTATCAAAAAAGCACAACCTTAAACTGCAATGAGGATGAAAACTCATAAAACTAAATTTTTCAAACAGTCTCTTTTACTCTCTAAAATCGACAAACTTTTCATTGAGACTGTGTAAAACCCAGCTAAATAACACTAGTTACATATTGAAAAACATAATTCATTATTAATGATAGATTTCCTTAACTGTCTGTTAATTTTACGAAATATCGTTTTATAAGACATTTCTTTATAAAGAAAATAGAATATAATTTTCTGCCCGAAGTCTAACTATTGATAAAATCAACAGACAATTAAGATACAATCAGAATGAAACTCATAAAACCTGAGTTTTAATACAGTCTCATTTTAACTTACTAAAAACAAAAATGTGATATCAACTTTAAACTTACTATATATTAAAATCCTTTTAAATAAAAGTCAACATTTTTTTTATTATCTTTCTCAATTTTATCATTCAACACTTACCGAAAAAGGTTCAGAAATAAATGAGTTCCCTTTCTTATCTTTGAAGTAAACATAGCATTTTAACTCATCCCCTGTTTTTGCGCTTCCAAGAGATGCACTCATTTTGCCATCAAAACCAAGGACAGACTTTGTCTGATAATACTCCTCACCATCATTAATGTTAAATATTACTGAGACATTGTTGTAATCAATATCCTTTTGCCTCTCGGGTAGTCTGAATTCAATTTTGATTATTGAGAAAGAAGTTACTTTTTCCGGGACCACTCTTTTTTCAGGTAAAAAAATGAGTTTTGTTTTGAGTTTGTTGAAAGCAAGAATTTTTTCTTCTTCAGGTAAAATGGTAGAGTTATCCTTCCAGCCTGGAATTTTTATCTTCTTATTCTTTATTATGTCAATCAAAAGGTCATAAATTCCAGCAACAGTTTTTCTGGCTCTTTCAACAAGATTATTTACAAGTTTCAGGTTTTTTGAGTTATTATTTTTTATAAGCTCACCCTGAATTGCAAGGGTGAAATCTCTTATTGCCTTCTCATAAAGATTGTAGGGATATGAAAAATCTCTTTCGGGATAGGTTGTTTTTGCCAGCTCCATCTTTTGTATATTTCTTGATAAAATGTCACTGGTATCTAGAAACTGACTTATAACAGAAGATTTTTTATCCTCTGGTTCATACCATGGCTTGAATGTGGATTCCTTTGTGATTACATCTCTGTAAATGCTGCCTGAAATTTTTTCTCCAAGTATGGTTTGAGTAGGAATAATGGCTTTGAATATTTCATCACTTGAACTGAAGCTTACCCAGGCAAGACTTTCAAGCCTTGAAAATAACTGTTCAAGGAATGTTATATCACTCCAATCTTCTGCATCAATTACCAGAACAATATGATACTTCCCTTCTTTGTTTTCATTCTGCAAACCAGTCAGATAATTAATAAAATCATTTATAGCCCTTTCAGATTTTCTTTTTATAATCTGCCTTGCTTTTGTGTCAACAATAAGTGCATTTAATCCTAATCCCTTACTTATAACCCTTGATGGGACATGATAGTTCATACCGGGAAAATCTTTATAGCCTGAAAAAATAGAAGAGTCACTAAAATAACACACTGTAATCTGGTTTTTCACTACCGGTTCTAATGTGGTATTGTTAAATGCCAGATCAGGGAAATAAATACCCTCGGGTTTGATTCCAAATAAAGAGAATTTCAGTTCTCTATCCATCTGGATCTGAACTTCAATATCCCGTGGGGAAATAATATTAAAAGGAGAATAACTGAATCCTGTAGCAAGCAAATTCAACTGCTTTTTATTTATCAAATCTTTTACTTTTTCTATGAATTCCGGTTGATTCTGAACAAGATTGTAAAGCAGCATTCCACTTATTACCATGTCACTTTTTATCTTTGGCTTTTTTTCAATAAAAGAAATTACATTTGAATAACTCTTCAGATATTTCTGAAGGTTATCCGAATTAACCTTCATATCTTCAAAGTAAGGTTGATTAAAATGCCAGACTATGTCCAGTGTCAATTTGTTTTTAGTACTTAGAGGTGAAGGCTCTCCAGAAATCTTTATCTTTTGCATTGAGGAAAAAACTGTATTTTCAGATGAATCAGTAATTTGAACGAACAACTTTACAAAAGGATTTTTAATCCTGGAAATTTCCATAGATGTATTAAGTTCAAATGGAGTAGAGAAGGATAATTTGTCAATCTTTTCTTCCTTTAATGTTGCGATGGGTTTTTCATTTTCGTCAAGAAGTAAAACTTTAACATTAAGATTATTTATTTCTTCTCCATATTTAAAAAACTTAGAATTAACAAACAACCTGCCAGTCTTAATTTCTGACCTTATATCTGCTAAAATATTGTTATAAAAATTTGCAGCATTTATTGACTGAATTTCATCAAGCAATAAAAGGTCAAATTTAATTAAGCGGGGTTTTTTCGGAGAAAGAATCATTTGCTTAAAGTATAGCTCTATACTTAAATTGTCAAGATTATGACAGCTATCTGCAAAGAAAATATTTTCCCTGTCAAACAGAATTAAAGCAAGAGATTTTGTTGTTTCCTTTGATTTCAGTACAATAAAGTCTGCATCGGGAGTTATTGTATCTCCGTGCTCCCCTGACAAAGGGAAGAATGGAATCTCTTCAATTTCATTATCAATTGAAGTTAGGACACTTCTGGAATAGGAATTACTTTCAGTTTGAAAAAAATTTTTCATTCCATAAATTAACGAAACATCCTTTGAGGAGTTATTTACAAGTTCTACTTCAATAGAAATCAAAGGAAAATTCTTGAACAAAGTGTATCTTTTTCTTAAGGCTATATCCTTGGAAGAGATAAAATCCTTTACAGAACCGGTGAATTCCAGAAGAACTCCACTTTCATCCTTTGTAAGGGCTGTGGCCTTTATAGAATAAGGCTTTGTCTCATCACCTGGCCAGAGAATATCGAAATTATCACCACCTAAACCTGAGCTTTCCAGAAGATTTGTGTTGTAATAAACAATTTCTTCAAGATTCTTTTTGTTAATCAGGGAAATAATCTTTCCCCCATCACGAGGAGTGAAAACCGCTTTAATAAAGGGCGTTTCTACTTCAATATTTCCATCTTTAAGTCTGTTTAAGAGAAGCTCTCCACTTTTCGACTTAACACTCTGAGAAAATAAAAAAGAGCCGGAACATAAAAAAATTAACAGTATCGAAATAATTTTTTTCATTTTTTCCCCCATTTAATCAATTTCTTGATTTTTATACATTTTAAAGACCAAACAACCTTAACTCTTCGCAAAATTTCAGAAGTTTTCGCCAATTCACCTAAAAAATTATAATATTTACATTACTTAATTTCAACTTTAATTACTTGAAAACTGTCAATTAACTTTTAATTTTTTAGCTTAAAGAAAGCTAAAAACTTAAATTATCCCCGTTAGTAAAAATACCAAAAAAGTATAAAGAAAATTGAAATAATGAAAAAATTTTTCATTCTTAAATGGGAGTTAGAATGATTTTAGCGCTCTTAAAGATTATTATAACTTCTAAAAACTTGAAAATTTTAAGTGATTGAATTAAAATGAAAGAGGTTTGAAATTTAACTGGAGAGATGCCCGAGCTGGCCGAAGGGGGCACCCTGCTAAGGTGTTGTACCTTAACAAGGTACCGCGGGTTCGAATCCCGCTCTCTCCGAATCTTTAAAATTTATAATGTAAGTATACTCCTGTATAAGAAAGAGAAAATCCATTTTTCTCAAGGGTTTTAATTAAATACTGGTCTTCTGATCTTACCCACATTTCCACAAGACATGCGTCAAATAATCTGTTTTTTATGTCGCTTAGAAGCTCTCTGGCTAAAAAGTTTTTCTCGCTTTCATCAATATTCTGTAAGAATAGAATGTCAAGGATTTTTACCACCCTTTTGTCTGTTTGTAAAGCCTCCTGCAATATTTCATCATACTGATAAGTTAATATTGCTTTATTACCATGAGTATATTCAAGGGCAAAAATTTTCCCCTTCAAAATACTATCCAGCAGGTTTTCAAAGAGATAATCTTTTACTAAACTTTTATCCAGGGTATTTTCATATAAAAGAGAAAAAGGTCTATAAAAAGAGTCATAAAAATTATAAATTTTTTTTATATTTACAATTGGTTCAATAAATTCATTTAACTTATCCGGACGTGGGTCAAAATTGAAATACCTGAAAATATGCCAGCTCATTCTAAACTTAAACCCATTACTTTCATAAGCACATATGGCAGGAATGTTATAAATATCTGTACTTACCGTTATAAGCTCGGCGCCCAGGGATTTCAAAAACAAAACACCTTTTTTTACAAGGGCTTTTCCAAATCCCTTCCCCTGATATTCAGGTTTAACAACTAATAGAAGAATATTGCCAATTTTTTTATGTAGCATATTTGAAAGAAATGGATTTACTCCAACTGTAATAAAGCCTAAAATATTATTCTTTTCTGACATTACTATTGTGAAAGTGTATTGAGAATTTATTATTACCTTTGCAAAAGATGGTTGAATTCCGTTCCCCTGTGAAAGCAAAAGAAACTCTTTATCAAATGTAAGTGGTGAAGTGTTGAAATATTTACATAAACTTACAATTTCGTTGTAGTCATTTTCACTTGCTATTCTGATTTCCATTTTTTCACCTTTTCGTTATTTTATATTACTCTCAAATGAAATGTCAAAAAACTTTCTTGATTTATCTTGACTGGTTAAAAGTTGGTGATTTTTTATTTATCAGTGTACGGTAAAATCCTAATTCTCTGGTTCTACATGAACTGTTGTATCAATTGATAAATTCTTATGAATTGCGCTTTCTATTTCTTTTGTTAGATTATGGGATTCCTCTACACTCATTTTGTTGGGAAGTCTGATATGCAGGGTTAATTCTTTGTGATCTCCATAATCATGCAGGTGAATATGATGAACTTCTTTAATACTGCCAGACACATTGCTGACAATTTCTTCCACTTTTTTTTTAAAATTCTCATCCGGCTCTTCCCCAATTATTCTTCTTGAAGAAGAGAATATTATTTCCTTTGCTGTCATTACAATCAGTATAGATACAACGATACCCAAAGCTCCATCTATCCACCACAAATATTTTCCTGTAAAAACACCGGCAAGGATTAGTAAACTCGCAATGGCATCGGAGCGGTGATGCCATCCATCAGCCCTTAAAGCCCCTGAGTCTATTTTTTTCCCAAGGTAAAACGAAAACTGTGCAAGTGCTTCTTTTACCAGCACCGAAATTAAAAAAACAATCACCGTAAAAATATTAAGTTCAAGCGGTTCTTTAGCTAATATCTTCTTTATCGAATCAATGAAAAAAGTTATACCCACTCCCCCTAACAATGTAGCTATAATTATTGAAGATATATTTTCTATCATTCCATGTCCAAAAGGATGTTCTCTATCAGCAGGTTTAGATCCAAGCCAGAAACCAATAATTACAACAAGTGATGTAAAACTATCAGAGAGTGTATGCCAGGCATCAGCAACAACAGCTATGGAGTGGCTTTTCATCCCCGCGATAAATTTAAAAACAAAAAGTGCCGTATTTATGAGAATTGAAACCCATCCCTCAAGATAGCCAATTTTCTTCTTCTCGTTTTTCATTACTTTTTCCTTAAAGTTACCAGATAATCTTTAAATAAAAGTTAAGTAGCTGAGGTTAAATTTTAAATAAAGTTGTGTAGGATGTCAAAAAATTTAATTTGCCACTGAGGAAATATTTTCGGATGGTTTACCTATGTAATAACCCTGAGAATAATCAATACCCAACTCTATAGACTTTTTAAATATTTCTTCTGAATACACAAACTCAGAAATAGTTTTTAAGTTTAATTCTTTAGCAAAATTTGATATGGTTCTGGTAATAATCTCTGCATTTTTATCTGTAACAATATTTGAAATGAGACAGGCGTCAATTTTTATATAATCCACATCCAATTTCATCAAATGCTCAAAGTTTGAATAGCCACTTCCAAAATCATCTATGGCTATTTTACATCCATAGTCCTTTACTCTCTTTATAAAATTTATAACTTCATTGTAATTTTCAATGCCTTCCGATTCCAGAATCTCAAAAATAACCCTTTCTGCAACCCTTTTGTTTTCCTCAAGAATATTGAAAATGAAGTTTTTAATATCTTCTTCTATTATGTCCTGTATTGTTAAATTAATAGAAAACTCATAATTATTTTCATGAAATAAAGTTATAGCCTTACTTAAAACCAGTTTTGTAATTTTCTCATAAAGATGGGATTTCTTTGCAGCTTCCAGAAAATAAGAAGGAGTTATTATTCCGCTTTCTTTATCGGCTATCCTTACAAGTACTTCATACTTTTCTATTTTACCTGTTTTGTTGTTCAAAATTGGCTGGAAAAATGGAATTATTCTATGAGTATTTATAGCCTCTTTTATTTTCTTTTTCCAGATTAGATTTCTTTCAAACTCCTTATGAATTTCCATCGATTCATGATAAATCAGAAAGTGCTTCCCTATTTTTTTAGCTTTTTTCAGAGCCATATCGGCGTGTGTTGCAAGGCTTTTCCACTTACCCTCTTTTAAATTCTGATGATCAATATCTTCTGATCTTGCTGCACCAATGCTTACTTTTATAAATATTTCATGTCCGTTGATAACAAAGGGAATTTCCTCGATTTCAGATATAATATTTTTTATAGTCATATAAAGATCTTCAAGCTCAATTTTTCTATCAATAAGAAGAGCAAATTCATCACCAGACATTTTGTAAAGATTAAAATAAAATTTGTTCTGGAGAGCTTTAAGTCTCTGAGCTACTGAAATAAGAGTAAGATCCCCGGCGGTATTTCCAAAACAATCGTTGATTTCCTTGAAAAAGTCAATATTCATAAGTATCAGGGTTGGATTAATTGTCTGTTCAATATCAAGCAATATTTTCTGTCTGTTTGGAAGATGTGTAAGTCCATCTGTATAAATCTGGAAATTCTTTTCCTTTTCCTCAATTTCAAGTATATCCAGTAAATAGTTGTATCTTGAAAATAAATTTCTTATTACTTCCGGAGTACTAAAATTCCAGGTGAGTTTAAAAGAATAATCTCCATTCATAGCCCTGTTTATTGAATACTCTATCTTTTTAACAGGAGAGATAAAATTTTTGCTTATGAGAAAGCTGATTAAAGTTACTAAAAGAATAAATAAACAAAAAAATCCAGAAACATAACAGAGTAAGGAGAGAAAAAGGTTTTTTTCTACATCTTTTTTCTCAAAATAAAGTATCAAAAATTGCTCTGGCCTTGTAATTGTGACGGGATAAAAGTTTCTTACATCATGAGGTAATTTTTCTAAAAAACTTTTCTCTGAAAAATCAAAAAACAAATATTCTTTCTTCCCTGGTAAGTTAATACCAGCAAAAACAGGCTTTAATTTAAAAAAGTTTGAATTTAAAAGTTCAGAAATTTTTTTTACACCAAAAACTTCCGAAGCAAAATAACTATTGATTTTTTTTGATATACTATTCTGAAAATCCAGCTCAGATAATTTCAGAAAAAAACTGAAATGCAAGATAACAATAAAAAGAAAAATAAAGAAATAAGTAACAAAAAAAACACTAAAACTTCTTAGCAGTCTCAGTTTTTTTCTTAACTTCAAAAATCCCTTGGAATAAGAATTTTCCATACAATTTCCTTTCCATATTTTCCCCCATCAGACCCATTGAATTTTTAATTTTCTCTCTTAACCATAGAATTTTTTAACTATACAATTTTTAATGGAAAGCCACCTTTAATGTTAAATTCTAACATATTATGCTAAAACTTTCAACTATCGAGTTGATTTAAACCCACCTTCATACATTTTTTGAAACACAAAATTTGTAAGATATTGATTTTAAAGGGGGATTCAATTTCTCTTTTATAATTATAAATTGTAGACTAATATCATAGGGTTATAATGTTCCTTAATTTTCTTAATTTTACTTGACATAATTGATAATATAATGTTGGAATATTTGAAATAGAAAACACAACTTATGAAATAATAACCCAGCTAAAGGAGGAACAAAAAGAAATTTTAAAGTTATTTAAGATTAATGATAAGCTTTTCAGTAATTTTATTGAAGCAAAAAAGATGGTAGACTAATTTAAAAAATCTAACTCCCTCGATTTATCTGAATTTTCTATTAATCAATGTATGAAGTTGGGTTAAAATTGATTTTTTATATATCAGCAGTTATAATCAAAAGTGGTAGATACTGTTCTTACTTAATTGTTTCTTGCTTTTCATATTTATGAAAAAGCGGAAAATATCCAGACAAAGTGGAGGAAATTTGCGATTTCAGGAATCTGCTATAATATTAAAAAAGAAAATTCAGGGCAACTTTCTTTACTTTACTCTCAAGACAAAAGAAATAGCAAAAAATTCCAGACCAGGTCAGTTTATAAATATTAGAGTAACAGAAGATTATGTGCCATTCTTAAGAAGGCCATTTTCAATCAGCGATGTAGAAGGTGACTTAATAAAACTTTTGATTCAAATAAAGGGAAAAGGGACGAGATTATTATCAGAAAAACAGGAGGGAGAAAGTTTAAATATCATTGGGCCACTTGGAAATTCTTTCCCATTAAATGTAAAAAATCCCCTTATAGTTGCTGGAGGAATAGGGATTGCTCCCTTTCCTTTCCTTGCCAGACAATTTAGTGATATAACTTTACTTTATGGTGTGAAAACAAAAGAACTATTACCAGACTTAAGTATCTTTCCAGAAAATACAAAAATTTTGCTTGTATCAGAAGATGGTAGTACAGGAAAGAAAGGCACTGTTGTTGACCTTCTTATAGAATATGGGATAGAAAATAAAACAATATTTGCCTGCGGTCCAAACCCTCTTTTTAAGGCACTGAATAAAATCTTTTTTGCCTGCAAAAATGAAGTGGTTGCATATTATTCTCTTGAAGCTTATATGGCCTGTGGTTTTGGGGTATGCAAAGGTTGTTCTGTGGATACCTCCAACGGTTACAGGTTAGTATGTAAGGACGGACCTGTATTCTTCTGGAATGAGGTAAGATTGTGAACTGGAAGAAAATATTTGTTTTAGGGCTTTTGTTTTCACTTTCACCATTTTACATCAGACATAGGAACTATTTATTTCACTACAGCATTTTGGGAGAGGGAATGATTTTACTCTCTTTTTATTATTTAGAAAAAATGGATAAGATTGAAGTTTTATCTCTTTCTTTTCTTACAATTTCCCTGATTGCAGGAATAACTAACCAGTTTGTGTGGCAGAGTTTTTTTTATTTTGTATTCCTTACATTAATACTTTCAAGATTTTTTAAGCTTTACAGAAACATACTTATACAAATAGTTATCTACATTTTAATCTTTTCTGGTGGAGTAATTATTCCTATCTGGTATTATTTCATAAATGTCAGATTCGTTGTAGAAAAACTCTTGCCAATATTCTATTTATTTATAATTGCAAACGCTCTACTGGCAATATTATCAAGGAAAGATAGTGCTCTTTCTTTATAATTAACTTAGTTCAATTCTTTTCGGAAGCAACTCTAAAAGTATGAAAAATTAAATAACTTTTTTTAAAATTGCCTTTATCAGTTTTTTCATCCCATGTAAGTCTTATTCCAAGTATTTGTTTCTTCTTTATAAAAATTTCACTTTTCTTTGATATTACAACAGGGAAGGAGGCTTCCTTAACTTTTCCTTGTGGTATTTCTTGCAATGTAAAACCTTTGACGAAATAGTTTCCTTCAGAATCAAGAATATCTATGTTAACATCTTTCAAAGTAAAAGTTGAAACATTTTCAAATCTTACAAAAAATTTATATTCTTTATCATACTGGATTTCAAAAGGAAAATAGTAATAAAATAAAAAAGGAAATTGAGCGTTTATATTTTTAAACTCAAAAACTATTCTTCCCAGGCCATACATCCAGTCGAGAGGTGAATATGGTCCTCTTTTACCTGACATGGCATTGTATAGGTCATTGATAACGAATCCTGCCACATTGTATTTACGACTCATTTCCTTTATGTATAGTAAATATGTGGCAAAATAATTTTCTATAGCTGCTACATCATAATTTTCTACATCCAGATTTTTAAAATCAAGGTTGTAGGAAAAAATTACCCTGTCAGCAAATTCATTAAGATCGCTATTTTTAATACTGTCAAGATTTTTAATTAATTCCAGAAAAGATTCATTGAAATTAACCACAACAAAATCAATTCCACAATCAAAAATTAATTTCAATAACTCTGGAAATTCTTTGAGTTCCGAATAATTTAAAAAGTAAAAAATGGCTTTCGAATGCCCTCCTTCATTAATAATTTCTCTTAAATATGAGGCCATATAGTATTTTTTCCAGTTTTCAAAAGTAAAAAGAAAATCTTTATCCTTTAATTTATCGAGAAAAAACCTCAGTTTTTCTTCCTCTGAAAGCTTACCCCACTGAGGCAAAACAGGAATCTGCAAATCCTTCAGAAATTCCTCATAAAGTTCTACTCCTGTATTTTTTGGAAGAAAAATATCAGAAAATCCCACAAATGAATAATTATTATTCTGCATAAAGGAAGAAAATAACCTTGCCAGACTCTTTTTCCTGTTTTCATCAAGCATCGAAATCGTGGATGAATCCTCTGAAAAGCTGTTTCCATCGAAAATCAGGGCTGGTTTATAACCAATTTTCTTTAAATACGTACCCTCCACCTTCAAAGCTTTAATCCATCCAGCAAATTTTTTCCCTCGCTTCACTGTTTTTTCTGCAAGAAGATCTGATTCAGTTACCTTGTTTCTGTCCCATGGAGAGGTGAGGCTCACATCCTCTTCAAAACTTTTTGTAACACCCGAAAGCATTAATACACCATCAAAAGAAAGAATGGAAAGCCACTCTGGCAAATAATTCCAGTCAACCTCCTTTCCGTTGAGGGATACAATATTTCTTTTTGAAACCCTTTCAAGGGAATATATTCCAAGAAAAGACATTCCTTTATCAATTCTACAGGAGGGCTCTCCGCTCTCAATGAAAAAGTTATAACTTACTGAAAGTGAAGATTCCGGGGTATCAGGATAACCAATAACTTCTAATTTTACGCTGCCCTTATAATAAAAATCTAACGGGAAAAATACTCCTTTCCATACTCCCGCTGATTTATCATACAAAAGAACTATAGAGTTTTTTCCATCAATATTTTTCAAAATTTCCCCACTGGATTTATAAAAGATAACTTCAATTTTTCCATTTTCTACAGTACTTTTGTCTGCTTTTCTTAATAACTTTGCAACAACTATAATTTTTTCAAATTTTCTATAAATTTTCTTATCAGTGGTTACATAAAGCAAAAAATCAGCATTACTTCTGCTCGCCTTTTCAAAACCAAGAAGAATTTCATCGGAAAGCTCTAAAGATAAATAATCTCTATCAAGATATTTTCTTAAGTTATTATAAAAAATATTTCCTAAAACAAGGAATACAGTAATAATGAATATTAATGTAAAAGATAAAATTCTTAATATTTTCATAAATTCCTCCAAATCACTTCATAAACTTTGTAAGCACAAGGTAAAAAAGTATTCCAAGCAGAAAACCAAAAACAAAAGAGAGTGGATATACAAAAATTGCTCTATGAGGAAACAACCTGAAGTAGAGAACTACAAAAAGACTGGTAAGTACTGCACATATTGCAAAAGAAAAGCAAAAAGCAACAAAAAACAACTTTTTCATAAACCACCACCCATTAATTGTTTTATGTATTTTTAACCGTGTTCGAAGCTATGTACAAATCTACTAAAATAGAATTTTCGGCAAAAAACTTAAACCGGATTCTTTGTCACCCCTGATACCCTTAAACGAAATCAGGGGTTAAAACCTGAAAACTTAAGTTTTCACACAACCTTCTGAACTTAAAAATCCACTAATTGTACATTTTCTAGCCTTAAAAGAAGTTGGAAACAGAATAAAAAAACAATCAAATTCTATTCAACCTTCAGTGCTGCAACTGAATATGGAGGCACCTCCAGCAAAACATTTGCATCTATGTTAGATCCTATTTCTGTTATTTTAGGCCCTTTTAATTCCCCTGTAAGTATTTTCCCTTCCAATTTTGAAAGCTTCTTTTCAAGATTTAAAGGATTTAAAGTAAGTTTTTTTATGTTCTTTTGACTCTGATTCACAATTATGAAATAATAAACATCATTGTCTTTAAAACCAAAAACCTTTACCTTTGAATCAGAAGATGCCACATCAATCATATTTGTGGCAATATAATTTGCATAAAAATTAAAAACCCAGTAAGAGGGTCTTGGTGCAAAATTTCCCGGTTCAAAGAGTGAATGTCCCCCATACTCTCCAAAACAAAAATAATGAGAATAGTCAATACCTTCTCTTGCAAGATACCCTAAAACCTCCGCAAGCCACATGGCACCAACCATATCAGCCAAATGCCTCTTGTTGGGAGTGTTCCAGTGAATTGCATACTCTGTTAGAGCAAGTTTAATATCCCGCTTATAGCCTTTTGGATTGGTATCAGGATCCTTTAACCACTTTCTATATCTTCTAATCTGATTTACAATATCCGGTGCTGTTGCCAGAGCAAGTTCATCAGAAGCATCACCACTGGTGGGGTACCAGTGCCAGGCTAAAACATCAACAATATCTCCATTTTCTTTTATAAAAGAAAGTATCCAGTCATCCTTGGGTTGACTGACCATAGGTCCGGCAACTTTTATATCAGGTTTATAAGCCCTCATTGCCATTACCTGTTCCCTGAACACTTTATTATAGTATTCTGGTGTCCATTCAGGGGCATGGGCTTTATGATATAGATCAGGCTCATTTCCTATGCTCCATACATCTACCCTTATCCCAACCTTCTCGGCATTTTTTACTGACTGAACTGCCCCTTCAACACTTCCTCCAAAAACCCTTGTTTGAACAAAGGTGAAAGGATTATTTACCATTGATTGCTGCAATGAAAAAAGAGAAAAGTCTATCTCTCTGTTACAATCCTGGGAATCCCCCATATTTCCTGCAGGATAGGTAATGGTAGGAATCTTCAAAGCAAGAGCCTTATCCACAACCTTTGCTACCTGCATAGAATTATTAAGGTTCATTCCCCTTATAGATTCAGGTTTTATTGTGGCTATTATGTTTTTTACATCAAAATAAATTGTAACTTCAGTCGAATCCTCTGTAACAGAAAATTTTGGTATTGAACTTTTCTTAAGCACCTCTTTACTTTCTGTACAACCCGTCAAAAAAACTAAAGCAAGCAATAAGCAAAGAATAACTTTCTTCATCTATTACCTCCAAACGACATAATTAAGCAAAATTATACAAACTCCATACAAATATGTCAAGAATACTATTTGATTAATATTATAAGTAACTGTGATTTTTTGTTTAAGAATATTGTATTGCCTGTTATTGAAAATATAAAAAATCCTTCAGCTCAAGCACTTATATTTTTATTAGTTAGAGGAAAAATCAAAGTAAATACAAAAAAATCTTGATTTCAGCAAACATCGTAAAAATAAATATTATAAACATCAAGAACTTGACTTTTGCCACTCAAAAATTAAACTATAAATACTTAAAAATTGAGGTGGAAAATGAACCCTTTGAATACTTACAAGCAAACTGTTGAAAATGCACTTGTAGAATACTTCGAAAGGATAAAGCCTTCCTTTCATTACATAAATTTTTGGGGAAACGACATCGTAGAAAGACTTAAAGATTTTACCCTTGGTGGCAAAATGCTTAGAGGAAGCTTGATCCTGTTTACAGAAGAAATGCTTACTGGTTCATTCTCAAAGAATTCCATAGAAGCAGCAATAAGTCTTGAACTCCTGCACTCAGGATTACTTATTCATGATGATATTATGGATAAGGATGAAAAGAGAAGGGGAAAAGAAACAATATATTATCAATACTCAAAAATGTTTAATAAGGATAGTTATCATAATGGCATGTCAATGGGAATTTGCACGGGGGATTTTGCATTTTTTCTTGCATTTGAAAATCTTAACAGGATTGAAATAGAAGAGTTAAGGCTTAAAAGAATAATCTCTCTTTTTTCCAGAGAAATGAGCCATGTATGCCTTGGACAGATGGAAGATATTTTCCTTTCAAACACAGATACTGAATTATCTGAAAATCGAATTCTATCAATGTATTTGTATAAAACTTCAAGGTATACATTTTCATTACCAATGATGATAGGAGGTATTCTTGGAAGAGTTGAAGAGAAAATAGTAAGACAGCTTGAATACATTGGTGAAAATCTTGGCCTTATTTTTCAAATAAAGGACGACGAACTCGGTATTTTCGGCTCTATGGAGGAAACTGGTAAGCCCATAGGCTCAGACATAAGAGAAGGAAAAAAAACTCTGTGTCTGTATTTGCTATATAACTCAGTGAATAATAAAGAAAGAAAAAGACTATCTGCAATTCTGAAAAAGAAAAGACTAAAAAATAGCGACATAGAAGAAGTGCAAAAATTAATCAAAGCATATAAAATAGATACACAGCTAAGACAGAAAATTGACGGAATATACCATCTCCTTAAAAATCAACTGGAACATCTGGATGTACCCCAGCATTATAAACAGAAGTTTGCTTCTTTTATTGAATACAATTTGAGTAGAAATCGCTAATTGTATTGCCTTTTAATTTGTTATAGAAATTTGATTATAGACCTTTCTCTGGGAATCAATCCCTACAGGGTATAGAGGCAAAATAGCGTCTTCTAACATACTTCCGTTAAAGAAGTTAGAATATGCCTGTTTCTGGCAAAACTCTAATTTTTGATAAAATCAAAAGACAGAATTCCTATACTGTAAAGTCTTTTTGACTAATATGTGCCAGCAGTGATGAGTGTTTTTTACCATACTCTCAAGTTAAGATGCTATTACTGAAAGAAAAACTTTAATTTAGTTTATAAACCCTTAGAAATATTTTGTT
>Ga0272449_1000964_pt1 | contig 31561 bp, 25 predicted proteins | sample YNPCB0241_FD_198679 | JGI IMG/M metagenome (GOLD analysis project Ga0272449, IMG submission 198679) | Hot spring sediment microbial communities from Yellowstone National Park, WY, United States - YNP-CB-024-1 | ecosystem: Environmental > Aquatic > Thermal springs > Hot (42-90C) > Sediment... | reverse complement strand
AATGCTAAAGCTTTCTCCTCTTTGATTTGTTCAGGAGATTTTGGCCCCTCTGGTTGTTTGGCAAAATATCTTTCAGAAGATTCAGACATTTTATTATAATTGGATCTCTCTTAAATTGATCCCTCTTAAACGCTCTTTAATTTTTTCTGGAATGTGGGGGTTTTCTAAAGCAGAGATTATTGCATTTTCAGCCTCGCTTTTAGCATATTCTAATTCTTCCCGTTTCAATCTTTTTCTCTCTTCTTCTGTCATTGAGGCACGTTCAACTAAAATATCAAGAAGTTCTTTGCGAGATACGATGCGAGATCCGATTTTGTCCTCAAATATAACTGCGCCTAGCGGTAATTTTTGGCCTCCGGCTTTTACTATCTCTTCGGATTTTCTAATCGCCTCCATATTTTTTGGTTCTAATAATTCCTGCAAAAATTCTCGCATTCTCTCCCGAACCTCCTGGCTCACCAAACGACGTATATAGTATAATTCAAAAGCATTCTTCAAGGTTTGAGCAAAATCAATTCTTCCTGTTTTAGGATTTCTTACTTGAAAATGATCAAGATAATCAAAAACTCGTAGAGGATTTCTTACTGAAAACTCAAACTGTTGAGTTCTTCTCCCGCCTTCTTTAGTGATTTTATCGCCAAATTCTTGATAAATTTTGACAAATTCTTGATCAAATAGATCAACAATATCAGCAATTTGTTCCCCAAGTTGTTCATCTAGTACCTCATGCCAAGCTAATCCTTTTTCAACAGGAACAAAAACAATTTCTGTAACAAGAGGGGTAAATTCTTTTAGTCTTTTTTTAAGCCGTCTACCGGCAGTTCTTCGCAAGACCTCTTTCTTTTTCTCAACTTCTTCAGGAGTAATTGTTATCCAAACTAAACGGTCTGTCATTGGAGCCACCACCTCATTTCTTCCCGGAGTTTTTTCCGGATAATTAGAAGCAAAACAAATCCAAGTATCTTTACCGCGCGCATAACGAGTTTTGCCAGTATTACCCCAGAAGCTAATTGAGTCAGAAAGAGCACCCTTTTCTCCGCCAATTTGTAAAAAGATCTGCTGATAATTGGAAGGAATGAGATTGAATTCATCTACAATTAGAATATACCCTCGACCTTCTCTTCCTGAATAAGCCTGTAAAAGAGCGCCTTCTTTAAATTCCCACTCTACCTTCCCAGTCAAAGTTGTTCTTTGCATTAGAGATTGTAATTCAGAGGCATATCTCTCTTGAAGGGGTTTATACCATTTCAATAATTCTTCAAGTCGTTTATTCGCTTCTTCTTGGGTTATTTTTCCCTCTTTTTTTTCATCCATAATTTTCTTATATTCAGCATCAAACTCATCATTTGCTTTTTGATATTCTGCTTCTAATTGGTCATATCGTCGGATTGTATCTTGAACAACCGGATCTCTTGATTCCCTTTCTTTGCTGGCTGGTGCCCAATGGCCTAAAATTTCAAGTTCTGAAGTTCGAGGAGTGCCAACTATTTCTAAAATTGGCGCTTCTTTACCATGAATTAGCTGAACAAACTTTTTCATTAAAAAAGTTTTTCCTGTTCCAGGATCACCTTCAAGCAAAAGAGGTTGACGAAGCTTGTAGCATTCGGCGATTATTCTTAATATTTTTTGGTCTGTTTTTGAAAGCACAATCTCTTTTTTTATTGCTTCAATATCTTCTTTTGATGCGTAAGTTTCAACTTCTACGCCCAAGATATTGACAAACCTCTTTACTTCGTTTGTTTTGGGATCAATTTCTTCTCGATACAAAATTCCTCCCTCTTTTTTGAGGGCTTCAAAAGTTTCTTGTTCTTCTTGCTCTTCTTGCGATAGAAATCTTATTTTTTCTGGCATAGTTTTATATTAAATTCTTATTACCGGACCAAAAATGTTCATAAAGAATGGATAAGTAATTTCTTTTTCCAGAAAATCTGAATCAATACAAAAAATAATTCGAGTTTTAGGATTAAGGTCCATTCTAAAGAGCTCTTGACCTTCAAAATGGGAGACGGTAAAAGCATTATCTTCGCTTATTTGTTTTAATACAGTAATAATGGTTGGTGATGGGTCAGCTTGGCAATCAACCAAAAACCACTGGCCTTCTCTATTGGCAATTACCAATTCTTTTAAGAAACTTTCATATTCGTGTTTATCATTCAATAAAAACAGCCGGGCTTTTCCGGGAGGAAATAAGCTATAAATATCATTTGCTCTTAAAGAAGAGTTTGGTTCGAAAATAATCAAACCTAAATCATAAATCATTCTTCGCGAACGAGAATCAGAAGGAGCAGCTACCTTTTCTATAACTTTGAAAAATTGATTTAATTCTTTTTGATTTTCGGAAGACAATTTTGTTGCCATAAAGTTTGGATTTATTTAATATTAATACTTTTCTGGATTTTTTACAATATCTTCTAAAAGTTCAGATAGGGCCTCACTAAAATTTTTACCTTTTTCTGGCCTCACTGCTGGCATTACTAATCCAAAATCATAACCATATTCTTTTACCAATTCTTGAAGCTTTTCCTGATCTTCTGCTCCCAGCCAGATTAACCCTACTTTGATTTTTAATCTCTTTCGTTCTTCTTTACCTTCTTTTAATAATTTTTTTAATTTATCGCGAATATCGTAATTCGGTTCGCCATCAGAGAAAGTTAACAAGAAATTTCCTGTTTCACCCCGAACTTGTTTTAAGGCCTCCAGGGCAAAAAGGGTAGCTAAATAAGTATTGGTTCCGGCATCAGGATCTCGAGTTCTCTCAGGCATTTTAGAAAGTTCGTCTTCGACCTTTTTAGTTAACCGCTCGTTTGGCTCTTTAAAAGGGAAAATTTTATTATGAAACCCTGTAATTCCTTGGCGGATGTTTAGGGTGTCAGAATTGAAGTTTTCTAGTCGGTCAATAGCTTCTCCAACTACAATAAAACCTTTAAAGGTCTCTTCAATTTTCTCTCCTGCCATAGAACCTGAAAGATCAACAAGATGCCAGAAACAATAGTCCCTCCTCTCTGGAGCAGTTTCTCGAATCCAGAGTTTCTGTTTTTGTAAAATATCTTTTTCTGCTTGCATTGCCCGAGTAATATCAAGTTTTTGGCCAGTCGGATATCCAGCTTCTTCACCACCATATTCTTCAGGTTTTAAAATGCGACGCAAACGATAATATAAATCATCAATTAACCCCACTACCTCTGCTCTGGCTCTTTCATAAGGCGTCATTTTTTCTCTTCTCATTTTTTCTAATTCTTTTTCAATTCTTTCTCTCTCTATCCTTGCTTCTTCACTCTTTTTTGCTGCTTCTCTCTCTGCCCTCTCTCTTTCTCTTCTTTCCTTATGACTTTCTGGTTTATCTGGATTGAGTTTTCCTTCTAATTCTTTGTTTATCGTATCCTCAAAATCTTCCAACTGCCTTTTGGCCTTATCTTCTAATTCTTCGCGTTTTCGACGAGGCAATTTACTGAATAATTTTTCTAATTCTTGCTTTGTTTTTTCTGATAATTTATCTTCAGGATAAGGCATTTCCTGACCAGATTGGATATTGTCGAAGGCATCTTGAATATCTTTCAAATCTTTTTCTGCTTGTTTTTGCTTCATTTCTTGTTCTAATTTTTCTGCTTTTTTCTTTTGAATTTCCTTTTTTAATTCTTCTTTTTCTTTACCTTGAGCTGATTTGGCTTTTTCTTCTAATTCTTTAATCTCTTTTTCTAATTCTTCTTGTCTTCTTCTTGCTTCTTCTATCTGCTTTTCTTTTTCTTCAATCTCTTTGTTTAATTTTTCAACCGCTTCTCTCACAGCTTTATCTATTTGTTCTTGAAGTTCTTTTCTAACATCTTCAGGTAACCCATTAAATGGATCTAATTCCTTTTCTAATTGCTTAATCTCTTCTTGAAGTCTTTCCTGTTTTTCTTTATCGCCTTCTTTTTGGGCCTGCTCCATTTCTTTTCTTTTTTGCTCCAATTCTTTTTGTTTTTGCCGAAAATCCTTTAACATTTGTCTTTTCTCCTCTGTACGCAAATCCATTTCCACGAGCTTTTTTGCCTCTGGCCAAATATCCTCTGTGTTTATCCTAAATCTTTCTCGAGCTTTTCGAATGATTTCTTTTCTATCTGAGTTTTTAGGATCTGGAATAGTAGTTCCGCTTTTTCTAGCATCATCAATTGTTCTCTCTAATGCTTCTCTTACTGCTGGATCAAGTTCTCGACTAAATCTTCCTTGATGCCAATCGCGAATTATCTCTGAGCCGTACTGAGTAAACTTTGGCCAATAACCAAGTTGATAAGCAATTCTTTGTACTTCTGGGGTACTTAAAACTACACCCTCTTCTTTTAATATTTCGTCATAGGTTCTTTGGGTATATTCTTTAAGCCCAGGAAATCCTTCCGTCATCCAATTATTTACCGCTAGATCTTCTATTACATTTTGAATATAACGAAACGCAATTTGAGAATAAAATTCTCTAATTTTTTCTTGGGGAAGCCCTAATTCTCTAGGATGAGGGGTGATAGCCCGATGAGCACCTTCATGACCAGCAGTAAATATTGCTAGTTCGCGATTTTCTTTAATATGTAAAGGATCAAAAGTAATAGAGCAATCCTCGGGATTAAAAAAACTTCCACCCCCAGGTTCCCCTAACTTTACCTCCATTCTAAAATCGCCACCCACTCTTTGGCTAATAATTTTTAAAACTTGCCAGTCTTCTTCAGAAATCTCTATTTTCTCAAAACTTTCTTCTGTTGGCTTTTCTTCTTCTGAAAAATATTGTTTTGCTTCAAATTTTTCCATATTCATTTGTCATTTTAACAAAATTTTTGTTAAAATGTAAAGAAATTATAATACGATTTTATTATGCCCGAATCTTTTGAACAACATTTTGCTAACACACCAGAACAAAAATCTCCTGAACAAATCAAAGAGGAGAAAGCTTTAGCATTAGTAAAGAAAATCGAGGAAATCCAAAAAGAAATAGCAAGAGAACAAGAAAGAATGGAAAAAGAAGGAGAAACACTTGAAGGTTATCAAAAAATAATCAAATATTATCAAAGAATAATCGAAATAATTAAGGAAATAGAAAATCTTTATGAAAAAAAAATCATTGGCTGGCGAAAAGAAGGAAGGCTAACTGAAAAAGATATTTTAGCTGAATATCCAGCTAGAGGACGGGTTCGGGCAGCCAATTTCTCTCCAGAAGGAGACAAGGCAGTGATAGGAACTGATGGGGGTATGGTGATAGTCATCTCCTTAACAGAAAAAGATAAAGAAGGAAAACCTAAGGTTTTAGTTGAATATCCAGTTGGGGAATGGGTTGAGGCAGCCAATTTCTCTCCAGAAGGAGACAATGTATTGATAGTAACTGATAATGGAATGATTAAAGTCATCTCCTTAACAGAAAAAGACAAAGAAGGAAACCCCAAGGTTTTAGCTGAATATCCAGTTGAGGGGTGGGTTCGGGCAGCTAATTTCTCTCCAGAAAGAGACAAGGCAGTGATAGGAACTTGTGAGGGTATGATAATAGTCATCTCCTTAACAGAAAAAGACAAAAAAGGAAACCCCAAGGTTTTAGTTGAATATCCAGTTGAGGGGTGGGTTTGGACAGCCAATTTCTCTCCAGAAGGAGACAAGGCAGTGATAGGAACTTGTGAGGGTATGATAATAGTCATCTCCTTAACAGAAAAAGACAAAAAAGGAAAACCTAAGGTTTTAGCTGAATATCCAGTTGAGGGGTGGGTTTGGACAGCCAATTTATCTCCAGAAGGAGACAAGGCAGTGATAGGAACTTATGGGGGTATGATGAAAGTCATCTCCTTAACAGAAAAAGACAAAGAAGGAAAACCTAAGGTTTTAGCTGAATATCAAGTTGATGGATGGGTTTTGACAGCCAATTTCTCTCCAGAAGGAGACAAGGCAGTGATAGGAACTGATGGGGGTATGGTGAAAGTCATCTCCTTAACAGAAAAAGACAAAGAAGGAAACCCCAAGGTTTTAGCTGAATATCAAGTTGATGATGGATGGGTTTTGACAGCCAATTTATCTCCAGAAGGAGACAAGTTAGTGATAGGAACTAATGATGGGAGGGTGATAGTCTTTGGTTAATCATCTTAAATTTAAGAAAACGAACTTGCTTAGTTGTTTCTCTACTATAATTATTGAAATAATTCAACAGCGCAAAATTGAGTCAAATTCCTTTTTATAGTCTTTAGCAGTATCCCCGCTTGATATCTTCTCTTAAATTGTCCACATAGTATTTGCTTTATCCAAGAGCTCCAAACTAAATGTTCAAAAGATAAATAATTTTTTTCCACTATCTATAGCTGAATTACAAGCTAATCTATCAAGATACCACACTAAAATTCCTTTTGTTTTGCCAGATTTAACTCTCTTTAACATCTCCCAAAGACAGAGCGAACCGGTTTTTTGGCATTTTGTTTTTTCAACAAGAATATCAATGATTTTTAAATTTTCCTTTTTGCCAATTCTTTTAATTCAGCGATTTAGTCTTGAATGTTTCGTCTGTCTTTGCTATCTTTTGAATTGCGGGCATAGATGAAAAACTTTATTTTTTGATTATCTTTTTTCATAATCATTTTTGAGCAGTAATTAAATTGCCGTTTTGAAGGGGCAGAAATTATTTTTGGATTTCAAAAATTAGTTCAAAATCGTTGTTTTTGCCGAGTTCGAGCTCCGCCTCCGCTTAATTATTTAATATTGATATAACCAAAATTAACTTGAAAAGAATCAAATTTTAATTTAATTTTAAATATATAATAAAGGAATTTTTAAAAAGGTTGTATTTTATCCTAAGCGACAAACAAATGCGCGAAACTTTTAAACAACATTTTGCTAACACACCAGAACAAAAATCTCCTGAACAAATCAAAGAGGAGAAAGCTTTAGCATTGGTAAAGAAAATCGAGGAAATCCAAAAAGAAATAGCAAGAGAACAAGAAAGAATGGAAAAAGAAGGAGAAACACTTGAAGGTTATCAAAAAATAATCAAATATTATCAAAGAATAATCGAAATAACTAAAGAAATAACAAGAATATTTGAATCTTCTTCCAAGGAAATATTTAAGAAGGGAGAAATTTTAGATTTTCTTCTTAAAATGGAAGAAATTCATAGGATAGAGATAAAAGATGCCTGGGATATCCACTCCCAACCAGACGGAACCTTAGCTGGCGCGGTCAAACTTTCTGATGGTAGAGTGGTGCCTTTTAAAGGAGAGAATCTTTTAGAGGAAATTGGTGGCAAAAAGATAGAATATGCTTGGGATATTCACTCCCAACCAGATGGAACCTTGGCTGGTGTGGTTCAATTTTCTGATACACTTCCTGATGGCAGCAAGGTGCTTAGACAGGTGCCTTTTCAAGGAAATAAGCTTTTAGAGAGAATTGGTGGAAAAGAAATAAAAGATGCTAGGAATATCCACTCCCTACCAGACGGAACCTTGGCTGGTGTGGTTCAACTTTCTGATGGCAGAATGGTGCCTTTTAAAGGAGACAATCTTTTAGAGAAAATTGGTGGCGAAAATATAGAAAATGCTTGGGATATCCACTCCCTACCAGACGGAACTTTGGCTGGTGTGGTTCAATTTTTTGATGAACTTCTCGATGGCAGCAAAGTGCCTAGACAGGTGCCTTTTCAAGGAGATAAGCTTTTAGAAGAAATTGGGGGCAAAAAAATAGAAAATGCTCGAGATATCCACTCCCAACCAGACGGAACTTTGGCTGGTGCGGTTCAACTTTCTGATGGTAGAGTGGTGCCTTTTAAAGGAGAGAATCTTTTAGAGAAAATTGGTGGCAAAAATATAGAATATGCTTGGGATATCCACTCCCTACCAGACGGAACTTTGGCTGGTGCGGTTCAACTTTCTGATGGCAGACAGGTGCCTTTTAAAGGAGAGAATCTTTTAGAGGAAATTGGTGGCAAAAATATAGAATATGCTTGGGATATCCACTCCCTACCAGACGGAACTTTGGCTGGTGCGGTTCTATTTTTTGATGAACTTCTCGATGGCAGTAAAACGCCTAGACAGATGCTTTTTCAAGGAGATAAGCTTTTAGAGGAAATTGGGGGCAAAAAGATAAAAGATGCTCGAGATATCCACTCCCAACCAGACGGAACTTTGGCTGGTGTGGTTCAACTTTCTGATGGCAGACAGGTGCCTTTTAAAGGAGACAATCTTTTAGAGGAAATTGGTGGCAAAAAAATAGAAGATGTTTGGGATATCCACTCCCTACCAGATGGAACCTTGGCTGGTAAGGTTCAACTTTCTGATAAAAGAGAGGTGCACTTTTTTTGGGATGGAGAAAGGGTTTATTCGAGATAAAATTGGATTATCTCTCGCTCACTAATCAAGGGCTAATTCACCAGTTATTGTTCAATAGGGAACACACAGGACGATAATTAAAAATCAGCATCAGGATTTTGCTCAAAATAGGTTTGCGCTTCGTTCGGAAATTGAGATCAAATAAAACTTTTTGAATTTTATAAAGAAAATTTTTTATCTGTTTTTTTAAATTGATTTTTGATTTTAATTAAAAAGCAAAAAAACTCCACCAAGGTTTTTTTTCTTCTATTTTTGAAAATTCTTCTTTTGTCGCATCAAGAATAATCTCTTTTTTTACTTTTACTGGAAAAACAAAGAAAAATTTTCTTTCTTCAACTGCCTTAATCTCATAAACAGATTGGTTCTCTTTCAATCGAAGTTTGATGCTTAAAACTTGAGGGTTCTTTAAATCTGCCTTCAATAAAGCTTCTTTAGGCGTCGCTTTTATTTCTTGATTTTGAAAAAGCGCTTTCTCTTTTTCTAAAACAAAAGGAGCCTCAAGTTCAACGGTTAAATTCTCTTCTTTTAAATTTACCTTTCTTTCACTAACAGAAATAGTAACTGGCTTTTTATTAATCATTACTTCGATATTTTTTTCTTGAGAAACCTTAACCTCTTCTTCATTGATTTTTATTTTCCCTGCTTGAAGTTCAATTTTCTCAAAAAGATTTTGGACTTCTTTTAAGGAAATTTGTTCTTTCGTCCTGATCAATTCCTTGGCCATTTCTTGGGTCTCTTGATTTAGTTTTTTTATCTCTTGAACTTGATTCTCTGGGAAAGAAGGTTTTTTAATAATCAAAACCACTTTTTCTTTGTAATAATTAACAATCTCTTTTGAATCTTCTGGGACTACGGGCTTAATGATACTGACCTCTTCTTTTAATTTCTCACCCGAGCAAAGAGATTTTATCTTTTCTTTTTCTGATAATAATTCGTTTAAAATTTTTTCAATTTCCTCTTTTTTATAACCCCGCTTTTCAATTTCTTCTAAAGGAAGGGAAAGGAGTTCTTTGTAATATTCAACTTTTTTTTCGATTTTCTCTTTTTTTTGACAAACCTCTTTTAAAATCTCTGCGTCATTTTTTTCAATTTTGGTTTTTGTTTCTAACATCTGGGCGCATTCCTTTTTCGATTGTTCGATTTTTTCTTTTAGAATTCTAATTTTTTCCAAAATGTTTTTTTCTCCTTCCAAATCGCCTTGATTTCTGAATAATTCAGCTTCTTTGACCAGATCATTAATTTGAGAAAGATAATTATCGCTCAAAGCACAAAGATCAACAGGTTGCCCAACAGGAACTTTCTTTTCTTTTTTCAATGCGGGAATTGTTGGTAAAAGAGAAGGTTGAGGCGAAAGATAAAAATCTTGTTTTTGCAAATCCTCTTGACACTCTTCCTTTGTCTTAAAAGTCCTCAAGCCTTGATACATAAAAGCGCCACAAAATTTTTTGGGTCCTTGGCATTCTCTTTTAACGTCATCGTACCAATAAAGATCTTGGCAAACTAAAATTTGATCTTTTATTTCTGTTTGATCAGCGGCGCAACTTTCAACTTTTACCCAACCTTCAGGAACAGCGCAAGGTGTTGAAAACTCTCGACACTCCCCTGTTTCTGGATTTTTAGCTGGCGTGATAACTTGAACACAAAAAAAATCTGTCGGAGTGGTAAAAGCGAAGATAATTTTAAAAAAAATGATTCCAGAGAAAAACAAAGATAAAAAATAAAATTTTTTCATAAATTTTTTGAATCCCCTTTTTATTTTAACAATTTTTTTTATAAAATTCATCTTCGAAAGTTGGTTTTTGAACTTTGTAAAAAATACCCAAGGGAATCTTTTTTCCATCTTTGTAATCCCATTCTCTTATCTTTTCTAAAGCATCTTTTGTTGATTCTAAATTCTCATTTTTTAAAAGATAGCATCTTTCTTTATAAAAAGAAATATTGTTAAAAAAAGTAATGCAGGGTTGCAAAATTTCCAAAAAAGCAAAACCATGATGCAAAATGGCGTTTTTCATCATTTCCTTCATATGTAATGTTTCATGAGTAAAAGTTCTGGCAATAAAAGTGGCGCCAGCAGAAAAAACCAATTCCAAAGGATTCAAGGGTTCTTCGATTGAGCCAAAAGGCGTTGAGGCGCCCTTAAAACCCTTTGGCGAAGTTGCTGTAAATTGAGAGACCGTAAGAGCAAAATTTCGATTATCGAAAACAAAAACCTTGATATCAGCGTTTCTCTTAGCAGCAAAAATCAAATGCTCAATCCCTTCATTATAGCAATCGCCATCACCAACAAAAGAGATAACTTTTAATTTGGGGTTTGCCAATTTTATTCCTTGGGCCAAAGGAATGGTTCGACCATGCAAACCATAAAAACTACTCAGGTTTAAATAATCAAAAATTTTTCCGTGGCAACCAATGCCAGCAGTAAAAACAATCTCTTCTTTCTTTATTCCTTCCTTCTCCAATTCCTCAACAACTTCTTTAAAGGTCTTTAAAATAAGAAAATTGGGACAACCCGGACACCAAGTAATTTTTGTTTTTGTTTCTAAATTCATATTTCTTTTTTGATTTCTTCTTCTAATTCTTCGATAAAAAATGGCCGACCAGTATATTTCAAAATCGGTTTTGCAAAAATACCGTATCTTTTTAGGAATTGAGCGTACTGACCTAAACTATTTAACTCAATGGTAAATATCTTTTTTGCCTTTTTTAAATATGATTTGACAATTTCTTCAGGAAATGGAGAAAGCAAATAAGGAAAAATAACAGAAAATCCCATTCTTTCTGCCAATTCCAAAGCAATTCCCTTATTAATTCCAAAGGGGAAAAGAAAAATTTCCGCATCTCTTGGGCCAAAAAATTCTAAATAAGAGGAACCTTGCAATTCTCTTTTTATCGTTTCGAATTTTCTTTTTCTCTTTTCTATCATTTTTTTAACGATTTCCTCCTCGTCGTTTGTAATTCCAAATTCATCGTGTTCATAACTGTTTGCCTTAACGATAAATTTACCGCCAGGAAAAGCTAATGGTGAAATTCCATCTGGAGTCATCTGATAACGGCAAAAATTTTCTCCCTCTTTTTCTTCGAAAATTTTTGGTCTTTTTGATTTTAAATCCTCTAAAATTTCTTTCTCAACAGAAAAACTATTTTCTGAAACATCTTTGTCTAAAAGCAAAATCACTGGTGTTTGATATTGCCAGGCCAGATTAAGGCCTAAATTTGCACAAAAAAGAGCGTCCTTGGCGTTGCCTGCTTGTAAAACAATCTTTTCCATATCACCATGGCCAGCGCCGAGAACAAAATTCAAGTCACCCTGCAAATTATAGGTGGGCATTCCTGTTGAAGGACCCGCTCGCTGACTGTTAATAATTAAAATTGGTGTTTCGCTCTGACTCGCCAAACTTAAGGCCTCTGTCATTAAAGCAAAACCACCGCCAGAAGTGCCCACTGCTGTTCTTTTACCCGCAAAAGCAGTACCCAGAGCCATGTTAATAACAGAAATCTCGCTTTCTGGCTGATAGGTTCTCACATTAAGTTCTTTTTCTTTGTTGGCTAAAAAAACCAAAATAGAAGTACTCGGAGTCATCGGATAAGCAAAATAAAAATCTAAACCCGCTTTCACCATTCCCAGAGCGCAAGCTTCATTGCCAGTCATTAACAAAGATTCTTTTTCTTGAATCTTTGAAATTTGAAACTTGGGCTCGCAAGTTTCAAAAATTCTTTTAGCAATTTTTAAATTAACATCAATATCGTTTTTTACTTTTGCTCTTAATATTTTTTCCCATAATGAAAAATCAACGTTAAAAATCCTCAAAAAAGCTGAAATTAAAGCAGTATTGACCATGGGGCCACTACCGCCCTCTTCTTTAACGATCTTTTCAACAGGAACGCCAATCCCCTGCTCGCTTTTTGCCCGATCATTATTAAAAATCAAAAAACCCTCTTTTTTTAATCTTTCTTTGTGTAAATCAATTGTTTTTTGATCCAAAGCCAAAATGACATCAATTTCTTTTTTTCTGGCTTCTCTTTTTTCTTTGCTCAATCTCACTTCAGAAAAATTATGACCGCCTCGAATTAAAGATTGATAGTCCTCATAGACATAAATAAAATAACCCAATTGATTAAAAACCTGAGAAATTAAATTACCGCCGAACCGTGTTCCCTGACCCGCCTCACCACCGATGAGAAGAACAAAATCTTCTTTTTTAAACATCAATTTTATTTTTTTCTTTCTTGAGCTTCCTGAATGACTTTTTCAGCAAAACTTTTTTCCTTAAAATCTCTTAATTTGACCCATTTTCCCGGTTCCAATCTTTTGTAAGTTTCGAAAAACTCTTTGATTTCTTTTTTCGTATGCTCTGGCAGATCATTAACGTCTTGAATTTCTTTAAAACGCGGATCGATCTTTTCAACGGGCACAGCCAAAATTTTATTATCGATTCCTTCCTCGTCTTCCATTTCCAAAAGGCCAATGGGTCTCGCCTTAACATAACATCCAGGAAAAGTAGGAAAAGAAGAAAGTAAAACGCAATCTAAAGGATCGCCATCCTCGCCGAGTGTGTCTTTTATAAACCCGTATTCAAAAGGAAAATAATTGGGGCCGTATAAAACCCGGTCTAATTTAACGCTCTTTAAATCTTCATCGAATTCAAATTTTAATCTTGAACCCTTGGGAATTTCGACAAAAACTAAAATTTCCATTTGATTTAAATAAATTTCTTTTTCGACCTTTCAATTGATAATTATAACAAAACTTCTTCAATTTTAAAAGTTTTGTGATAAAATAAAAAATATTTAAAAAAGAATGGAAAACTCCTCTCTTTTTGTTTTAAATTCAAAAGGAGAAAAGGAACCCTTTTCCAAAGAAAAAGTTTTCTGGTCAGTAAAAAGAGCAGGCGGCTCTGAAAAAATCGCCAGAGAGATTTCAGAATTAATCGAAAAAGAAATTTATCCTGGCATTCCAACAAAACAAATTTACAAAAAAATAAAAACCTATCTCAAAAAATACCAAAAAAATATTTTTTTAAGATTTTCTCTTAAGGAAGCGATCTTCAAATTAGGACCGACGGGTTTTCCTTTTGAAAAGTTTGCCGGCAAAATTTTTGAAAAAGAAGGTTTTCAGGTGGAATACAATTTAAAAATAAAAGGTTTTTGTAATGTCATTTATGAAATTGACTTTCTCGCTCGAAATAACAAAGAGGTGATTTTAGGAGAATGCAAATATCATCATGCACCGGGAGAAAGGGTTGATTTAAAAATTGTTCTATCTAATCAAGCAAGGTTTATGGATATTTTAGAAAATAAAGACTTTCAATCCCTTAAAACAAATGGGCTTCAAATAAAAACAATGATCCTGACGAACACAAAATTCACCAGTCAGGCAATTCAATATGCGCAATGTAAAAAAACCGAGCTCTTGGGTTGGCGCTATCCTCCAGAAAAAGGATTAGAGTTTTTGATCGAAGAAAAAAAACTCTATCCTTTAACAATCTTGCCTTCTTTTAAAGGAAAATTTAGGGATTATCTTTTGGAAAAAAACATCGTTTCGATCGATGATTTTTTTGAAAAAGAAAAAGAAATCCCCGAAGAAATTTTTCGACCCTTATCAAATGAAGCAAAATTGCTTTTTTATTAAAAAAGGCCGGCGAGAGAGAAGATTTTTCTGGTCAAAAACACTGGTGGGTGCCCAAGTCAAGGTCCACGGACCTTGAATCATTTCAGGCTCCCTAAAAAAGGTTATGCCAGAACCTTCTTCTGCCGGCCTTTTTTATTTTACCAAAAAATTAAAAAAAGAGAAGAAAAATCCTATTTTTTATCCGTATTTGGGCCAGCAACATTTCTTATATTTCAAAACTTTCCCTGTTTTTTCATCGATTTTTCCGCAGGGACAAGGATCATTTCTTCCAACCTTCTTTTTTGACTGAATTACTGTTTCTGTTTTTATATTTTCTTCTTCCTTTTTTTCAATCTTTAAATTCATCAAGGAAAAAACCAACCTCTCCTCCCACTCATTAAAAAGTTTTTTAAATTCCTCAAAACTTTCTTTTTTAAACTCAACCAAAGGATCCATCTGACCATAAGCCCTTAAAGAAACGACTTCTCTTAAATAATCAATGTTTTCTAAATGATAGATCCAAAGGGTATCTAAAATGTTTAAAATCAAATATTTTTCGAATTCCCTCATTCGTTCCTCGCCAATTTCCCTTTCTTTTTTTTCATAATCTGAAAGATTAACGTTTCTTTTCTTCAAAATTTCAAGGATTAAATCTCTGATTTTTCCTTCTTTGATCGCTTTTAAAATCTCATCTCTCTTTTTATAAAAAGCTTCTCTTTGTAAGTTAAAAACAGTATCAAATTTTAAAAGATAAGTTCTGGTATCGAGATTTAAACCCTCGATTCGCGATTGAACATCCTCGATCGCTTTAGAAACCAAAGAAGATTCAATGGCTGTGCCTTCTGGAATTTTTAAGGTTTCCATCAATTTTTGAATCTTCTCTCCGCCGAAAATTTTCATTAGTTCATCTTCTAAAGAAATGAAAAACTGCGTTGTCCCTGGTTCTCCCTGGCGACCCGCCCGACCCCGCAACTGATTGTCAATCCTTCGAGCTTCATGCCTTTCTGTGCCAATGACAAACAATCCTCCTAAAGAAAAAATTTTCTCTCTTTCTTTTTCCCAATTTTCAATTTCTTTTTCATCCAAGGGTTTGGGTCCGCCCAAAATAATATCAATACCTCGACCAGCCATATTGGTCGCCACCGTGACCGCCCCCAACTTTCCTGCTTGGGCAATAATCTCTCCTTCTTTTTCGTGATGTTTGGCGTTTAAAAGAGAGTGTTGAATTTTTTCTTTTAAAAGAAGTTTTGAAATTTTTTCATTCTTTTCGATCGATCTCGTGCCAATTAAAATCGGCTGTCCCAAGGCATGTCTTTTTTTGACTTCATTAACGATTGCCTGATATTTTTCTTTTTCGGTCTTAAAAATCTTATCTGGCAAATCCTGACGAATCATTGGTTTGTTTGTCGGAATACAAACAACTTGTAAATTATAAACCTTTTCAAATTCTTCCGCTGAAGTCAAGGCAGTACCTGTCATCCCAGCCAATTTTTCGTATTTTCTAAAAAAATTCTGAAAAGTAATCATTCCCAAAGTAATCGATTCTTGCTGAACCCTGACGCTTCTTTCCCCGCGCACGTATTCCTTTGCTTCAACAGCTTGATGAAGACCGTGCGACCAACGACGGCCGGGCATCAAACGACCAGTAAATTCATCAACAATAATCACCTGGCCCTGTCTAACAATATAATCCTTGTCTCTTAAAAAAAATTCTTTGGCTTTGATCGCGTTTTCTAAACGATGAATGATATAAAAATCTCCCTTTTCCCATGGATCCTCTTTTAAAAATTTTATGATTTTTTCTTGCCCGACCTCTGTCAAAGAAATTTCTTTCTTTTTGAAATCAAGCAAATAATCGACATCCTTTTTTAAAACTTCAGCGATCTTTGCGAAAAAATAAAAAATTTCTTCCTTTTCTTTTAGGGGCGCGGAAATGATTAGGGGTGTGCGCGCTTCATCGATCAAGATCGAATCAACCTCATCGACAATCGCATAAAAAAAACCTCGCTGAACTTTGTCGTCTAAAGAAGAAACCATATTATCTTTCAAATAATCAAAAGCAAATTCATGATTGGTGCCATAAGTAATATCAGCCAAATAAGCTTCTTTTCGAGAACAGGGTTTCAAATAATCTTCAACCACATGAAAATAACCTAACTCGTCGCGGATTTTATCTTTTTCGGGTCTTTTGTATTCTCGATCGTACAAAAAAGAAATTTCATGGTTCAAACAACCAACGGTCAAGCCCAAAAAATCAAAGATCTGTCCCATCCAAACAGTATCCCTTCGTGCCAAATAATCATTAACAGTAACCAAATGACACCCCTTCTCAAAAAGAGCCATCAAGTATAAAGGCAAGGTCGCAGTCAATGTTTTTCCCTCTCCGGTCTTCATTTCAACAACTTTGCCCTCGAAAAGAGCGATCCCTCCCATTAATTGAACATCAAAATGTCTCTGGCCTAAAGTTCGATGCGCAGCTTCCCTGACCAAGGCAAAGGCCTCAATGAGAATATCTTCTATTTTTTCTCCTTTTTTAATTCTTTGTTTAAAGGAAAGGGTTTTCTGGGGAAAATCTTCGTCTCTCAATTTTTTCATCTCTGGCTCCAAACTATTAATTTTCAAAACAAGATTCTGATATCTCTTTAAAGGAGAAGAAAATTTTTTAAAAAAATTTGAAATGCCCAACATAGAAATATTATGCCTCAAAAAGAGAAAAAAAGCAAAAAATTAATTTGCTCTTTTAAAAATTTTCACTTTTACTTTTTGAGGAGCAAATTTCTTTTTTAAAAAATCAAAGGCCTTTATCGGATCATTCGCTTTTCCGCAGGTAAAAAGATCGAGGGCCCAATAATTAAATTCTGGCCAAGAATGAAGAGCAATATGACTTTCCGCTAACAATAAAACTGCGGTCAATCCCTGGGGTTTAAACTTGTGATAGATAAATTCTAAAGGTGTGTTGTTTGATTTTTTGGCTGCTTGAAAAAAAATTTTTTTTAAATAAGAAACAGAATTTAAATTTTTATTTTGACAATTCCAAAAATCAGCAACAATATGAGTGCCTACTGAAAAATTTTTTGAATTTTTTAAAATTGTTTTTGAAACACCGGGGCATACTCCCCTCTTTGTTTTTTTAATCATGTTTTTTTTGTCGATTATCCTTTTTAAAAACAAAGAGGTAAAAAAAGGATAATCTTTTTCCCCCGAGGAGCGCTCGGGGGAAAGGTTTACTTCTTTTTCTTTTTCTTCTCTTTGGCTTTTTTCTTTGTCGCCATTTTTTATTTTTTAAAAGAGCGACCTTTAAATTATCTTATTTTATCTTTTTTAAAAATTTTGTCAAGGGTTTTTAAAGAATTTTTTTCTGAAAAACAACTTGTCTAAGATACTGACCGGTGATCGAATTTTTGTTCCTGATAATGTCAAGAACAGTTCCTTGAGCGACAATTTCACCTCCTTTGTCTCCTCCTTCAGGTCCTAAATCTAAAATCCAATCTGCGTTTTGAATGACTGAAAGATTGTGTTCGATAACAATGACGCTATTTTTTCTCTCAACCAATTCCTTTAAAACAATTATTAATTTTTCAATATCGTAAAAATGAAGACCTGTTGTCGGCTCGTCTAAAATATAAAGCGTACGACCAGTGTCTCTTTTTGACAATTCGCTAGCTAACTTCACCCGCTGGGCTTCGCCACCAGATAAAGAGGGTGCAGGTTGGCCCAGTTGTAAATAATCCAAGCCGACTTTTGCCATTAAACCCAATTTTTGCTTAATCAAAGGGATGTTTTGAAAAAAAGAAAGAGCTTCCTGGACTGTCATTTCCAAAACATCGGCAATGTTTTTGTCTTTATACCTTATTTCTAAGGTCTCTTCATTAAACCTTTTTCCTTTACATTCTGGGCATTGAATATAAACATCGGGCAAAAAATACATCTCGATTTTAATTTCTCCTTGTCCTTGGCAATGTTCGCAACGACCGCCCCTGACGTTAAAAGAAAAACGGCCGGGTGAATATCCCCTGGCTTTCGCCTCGCGGGTTTGGGCAAAAAGGTTGCGAATCAAAGAAAAAACAGAAACAAAAGTCGCGGGATTGGAACGCGGTGTCCGGCCAATGGGTGTTTGATCAACCAAAACGACCTTATCCAAAAATTCAACGCCTAAAATTTCTTCGTGTTTTCCGGGCTCTTCTTTGGCACGATAAAATTTTTTTAAAAGCGCTCGAGCCAAAATGTCATTAATCAAAGTTGATTTACCAGAACCAGAAACACCAGTGACACAAACAAACTTCTCTAAAGGAATTTTAACATCGATATTTTTTAAATTGTGTTCCGAGGCCTTTTTAATAATTAAAAATTTTTCTTCGTTTTTTTCTTTTTTCTGTTCTTTCTTGTTTTCAATTTTTATTTTTCTCTTTCCCGAAAGATAAAGACCAGTGAGCGTTTTACTTTTCAAAAGTTTTTGGGGTGGACCCTCAAAAATGACCCTACCCCCGTTTTTTCCGCCCAAAGGACCAATCTCAATAACCCAATCTGCTGAAAGAATTGTTTGAGGATCGTGTTCAACAACAATGACTGTGTTTCCTAAATCTCGCAATTTTTTTAAAGAATCAATCAAACGTCCTTGATCCCTGGCATGCAAACCAACCGAGGGTTCGTCTAAAATGTAAAGAACGCCTGTTAATCCAGAACCGATTTGGGTTGCTAAACGAATCCTTTGCTCTTCTCCGCCAGAAAGACTGTTTGTTGTTCTGTCTAATGTTAAATAATTCAAACCGAGGTCGATTAAAAATTGAAGCCTCTTTAGAATTTCCTTAACAATGGGTTTGGCAACTTTTAAACTCGCTGAACTTAAAACACTCTCGGGAAAAGAGAAAAAATCTTTCTCAAAAAATTTCTTTAAATGGTCGAGTTGAAAATTAGATAAATCTGAGATGTTAAAATTTCCGATTTTGACACTCAAGGCCTCTTTTTTTAATCTTTTTCCTTGACAAAAAGGACATTCTTTTTCAACCATATATTTTTCTAATTCTTGACGAACAAAATCAGAATCTGTTTCATAATATTTTTTTTCAATCCAGGGAATAACACCTGGAAAAATTCCATCGCCGTAAAGCACAATGTCGAGTTCATCTTTTGAAAAATCTTTTACTGGTTTTTGAATATCGATATTTTCTCTTTCTGCTAATTGTCGAAGCATATACCAAAAAAAACTCTGACGACCCACTTTATGAGAAGCCCGAGCCCAAGCAAAAATAGCGCCTTCGGCCAAAGATAAGCGCGGATTGGGAATGACTAAATTCGGATCGACGATTAACTTTTTCCCCAAACCCTGACAGTGAGGGCAGGCGCCGAAAGGCGAATTAAAAGAAAATAATCTCGGCTCTAAGGGCGGTAAAGAAAAACCACAAAGGGGGCAAAAAAAATGTTGGGAAAAAATAAAATCTTTTGATTTTTCTTTTTTCTTTTTTGATTCCCAAAAAATAATCACAATCCCCTTTCCGATTTTTAAAGCCATTTCCAAAGAAGAACTCAACCTCAATTTATCGATTGTTTCGTCCAAATCCAACTGATCAACGACAACTTCAATATTGTGGATTTTATAACGAGCCAATGGTTTTTCTAATGCTTCTTCCAAGGAAACTATTTTTCCATCAATCCTCACCCGAGAAAAACCCATTTTCTTAATTTCTTCCAAAACGCTCTGATGCTCACCTTTCTTTCCAGAAATGACAGGACCCAAAATTAAAATCTTACTTTTTTTCTCAAGTTTTAAAATTTTTTCTTTTATCTGATCGATTGTCTGAGCAGAAATTTGAACATTGCACTTGGGGCAATAAGGGGTACCTATCTTGGCAAAGAGCAATCTTAAATAATCGTAAATTTCTGTCATCGTACCAACGGTTGAGCGCGGATTAGAAAAAGATTTTTTTTGTTCAATGGCAATCGAAGGACAAATCCCTTCGATTTTATCAACGTCGGGTTTGTCCATAACGCCCAAAAACTGACGGGCATAAGCTGACAAACTTTCAACGTATCTTCGCTGACCCTCCGCATAGAGAGTATCAAAGGCAAGAGAAGATTTTCCTGACCCAGAAATACCCGTAATGACAATAAGCTTGTTTTTAGGAATTTCCAAATCAATGTTCTTGAGATTATGGGTGCGCGCCCCTTGAATAATTATTTTCTCTTTTAACATCTCAAAGAAAGATTTTATAAAAAAATTAAATTAAAATCAAGCCCTCAAAATTAAAAAAGGAGATAATTTGAACTATTTTGAAAATTTAGTTAAAATAATTTATAGCGAAATCAAAAATGTCCCCATAGCTCAAATGGATAGAGCAACTCCCTTCTAAGGAGTAGGTTCGGGGTTCGAATCCTCGTGGGGACACTAACTTTGACCCAAAAATCTTAAAAAAGAACAAAACCTTTCAAGTTCTTTCAAAATTTCTCTCAAGAGAGGTAAAGCAGGGTCGATTTCTGCCTCTAAAAAGAAAAAATAATCCCAGGGTTTTAAAGAACTCGGAATTGAATGAAGAGAAGTCAGGTTGATTTTTCGATGGGCAAAAACATCAAGAATGTCCCTTAAAATTCCCACCCGATCATAAACAGCCAATAACAACAATGTTTTTTTTGCTTTCAATTTTTGGACGATCTCTTTGTTAATTTTTCGAGAAACTAGAAAAAACTTTGTAAAATTCTGTTTTCTATCTTGAATGTTTTTTTCAAGGATAAAAAGATTATAAATTTTAGCGCAAAAAGGGGAACCAATAAAAGCAACCTCTTTTTCTTTTCTTTTTAAAATCGCCTCGGTGGTACTATTGGCAAAAGAAATTTTGACTCCCGGAAAATTCTTTCTAATCCATGACTGACACTGAAAATAGGCCTGAGAAATAGTACAAATCTCTTTGATTTCTTTCTTGTTTTTTGTCCTGGCCAATAATGCCTGACAAACAGGAAAAACAAAAGAACCAGAAACAAACAAAGGATATTCGATCAAAAGATTAATCGTTTCTCCGATTAAACCTGTAATGCTATTTTCAAAAGGTACAATTCCAAGATCAACCCTTCCGTTATTGACTGCTTCGAAAACCTCCCTCAAATTTTTAAAAGGAAAAAATTTTGATTTTGACGAGAAATTTTTTATTGCTGCCTCATGAGAAAAAGTGCCTTCGGGCCCCAAAAAACCAACTTTGAAATTTCGAAAATCGATTTTTGAAAAAGAAAAATTCTTTAATGGTTGTTCTTCGATTAAAGACAAAACCTCGTTCGATTTTAGCTGGGCGATTTTCTTGAAATCTTCCAAAATCAAGGAAACCTCGTTAAATTTTTTTATAAAATTAAATTTATCTTTTTTCTCTATTATTCTTTCCAAAGACAAGAATTCCTTTTTTATCTTCTTTAAAAGCGATTGAAAATAAGGATTTTCCGTTTGGATGATTGAAAAGATCTCTGGATTTTGAGCAAAAAAACGGCCCAAAAGCAATCCCTGGAGCCTAAAAAATGGGGTCGAAAGAAAGGATTTAAATCTTTTTCTTTCTAAATACAAAATTCTTCCCAATAAAAAATTGAGAAAATGAGGAAGGCCTTGAATTAAACTCATTTGATAATCATGCTCTGAAACAGAGATCTCGAATATTTTTGCTTTTTCTTTTAAAAAAATTTTCCTCAAAAAAGGAATAAATTTATGATTTTTCAAAACAGAAAAAATAAAAATCTGATTTTTTAAACTCGGCGTCAAAGGACCAAACAAAGGGTGGCAAAACAAAACACCGCAATTCAATTTTCGAAAAAAAGGAAAAAGCGGTTTTTTCACAGAAGAAATCTCTACTAATAAATGTTTTCTTTTTAAAAATGGCTTTATCTCTTCCAATACTAATTTTATTTGATCAAAGGGCAAGGCAAGAAAAATAATATCTGAAGCCAAGACAAGTTCTGGATTTTTCAAGGGTGTTTCTTTGTCAGAAATAAAAACTTCAAAACCCTGCTTTTCAAAAAAAGAACGAAACCAATTTCCCATTTTCCCCAAACCGCCGATAATCCCAAAAGTAGGTCTTTCTTTCATTTTTTCTTTCCTGAAAAAATTCTCGAATGACAGATTAAAACTTCTTTAATGATTAAACGAAAGATTTTATCAACTAAAAAAGGAGAGAGATGAAATTTTTTTGCCCATTCTTTTCTTTTTTTTAAAAGTTCTTTCTCTCTTTTTAAATCTCGAGGGGGCAGGTTTTCTTTAAATTTTAATTTTCCAACTTTCTCTGTAACCTCAAACCTTCTTTTTAACCATTTTAAAATCTCTCTGTCAATTTGGTCAATTTTTTTTCTGAGTTCTTTTAAACCTTCCATAAAAATCAATTAACAAAAGTGAGCCACTTTAAATATTTTTTCTCTTTTCCGTGAACAATTCTTTCGTAAGTTTCTTTGACTATTTTTGAAAGAGGACCTAATCTTCCCTGATTAATCTTCTTTTGATCAACCTGAAAAATAGGACAAATCTCAACTGCGGTACCAGTAAAAAAGAGCTCATCTGCGTCTTTTAATTCTTTGAGAGAAATATCTTTTTCTTTAAAAGGAATCTTTAAATCTTTTAAAATATGAAAAACAGTGTCGCGAGTAATGCCGGGCAAAATCGAACCTAAGGAAGGAGTAAAAACCTTTTTGTTTTTAACCATAAAAATATTCTCTCCGGGTCCCTCAGCAACAAAACCTCGATAATCTAATAAAAGGGCTTCATCGTATCCTTTTGATTTTGCCTCCAAAGAGGCAAAAATCGAATTGACATAATAACCAGAAACTTTTGCCCTAATTTCTACTGAAGCAGGATGTAATCTGATAAAGCGCGAGGTTTTCACCTTGACCCCTTCTTTGCCCAGATATTTTCCCCAGGGCCAGGTAATGATGGAAATATCAATTTTTGAATTTTTAGGATAAAGACCCATCTCGCCTTCTCCGTAAAAAACAATCGGCCGAATATAACATTCTTTTTGTTTATTTAAAATGATCGTTTTTAAAATTGCTTTTTTTAATTCTTGAAGAGAAAAGGGAATTTTTATTTTTAAAACAGAAGCAGAAAAAAACAATCTCTTTAAATGATCGTCCAAACGAAAAACTGCTGTTCCCCTTTCTGTTTGATAAGCGCGAATGCCTTCAAAAACAGCAGAACCATAATGAAGCGCATGAGAAAGAAGATGAATCTTTGCCTTTTTAAAATCCAAAAACTTCCCGTTGTACCAAATCTTTTTTATTCCTTTCATTTTTTTTTAAAACTAATTTTCCAAGCCCAGTTCCCTTTTTAAAAAATAGATTAATTCTTGAGGAGAAAAATGGATTTTAATTAAGATACGATCAGCGCCAGCTCTTTTTACCTCTTTTAAGAATTCAGGACCTGAATAGTTGGTAAAGGCAAAAATCTTTAAATCCTTTGTTTTGGGATGAGACCTTGCTTGTAAGAGAAAATCAATGGCTTTGGGTTCTGAAAAGGTCGCTGGCATTAAAAGATCGAGTAAGATTAAATCAGGTAAGGGTTCTTTTTCTTCTTGAAGGTTTTTTAAATAAGAAAAAGCACCTTCAAAAGAATCAATGATTAAAACATCAAAGCCAGCAATGTCTCCAAGGACTTCCTTGTAAAAATCAATCATCATCGTTTCATCCTCGATTAAAACAATCTTCTTTTTCTCCACTAATTTCATTTTAAATAACTTAAAGAGACTGTCAAGGGAATTATTTTCTTTTTAAAGAAAAGCCTGGAATTTCAACTGGTTCTTTAAAGGCCTCTTCTTTTTTTTCTAAAATTTCCATGACTTTTTGAAGGTCTTTTAAAAAACGATTATTTTCTCTTTCAATATTCAGAGAAAATTCAAGGCTTTTCTTGATACTCAAAAAATAGAAAACAGAAATAATTAAAGAAATAAAAAGGATGAGAAAAAAAGAAATAAAAAAATGTTCTGCCCCTTTTTCGATTAAAAAAGAAAAAAAGGCTGTTGTTTTTTTTAAAAATTTTTTAATATTGGCTCTCATTTTGATAAAACCTTTAAATCAATCTCGGCCTTTACCCCGTTATTTTCAGCTACTGAAAGGTTGATTCTTTCTATCTTCACAAAATAAGGAACGTTTTCGATTTTTTTCAAGAAATGATAAATTTTTTCAAAAGAAGAAGAAAAAATAATTTTAAAGATAAAAAAATTCCCTTGTCTTTGATCCTGAACTGCTTGAAGAGTGATTTTTGCTGACAATCCCTGATCTTCTAAAAAATCTTCAAGAAAATTAATAAAATCAACAGGGTTATCTTTTGAAACAAATTGTTTTTCAATTTCCAAAGCTTTTTCTTTTTTTAAAAAATCTTTCAATTCTTCCAATTCTTTTTTTTCAATGTCTATTAACATCTCTTTTTCTTTTTCTTTTTTGATTTCAGACAAAAGATTTTTGTTTTTCTTGAAAATCAAAAAGTCAAAAAAACAGAGAGAAAGAAAGATAAAAAGAAAAATGAAAACAAAAAAATAATATTTTTTCATTTTTTTATTTTAAAACTAACTGTTAAATCAATATTCTCTTTTTGAAACAGGGCCTCAAGAGGAAAATTAAAATCTAAAATTTTCTTTTCCTTTTCTATTTTTTCTTTCCAGGCCAATAAATCATCTCTTTTGGAGGCAAAAATTCTTAAAAATACTTGGTTTTCTTGATTTAAAGAAAGTTCTAAATAATCGATCGTCTCTGGTTTTATCTTCAAAAGAAAATCTAAATTCTCCACTAAATTCTCTTCTGGGAGAAAATTAAAAATGCGAGGAAAAAGTTGGGATAAATTTTCTTTTTTTTCTTTGATCTCCTGAAAATAAGAAAACTCAAGAACCTTCGATTTTTCTGAATAAACAATCTTTGTTTTTTCAAAATTTAAAAACAAAAAAATATAAATTAAAGAAAGAAAAATCAAAAAAAACAAGGAAAACCATATAAAATAAACCTCCCAGATTAAGAGAATTTTCAAATTCCTCTCTTTTTTGTTTTTTTCTTTTTCCTCTTTAAACAAAAGGTTGATCATATACCCAACAAGGCCAGACCCACCGCTGTGGCAAAACCCATTTTTTTATCATTCGGAAAAGAAGATGAAATTTTTAAGAATGGGTTTGCTCTTTCGACCTTTAAATCTGTTTCGTAAGATAAAAATTTTGTCAATCCTTTTAAATTCGCTCCACCGCCAACCAATAAAATCTTTGAAATTCTCATCGTATCGTGCCTCTCATAATAGGAAATGTATTTTCTCATTTCCTGAGACAAGGCAACAACTGAAGGCAAAATTGCCTCAAAAATTTCATTCCTCCATTTTTTTTCGTCTAGTTTGAAAACCTTTCCCAAACCATATTCAAATTTCAACTCTTCTGCTTTTTCAAAGGAAACTTGCAAACTTTTCATAATCTGCTCTGTTAATTTTTGAGAAGAAAGAGGAATGGAAAGAGTTTCTCGAACAAATCCCTGCCAAAAAACAATAAAATTGGTTTTACTCTTTCCAAAATCAACGACCAATAAAGGTGCTTTTTCCTCTTTTTCAAAAATCGCCCGACAGACAGAAAAGGATTCTGGTTCAAAAATAATAGGAGAAATTCCTGCTTCTTTTGCTGCCAAAAAATAACCCTCTAAGACTTCTTTTTCAATAGCGCAAACTAAAACTTGGAAAAAATTGGAATTTTCTTTTTGAGGTAAAAGTTCAAAATCAATCGAGAAATTCTCTATGGGCAAAGGAAGAAAATTTTTTGATTCTGAATTGACTAAAAAAGAGAGGTCTTCTTTTTCAAGTTTTGGTGTTTTTAAATAGAATAAAAATGTTTTTTCTTCTGGCAAAGAAATTATTGCTTTATTCGTTTTAATTTTTTCCCCTTTTATTTCCAAAAGGCCTTCTTTAATGATTTGAGCCAATCTTTTATGATTTTCAACCTTTCCCTTTTCAATAACGCCTTTTTCAATTTCTTTTTCGCCAAAAGAAGAAACGACAATTTTTTTTCCTTTCTTTTTTAATTTTAAAATTTTCAAAGAATAATCTGAAATATCTAAACCAAAAGCATTATTTTTTAAGGATAAAAATTCCATACTTTTATTATATTAAAAAATCATTCTTCTTGCCAACTAATCAAACGAAAATCTGCTTCAATCGCTGGCGTAAAAGGCGGAGAACAATACAAAAGACGGGGTTCATAAATCGTTTCTCTTTTATTATAACCAGAAGCCCAGCCGCCACCAGAATAAACCCATTTAGTGCCAACACGACCATTGCTGATGATTGAACCTTTGATCTCTAATTTTTGACGATACCGATATTGACTATCCTCATAATGATTACGACCGAACCTTCCTCTTTGAGCAATGTAAATGCCAACCAATTCCATAGAATCAGGAGAATTGGGTGAAATTAAAATGTTATCTCTGGCAATTAAGGTAAAAGAATCAGTATCTCTGTTTTTATACTCAATATTTCCTTGCAAAATCGCAGAGGTTTTCGCGTTGGGGTTTATCAAATTGGCAGCGGCTAAAGTAATCGACCCTGAAACTTTTCCTTCGGGCCAAACATTATCTTCAACAAAAATTACGGAACAAGAAGAAGGAATGTTAAAGGTATTAATTTTTCTCTCTTTATTAATAACAAAATAATCATAGTGCCACTCTTCATCATAATAAAATCCCCAGACACCTGTTAAGGCCTGAATTTCCCTGACCTCTAATCTTCCGTCATCTAAAAATACCAAATGATATCCTTTTTGAGATGAAGAAGGCCCTAAATAGATTCCATTGCTTTGGGCTAATTGTTTTAATTGATTGAGGTCTATGGTAATTTTTTCAAAAGAAAAAGAAGAAATCGGAAACTGAAATAGAGCTTCGTTACCATTAGCAGTGGTAAAAACACCAGGACAATAACAAGCAAGGTTTTTATAAGTACATTTTGAAGGACAAGGACTACAAGCAAATGACCCGTCGCAGATCCACTCTTGTTTTGCTGAACTAACGATCGAAGAATTTTCTCCATCCATTCGAATACCGCCATTGGAATGATAGGGTCCTTTAATCTCATGATCAGGGCCAACCCAAACATCGCTGTTTAAAAGATAAGAGTAATAAGCAACCGAGGGCCTACCAAAAACTGCTTTGATTTTTCTTTTTAAATGAGGGAATTGATCAGTATAACCAAGCGAAACAATTTCATGACGGATCGTTTGACCACAATTCTCTGTTTTTATGTCAGAAATTTCAAATTTTCCAATCTTCCTGCCCTGACTATCGTAATAATCCTTTGGGCCCACGCATTCGTTTTCTTTTTTATTGTTTAAACACCATTGAAAATAATTAACTCCACTTTCAGCAATATTAAAGGCCTTTTCTAAAGCCAATTTTTGATTTGCCTGGCGATACTGAGACAAAAAAAGATTCGATAAACCAAAAATAATCAACAAAAACCCAGAACCAAAAACCAAGATATAAACTAACGTTTGACCGTTTTTTCTTTTTTCCATTTTTTTATTTTGCCATATTTCTTAAACTTACAAAAGACTCAAGTTCAAATTCTTTTGGTGGCCGATTGGGATCAATGTTAATGACTAAATAAACCTTCATTAACGTTGTGTCTTTTAATCTCAAAGAAGGATTGTCAATTTTATTTCCGTTTTTGTCAAAATATTCAAAAATCGGCGGCACGTTTCTCACGTAACTGGTCAGGATCGAAACCTTTTCTTGATCCAGCGGATATTTCACTTCGTTTCCCTCAAACACCGGCTCAATAATCCCTTTTTTAAACTGATGAACAAAAGCAGAGATATCTTCGGAAAAAGAAAATTCAAATCGCGCCCTCATCGAATATTTTGGCGAGGTTCCGCATTCAGCGCCCACATCCCTACTTGCCTTAGCTGAAAAATTGATTTTTCCATCTCTGGCAAAATTAGTGACATCAAAAATTCTCGTTCCCTCAAAAGTTGCTGGACAATGAGTGCAACCGGTTTTACAAAGATCCGAAGAAATTTTATTGCCGTCAGCAAAAATTTCGGCGTATTCATTCGAATTGTGATCAAAATCGCCCATTAAAGAAACTTTCACCTGAGCAGAAATCAAAACACCCTTTAAAAAATCTGAAAAATTAACATTGCACTCACCACCAGAAACTGTGGTCTCACATTCCTTCGTTTCTTTTCCGCTATTGACATTGCCCAAAAAATACCTGACCCTCTCTATCTGACCGTCATTATCAATGTCAGCATAAAAAACAAACTCTTTATCATCCGCTTTTTCGATTAAGAAAGAACCGCTTTGGCTCGTTTGGGCTTCTCGAATTTCTTTGACCATCTCTTCGATTCCTTTTTTGGCTTCAGCCACAGCCATTGATTGAGAAAAATTATAAGATTGACTTTTATAAAGAATGACTACCGCTGAAAAAAGAGCGGCAACAATCATCGAAAATACAAAGATTGCGATTATTGTTTCAGTTAAAGTAAAACCTCTTTTTTTCATTTTATTCTAAAGCCCTTAATTTTACGCTTAAAAATATATTACCCGAAACAAAAACAGGTATTGTTTTTGTTGCATAACCAGACGCTGATAATTCCAAAGAGTAATTAGAAGCTTCCAAGGGAATAAAAAGAACCTGACCTTTTGAATCAGTAAAAAGGGTCTTTTCATAACCCAAAGAACTACTTTTTAAAACCGCTCTCACCCCAAAAATCGGATCCAATGTTTCTTCGTCTTTGACGGTTATCAAAAGAGAATTGCTTGAACGAAAAAAAAGTTTTATTGTTTTTTGCTCTCCTGGTTCCAAAGAAAGGGGTTGACTTGGTTCTGTCTTGTAAAGCTCCAAAGAACTTCTTGAAAGAAAATGATACAAATCCCATTCTAAAGAAGGGAAAAATTTTCTTCCTTTTTCATCAGAAACGCTTGTCGTTGAAAACTTAAAAATGCGTCCTTCCTGGTCTAAAGTTTTTTCTCCATTAATAGAAAAAGAAACATTGCCCAAAGGGGTTTCTCCCCTTGTCTTCCAGGAAACTTCCCAATAATCAACATAAGGAATTGTTGTTGTCAATGAAGAAAAGGAAATTTTTAATTTTAATTTTGAATAATCGGTTTTTAAAGAAGAAAGATCAAGGGGTGAGGCCTCAAAACCCAGCTCATTGCCGGGTAAATCCTGATCTGGAATTAACTGCCATGCGCCAGTGGTCGCATCAAAAAAATAAAATTGATATTTTATCGCTGTGCCCAAGGGTTTAAAATCAGAAAAAACCAATCGATCCCAAGATAAAATATCAGTGGCTAAAATCTCTTTTGAAATTAAAAAACCTTCGTTCGTGGTCGATCTTAAATAGGCCTTGCCCTCTAAAATTTCAATATTGGAAGAAGAAGAAATCTTCTGATCGTTCAAAAAGGCATCATAAAAAAATTCTTCGCCTTGATCGGAAAGGGTTAAAACCTCTAACTGAGAAAGTTTATCAATAGATAGAGCAACTTCCGTCACTTTTTTATCGATAACGTTTTGATGAGGCAGTTTTGGATGAGCGATCTCATCAATTCCGTAAGTTCTTTCAAAAGAATAACCAGACTTTGAAACATCGATCCGATAAGTGCCCGGGGACATAGGAAAACGAAAATATCCATCATCAGGAGAAGCTGTTTTTAAGACTTCGTTCGTTTGAGGATCTTTAATCTGAATCACTGGTTGAAAAACCATTTCACCTTTAGCATCAAAGACATAAACAGCTAAAATTCCCCCAGAGGTCTGACATTCCTCGATGGAATCTGCGGGCGAAAAAATACTTTCCAAACTAACGCTGCCAGGAAATTTTTTTTGCCAAGAAACAGTAATCACTACTTTTTTATAATCAAAAGGACATTCGTCTTGAGGCCATTGGGTCCCATCAAGAGGATCAATAACAAAATCGACTTTTCTTTCAATCAAAAAATCGATGTTGTTCAAAATTTTTGAAGAAGTTGGCAATAGAACACCATAAGGAAAAGCGCCGGGTTTTTGAAGACCGATCGAAGGATAAGGAAGGTTTCTTACTTTTTCCATTTCGCCCGCAGCAATATTCTCAGCAATAACTCTTATTTTGGCTAAAAAAATGATTTTAGAGACTAAATAAAAAAACCCAAAAATTCCTGCAAAAATAACAGTGAAAATAAAAATAGAAATTAAAGATTCGCTTAAAGTAAAGCCATTTTTTTTACTTTTATTTCCTGAAAACATTTTATTGAATGGCGTTGATCAAAGAATAAATCGGCTGAATAACGGAAAAAGCAAAAAAGCCAATGGCAACACCAATGATCAAAATCAAAACCGGTTCAATAACTGAAGTTAAATTTTTCGTAAATCTCAAAACATCTTTTTCATAAAACGAAGCTAATTTTAAAAGGATACTAGAGCTCTCGCCCGTTTCTTCACCCACAGCGACCATTTCCACCAATAGAGGCGGATAAAGATGGGAAAAGTTTTTTAAAGCGTCAGACAATTTTTCTCCTTTTTTAATTCTTTCTTTGCATTCTAAAAAAGACTCTCGATAATACAAATTACCCAAGGTTTGGGCTGTAATTTCCAAAGCCCGCGGCAGAGCGACACCTGCTGAAATTAAGGTCGAAACATTTCTTAAAAGAGAAGCAAAAATCGCGGTTTTAAAAACATTACTGAGTATCGGGATTCTTAAAGACAAAAAAGAAAAAATTTTTCTTCCTAATTTTGTTCTCAAAAAAAACCTCAAAAATAAAAAAAGAAAAATAAAAAAGAGAATTAAAATAAAAATATTTTTTTGAAAGAAAAGGCCCAAGGAAATAACAATCCGGGTTGAAAGAGGCAGAGAAACTCCTAATTCAAAAAATGTTTCTGCTAATTTCGGAATGACAACAACCAACATTAAAATTCCAATACCGATCATTGCCAAGATAATAACCGCGGGATAAATTAAAGCGCCCGTGATTCTCGATTTTAGTTCATTTTCCCTTTCAAGTTGTTTGGCAATTATTTTTAAAGAATCAACCAAAGTGCCTGATTCCTCGCCTACCATAACAATGCTTTGGTAAAATTCAGAAAAAACATCTTTAAACAATCCCAAGGTTTCTGAAAAACTCTTTCCCCTCTCGATTTCCTCCTTGATTCTCAAAATAATTTCTTTAAATTTTTTGTTTTTTGTCTGAAAAGAAATAGTATTTAAGGCGCGACTCAAGGATAAACCCGCTGAAAGCATCACCGCTAAATTGCGTGTAAAAAAAATTTTTTCTTTCAAGGAAACAGAAGAAAAAAAAGAAAAAATATCTCTCCGCGATCTTCCTTTTTTTTCCTTAATTGAAACAAGAAAAAAGCCTTCGCTTTTTAGTTTCTTTTCGAATTCTTCTAAATCTTCAATTTCCAAAACTCCTTTTTTTTCTCGACCATCGATAGATTTAGCCAAAAAAGAATAAAGAGGCATTTAAGGATAATTTAAGGATACATTAAAAAAACAGAGGCAAGGGTAAAAACAGAAACTTGAGGTTGGGGCAAACTAAAAAGAAGATAGGGAAGCAAAAGAGAAAACTGGCCCACGAGAAAAAAATAAGAATCCTCAGGAGGCAAAGAAATCGTGTTCGCACCCAAAAGGCTCATAAAATACTCCCTCTTTTGAAGAATCATTTGTTCGGTCGTGTAATCAAAAACCTGCGG
>Ga0272449_1000963_pt1 | contig 31561 bp, 27 predicted proteins | sample YNPCB0241_FD_198679 | JGI IMG/M metagenome (GOLD analysis project Ga0272449, IMG submission 198679) | Hot spring sediment microbial communities from Yellowstone National Park, WY, United States - YNP-CB-024-1 | ecosystem: Environmental > Aquatic > Thermal springs > Hot (42-90C) > Sediment... | reverse complement strand
CTGTGCTAGAACATCTAGGGGGTTCCTTGGAATATGGACTTTGTCTAAGTGATGCCTATAAGCTTCCCTAATCATTACCGCTACCTCAACTAGGTCGTCCCTGTCCACACATACCATTATACCCTTGTTTGTCTCGTGTAGCCTGTGACCGCTCCTGCCTACCCGTTGGAGGCATCTCGTGACCGATTTGGGGGAGCCTACCTGAACAACCACGTCTATGTATCCAATGTCTATGCCGAGCTCCAAACTGGTACTGCTGACAATTGCCTTGAGTTCTCCCTTTTTCAGCTTCTCTTCTACGTCCATTCTTACTCCACGACTTAGGGAGCTGTGATGTGCAGCAATCGAATCCTCGGGGATGTCTCCTTTTTTCTTTGCGAGCATCTTAAGGTGGAATACTACTCTTTCGCTACCGCTTCGTGTGTTTGTAAAGATGAGCGTTGTCCTGTGTTTCTTTACAATGTCGTATAGGGTCTCATACATCTTGCTCGTCACCTCCTGTGCAGGAGTATAGATTAGGTCGCTTACAGGGGAGGCGACATGTATGCTCTTTCGCTTTGAATACCTAGCGTCAACAATGAGGCATGGTCTTGGGGAACCGTCTTCGTTGTATCCAACAAGGAACTTTGCAACCTCGTCCAGGGGATTAATCGTTGCAGAGAGTCCTATCCTAATAAAATCTCTGCCCGTGAGTTCCCTTAATCTCTCGAGAGAGAGTGACAGATGGGCTCCACGTTTGCTCTCAGCAAGGCTGTGTATCTCGTCTACAATCACCCATTTTACAGTTCTAAGCTTCTCGCGGAACTTTGGTGCAACAAGAATGATTGCAAGTGTCTCGGGCGTCGTTATAAGTATATGCGGGGTCTTTCTAAGCATGTTTTGTCTCTGGGAAGTAGGGGTATCACCCGTCCTGACGACATGTCTTATCTCTGGTATCTCCTTGCCTCTCTTCTGTGCTATTTCTCTGATTTCCCTGAGAGGCTCTTCTAGGTTACGATAAATATCATTGTTTAGTGCTCTAAGCGGAGACACGTATAGCACGTAGACCGTGTTGTCGAGTTCCCCCTTCTCAGCCATGTTGAAGAGCTCGCTGAGAGCGATAAGAAAGGCCGTCAGCGTTTTACCTGTTCCTGTGGGGCTAGATACGAGGACATTTTCGCCGTTGTGAATAGGTATAAGTGCATAACGTTGCGGTGGAGTAAGGTCTCTAAACTTTGATGCAAACCACTCGGCTACAAGCGGATTTAGGATTTTGAGTACTTCCTCCTTGGTGTATTCCCTTTCAGCTACCCTTATAGACTCCTCCATAAACAATACTGGTTAGCCACCTATATCCACGTAAATTAACTTTTTTCAAGGCCTCTTTTCCTCTCTTCTAAAAGTACACTTAGAGACTCCGCCGCCTCCTCTAGATGGTACAGGACATCTTCCAGGAGCTCCGCGAGGACTTGGTCGGCATCAGCAATGTCTCTAAGCAAATCTATGGCAAAATCTACACTGCTTAGGGCGCGCTCCATCTTTTCGTTTAGTTCCTTACTCATAGAAACATTTAACACGTAACAAGTTTTTATTGGTAACCATGAAAATTCGAGAAATTGCTGAAAAGCTTTTCCTAGAGCTGGGACAACAAGACATTGTAGCTGGAAGCAGAGAAGAGAGAGAATCGCTCCAAAAAATAAGGGGAATATTTGAGGGGTTACAGCTCCCAGTAGAGACTTACAGTTTTCAATGTTCGAGCTGGCGAGAAAAGCATGTTTCGCTACATCTTCATGACCATGAATTAAAAGCTGTAGCGATGCCTAACTCTCCGTCAGGAAGTGTTGAAGCGAAGGCCGTATACGTTGGCGAGCGGATTCTTAGAGAAGAATTCCGGGGACTTGATCTTTCTGGAAAGATAGCAGTAGTCAAGATGTATAGAAAAATAGATGAAATCTCGTGGCAATACCTGAGAGCAGTTGAGAGAGGTGCAGAAGCAGTTATATTTGTTGACCCCTACCCAGACACAAGAAGGAGAATAGTCATAGTTCCAAGCGTTGATTATACGTTCTCTGTTGGGAGCCCTCCACCAGTCCCGGTAGCATCTGTTTCCCTGGGGGATGGTCTAAAGCTAGTCCAAGCCGCAAATAGGGGCGAAAAAATCAGCCTGGAAATAGGGACAGATGCAGACAATTCTGCAACGACGGGGGTAGTAGCGGCTGGAAACCTTGAGGGCCCTATCTTTACGGCACACATTGATAAGTGGCTCAGCGGCTTTACAGACAATGTTCTCGGCGTAGGCATTGTAGTGGCACTTGCAGAAAAATATCGGGAAAATGCAGGCTTCATAGTATTCGGGTCTGAGGAATACGGGGCACCAGGCTACTCGCCGTGGTACTGGATATGGGGTTCACGGTCTTTCGTTTCTAGACTCGACGAAAGAGATAGGCTAAGCGAGCTAGGTCTAATAATAAATCTTGACACGCTGGGTGGACAAAGCATTTCCCTGTCAGCTTCTGGAGTAGATCTTCTCTCGGGTCTCAGAAAAATATTGGGCGAATCATACCGCTACACGCCAGACCAAGTAATCTTTGATAGTTTTAGTTTCACTATGCATGGCCATCCTGCCCTAACAATCCATACCTTCGAGGACACTCTCCCTATATATCACACGGATAAGGATGTCCCAGGCAACGTGGACTGGCAAAAAATAGAGGAGGCTGTACAACTTGCCGAAATAATAGCTACCCACTACATTAAAAACAAATGGAAGATGCTTGACCGTACCGTCCTCATAGACAAAGTGAAAGAAAAAGCCATGAAACTAAAAGACATAAAAGAAGCTTCAGAACTCATGGATTTCCTAGAAAAGATAAAAATAGAAAACGAGAAGCAGGCACACTATATAAGAAGGGAACTAACAAGGCCCATCTTCGCTGGGACATACGGAGAAGTATTCGAAGATCCAGTTGTGTCTTATCCTTACCTCCTTGAAGCTATAGAAGACCTACTTTCCCTAACGCAATCTCCAATGGATAATACTACAGGTGAATCCAAGCTAAAAGCCCTAGTCAAAACAGTTCCAGGCTGGGAAACAAAGATCTATGATTTAAGGATTCTAGTCGATAAGAATGCTGGAGAAGAATTAAGATATCTTGCAAGACAACTAGCAACGGCATACCTTGCTGAAACCAAAAAGATCTTCGAAACCGTTGCGAGTGTTGCTCTTTAAAAGAGCGATGCTCTTTATTAAGTTGTTTTATTAAATATTCCACGCTAGATTTATATAGTAAAAGAATTATCATTATAAAACGTATGACCAACAGTAAAGTCTTTCTGTTAGCCTTCATAGCCCTTCTAGCCTTCACAGCATCCCTGGTCTTCGCTGCCCCCTCATTGAGGCAGTGGACAGGCACAGCTCCAAGCATGCCCCTACAAGTCGTTGTAAGCAATGGCGAGCTCATAGTTACCGACCCGTCCAACGACCAGTACAAATATTATAGCCCACAATACAACTGGCCAATACCTAGCGACCTTGACATTCTAGAAGCAAGGGTTTACAGCGATGGACAAAACATCTATGTCAGATACAAGTTCCAAACGCTAAAGAGCAAGTATTCGCCATACGTGATGCTGGTTATGGATTTCACGCCCGACAACGATATGGATGGCTTTGACAACTGGCTCCCAGACTGGTCAGACACTAAGCTCCCCTGGAAATGGGACGCTATTATCGGTGTCAACCTGGGGAAGAAGGATAGCCAGCCATTTGTTTTCTACAGGAGTTGGAACCCTCAGTTTGTTGGCAGTCTAGCTGTTGACCAGGACAACGCTGTAATTGAGGCCATGGTTCCACTTTCCGCTCTTCCAGACTTCCCGAGAAATGGCAAAATCAGGATGGTCATAGTTGTGTTCGCAAATGACTATGGTGGCATATGGGATCCAGGCAAGAGGAAGAACTATGACCCAGAGATAGGCATTGTCATCAACGAGGAAACATTCTACGCATGCAACGTGTATGATATTGCTGGGCAGGCCCCCACCAACATGGAGGTCTATGGAAACTGGAAGGATGGGGTTCAAGAAGTAGCAGTATACTACACAGTATCAACTTCTAACGGTGTTTTCACCTCTGTGGCGGACTATGGGAGAAAAGTTTCATTCGAAAGATCCCTCGCCAAAATGAAGCGAATCTATCCGCCTCTACCGGGCCAGCTTAGAAACTGGGCAGGAACACCCCCACTTACATCTCCTGGTAGCACAGTTGTTTCAAACGAGGCAATAATAACAGACCCAGCCAACGACCAGTACAAGTATTACAGACCAGACTGGAACTGGCCTATTACCAGCGACCTTGATGTCCTCGAGACAAGACTCTACAGTGATGGACAATACCTCTACATACGTGTAAAGTTTTCTACACTGAAAAACAAGTATTCACCCTACATAATGATACCAATAGACTATACCCCAGACAACCCCTCCGATGGCGTCAGCGAGTGGCTACCAGACTGGTCTGACACGAATCTTCCTTGGAAATGGAACGTGGTGATAGGCATAAATTTTGGTAAAAGCGAAACCCAGCCCTTCGTAATCGACTCTTCATGGAATCCCAAGTTCACAGGTCAACTGGCCGTCAACCAGACACAAGGCGTAATCGAGGCCAAGATACCTCTAAGTAGCCTGCCAGGATTCCCGACAAATGGAAAAATAAAATATACTGTCATCATTTTCGCCAATAGCTATGGAGGCGTATGGGATCCAGGCCAGAACAACGCTGTAGATCCCACCACAGGTAAAACAATTTCCGAAGACGACTATGCAAGCGATGTTTACGACATAGCCGGCCAGGCCCCAACATCTGCTGAAGTCTACGGTGGATGGGGCAATGGAAGCCAGACAGTAAAAACAGCATTCACAGCCCAGTTGACAAATGGCCTCTTTGTAGGAATCACGTCAGCTTAAATTATTTCTTTTAAAAAATTATTTTTTCTTTCTTTATATCTTCTTCATTTGTAACATAGATTGCGTCATCACCAATAACATAGTGTGTTCTTGCAACGCTTAACACTCTCTTTAAAGCCTTCTCGAGACTCGTCGCCTTGAAGAGAGCCCCAGCCGCATACTTGTGTCCGCCACCGCCAAGGCTACTAGCGATGATAGAGGCGTCATAGCTGGAGGACGGCTGCGCCCCCGCGTAAAGCCTAAATTTGAACAGCCCCCTCGGGACAATTACAAGTGTAAATTCTGCTCCTCTGCGTTCTAGGAGGATCGTCAAGTATCTATAGGCAATGCCTAGATCTTTCTTGAAAGCTACAATTGTAACTTTTTCGACAGGTATTTTTTCAGCAATTTTCTCCGTTCTTTTCCTCATCTCCTCGTGCCGGGAAATCCACTCTCTTACCTCCTCGCGCTTCAAGGCTTCAAGCCCTTCTCGAGCTAGAAGTTCTACGAGACGTAGCTTTCCACGGTATCCCGCCCCCTTTACCGCCGCGTCCAGTAACAAGGCTTCCTGAGACCTTATATTAGCTGTGTCGGTCTCGACAGCCAAGTTTACGAGGGTAACGGCGAGGGGATTGTTATCCAGCGAGAGTGCCTTCATAGCTAGAAATGCTGAGGCTGGCGCTGATGGGTCATAAAATTCCTCATCCGCGCATGGGGAATTTGTTACGTGGTGGTCAGCCCTAAGTCTAGCTTTTCCTGGACAGGGCAGATCGGCAACAAAGTCCCAGCAGACAAGCCGCAGTATGGGGCTTCTTAATACGTCTTGTGGATGTGCTAGAACTATCTCTGCGTTTGGCTTTGAAATCTTGAAGAGGGTAGCACTGGCTATACCGTCCACGTCTCCTGCGTCTGACAATGCCAGAGGCTTCTTTTTTATCTGTGCCGTCAATATTTGTAGAGTCCTATAGATGGATACATATGACATCATTAATGCATCACGCCCCTCAAAAATTCTCATAGAAATAAAAGGTTATCTTGGTAGCCAATTTATCCTATGACAGCAAGTTCCTTTACTGTCTTGCCCTCCTCAAACCTAGACAAGACAAGGTTGCCAGCCTCCTGGCTCCTCGGTCTACTCGAAGTTATCCAGCTCGCCATCTCCTCTGCTACTACGGGGGCCATCATAAATCCGTGGCCACTAAAACCTGTAGCAATATAGAGGTTTTCGATAGGCATCACTGGGCCAATTATTGGATGATGATCAGGTGTCACTTCGTAATACCCCGGCCAGTACCTGAGGATGTTCACGTTTGGGAGCCACGGTAGCCACTTGCTCCAAACCGAGACAACCTTCTCGAGGAAGGCTAGCTTAACGCTCAGCTCGCCGAACGGCTTCTCTTCTACGTCCACACCCATCAATACATTACCGTGGAAAGTTTGCACTGCGTATGCCCCAGAAGCCACGTCTATTATCAACGGGTCAAAAAGCCTGCCAAAGTCTTCGGTTAACGCTGCATGGTGTGGCACCGGTGTGAGGGGTATCTTTATCCCGTTTCTCTCGAGCAGATATACAGAGTAGGCCCCCGCAGTGACGGCAACGTTTCTAGCAGGTATCTTTTCACCATCTATCAGCACGCCCTTGGCGGCCCCGTTTTCTATATCTATGTGTGTAACCTCTTTTCCAATCAAAAACTCTACTCCAAGACTCTTTGCGGCCAAGAACTGTTTATACAACGAGTCGAAGGGGCTGGCTTTGCCCGCCAAAGGGTCAAAGAGAGCCCCAACCATCTTGGAAGTGTCCACGTAAGGAGCAACTTCTTTGACGAAGTCCTCGCCCACGAGCCTTGTATCTAGGCCGAACATATGGTGGATACGCATATACCCCTTAACCTTCTCTAAGTCTTCTTCCCTGTAGGTAAGCCACAGGTACCCGCTCCTTGAGTACTTCACGCCAAGCTTTTCCTTGAGCTCTCCCCACAGCTCGATGCTCCTCTTCATTAAGACTATGTGCTCTCTACTAGTAAAGCTGGCCCTGATGCCGCCGGCACAGCGGAAAGTTGAGCCGCTGCCGAGATAGTTCCTTTCAACAAGTAGGATCTTGCCAAAGCCCTTTTCTGCCAGCTTGAAAGCCAGGCTAACACCTATAATGCCCCCTCCAACGATGACCAAGTCATACATCCTTCTTCACCCTCAAGAAAAGTCTCGCGGGGACAGGTTCCAGGGGTGGACGAATAACAACATAGCTCAGCTTCTCAATTGGAACTCCAAGCTTGCGGGAAAGAATCCCAAGAACTATTGGCACACAGTATCTTCCCTGGCATGGCCCCATCCCAATACGCAAGTAGCGCTTCAAACTCTCTACATCGCGAAAGCCCATGTCTATTGCTCTCTCTACGTCCTCGACAGTTACCCGCTCGCACATACACACATAACTATTCAACTTCTTCTCGCTCGTACCGACCTCACCTCCATAACCAACTCTTCGGGAACCTCAACAGTCACAACCTGAGTCTTATTCACCTCGAAAACTCTCAAAACCACACCTGTGCCAAGGACTCTGCCATCCCTGCCCAGCAACTCTACAAAATCCCCCTTCTTCAACTTGGGTAGAAACTCGTATGGTACAGTAACCTTAGCGGGGCCGCTGAGATCCACCAGGAACATTGCTTGGCCAGGGCATGTCCCAACACATACCCCGCACCCAGTACACTTTTCCCAGTCTATCTTGGGTCTCCCCCTCAAGCCGCCAACCATTATAGCCTTAACGGGGCACACAGCCTCACACACATTACATGGTATCTCCTCTACGCATTCCGTTACAGCCACGGCCCCCCTTTTCAGTCTCTCAATGGGTGGAACTAGTCCAAGCGAGAACAATGTCTCCTTTTCTATAATCCCGCTACGCCTATACATTTAGACTCACCTTTTTCTGCCCCTCTAGAATTTTGACCGAAAACTGGGTTCCCCTCACTTCTTCCAGGAGCCTAAGAGTCTCCTCACGCTCTTCAACCAGCTCTTTCTGTGGACCAAGGATACTTATTGCCGCCGAGAGCCCAGCTATCCTGCCAGTGAGAAGCGCCGTAGTGGCCTCCTCCACGCCAGAAGCATCTCCAGCCACATATACTCCAGGTACACTGGTCTCCATATACTTGTTCCTGTAAGGAACATAGCCCCCGAGCTCACTCGACCAGACCATTTTTGCCCCCATTTCTGCCAGCAAGCGGGCCTCCGGCGTCAGTCCAACAGCCAGCAACAGCAAATCAGCATCAAACACTTTCTCTGAGCCCTCTATGGGCTGGAAATCTCTTCCAACCCTAGCCACGACAACCCTTTCAACATGGCTAGACCCCTCAGCTCTAAGTACTGTATGCCCCGTCAATATGGGAACTCCCAGCCTGCGAACCTTAGCCGCATGCACAAACCAGCCGCCAATCTCGGGTCTAACCTCAACTATGGCCGTCACATCGACCCCCGCCTGTAACAATTGATAAGAAACAATCAACCCCACATTGCCCGCACCCACAACTACTGCCCTCTCGCCAGGCTTAACCCCATACTCATTCATCAACGTCTGGGCGGCACCTGCACCCATTACGCCTGGAAGAGTATTTCCCGGAAACGGGAGGAAACGCTCCACAGCACCAGTGCCCACAACTACAGCCCTGGGTTTAACCCTTAAAAGCTGGCCATTGCTGTTTACAGCCAGGATCCCCTCGCTAAACCACCCAAAGACAGAAGACCGCGTGTAAATCTTGACGCCCAGCTCCTCGGCCTCATTAACTAGCTTCTCAGCTATCTGAAAACCCCTCAGCCCTCCAAAAAGCTCGCCAGAGCCAAAAAACTTGTGCGTCTGCTTGACGAGTTGCCCACCAGGCCTAAAATGCCTCTCGAAAACCACCACTTTGAGTCCTCTCTTGGTAGCTGAAATAGCTGCAGAGAGACCAGAAGGCCCAGAACCAACTACAGCAACGTCAGCTAGGATTTCTTCGCCTTCAGCAGGCACTTCCTCTCCCGTGCCCGGCAAAGAAGCGACATCGCTCTCGACAATGATACCATCCATTGCCGGCTCAATACAAGCCCTAACCTTGCTCTTGCCGTTAACCCGTACCATACACCCAGAACAATACCCAATCATACAGAAGGGACCCTGAGGCTCAGGAGTATTCCTGAAACTCCTCACACCACTGGCCCAAAGTGCTGCTGCTATGCTTTCGCCCTCAAATCCCTCGATAGGTTTCCCATTGAAATAGAACCTTAACTCTCTTCCTCGCTTAAACGTTAGGATAGGGTGTTCTGAAATCCTCACATTTAAACCTTATTCAAAACGAAAATAAATAATTTTTTATAATAAAGGGAAATACTGATACAGCTGTAAACTTAAGGGAAAATCTTTACAACGACTCATGCGAAAAACTTTTATTGCTTCTTTTTGTCAACACAGCTTAGAATGTATGTCGATATAGACATTGACAAAATTAAAAAAGACTTTCGAAACAACCTTGCACAAGCACTAAGCGTAGGCTACCCCCTAAAATACGCAATAGCTAAGGCCTTATCATGGACACTAATGAAGTATCCATGGGTTCAAGAAATATATTACTCAGAGATAAGCCTAGGCGAGTTTGTCGAGGGAGAAGACATAGATGGAAGAGACGTGGATGTCCTTATCAAGACCAGCATACCTTCGACGAACATCTCGAGATCAATCGAACAACAGCTAGAAGATGCACTGAACACGGTTCTACAAGAACTAGGGCTATGCCCAAGTAACGGGCACAACATTGTAGAGCTACACATAGACGACATATATGCTAGATGCGCCTCTGAAGCCATTCTAAACGGCAGGACACCCCACAACGCAATACTGCTCTACAAAAGCGGGACAGCCACATTTAAAAACCTAGAAAAAGAAACACCTATGTGGACGAAGCCCTAGAAAGAATACTCGAACAACTCGAAAAAGATTTGCCAGGAATCGTTCTCGAAGAGGCTTCTAAAGTAGAAAATCCAAGGATAAGCGGCATCTATGTATATGCAAAAAACTACGACTACTTAAAATATCACCTAGCCAAGAAGCTGGCCCAGGCACTCATACAAATCCCGTGCATAAGGGAGGTCTACTACGCAGACATAGCCTCAGGAGAATACATCACGGGACAGACATACTTCGGCAGAGACATAGACCTAATAATAATCGCAGACCAGCAGAACTGTCCCCAGCTCAAGGAATACCTCACAATTCTAGAACAAAAAATAAACCAAATAGTTGCAAGAACAGCTACCAAACTTCCAGAACTAGGCTGGCTCAAGACACTTGCAGAAACAAACGGCATAATAGAATTCCACCTAGACGACGTCTACACAAAGATGCTACAGGACAAGAAAACCCAACACAGAATCTCCGACCTAAACGTTATACAGCTTGCAAACAAATAGCCCTAAAAAAGAGAAGCACCCCTCATAAGCCTTATAAAGCAGGACACACGGATTGTTTTTGATTCCCATGCTCATGATTTATAATGATGGAAAACATAAAGTAGCAGTTTTCAGGGAACTAACACCCAAAGGTGCCGTCCAATCAAACCAGCTCGCAATAGTCCACGGCGAAGAAGCACTACTAGCAGACCCAGGAGGAAGAGTAGTCTTCAGCAAACTAATGTCCGAAATCTCTGTAATCGCACCAGCAACCAAGATAAAATACATCTTCTATACGCATCAGGACCCAGACGTCATGGGTGCCGCCGCAAGCTGGTACACCGCATTACCCAACGCAAAGATACTCCTACCAGAAATATGGGCAAGATTCATACCCCACTTGTTCCCCCCAGACACAAACATAACAGAAAGACTCATGCCAATACCAGACAACGGCACAGAAATACAGCTCTCAGACTGCACACTAAAACTCATACCAGCCCACTTTCTACACTCCCCCGGAAACTTTTCACTATACGACCCATGCTCAAAAACACTCTTCACAGGCGACATTTTCGCCTCACTCCTACCACAAGGCACAGACTACGACACAGCACCAGACATAGACCAGCACATACAATTCATGGAGCCCTTCCACAAAAGATACATGGCATCCAACAAGGCGCTAAAGGCATGGGTAGCCAAGGTCAAAAACCTAGACATAGAAACAATCATACCACAACACGGCGCAATAATCAAGTCAAAGCCCCACATAGAAAAAGCCCTACAATGGCTCGAAAACCTACAAGCAGGAATAGACCTCCTATACTGATCATCATGATAACAAAGTTATCATAAATGATAACAAGGTTATTACAATTATTTTAAACAGAGAAAAACAAAAATAACAAAGTTATCACCAAAAATAACTTAGATATATCAAAAACTAAGAATTATTCATCCAACTCAGATCCCTGACTAGATATAAGTTCTAGGGCTTCCTCTAAGCTCTCTCTGTCAACAATCGAATCTATCATCTTAACAATTTCCTTAAACTCATAGTATTCAGCTATCTTCATAAAAGCGATTCTCTGGTTGTCATAGCTAATATGTGGCGCCCCTTCGTGAAGTTTCTTTGAAAGCTCTGAAATAAGCATACTTATTTTATCATCCATGTTTTTTATGGATAAGCCAGCAAGATACAACGCTAGAAGTGGCCTAGCAAACTGATGTCTAATAAAAGCTCTCCCTTTGCTAATCACCTTAAAGGCGAGATAGTTAAGTATAGCTGAATAGTAATAGGCGCATATTTCATCTTTACACTCGATATAGCTTACGTGGCTATCAACTATTGTATTCTCTTCGGGCCTAAATGCGAAAGCCGAAAATATCCTGTCGCATCTATATGCTACATAAAACTTGTTTGTATTCAAGGTAATGATTTTACCTGGTTGCTTTAGTTCTTCGCTTAACCTCTCAATTTTCTTGATGATTTCACTTGTAACATAACGTTCATTTAGCCTCAAGGCATCACGTAGAAAATTCTTAAGTGATTCTTCACCTTTTGACGAGAGAAGAACCTCAAGTTGCTTACGTAGCCTAAATGGATTAATTTCGCCTACATAGACAAGTTTATAGATATTGATCCCGTATTCATCTAACATCTTTCGAGGAACAACAAGTTCTTTGTTCGTATTATGAAGCCGAAAAACAAACCTAGCATCGCTAAAATTATATTCGTCTAGAACCAAGCCTGCATATTCCTCCTCACTTTTCTTCTTTTCTCCGCCAAGTAAACCTCTTATGTATAAGCCCATGGGATAAATTTTTTCAACTCCAAGTTCTTCGGCGAGCCGCTCGAGATCCTCAGTGAAATAAAGTAAGCCAGGCTTTATGTATTCGTCATAGCTTTTATTGAAAGGCTTGACCCTCAGATAGTCTTTTATCTCGTCAAGCTTGAGACGCTTGCTATACCTTTTGTCTTCTGGCAAAACTAGTTTGATTACATTAGCCTCTGATGTGAAGCGAGAACGCTCCTGCATCTTCTTGACAACTATAACTGCTGGATAAATACCATGCTCGAAGACGTCAAAGTCAAAATCAAAAAGCTTCACATGGCCCCCTTGCTTTTTCATAAAGCTTTTAACAATACAGTATGTAGCCACTATTCCGGCAGGTATCGGTGTTTTATGATTAAATAGCTGATCCCTATTCATTATAAACGCCACACCCTCATTAGCAAGCTCTAGGGATCTTGCAAGGCCAGCTAAGGCAATATCAGCTCCAGCAATTAGCTGTCCTGTTTTTCTCGCATCAATTTGTTTCTTTTCTTCTTTCTTCTTGTCTTTTTTCTCTATACATTCCTTAATTTTTTCAGACATATTTTCTCTGATTTTTTCCGAATAAGGTGCATTATACTCCGTAACAGGGATCCATGGAGGATTCGTGACTATAATATCTGCTTTAAACTTCTTTAATGCAAGCGAGGTGTAAACAGACATTAAAACAGTACTCCAAACATCGTTACCTTGATGTGTATGAATTAGATTGGCTATCGTAGAAGCTACAGAATCCTTTCTAAAATGTTCAAGGAAACTTTGAATGAAGATATCATTGCTGTTTTTCAAGTCTTCAAAAATCTGCTCATCAATTTCTCTCTCCACACATTCTTGTTCTAGTCCACAACTCTGATAAGCAAACCTAATTGCAAGGGCAATGCTTTTCTCCAATGTTCTTAGACTTGCTAAAATATCAGAAGTCTTCTTCCACTGTACCGCGTTAATGTTGATTAAATATTCTAGATAGGAAGATGCTTTCTCTAAAATATCCTCTAATCCGGGAAACACTACACTTTCTTCTCCAAAGAGCGTAGCGAAGGTGTCGATATGATAAACATGAGGAGGGTTGTCAGGTTCTTTGCCTGTAGAACGCTTGTAAGCCATTACCATTTCAGCCCTAGCAACGGCAACAGCCAGGGGATTAACATCAAAACCGACAACCTCGCCAAAAGCTTCGTCAGGCTTTTCGTTCAATTCTATTTTCCTATGAAAGGTTCTTACAAGAAAAGTTCCTGAACCGCAAAACGGATCCAAAACAATTTTATTTTTCATGTCAAATTCATTGACAATCATTTCTACAAGCCAGGGAGGCGTATAGTATTCTCCTAGTCTCCTCCTTACAGGAGGCTCCACAAGAAATTCATACAAAGTTCTAAAAACGTCTTCTGCAGTATTCTGGGACCAATCAACTAAGCTGGCTCTTCTAATAATCTCATTTAACACTTTTGTCAGGTTTATCTTTGCTTCACTAATTCGTAAGGCAACTCTCCACCAGTTCAGATAAGGCAAAGCAACGTCAACATTCAAAAGCGAACCACTACAAATGTCCTCTGCATTGCCGCTTTTCTCGAGAGCAATCGACAAAGAGGCCAAAACAGCCATATGCATATACGTGTGACGGATAAAAAGGTCCTCAAAAAACTCTTCACCAGCCTCACCATATAACATTCGCATTATTCCCTTATATGCTTCATAGAGTGGACTTATTCTCGGATCATTTTTTAACATACCGAAAATGTTTCTAAGATCTTCCAGAAGCTCATTGATGTTTAATTTATAAAGAGCTTCAATGTTTCTGGAAAGGGGAGGAATCTTAAATGTCCTTATTTGTGGGATAACCTGAGTCTTTAAAAATTCTTTTGCTTCCTCTAAGCCACATTCTGTTATAAGCTCAAGACCAGTTTCTCTTACACGATAAATTCTCCACTTTGACCAATTCGTCAAAATGTAAAAATTTGCTCTAGAAACAACGGGCCAATACTTCGAGGTCGCATCTTGAACGGCTGCGTCAAACTCTTGCTCATATGACTTGAACTCGAAAACCACTTGACCTCCAAGTAGCATGTCAACAGCTTTTTTCTCAGTCTCGGATACGTAGACCTCTTGAGGCATTAAGAGGTCTATTTGTTCCCTAGACAAAAGCTGATCCAGCATTAATAGGTCGGGATTCTTCTCAATCTCGTACCTTGCTCTAATAGCATCTCTTAAAAGCCAGGTGATAAGACCTACTGTTTTCACTCTTACATTCTCGTGTAACTTGCTTGACATAACAAGTACCCCTTGTCCATATGTCTAAGGCTCAACAAGCTATAACCCACACAGCTCATAACTCATTCCCTAAACCACTATAAATTTGTAATTCATAGATACGCCAGAAACCTTCCTGAAAGGATTAATACGCAGAAACCGTTATCAACATAAATCTTGAACCCCTCTAAATTGCAGCTATCTCAACGAAAAACTAATAAATTCCACGAATACTTATTCTAAACAGCCCCGTCAGCACCGGCGTGAATCCGGGCGCGGGGACCAGCCCCGCGTAGCTCAGCGGTAGAGCATCCGGCTGTAGCCCATAGCCCGCGGCGACAGGCGTCAAACGCTGGAATGAGGCCGCGGCAGCCGGCAGGCACCGGAGGGCCCCCGGTTCGAAACCTGGTGCTGACGGGTTTTAGTTCCCGCCTGTCTTTTATCTAGGAAGTGATGCTTGTGAGTAATACTTATGTGTGTCATGTATGAAACCTCAAATGGGAAAAAGATGAAGCGAGTTTTAGTTTTCATGGCTTTAGTGGGTACTTTGCTTGTTATTGCTTCTTTGACTTTTTACTATTATCCTCGTCTTTTGAAGCAGGGTGCTTCCACATTGGAAGAGAAATTTAGGCAACTCTACGCTTCTAACCCAGACTTTAGGCTATCAGTTGATGAGCTTAGGCGTATGGTTCTGGATCCTGACGCGCCTTTCGACAAGGAGATGGCGCGTAAACTCTTTAACTCTGTTCTCAGGGAGCTGGGAATATCTGAGATTGACTCCCTGCATTTTAACTATGGAAAGTCGGTTTATGGGCGTGTCAACAAGAGGTTTCCTACTGTGAGATGTGATTTTCCTAGCGATTTTCATCTCGTAGTTGTACAGCCAAAGACTGATGTAGAGGCTGGCAACTCTCTTGAGAAAGTGTATCTTTGTAGCTATGAGATAAATGGAAAAAGTGTAGTAGAGGTTACTCTTGTCTTTAGGAATGAAAGGAGCCCGTCTAGCACTCTAGAGGATGCATGGTATGAGGCTTGGAGACTTATTTCGTGGGGAAGGTCAAGGGATATAGAGACCTTTTTCGTGGTAAGGGAAGGAGAAAAAACATTTGTTGATTTTTCAGGGCTTGGGCTTGTCCTCAACCAGACATTCTCTTTACGGCTTGTAAAAGCTATAGGCAGTGGCTCTAAAACATATAGTGAGTCTGCCCACGAAGAAGAAAAAATAGAAATCAGCGGCCCTAACATTACTATCTATGTCAACACTTATAATCACGCTCTAGGCCTAAAGGACAATAATCCAGGTCTCGAGAAGGTGAGCTTTAAAGTCACGGAGAGCAATTCTGCCCTTGGGAGACGGGTAAATGCTGAGAACGAATTCTCCGACATTCTCTACATAGATGAACTTGTTGGTATCTAGCTAAGTGAAAGAATCATAGTGTCAAAGATAAAATAGGTTTTCTAGCAGTAAGTACAAGAAGATAGCTCCCATGACTTTATACCAGCTTTATTTTTGTATTGTTTGCTTTGGCCTTTTCAAGTAGTGTTCTAAGTTTTTCCCTGTTGACTAGTGTCTTTGGAACTGCTAGGACTGGCCTAGCCTTGAGGAGCTGGGCTTTCTTAGCTATCGATTCAATTGCCTGGTCTATGTTCTGGTTAGGTTTCAGGACTTCGATTGCAAATGTTTGCTTGTTTCCTTTGGCTATGATCGGGACAGGTCCCAGCCGTGTTGGGTGATTTATTTCTACGTGGAGGCCAGCATAGAGGTATCGGGTGGCGACTTTGCCTATGAGTCCGTACTTGTTTACGAGGGCTTTTCCTATGAATTTTTGTCTAGGGGTCGTCATGGGTGCTCATTATTTCTTCCTGATTTTTGTTTTTATTTCTTTTTTCGACTTTTGTCTAATGTTTTTTAGGTTAGCGTTAAATATTAAGATGAGTTAATTAATTGTTATCGCATGGATATTCCACAGAGCCTTTACGAGATACTCCTCGCCATAGTAAATATATATAGTTCCGAGAAGCGGCCTGTCACAAGTGTCGAGATTGCTGAATACGTGGGCAAAAGCGACGGGACAGTTAGAAACGTGATCTCGGCCCTGAAGGCTATGGGTCTCGTCGAGGCAAAGACTGGGCCTGGCGGCGGTTATGTCCCAACGGTCAAAGGGGTTGAAATAGCTAGAGGCAACGTGGCGTTTGATAAGTTATGGGAGCCCATAAGGCTAATTGTAAATGGTAGACCCACACAGCTGTACATACTAGAGTTGGACTTCATGGGCTTGGGCGGGCCACTCTCGCCAAAGGTTGTTTTAAAAGTTGTGGGAAGCATGCATCAGGTAACAAGGGGCTCGCGGGTCGTCGTCGGCCCTACACAGGCTACACGCGTAATAGTGAGAGGCGAGGTTGTAGAGGTGAACTCTTCAAGGCGCGAAATCCTAGTAAATGTAGAGTCAATGGTTGCAGTGCCCAGGCTAAAGGCAAGAGAACTCATGACTGGCAACGTGTTAAGCGTCTCCCCGGGCGAGTCGCTACGGAAAGTCGCAGAGATAATTTTGGAAAAAAACATTAGGGCTCTACCTGTTGTCGACGGCTCGGGCAGGCTAGTAGGGATAATTTCAGCGCAACACATTGCAAAGGCTTTTCTTAGGGGCGAGTTCACTGCGTCGGTTTCTGAATACATGGATAGAAATGTCCCTACAGTCACGCTGGAAGAGGATATCTTGGAGATAATGAGGCTCATGGACAATAGAAACATGGGAAGAGTAGTTGTAGTAGACGGACAGGGGTCTCCTGCCGGCATAATAACTAGGACTGACATATTGAAGACAATGACAAGAATGTACGACTTTTCCGCCCCTAGCCGAGAAACTCCATAAGCGTTTTCTGCCTAGTGGCCACATTGATAAAGGTGCTCCTCCTAAGAGCTACCTCGAGAGGCGTCTTTAGCCTAGTTTTTATTGCTTCTAGAGCCTCTCGGAGAGACCCATACCTTTCAGGCGGCCTGCCTAGCGCGGCTCTAACACTTTCCCTGATCTGCCAGTTACCTACAGGAGCAAAGTACTCAGGCGTAACTTCTCTTATTGCAAGTACCCTTGCTTGCCTCCCCCTTTTATAGAGATTCTCCAGGACAGGAAGCCTAATCGCGTCGTAGCCACCGTCCTGGCCAGAAGGCCTGCCATCGCTGTACTCATGTATGAGAGTCATATAGGGCTCAGCGCCTGGCACCCACACAGAGTTCGGCAACCATATCTCGACCATCTCCATAAACCATGGCCCCGGCAAAAACAAGAGTACATAATTATTCCCAATGTAGCTAGAAGTATAGACCTCCACACCACTTATCTCCGGAAAAGTCTTTACCTTGCTCAGCAGATAGTCTCCAATAGCCCTGTCAACGGCGGTTATCGACCACCTTGTTGGGACAAATTTTTTGTCGACGCCGAGGGCCCCAGAAGACAACATCCTCTGGAGATAGTACACATCGAAACCACGGCTATAGAGCTCTATAAGTGCCTCCCTAGCCTTAACCCTGTCAGCAACAAGGCTGTCGACCCTCCTAGGAATAACAGGGTTACTAGTCAAACTTATTTTTTCGACTTCAGCCGAGAACCCCACAGGCTTTAGCAAGGGGTCAAACCTCATCGTGAACACTGGTGGGCTACTAAGAAACGCCTCCGACTCTACAGGCCTAATAGACATTGCCGCTTCCTGTACTGCTTCTGCAATTCTATTGGAGGCACTCCTGACCCTCAAGACCCTGTAGCTGTAAATCATAGACGCCCTAAGCTTAATTATGTCCAGTAGCCCCAGCCTCCCCCACCAAGAGCCCGGGTCTTCAAATAGAGGAGCATTATCCCCCTCTGCAAGATTCACCCCGACCCTGACGTAGGGGTAACCTTTCTCTCCGACAAGTAGAGATGGTGGAGAAGGAGCCGCAATTTCCCTTGCCCCCTTTAACTTCTCAAATATGCCTACCTGCTCCTTAAGCCTCAGAAGAATGGGACAAGCAGGCAAGCCACACAGCCTACGTGAGCCCTTGCACCTAGCACACATGAATGGCTTGGGACGAGTAACCAGAAGGCCCGTCTCCCCTATATTTGCAAAGATGTCTTCAGTAGCATTAGGGCTTTCCACAGCTTTCTTCAGGCATTAAAATACAGCCACAGGTATATTAGCTCTTCTACACTTCCCGCGGCATTAAAACATTGTTACATTAACAAAATGAAGAAAAAGATAGAAGCTACCTTACAAAGTCTGCAAACTTGATTGATTAGAAATGGTTACCTACTTTCGCAGATTCTTCAAGCCTTGAGCTCCCTAAACCTTTCAGAGATTAGTCTCCAGTCTTCCTGGCTAAGCCTCCACCCCATCGCTCCCGCGTTTTCCTCCACGTGTTTAATGCTAGAAGCCTTTGGTATCGGCACCACTGGATTGATCACTATGAGCCAGTTTAAAGCAACCTGTGTAGCAGTCTTACCATACTTCTTACCTATCTCTGCCAAGAAGCTATCCTTCGAGAGTTGCCCTTTCTCGAGCGGGGTATAGGCTAGATAAAGCATGCCCTCTTTCTCAGCATACGGAATCACAGTGTCCTCGTCCCTCCTATCCAGCAGGCTAAATTTGTTCTCGACAGCCACAATATCCTCTCTGCTTAGGCAGCTCCTCGCCTCCTCTATCAACTCCTGCCCAAAATTACTCACACCAATAAACTTGGCATACCCACGAGAAACCACAGCCTCTAGACCCCTCATCGTCTCGCATAGAGGAACCTCTGTAGGAGGCCAGTGAATAAGATAAAGATCTATGTATGTCCCAAGCCTCCTCATACTTCCCTCTGCAGCCTTTACTACGTCATCGTACCGAGCATGTGTGGGCCAAACCTTCGAAACAATAAACAAATTGTCGCGCTCAAAACCATTAATAGCCTTTCCCACTATCTCCTCGCTGTGCCCAGCTCCGTACATCTCGGCGGTATCAATGAGAGTCATGCCGAGCTCGATTCCCCTCTTCAATGCCGCTATCCACTCCTCATCCATACTTGTATCCTTGCTCCAGAAGCCGCCGCCAACGCCCCATGTCCCCTGCCCAAGGACAGGGAGCCACCTATCCATCTTTTTAAAATATTTTAGGTCAGCCATAACCCTAAAGATTAAAACCACGCTTAAATGTCTTAGCCTAAAAGTAAACAATAAGTATTGGTAACCCCAAACTATTTATAGAAACATAATGCAGGGGCAAGCAGAAGTAATAGGGGCAGTTCTACTACTCGTAATCGCAGTAGCACTCTGGGCAATAGCATGGAACCTGTTTTACCCAACATACCAGCAGGCATCCCAGCGACTCGAACGAGAAAGACTACTAGCAGAAAAAGGCCTCAGGGAATACATCCTCGTCGAGAGAATATACCTAAAGGACGGTCATATCTGTGCATGGGTAACCAACACCGGCGACGTCCAAACAGAGCTCGTCTCACTATACCTAAACGACACACTCGCATGGAGCGGCTACATAGACCTAAAAGCAGGCTCCTCGACAGAGGTATGCACAAGCCTAACAACCAAGGCGACCTACAGGGTCAAAGCCTGTAGCTACACAAACTGCTTCGAGGTGACAGACTATGTACCGTAGAGGCCAAGCCTCCGCAGTAGGAGCAGTATTCTTAACCCTCATCGTAATCCTCCTAGCCGCACTAATAGCAAGGCAAATCCAAGTCCAAACAGAAGTCCAAAAAATCGCATCCGAAACAGCGAACCTGAGAAGCGGCGAAGGGCAGCTCTCCTTAACCCTAAACTACACATACTTAAGTTTCTCACTGGGAAACGTACGTAATGACACATACTCTTGTATCCCAAGTTTAACTAGTGCAACATGTATTTTTCCTTCAAGTACATACAACGGGAAACACATGCTGACACTATATTTTTCAGCGATAAACGTTCCCAACTATTACTACAACGTCACAAGTAATCTGTATCTCTCCTCCAACGAGACGGTAGAGGCAACCCTGTATGAAAACAATAACGAAACTCTCATTGCTAGGGGTACCTACACCCTTCCAGCAAATTCTCCAATCGTTATAACTAGTCACTTTGTAAACTATACAATTATTTTCTCGTTCAGCTCTCCCTTTAGAATATCAATCGACTTTCTCAATTATACCTTCCAAGCCTATAACTTGACAGGCTTCTACGCAAAAATAACCAACATCGGTCCCAGCCCCACCAGGCTCTACGGTCTATGGCTCCTCAATAGCACCTATGCCAGACGCATCAACACTTCGACGTGGCTTGAACCAGGCGCCTCGCAGACGTTTTCGGTTAATCTACCAGTTAGCAGTATCTCAGAGATAAGAGCTGTTACAACTACAAGAATAAACATACTTAGAATAAACATTAGGCCACCAGCTTATACTGGAGCTCCCGGACCTGGAGGTGGAGGAGGAATATATCTGCCAGTTTTCAGTATCGTGTCTTATAACAGTAGTATTGCTGGCCCCGTGGGGTCTAGGCAGAGGCTGGTCGTAACAGTGCAGAACACTGGGAATGCCAGCGGGAGCGCTGTAGTAACAGTGATCGACAACAACGGCAACACTGTCAACAGCACGACCCTATCAATACCAGCCGGCCAGACAGCCACAGCAACACTCACAGTAACCCTACCATCTAGCAGGGGCACCTACACGTGGAAGATAAACGCGACAAACCAGGCCACAGGAAAAATAGACGACACAAAAACACTGTTAGTCGTAGCCAAAGACATATACCTGCAGAGCAGGGGGGCGGTGTCCTTATCGAGCTTCGACACTTTGCCGAGCTGGACGCAAGACCCAGCTGGTAGCTGGAGCGTTAGTGGCGGAGTATTGACGGGCACAGATAGGTCTCCAGCTGCTAAAGCTGGCAGCATAATATATAATGCTTCCTATATAGCCTCTGGAAGCCTTTACCTCCTCGTAGCTACGCAGTTGTCTACCACTGGGCACGTTCACTGGGGCTTCATTCTCGCGAGGGACGCAAATAACTGGGTATTTGCCGGCATATACACTGACACGAATAGCTACTACCTTGAGGCATACCGGGTACAAAGTGACAGGATAAGTGGCACAGCCAGTAGGAGTGGCTCGTTTACTGCGAGTGGGTGGGCTATGCTTTTCGCTGTCTACACCCCTACGTCTGGAGGCTCAAGCTTCACGATACAGCTTTACACGGCTGGCGGAAACTTTTCCTACACGGCTTCCCTGAGCAGTAGCGGCCTCTACCCAGGCTTGACCGTAAACGATGACGAAAAGAAGCAGTATTCAAGAGTGTTCGACAACTTTATAGCCTCTACAAGCGACCCACGCATAATCACAGTTACTGGTCTTCAGCAAGGCTGGATAGTCGAGCTCTACGACCAGACGGGAAACCTCATAGCTAGAGCAACCGCAGATGTAAGTGGCAAAGCAACACTAGGCGTACTGGCAAGCCCAATAACAACAAACGGAAAAATAGTCATAAAAGACGCATCAGGAAACACAATTATACAAAAAACATTCACTCAAGTAGTGGGAGGAGACACCTACGCCTACGGATAAATTATCTTTATTTTCAGCGTTAATTCCAATATTTTTCTAATTACGTTTTGTTTAGAAGTGTGTAATGGTGTCTAAGGATATCGAGATAATTAACCCGGACTCTAACATTGCAGTAGCAACTCTCTGGACAAAGAAGGACAGGGTGGTCGCAAAGCTGAATGAGCTAGGAGTTGCTGGCAAGGTAAACATTGTTGGGACGCTTTACACAAAGTACGGGATAAACTATCTGCTTCACACTTTTTCCCACAACCCGCGACTAAACGTCTTGATACTGTTTGGGGCAGACATTATGGGTAGCGGCGAGGCGCTAGTCAAACTCTTCAAGGGCGAGGTTGACAAGGAGCTAAACCTAATGTGGAGCCTCGAGGAGCTTGCAGGAGTCTTGTCAACCATTAGGCTCATCGACCTCAGGGAGGAATTCAAAAAGGGCAACTGGCAAAGCCTTATAAAAGCCATAATGGAGAACTATACCCCCAACGCCTATTGGGAGAGGCCTAAGCTTTCCCTTAGGGAGGCACAGGTTGCCTCATGGCCTGTCCAGACGGCTGGACTCTACATACAGGAGAAGAACATTTTCCGGGCATGGGTAAAGCTCGTCGAAGCAGTGATGACGTGGGGCTTTGTCAAGGACACCGAGTACAATGAGAAACAGAAACAACTGCTAGGCGCCTGTGTAGTGCTCAATTACTCGGAGCAAATATATGACGGGCTCCTTAACTATTTCTCAAGAGAAGAGCTAGAGCGCCAGGCAAAGTCCCTACTTGAAGGGGAGGATAGTGTAGCCTATACCTATGGTGAAAGGCTGAGAGCACACCCCCAAGCCGGAGACCAGCTCAAGCGCATGATCGGCAAGCTTGCACATTCGCCATCAACAAGGAGGGCAATAGCTATAACCTGGGACTTTTCTAATGACTTTACATCAAGGGATCCACCGTGCCTCGTCCTCCTTCATGGCGACCTTTCGGGAGACCGGTTCAATCTAGTAGCTTTCTTTAGGAGCCACGACGCCTATTCTGCCTGGCCAATCAACACATACGGGCTTGTAAGGCTTATGGAATACTTTGCAGATGAGCTGTCAAGGGAAACTGGAAGAAAAATCCTTCCGGGAACATTAACGGTTTACAGCTCTTCCCTACACATATATGAACACGACTGGGCCAGGGCCAGTATGCTCATAGAAAACCAATTCGAAAAGGCCAGGTCTGTCTTTGTAGAGGACAACAAGGGAAACTTCCTCATAAAGGTAGAAAACGGAGAAATAGTCGTAGAGCTTCGTACACAGGAGGGCCTCCTAGCTAAAAGGGTCTCCGGCAAATCTGCGCAAGAAGTTCTAAAGAAAATCAACCTAAACGCGCTGATGCCTGAGCACGCCGCATACTTGGCCAGGGAAGTCTACAGGGCTGAACAATCCCTGAAAAACAACAAGCCCTATGTACAGGAGGAGGCCTAGGCAGAACTAGCTTTTAGCCATCTTCTTGATCTTCTCTAAAACTCTCGCAAAGTACTCGATTTCTTCCACAGTGTTATATAAATATAGACTTGCCCTGGCCGTACCAATAGGTGCACCCAGCCTCTTTACAAGTGGAAGCGCACAGTGGTGACCGCTACGGATAGCTATCCCCTCGAGGTCCAGCATAGAGGCAACCTCGTGAGGAGTCAGGCCTTCAACATTGAAGCTTACCACTCCCAGCCTATCCTTTACTTCCAGCGGCCCATAGATCTTTACCTCTAGGTCTTCGAGCACCTCTAGCAGGCGCTTTGTCAACATTTTTTCATGTTCCTCTACTTCCCCCATTCCCAATGTCTTTAGATACTCTACCGCCCGTGCAAGCCCAACTGCCCCCGCCACATTCGGGGTTCCAGCCTCAAACTTGTGGGGCGCATGGAGCCATTCAGCGCTACAATTGTCTTCCTGACACTCAACTAGGGAGATTGCGCCGCCCCCTGGAAATGGCGGCTCAAGTTTTTCTGCCAGCTCTCTCCTTATGTAGAGCCCGCCTATCCCCATTGGTCCCAGCATTTTGTGACCAGAGAAGGCAAAGAAGTCGGCGTCTATCTCTTTTACATCGATGGGCATATGAGGGGTGCTTTGGGCCCCGTCTACAAGGCAGATGGCTCCATGGCTATGCGCCTCTCTACAGATCTCCTTGACAGGGTTTACTACGCCTGTGACGTTGCTCACATGCGTTACTGCGACAACTCTTGGGCCCATTGCTAGGGCTTTTTCAAAGTCGCTTATGTCCAGTCGGCCCTCCTCGTCCACGTTGACTATTCTCAGTCGTGCACCCGCAAGCTTTGCCACACGTACCCACGGCAAAAGGTTGCTGTGATGCTCCATCCTAGTAGTTAAGATTAGGTCGCCTCTGGATATCATGCCGGAAGCCAGTAGCGAGTAGGCGGCCAGGTTGATTGCCTCGGTTGTCTGCTTGGTGAAGACAAGCTCGTCTGGCATAGCGCCTATAAATGCACTAACTATTTTCCGCGACTCCTCGTAGGCTTCTGTCGCCCTTAAGCCTAGCTCGTGGACGCTTCGACCAACATTTGCATAGATGGTTCTGTAGAACTGTTCTACTGCCTCTAAGACCTGTATCGGCTTCTGGGTGGTAGCGGCGTTGTCAAAATATACAAGTTGCTTTCCGTGAATTTTCTTTTCTAGAACCGGGAAATCTTTCCTAATGCCTGAAACGTTCAGCAAAATCTCCACCCAATGCTATACCGAAAAGGAATACTTAAAATCTTTTATTATACGTATTTTTCCTCCATCCGCAAGGTAAATGAATAAATATGATTCGCCTGTCAATACTTAGAACCTATTATCAAGGGATCTAAATGAAGGAAACACATTTCCACGCAAACGGGCAGGCGCCGGAAATCCTGCTATCCCGTCAAAAAAAGATTCTAGATGCACTCCTCCAAGGCAAAAATGACCTAGACGAGATAGCACGCACGATTAGTACTAAACGCGAAGACCTAATGCGTGACATAGAAGAGCTAAAGGCTAGGGGGCTCATCAAGATTCAACGGGAAGAAAGAGAAATAACTGTTTTGACCGAGGAGGCAAAGAGATACCTCGAGACAGGTCTGCCAGAGGAGAGGCTAGCAAGGCTTCTCCAGAAGACTGGGACAATAAAGAGAGGCGAAATCCTAGAGGCATCAAAAAGCCTAGGCATACCTTTTCTGCAGGACGAGGTTCAGCCAGCAATTATGCATCTTGCAAGAGCAAAGGCAATTACCTTCATAAATGATGCACTACAGCTCTCAAGCCCAGAAAAAGCGGAACAACATGTCTCCAAAGTTAGAAAAATGCTAGAGAGCATAGAAAAAGGGGAAACTCGAAGCGTCGATATAGATTACCTAAAGAAAAGAAAACTAGTTGAAACTAGAAAACAGACAAAAATCTATCTCTCACCGACCGCGAAACTGCTTTCGCTAAATGAGATGGGCCTCATCAGGGAAGCAGAAGTAATAACAGAGCTCACAAGCGAGATCATAGAATCGGGGAAGTGGAAAAACGCTGTCTTCAAAGAATTCGACCTCAGCGTAGAGATACCGGCACATCCATTCGGCAAGAAACACCCATACCTCGAGTTCCTAGACTGGATCAGGGAAATACTAGTCTCTATGGGCTTCGAAGAAATGAAGGGCCCACACGTCGAGCTCGAACTATGGAATTTTGACGCCCTTTTCCAGGCACAGGACCACCCAGCCCGGGAAATACACGACACCTACTTTGTTAAAGGAGGACTCCTAGGTAGCGTGGCCGACAGCGAGCTCCTCAAAAGGATAGCAAGCGTCCACGAGAACGGCTGGAATACGGGCTCGAGGGGCTGGTGCTACAAGTGGGATCCCCGCAGGGCACTACGCCTGATCCTAAGGACACAGACCACCGCTGTCTCTGCGCGCACGCTCTATTCCCGAGGCGAAGGAAAATACATGTGCTTCTCTCTCGACAGGGTTTTCAGACCCGAGAACCTCGACGCTAAGCACAGCATGGAGTTTTACCAGCTGGAGGGAATAATTGTGGGTCCACAAGTCACATTCAGAAACCTGCTAGGTTTCTTCCAGGAAATGGCCAGAAGGCTGGGGCTAGGCGAAGTAAAAGTCAAGCCAGCCTATTTCCCCTTCACGGAGCCCAGCGTAGAGGGCTTCATAAAGCATCCAAGCCTCGGATGGATAGAGGTTTTCCCCGGCGGGATGTTTAGGCCAGAGATGCTGTCCGCGCTTGGACTAAGGAACGTAAATGTTGCTGCGTGGGGGATAGGAATAGATAGAATAGCGATGACTGTTCTCGGTATAGATGATATACGGCTACTCTTCGCCCAGGACCTAGAGTACATAAAGGGCTCTAAGCGTCCAATCCCCCAAAGCCTAATTACATATCCGGGCACTAAGACAACTGCACTCTCGGACAGGAACATTTAGGTGATAAACACATGCCAGTAATAGAGGTTAAAATCTGGGACCTCGAGAGGCTCGTAGGGCAGAAACTAGAAAGAAGCATGCTAGAGCAGATTCTTCCAAGCTTGAAATGCGAAGTAGAAGAAATAACAGATGACACTGTTTCATACGAGGCCACACATGACAGACCAGACCTCTATTCTGCCGAGCTCCTCTCCCTATACATAAGGGGGCTCCTAGGAATAGAGACAGGCCTGCCTAGGGTCAAAGTAGTAGAAAAGGCTGAAAAGGCAGAAATAAATGGTCCAGACTATAGGCCCTATGCTCTCTTCGCCGTAGTTAGAAACGTAAACCTAGACGACGAGGCAATAAGACAACTGATGCAACTACAGGAAAAGGTGCACTTGACGTTTGGCAGGAATAGGAGAAAAATCTCTGTTGGACTCTACGACCTCCGCGGCATAGAGTTCCCAGTAAAGTACACAGTTGCGGATCCAGACCTAAAAATGAAGCCCCTAGGCTTTGGCTTCGAGATGTGCCTAAAAGAAGTCCTCAAGAGTCATCCCAAGGGTATAGAGTATGGGCACCTGGTATCCCAGTACGACAAGTATCCAATAATTCTCGACGCCGATGGGAAAGTTGTAAGCTTCCCACCCATAACCAATAGCGAAGACTATAGGGTGACAGAGGAAACCCGCGACGTCCTCATAGACGTGACCTCGACAGACCTAGAGTCAGCTAGAAGAACCATCACGCTTTTTGCCTATGCTGTCTCCATGAGGGGAGGAGAAATACAGCAACTACAGCTCTCCGGAAAGATAAACGAGGTCTCGCCCAGGCTTGAGCCAGACATGATGAGGTATCCCGTAGAGCTCAATAGGAAGCTCCTGGGCCTCGACATTGGTCTAGAAGAGACGATGAGACTCCTCGCAAAAATGAGGATGGATGCCTCACCCATAAACAGCAACGAGCTAGAAATAAGGTACCCCTACTTCAGGACAGACATCCTTCACCCAGTAGACATCTCAGAAGAAGTGGCAATGGCATACGGATACAACAATATAGAGCCAGAATCAATGCCGCCCCTACACCCTGGACGCGAACACCCACTAGAGGTCTTCACACGCGCAGTACGCGAATCTATGATAGGCTTAGGCCTCATCGAGGTCAACAACTACATGTTCACTAACCCAGGCCTAATGTATGACAAGATGAACGTCCCAAGGCAGCCAATAATCGAGGTCGAAAACCCCCGGCACGAGGCCTACACGGCTCTGAGAACATGGATAATACCACAGCTTCTCAACATTCTCTCTAGTAGCAAACACGCCGGCTACCCACAGAGAATATTCGAGACAGGAGACGTTGTCTTGCCAGACGATAAAAGCGAAAACAGGGCGAGAGAAGAGAGACACCTAGCATTCGCCATAGCAGGCAAAGGAACAACACTCACGAACGGCCTATCTGCTGTAAAATCTCTCTTCAACATGTTCGGCGTACCCGTCAAATTCGAGAAATACAAGCACCCAAGCTTCATAGAGGGCAGGACAGCACAAATAGTGACGCCTGAGGGTCCAGCAGGCCTAATTGGAGAAGTTCACCCACAAGTCATATCAAACTTCAACCTAAACGTACCAATAGTTGCAGCCGAATTAAACATAGAAGTGATACACAAATGCTATCTCAGCCAGCAGAAAAAGGAGCATTAATAGACCTCTGGGGAACAATCCTCTACCCAGCGCCAAGCCTAGAAGAATACACAAAGGAAAGAGCCAGAAAAATCCTAAACGTGTTGCTAGAACTCGGCATAGATACAACGGAGCAAAAAGTATACGAAACCTACAGGGCGACCCGTAGCCTCGCAGACAAAATTAGAAACTTTACAATGCTCGAGCTATCCCTAGAAGGGGAAGTAATCCTCCTACTAGACAAGCTTGGAATAGAGCCCAGAGAAGAAACAGTAAGAAAGTTATCAGAAGCCTTCATACACCCATACGTCTCGATGGTAAAGCCTGCCCCAAACGTGAGAGAACTACTAGAAACAATCAAAGCCCTAGGCTTCAGGCTCATACTAGCTTCAAACACTATGAGCACGGCCCACAGCCTCCAACTACTAAAGACACACGGGCTATACGAACTATTCGAGTACCTAGCATTCTCAGACAGCATAGGCTTCCGAAAGCCCCACCCAAAATTCTTCTCACACATAATAAGCGTGACTGGAATTGTCCCCGTGAAGAGCTTCTTCCTGGGAGACGAAGAAGTAGACATAAAAGGAGCAAAACAGCTAGGCTTCAAGACCATCGCCTATACAGGCTTCCATCCCTACACTGGAAACACTCAGCCAGACTGCATAGCCGAAAATACTGAAAGAGTAAAAGAGTGCATAAAAAGTCTCGGAATATAAAAATAAAAAACTATTATTCAGGAGGCGGTATAGACCTTTTCAATAGATCCACGTGCTCGTCTGTAAGAAGAACCTCCCTATATGGCGTTAACGCTGGTTTTCCATCAGCTATCTTCACTCTGTTAAAGAAGAATTTCCTCACGTTTAGATCCGCAGTGAAGACCCTGATTTCCGGCAAGCTTTCAAGCCACCTTCTGATCTTGTCGTCCGACAAAACAGTTGAGAGTTGCTTTGTTGCGATCCAGACCCTTACATGTATAGCTAGAGCCTTTTTATAGCCAGCCTCCATGAGTGCCCTGAAAGTCTTAATCGCCGCCTCATTTACAGTGCTGAGTTTCTGCTCACCCCCATACGAGATATAGACAACTTCGAAGTCGCTGGAAGAGACCTTTTTCGCCGTCTCGCCGATGTTTTCATCATAGGTATAGACGACTCCAGCTCCATCCCTATAGCCACTGTAGTAAGTAAAGGAGGTTAGGGCCGCAGTAGCCATTCCAGCACAAATCCTGTCGGGATAGGTTATCACTGCTACCTTCCTGTAGCCATCAAACAAGTGCTCACCTACCAGCCTGCCCGTTAAGCTTCTTAGATATAGCTCTTCTGAAAGTGGAAGTAGAGAGGCTTTGCCAGACATTTTTTCACCATGACATTGTCATAACAAAATTTTTTAATCTTTTTGTTCAAAAAACAAACTAAACTATTAAGGGAAACACACGAAAAACCAATAGCTAACAGAAATTACGTCAAGACGTATGGCAGGCAAAATTTTTCTAGGAGAAAATGAATATGAGTGAAATATGAAAATACTGGTAACCAATGATGATGGGCCATTTTCGCCAGGCTTAGCGATCCTACGAGAAGCGGTAAAGGGGCTGGGAGAAGCCATAACAGTTGTACCCGAGACACCGAAATCTGCGACGGGCCTAGGTCTCACTCTTCACAAACCTTTGAGAGTAAACAGGATAACGTCAAATGATGACTTCATATATCTGGTCTCAGGCACGCCGAGCGACGTAATATACATAGCCATGAACGTCATATCCGGGAAGCCCGACCTAGTAGTTTCAGGGGTAAACATAGGCGACAATCTCAGCGTGCAGGTCATACTCACCTCTGGCACAATAGGTGCAGTCTTGCAGGCCGCAATAGAGGGTGTCCCAGGAATAGCCTTTAGTGCGGCCGTTGATTCCCCAGAGGAGCTAGAGGAAGGCGAATACAGGAACTTTATCCTCAGAGTCGCCCGTTTGGTTACACGTATCGCTATAGAGGAGGGCCTCCCGAAGGGAGTCGATGCATTAAACGTAAACTTTCCCCCCATAATCGCAAACGAGGTAGTAATAACAAAGCCAGCCGTGAAAAGATTCTCGACTTCTGTAGTCAAGAGAAAAGACCCCCAAGGAAAGCCGTACTACTGGCTATACGGCTCGCCAATCGAGGCAGAAAAAGGCACAGACGTCCACGCGGTCCTAGAAGAGGGAAAAATAGCCATAACCCCCCTAAGCATCTCCAACGTCTTCTCGTCTGTCCCCGTCTCAATCGAGAACCTAGTCAACAAGATCAGGATGGAACTAAAGAAGCAAAGCTAGAGGAAGCTCCTCCAATTTTCTACAAGCCGACACGCCATCCGAAAATCTTCATGGGGACATTGACAGCACAGAGGCAACCCTTAAACTCGTGCATCTCTTCTCGAAAAACAAAAACAAAGCTAAATAAGACCTAGCAAGAGATAAGGTCTTTGATGGAGAAATCCAACGTAAAAAACTTCTTGGTGACCGGTAGACCCGGCATAGGAAAAACAACATGCGTAATAAGAATAGCCGAGATCTTGACCAGCAGGGGCGTCACCATCGGGGGAATGGTAACCTACGAGGTACGGGAAAAAGGAGAAAGAATCGGGTTCAACATCAGGGACGTATACACTGGCCGAGAAGGAGTCCTAGCCAGAACAGGCCTAACCCAAGGGCCACGAGTCGGCAAATACACTGTGAATCTAAAGGACCTAGAGACAATCGGTGTAGAAGCCATAAAAACCGCCATCCAACAAGCCCAAGTCATCATAATAGACGAGATAGGGCCCATGGAGCTATACAGCAAAAACTTCTACACAGCCGTACTAAGCGCCCTAGACTCCACTAAACCAGTGATAGCAACAATACACGAGAAAGCCCAAAACTCCCAAGAGGGGAAAACCATACTGCAGAGAAAAGACGTCAAATTATACACATTGACATTCGCAAACCGGGAAAACATGCCACCAATGATAGCAAAAGAAGTCGCAACACTAATCACGAAAACAGCATAAAGCACACACATGGCCCATCACCGGAACAAAAATTCCCCAGAGCCACCTATCCCAAGACCTCCGACTCCTACAAGTCCAAACACAAGTTAATCATAAATTATTGTAAAACATTTCCCAACCCGTAGCCTAAAAGTTATTTATGAAGTTTCTCAACGAGAGGATTATTTTAAAAAGAGATTACGGGAAAAAGTCCCGACCCAAAACGGGGTGTTTTGGGAAGCTTCCCGACTGGGAAGTTTCAGAAGTTTCCAATGTGTAAATTTTAGTGCTAGGGCAGTTTTGCAGACTTCTTGACAAAAACCAAACGTTAAACATATAAACCCCACCCGAGTAGAAAAACTCGGATGCAACTCAGAAAGAATTGAAAGGTGAAAAGTCTTTTTCGAATTTGTATTCCGCTGGTATCTGATGCAACTCAGAAAGAATTGAAAGAAAGAGGGGTCTACGGGGATCGGGAGGCGAGTTTT